>Ga0079224_100000767_pt1 | contig 33829 bp, 23 predicted proteins | sample Stecom2015_FD_80414 | JGI IMG/M metagenome (GOLD analysis project Ga0079224, IMG submission 80414) | Agricultural soil microbial communities from Utah to study Nitrogen management - Steer compost 2015 | ecosystem: Environmental > Terrestrial > Soil > Agricultural land | place: USA: Utah... | reverse complement strand
GCCGACCCGGACGGCCGCGTCACCAGGAAGCCCGTCCGCTTCAGCGCGAGCGCGAGCGCGTCGGCGAGGTTCGCCTTCGTGGTCACCGATCCCAGCTCGACCCCGAGGTGGACGATGGTCTGCGCGATCTGCGGCCGGATGCCGCTGATGATGCAATCGGCGCCCATCAGGCGGATCGCGGTCACCGTCTTCAGCAGGTGCTGGGCGACCATCGTGTCGACCGTCGGCACGCCGGTGATGTCGATGATCGCGATCTCGGACCCGGTCGCGACGATGCGCTGCAGCAGCGACTCCATCACCACCTGGGTGCGCGCGCTGTCGAGCGTGCCGATCATCGGCAGCGCGAGGACGCGGTCCCACAGCTTCACGACAGGCGTCGACAGCTCCAGGATGTCCTCCTGCTGCCGACGGATCACCTCCTCGCGCGTCTGCTGGTAGACCTTGATCGTGTAGAGCGCGAGCTGGTCGACCAGCTCGGTCACCCGCCAGATCTCGGCGGCGAGTGCGTCGCCGTCGGCCCCCAGCCGGCTGCGCAGGCGGTGGAACAGCGGGCGCTTCAGCGCGAGCACCAGCGTCGCGGTCTCGTCCGAGCTGAAGCCCTACGCCACGCGCGTGCGCGACCAGTCGTCGAGCAGCGTGCGGACCGGAGCCCATTCCGCCGCCGCGAGGTCGGCGCGACCGGTGCGCAGGCAGTCGCCGAGCAGCCGGATCAGTTGCTGCGTCTGCTCCGCCAGTTCGCGCTCGTCGATGCGGCGGTCGGTGAGCACGCCCGCGGCGCGCAGTTCGGCGACCCAGTCGACGGCGATCTCGCGCCCGTGTTGGGCGAGGACTTCTACGGTCTGCAGGACGGTCTGCGGCATGGGCGTGCGCCACCCGGTGCGGGACGCGGGGCGGCTTGGCGGGAGGAGGCGAGGCGCCGCGACCACCGGGCGCGGACGATGTGGCTCCGACGGGACTCTCGAGGTCCGCGCCCGGATCGGCTCGTCCGGGCGCAGCAGCACCGCGGTCCGCGACGTTAGGCCGCCGACGGGGAGGCACAACCGATCAGCGTGAGGATTTCACGTGCGCACGCGTTCAGCGTGCGGGGAGGTCGCGCTCGAACGGCTCGGCTTCGCCGGCCGCCAGCCGGCGCGCCACTTCGCGCGCGTATTCGTTCGCCGGGTTGCGCGCGACCGCGCGCGCCAGCGCCTCACGTGCCCCGGACGCGTCGCCGAGGACGTGCGCGGCGAACGCCGCGAACACCAGCGGGCGCTCGTCGTCGGGCAGCGCCTCGGCCGCGGCGAGGAACAGCTCGCGCGCGCGCTGCGGGTCGCCACCGAGCCACTTCGGCGCGAAGACCAGGCGGCAGCCGCGCGCGACCGCGGCGTGCGCGTTGCCCGGGTCGAGGCGCAGCGCTTCGTCGATCAGCGCGTCGACCTTGCTGCCGAAGCGGATTGCGGCGAGCGCGCCGTCGATGCGGTTGCCGAGCAGGCCGGCCTCGATGCGCGGCAGGTCGCTGTCCCGGTCGCCCAGCTCGCGCGCGCGCGCGACCGCGGCCTCGCCCTCGGCGAGCAGGTCGAGCACGAGCTGCGGCGGGCGCGGGAAGGTCGGCCGGGCGACCGCCATGCCGAAGCGCGACGACGCGAGCAGCACGCGTTCGAGGCACGCCTGCGCGAGCACGCGCCACTCCGCCGGGTCGTCGCTCGCCGCGGCCCGCGCGCGCTGCTCGACGAGGAACGCGTCGAGCCGGGCCGGGTCCATCGTGCGCCGCGCCGCGGCGAGCGCCGCGCTGCGCGCGTGGACCGGCTGCGCGGTGGGCGCGGCGCCTTCGGTCTGCGCCCGACCGGGCAGGGTCCACAGCACCGCCCCGGCGAGGACGGCGGCGGCGGTCGCGGAACGCCACGGATGTCGGCGGAGACGGGTGAACGGGCTCATCGGGCACGGCGTGCGGACCGGCGCGCGCCGCGCATCATCTCCGGTCGCGCGCGCCTCGTGCGCGGCTTCTGCAGGGAATGCGACGCCACCGTCCGGTGCGCGCCCGCGACGGCGCGCAGGAAGCGGACCAGAGCGCGCGTCGTGGTGCGGTTTGGGTCTGCCGCGGCCTCCGGCCCGAAGGCGCGCGCGCCCAGCATCGCTGCGAGCCGGCCTTCCTCGTAGGCGGCCAGGATCGCCGGGTGCACGTAGAACTTGCGGCACACCGCGCGCGTGTTGTGCAGACGCTCGGCGACCCGGTCGACGACCGCGAGCACCGTCTGCCGCCGCTCGCGCGCGCCTTCGCCGGGTCCCGCCGCGAGCAGCTCGCCGAGCGCGAGCAGCGAGCCCGACCAAGTGCGGAAGTCCTTGGCGCTGAACTCCTCGCCGACCACCGTGCGCAGGTAGGCGTTGAGGTCGCCCGAGTCGATCGCCTGCCGTCGCCCGCGCTCGTCCACGTACTGGAACAGGCGCTCGCCCGGGATCGCCCGGCAATGGGCGAGGATGCGCGCCAGGCGACGGTCGCGCAGCCGGCAGAGGTGCTCCTTCCCGCGCTTGCCGCGGAACTCGAACACGATCTCGTCGCGCCGGATCGTCACGTGCCGGTCGCGCAGGGTGGTCAATCCGTACGAGCCGTTGCTGCGCGCGTATTCCTCGTTGCCGACCCGGATGCAGGTGTCGTGCAGCAGACGGACGACTGCGGCGATCACCTTCGTGCGCGACAGCGCCGGCCGGGCGAGGTCGCGCGCCACCTGCCGGCGGATCGCGGGGAGCGCACGGCTGAACGCCAGCATCCGCTCGAACTTGGTCGCGTCGCGCACGGCCCGCCAGCGCGCGTGGTAGCGGTACTGCTTGCGCCCGCGCGCGTCGCGCCCGGTCGCCTGGATGTGGCCGTCGGCGCGCGGGCAGATCCACACGTCGCGGTACGCCGGCGGGATCGCGAGCGCACGGATGCGGGCGAGCGTCGCGTCGTCGGTCACCGGCCGTCCGTCGGGATGCAGGAAGCGGAAGCCCGCGCCCCGGCGCACGCGACGGATCCCGGGGGTCCGGTCGGTCACGTAGCGCAGGCCGGCGGCTCCGGCCGGCGCGGGGACGGCCGGACCCTGCCGGCGGGCGGAGGAAGCGCGGCGGGAATTCGGCATGCGGTCGTGCGCGCAGAGCGAACGCCGGGCCGGAGGCGGGCCCCGGCCACGCTTCTTGCCACGCCGCGCGTCAACGCGCGCGCTGCTCGGCAGCGCGCACGACCGCTTCGGCGACCGGAGGGAACTCGGGCTGTGCGCGCAGATCCGCCAGCTCGGGGTCGCTGAGCGCATCGGTGACCAGGACACCCTGCGCGGCAGGCTGCCCGAGCACTTCCATCGCGGTCGCGAACTCGCCGAGCAGGGCGGCGAGCTTGGCGTCCGCGCTCGTCCACGAGGGCGCCGGCAACGGCTCGTGCTCGATCGCCCGCGCGCGCGCGGCGGCGGCGCCGTCGCGGTCCCCGAGGCGTGCGAGCGCGAAGGCTCGCGCCCAGTGCGCGTCGGCGCACAGGCGCGCGTCCTTGCCGACCAGCGGGTCGGCGAGCACGTCGTCGGCGACCGCGAGCGCCGCGGCGTGCACCCCCGCGAGGCGGTCGAGGTCGGCGCGGACCAGTACGAGCGCGAGCCGCGCCAGCCGCCCGCGCCTGCTCACCGGCCGCGCGCGCAGCGCGGCCTGCACGACCGCGTGCGCCTCGTCGAGCCGCCCGGCGAGCAGCAGCAGCCGGGCATGCACGTGCGCCCCGCCGAGGCGCCGCGGGTGCTCCGGCGCCAGCGCGCGCGTCAGGATCGCGACGCCGCGCTCGACGTGCTGGAGCGCGAGGGCGAGGTCGCCGCTCGCCTGCTCGATCCGTGCGAGGTTCACCCAGCCGACGCCCGCGTCGGCGTGTTCCGGGCCGAGCGTGCGCGTGACGATCGCGAGGTCCTGGTCCTGCAGCGAGCGCGCGCGGGCCAGGTTGCCGAGCCGGCGGTGGGCGCCGGCCATCGCGCCGAGCAGTTCGGCGACGCGCGGGTCGTCCGCGCCGTGGTGCCGCCGCACGCGCGGCAGTGCGCGCTCCAGCACTTCGAGCGCGGCCGCGTCGCGGTGCGCGCGCACGTCGAGCAACGCGAGGTTCGCGCGCAGGATCGCGACGTCGCCGCTCTCCTCGCCGCTGCGCGCGATTTCGAGGGCCAGCGCGCGGCGGAAGAACGGCGCTGCCTCCACCGGTCGTTCGGCCGAGAGGAGCACGCCAAGCTCGCAGAGGATCGGCCCCAACTTCACGTGGTCCGGCCCGAGGAGCCCCTCCTCCAGCGCGAGTGCCTCGCGCAGCGCCCGCTCGGCGGCGGCCGGATCGTCGAGGATGCGGCAGGCCTGTCCGAGCCGCACGAGGCCTTCGACGAGGTCGCGTTCCCCCGCCGGTCCGCGCGCGCGCGCCAGACGCACGGACTCCTCCAGCGCGGCGCGCGCCGGCGCCGCCGCGCCCAGCTCGCTCTGCGCCTGGCCGACGGCGCGCAGCAGCAGCGCCTGGAGCGCCGGACGGTCGCCGAGGTCCCTGCGCACCCACGTCGCCACCCGGTCGATCAGTTCCGCGGCGGTGAGCGGTGCACCGTCGGCGCGGTGCGGGAGCAGGCGCTCCAGCAGCGCGACGAGCTGGTGGGTGAAGCGCCCGGTGACGCTCGCCTCCGCGCGCGCCTCGGCGGTCGCGGCGCGGGTCTCCGCGGCGGCGAGCGCCGCCTCGCGTTGCTTGACGAACGCGAACGCCGCCGCGCCGGCGGCGGTCGCGAGGCCCAGGAGCGCCGCGGCGCCGGTCGCCAGCAGCACGCGGTGCCGCGCGCACAGCTTGCGCAGTCGGTAGGCCGCGCCCGAGGGGCCGGCGAGCACCGGCTCGCCGGCGAGCAGGCGCTCGACGTCGCGTCCGAGTTCGCTCACCGCCGCGTAGCGCTCCGCCGGCTCGGCGGCCATTGCCTTGCCCGCGATCCAGTCGACCTCGCGCGGCAGCGCGCGCACCAGCATGCTCGGCGGCGGGGGCGACTCCTCGCGCACGCGCCGCACCACCTCGGCGAGCGACAGGCCCGAAAGTGCGCGCGGCGGTCGGCCGGTGGTCAGCTCGTAGAGCATGGCGCCGAGCGCCCAGACGTCGGTGCGCGCGTCGACCTCGTCGAGCCGGCCCGCGAGCTGCTCCGGGCTCATCGCGTCGGGCGTGCCGAGCACGTCGCCCGCGAGCGTGTCCGTGCCGGTCGCGGCGTGCGGCTCCGGATCGCCGGGCGCCTCGCGGTCCATGCCGAGCATGCGCGCGATGCCGAAGTCGATCACCTTCACGTGGCCCTCGCGGTCGACGAGCACGTTCTGCGCCTTCAGGTCGCGGTGGATGACGCCGCGCTGGTGCGCGTGCTGCACTGCGGTGCACACGGTGAGGAACAGGCGCAGGCGCGCGCGCAGGTCGAGCCGCTCCTCGTCGGCGTAGCGCCCGAGCGGGCGCGCGTCCTCGACGAACTCGAGCGCGAACCAGGGCAGCGAAGGGCCGCCGTCCTCGCGTTCCAGGACGCCCGCGCCGTAGACCTGCGCGATCGCCGGGTGGCGCAGGCTGCCGAGCAGCTCCGCCTCGAAGCGGAACCGGCGGCGCGCCCGGGCCGACGCGAGGCCGCGGTGCATGGCCTTGAGCGCCACTCGGCGGCGCGGGGCGTGCTGTTCGGCCTCCCAGACGGTTCCCATGCCGCCGCGCCCGATCTGGCGCACGATGTGGAACCCGCCGACGTCGCGCCCGACCAGGTTCGCGGCCTCGTCCGCGGAGTGCGGCGGCTCCAGGAAGTCGTCGACCCGCGCGTCCGCCGCGAGCAGCGCACCGACCTCATCGCGCAGCGCGGCGTCCTCGCCGCGCAGGCGCGCGAGGAACGTCGTGCGCTCGGCGTCCGGCAGCGCGAGCGCGGCCTCGAACAGGGCGCGCACGCGCCTGAAGCGCAAATCAGGCGTCACGCGCGCTGGGCCCCCGGTCGATCGCCACGCGCAGCCAGGCGCGCGCCGTGCGCCAGCCGCGTTCCACCGTCGCGGTCGAGATGCCGAGCGCGCGCGCCGCCTCGCCGATCGACAATCCGGCGAAGAAACGCAGTTCGACGATCCGCGCCAGCTCCGGTTCGATCGCCGCGAGGCGATCGAGCAGGTCGTCCAGCTCGACGAGGTCGGGCACGCGCGTCTCGAACAGCGCGACCGCGTCGTCGAGCGGCACGCGCTCCCGCCCACCGCCGCGCTTGTCGGCGCGGCCGGCGCGCGCATGGTCGACGAGCACCGAGCGCATCGCCTTCGCCGCGACGCCGAGGAAGTGGGCGCGGCTGCCGTAGTCCTGCGCGCCGCCGGCGATCTTGAGCCACGCCTCGTGCACCACCGCGGTCGGCTGCAGGGTATGGCCGCGGTCGCCGGCCATCAGTCGGCCCGCTCGCTCGCGCAGCTCGTCGTAGAGCACCGCGTACAGCTCGTCGGCCGCGGCACGCTCGCCGCCTGCCATGCGCTGCAGCAGCGCGGTCACGGCCGTGCCGTCCATCGTGCGGGGCCAGGCGATTCTGGCTGCCCGTTGCCGGGGTGGCAACGGCGGGCGGCGCGTCGCGCACGGTGCCGGGACTTGCGGCCCGGTGCCGGAAGCAACCGTCCGCGGGCACGAGGCCCGGCGCGCGGGTTCGACGAGGGGTGGCGGCCGCACGGTGTCCGCACGGCAGGAGCGGGCCGGACTCCATCGCGATCTCCGGGAAATGCCGGGCAAGGCGCGGCGCGCGGCCGGCCCGACCCGGCGTCCCGCACGCGAACGAGCGGGCGTTTGCCGGGATCCGTGATGGACCCGGCCGCCGGTTCTCGTGTCCCGCCGGGCGCGGCCCGCGGTCGCGCCGCCATCCACCAACGCAACGAGAACCTCCACACGTGACTTGTCTCCGCCCGCCGCGCCGCAGCAGGGGCTGCGCTGCGATCGTTTCCGTCACTCTGTTGCTCGCCGCGCGCGCCGGCGCGCAGTCCGACGCGGTCACGCTGCCGCCCGACCAGATCGGGATCAAGACGCCGCACCGACCGGCCACCACCGGCACCGGACTGCACGTGCCCCCGCCGCCGCGCAGCATGTTCCTGATCCCCAAGCACGCGTTGCCGCCCGTCCCGGAGGGGCAGGGCGGTAACCCGCAACCGGACACGCCGCCGGCGCGAGTGGTCGAGTCCGCCCCGCCGGTCGCCGGCACCGGCGCCTTCACCTACTTCCGCAACCGTCGCGTCCAGCCGCCCGGCGCCAACCGCTCGGTTGCGTCGGTCGTCGAGCCGTGCGCCGTGCAGGTGAACGACACCGTGATGCACGTCGGCAACTGGTACGCGGCGCTGTCGCGCGACCAAGGCGAGACCTGGACCAGCATCTTCCCGCAGTCGTTCTTCCCGCCGCTCGACGCCGGCTTCTGCTGTGACCAGCGGATCGACTACGTCGAGAGTCATGACCTCACCTGCTGGGTCATGCAGTACGGCTACAGCGCGACGACCCGCAAGGGCAGCCACCAGATCGCGATCGCCAATGGCCGCAACGAGCTGCGCAGCGCGAACGCGTCGGACTGGACGCTGTACCAGTTCGATCCGACCGACTTCGGCTTCCCGCTCGGTACCTGGCTCGACTTCCCGGACGTCGGCTTCAACGCCGACTGGCTCTACCTGTCGGCCAACGTGTACGACGGCAGCAGCGGCGCATTCCGCGGCGCGGTGGTGTGGCGGGTGAGCCTGCACGACCTGCGGCAGAACGGTCCGGCCACGTTCACCTGGCTGACCGACGCGACGATGGGCGGCAACTCCTACCGCTTCGCCACGCGCGCCGGCGACGGCAGCGCGATGTACTGGGCGACGCTGATGAGCACGACGACGATCCGGATCTGGCGGCAGCACACGATCGGGATCGTGCGCGACTACGTCGACCGGCCGACCGCTGCCTGGCGGTGGTCGATCACCCAGGACTGTGCCGGTCCGGACGGACGCGGATGGCTCGGCGACGCCCAGCGCAATCCGATCGGTCGGATCCGCGGCGCGTGCGGCACGGACACCGAACTGGTGTTCGCCTGGACGTCGGACGGCAACGGCGGGAACCGGCCGTTCCCCTACACCCGCGTCGCGCGTTACCGGGTCAGCGACCGCACGACGATCGCCGAGCACGACATCTACAGCCCGACCGACTGCTGGGCGTACGCCGCGCTGGACAGCAACACCCTCGGGGACATCGGCGGAGTGATCGCGATCGGCGGCCCGAACCGCTACGTGCGCACGTCGAGTTTCGTGATCGACCAGTACGAGCCCTGGAACGCGGTGGTCGCGTACCGCATGGGCAACCCGACCAACAACCCGCCGGGCGAGTACTTCGGCGACTACTTCGACGTGCAGCGGAGCTCGATCGACGGGCGCACGTTCGTCGGCGCCGGCACGTTCATGAGAGGTGGCGACCGCAACGAGCACGTCGAGCCGCACTACGTCTGGTTCGGGCGGAACGACTACGAACCGGTGCGGGTCGTGCTCGACGTCCGTGCCTCGGCGATCGGCGTGCCGATCACCATCGACGTGACCGACGTCGACGGGCTGAAGGACGGCAACACGCCGTTCCAGCGCACCTTCATGCCGTCGCAGGGCTACGAGTTGACCGCGCCGCAGCAATTCACGAGCGGCGCGACGACCTGGGTGTTCGACCGCTGGGTGCACGACGGGATCGAGCGTCCGGCGGGCCAGCGCACGCTCACCATCGCCAACATGGGGACGACCGCCGACGTCGCGGAAGCCCGCTACCGCGTGCGGCGGACGATCACTTTCCAGACGAGCCCGCACATCACGACGCCGGTCGGGCTCACCGTGACACCGCAGGACCTCAACGGCCAGGCCGGAGGCTTGACGACCTTCACCCGGCAGTACCTCCAGGGAACGCAGGTCACGGTCACGCTGCCGTCGGCGTCGGTGGGCGGCCATCCCTTCCACGCGTGGCGCGTCGGCAGCGTGCTGCATCCCGTCGGGCAGCGGACGATCACGTTCACCGTCCTGCGCGACGATTCAGTGACCGCGCTGTTCCTCGTGCACACGCCCGGCTCGTACGTGCCGTTCGGCACCGGCTGCGACGGCAGCAACGGCCCGGACGTGCACACCGGCGTGGGACGTCCGGAGATCGGCATGACCGTGCGCTGGCAGGTGGTCGGTGGGCCGGCCTCGGTCCCGGCGGTGCTGCTCGTGGGCGCCTCCAACACGATGTGGAACGGCGCGCGGCTGCCGCTACCGATCCCCGGCGCCCCGGGCTGCGGGCTGCTCACCGCGATCGACGTGACCTTGCCGGCGTTCACGGCGTCGGGCGGCGCCGCGGTCGTTCCGCTGGACATCCCGACGACCCCGAACCTGATCGGCGGCCACGTCTACACCCAATTCCTGTGCGTCGATCCCGGTGCGAACCAGATGGGGATCTCGGCGAGCAACGGGTTGGACACGCTGGTCGGCGGCAGTCGCTAGGGGCGCGCCGCTGGACGTGACCGGCGCGCGGCGAGCAGCAGCTCGTCGCGCGTCGCCGCCGGAACTCAGCGCGGCACGTCGGCGCCGGCTGCGTGATCAGCGCCGCTGGAGAGCCCGGTCGTACGTGGCCCCCCCGTTGCCACTCGAGCATCGGGCCGGTCACGATCTCGTCATCCGAAGTGGTGCAGCGTACCTGGAAGCGCGTGCCAGGCGGCAGATGGATGCGCAGTCGACCGTCGGGCAGCAAGCCTTCCTCCCGGATGGGGCGCATCGTTCGCCTCGACGCCATGCGCGTCGTCGAACGCGATGAGGAGCGATGAGGAGCACCGAAGAAGCCTGCGGGTGCGACCATCCCGTGATGCGCACTTCGCATGCTTCATCGCCCTCGATGTCCACGGTGGCCGAACCCGCGTCCGCCGGCACGAAGCCGGTTCCGAGGCCGGGCACGACGATGCTCAGCGCTTCCGGGTGGCTCCATCCTTGCCAGAAGGCCCCGCTTACCTCGCCGGGAGTTGCCGGGCCCGCGGATCTCGAAGCCCATACCGGCATCCGGCTGTGCGCGCCCCGGGGCGTTGCTCAAGGCTTCCACGCGCTCCGGCGGCATGATCTTCCATACCGGGTGGTCGGTGTCCGACGCGGATCCTTGACGAGTCGACGTGATGGACCGCCACGAGCGCCCCGGCGACGGGCTTCCCGTCGGACGTCAAGACGCTCAGGTCCGCCAGCTCCGGGATGGCGAGGCTCAGCATCCCGGCGGCTTCCTCATCTGAGCAATACGCGTCATCGGCGACCCCTCCTCGGGCCGTGGCCAGGTGGGGAAGGTTTCGCCTCTCCTGCTGGCGTGGGCACTCCGACGCCACGTCGTTGTCGGGCGCGCTGAACCCGCAGCAGACGGGGCCGCTCAGCGGCCGGCAGAATCCCCGCCGGCCACCGCGTCTCACTTTGCCGGCTTGTACGTCGCCTCGAAATCGCGCACCGGCGGGTGTGTCCCCTGCAGGCGATCACAGGTCACCTTGATGGGCGCGTCGCCGCTGCCCATGTGCACCACGCCGCGCCCGGCCGTCGGCGTGCCCATCATCGGGCCGGCCGAGGTGAACACGAGCTGGTCGCCGACGAGCCGACCGTCGGTCCGGCCGATCATGCCCATGTTGTCGGCGAACACCTGCGCGTAGGAGCTGGTCGTGGGGTCCCAGGCGAGGAACGCGATCATCTGGTAGATCGTGCCGTTGCCGTCGGCCGGCGGATCGCTCTTCACCAGCGAGCGGAGGACTTCGCCGCCGAACACGAACGTGTTCGTCTCGGTGCCCGAGATCGGCATCGGTTCGTCGGCGGGGTTCATGCGCATGGTCCCGGTCACCTTCCACGTACCCGCGAGGCGCGCGAGCTTGGCCATCTCGCCGCTCGGCTTCGCGGCGGCCGCGTCCGCGACGTCGATCGGCCGGGCGTTGTCCACGCGCTTGAACGCGCCGCGCACGTGGTCGAACGCCGGCCCGGTCCCGGCGATGCGCGTCATGACGAACTCGTAGCCGCCGTCCGCGAGGCGGACCACCTCGTGGTCGACGTACGGCTGCCCGTCGTGCACGCCGGAGTGCGTCGTGACGAACTCCTTGTCCGAAACGAACCAGCCAGGCTTGGTGAACACGCCCATCGGGCTCGCCGCGACCATGCGGAAGTGCTTCGCTTCGCGGTCCCAGCCGATCAGGGTGTGGAACTGGATGGGCGGTATCTCGCCGCCTTCGAAGGAGATCGTCGAGTGCTCCTCGATCGCGAAGCCGTCGAGCGCCCAGCGCACCGAGGACCGCGCGGTCCATTGCGCCGGCGGCGCGTCGGGGGTCATGCGCGCGGTGCCCGTGCCTTCGAACTCGCCGATCATGACCGCGAGCTTCTTCACCTCGGGCGGCGGCTGCAGCATCGCGGCCATGTCCGGATCCTGGGCAGCGAGCCAGGCCGGCAGCAGGAAGAGGAGAGAGGACGAACGGAGGGAAGTGCGCATCGGGGGCTCCAGGTCAGAGAAGGCTGCGCCGTCCGCCGGTCCCGCACCGGGGCCACGCGCGGCGCCGGAGCGGAGACGTTCGGGCGAAGCCGGATCAGACAGGCGCATCGCCCGGGTCGGCAAGGTCCGCGGTCAGCGGAGACTTTCCGCCGCGGGAAGCACCGGGCGTGCCGGATCCCGGCAAGCGGAGCGTGCGCGGGGCGGCCGGGATCGCAGGCGAGCCGCCGCCGGCCTGTCGGCTGGGCGAAGCCGTCGCGCGCGAGGTCGGGCCACCGACGGCCGGCACGCCCGGGTACCACCCAGGTGCCCGATCCCCGAACAGCCGCCGCGACTCAGTCCCGACCCGCGCGCGCCGCCGCGGGCAACAGCAGCTCCACCGTGTGCAGCACCGGCATCGCGCTGCCCTTCGCCGCGAGGTGTGCGCGGAGCTGGAGCATGCACCCCGGGTTCCCGGTGACCACGGCGTCGCACCCGCTCGCGAGCAAGGCCTCCGCCTTGCGCCGGCCGATCTCGTCCGCGAGCGCGGGCTGCACGAGGTTGTAGATCCCGGCCGAGCCGCAGCAGTCCTCGGGGTCGGCGTGGGCGACGAGGGTCAGACCCGGCACCTCGCCCAGCAGGCGGCGCGGCTCGGCGCGCACGCCCTGGCCGTGGCACAGGTGGCAGGGGTCGTCGTAGGCGACCTTCCGCCGGTCGGGCGCGGGGCGGGCGCGCAGGCCGTGCTCGGCGAGGAACGCGCTGACGTCGCGCACGCGCGCGGCGAACTCGGCCGCGTCTCGCTCGCCTTCGAGCAGGTGGCCGTACGCCCGCAACGCGCAGCCGCAGCCGGCGCTGTTGACCACGATCGGCGCCTTCCCGGCGAAGGCGCGCAGGTTCGCGCGTGCGAGCGCTCGTGCGGGCCCGGGCTGTCCATCGTGCACGAGGAGTGCGCCGCAGCAGCGCTGCGCCCGCGGCACGTGCACCGTGAAGCCGTTGTGCCGCAGCAGCTCCAGCGTCGCGCGATTGATCCGCCCGAAGAGCTGCTCCATGACGCAGCCGGTGAACAGGAACACCTCGCCGCGCGCCTCGCCGATCGCGGGGAACGTGCCGGCGATCGGCCCGCGTTCGCTGCGCGGCGGGACCGGCGGCAGCAGGCGGTCGTGCGCCGCGCGCAGCAGCCCGAGCCTGCGCGCCAGCCGGCGCAGGCCGATGCGCTCGGCTAGGTGCGCAGCGGCGAACGCCGCGCGCAGCACGCGCTGCCGGGCGACGACGTGGCGCAGCGCAAGGCGACGCAGGCGCGCCGCGAAGCTGCGGCGCGGGACGCGCTCGGCGAGCACCGCGCGCGTCGCTTCCAGGATCTCGCCGTAGCGCACCCCCGACGGACACACGCTCTCGCACGCGCGGCAGTCGAGGCAGCGGTCGAGGTGCGGCGCGATCGCCCCGGGATCTTCGATGCGGTCCTCGGCGAGCGCGCGCATCAGGTACAGGCGCCCGCGCGGCGAGTCGGGCTCCAGCCCGAGCACGCGGTAGGTGGGGCAGGTCTGCAGGCAGAGCCCGCAGTGCACGCAGTCGAGCGTGCGCGTGTAGAACGTCGACTCGGAGAGGCGCGCCTGCGCCGTCCGTGTCTCGCTCGCGCTGCTCATTGCAGGATCCCCCGCGGGTCGAGCGCCTTGCGCAGCGCGGCCTGCAGGCGCGCCGCGCCTTCGTCGAGCGGCGTCGCACGGCCGCGCCGCTCGGAGGTTCCACAGCGCACCTCGCCGTGGCCGCCGAGCGCCGGCAGGGCGGCGAGCAGCGCGTCGCTCGCGGGCGGCGGCAGCGCGACGTGGATCTGCCCCGTGCCGCTCGCGCACGCCGGCGCATCGACCGGGAGCGCGGCGAAGACGCGCGCGAGCGCGCTCGGCGGCACGACCGCGTCGACCACTTCCTCGCCCGGCGCAGCCTCGACGCCGAAGCGCGGTTCTGCGTCCGCCGCGCGCAGGCCGAGCGCGCCCTGCACCGCGCGCACGTGCGCGTCCGCGCCGTCGAACACGCCCGCGACCGTCGCCGAGCCGTTCCGCGCGCGCACCAGCAGGACCACGCTCGGCGGATCGGCCAGCGCGCGCAGCTCGTCGAAGCGCGTGAGCGCGTCGCGCGGGTCCGCGGGGCCGATGCGGAACGGCATGCGCGCGAGCGGCGCCGGGCGCAGCTTGAGGTGGAAGAGCGTGGCCGCGAACAGGAGGCCGCGGCTGCCGACGAAGGCGCGGTGCAGGTCGAAGCCCGCGACGCTCTTCACCACGCGCGCGCCGGCCTTGAACGCCGTGCCGTCGGTGAGCACGCCTTCGAGACCCAGCACCACGCTCCGCGCGGCGAGCGCGCCCGGCGCGAGCGGCTGGTGCTCGCCGCGCGCGAGGAGCCCGCCGATGGTCCCTTCGCCGGGACAGGGCAGCACGAGGCGGTGCTTCGCCAGCTCGCGGTCGAGGTCCTCGCGCCGCACGCCGGGCTCGACCGAACACGTGAGGTCACCCGGCTCCAGGCGGACGATACGGTCCATCGGCGCGAGGCTCGCGAGGCGCACCGGCACCCTGGGCGCGGGCAGGCGGGCGAGCGACGACGCGCTCCCGCACAGACGCACCGGCGACCCGGGGGCGCACAGGAACTCGGCGACCTCCGCCGCGCTGCGCAGCTCCGCGCGCTCCTCGACCGCGAAGTCGATCATGCGCACTCCTCGCCGAGCACCCGCGCGACCATCTTCGGCCACTTCGCCGGCTCGGCGCACGAGCCGCGCTCGGGCAGCACCTTGCCGGGATTGCACCGCCCGCCCGGATCGAACGCCGCGCGCACGCGCGCCATCACGTCGAGGTCCGCCGGCGTGAACATCAGCGGCACGTGCGCGAGCTTCTCGCTGCCGATCCCGTGCTCGCCGGTGATGCTGCCGCCGAGCCGCATGCACAGCGCCATGATCTCGTGCCCGGCGGCGAGGACGCGCGCCGTCTCGTCCGCGTCGCGCCCGTCGTAGCTGATGTTCGGGTGCAGGTTGCCGTCGCCGGCGTGGAACACGTTGCTGATCGCCACGCGGTGCCGTTCGCCGATCGCGGCGATCTCGTGCAGCGCCTCCTCCAGCCTGGTGCGCGGGACCACGCCGTCGAGCACGTAGAGGTCCGGGCGCAGCCGGCCCATCGCGCCGAACGCGCCCTTGCGCCCCTTCCACAGGCGCTTGCGCTCGGCCGGAGTGGTCGCCTCCTCCTGGCTCAGCGCGCCGTTGCGCTGCGCGACCGCGCGCACCACCGCGGCGTCGGCGTCGACCTGCTCGCGGCTGCCGTCGACCTCGACGAGCAGCACCGCTTCGGCCGCGGTCGGGTAACCGGCGCGGTAGACCGAGGCCTCGACCGCGGCGATCGTCGCGGCGTCGAGGATCTCCAGCGCGGCCGGGATAGTGCCCGACTCGATCACCTCGGCCACCGTGCGGCACGCGGCGCGCATGCTGGCGAACGACGCGAGCAGCGTGCGCACCGCCGGCTTCGTCCGGCACAGGCGCACGGTGATCTCGGTCGCGATGCCGAACGTGCCCTCGCTCCCGGTGAACAACGCGAGCAGGTCGAGCGCGTGCGGCGGGCGCGCCGCGGCCGGTCCGCCGCCGAGCCGTGCGATGCTGCCGTCGGCGAGCACGACGACCGCGCCGAGCACGTGGTCGGTCGTCATCCCGTACTTGAAGCAGTGCGGGCCGCCGCTGTTCTCGGCGAGGTTTCCGCCGATCGTGCACACCGTCTGGCTGCTCGGGTCGGGGGCGTAGTGCAGGCCGAGCGCCTCGACCGCGCGGCTCAGGTCGGCGTTGACCACCCCGGGCTGCACGACCGCGCACAGGTCAGCGGGGTGCACGGCGAGCACGCGGTTCATGCGCGCGGTCTCGACCACCACCGCAGGCACGAGCGGCGTGGGGCCGCCCGACAGGCACGTACCCGCGCCGCGCGGCACGAACGGCACGTCGTGCGCGGCGAGCAGGCGCAGCACGGCGGCGGTCTCCTCGGTGGTCTCCGGCAGCACGACCGCGACGGGCGGCGCCTTGTGGATCGTGTAGCCGTCGCATTCGTACGCGCGCAGAGCGTCCTTCCCGAACAGCGTCCGTCCAGGGCCGAGCAGGTCGACGAGGGCCGCGCGCAGGTCAGCGTGCACGCGCGGGAGCATAGGGTCGGAGCGCCGGCGGACGGCGCGCACCGCGCGATGGCGCCGCGCGGGCGGCCCGATCCGGCGGCGCGCCGGGCCGGGGCGCCGGCGCTTCAGCCGCCTTCCGCCGCAGGTCGATACACGGACGGGCGATGGCACGGTGGGAGATGGAGAAGGTGGCAGCCGCCCACCTGCTGGAGGCGCTGCGCGTGGTGCTCGACCACCTGCGCGACTTCACGCTGAGCCAGCAGAACGAGCCGGGCACCGGCGGACGCAACGCTGCCTCGACCTACGCCCACGCGCGCCGGCTGCGCACCTACCTGCAGCGCAGTCTGTCCGCGGCCACCGAGCGCATCGAGGTGGACTTCAACGAGGACGATCGCAACCTGCTCGCCGCGGTCGCGATCTTCGAGCTGGCGAACCTCGACCGGAAGCTGAACGGGCCGCGCGGCCAGGCCGACGAGGTCGCGTGGCTGGAAGAGCGCCGGCGCGTCCTGTCGCACTGGGCGGTCACGTTCGCCACGCGCAAGGTGGACCACATCCCGGCCGCCGACGACGGTGCGCTCCTGACTGCCTCCGCGCAGGCGGCGCTGCGCGAGATCCAGCGCCGGATCGTCGCCGAAGGCCAGCGCAGCGGACTGCACCGCGTGACCCCGGGGATCGCCGGGATGGGCGCGGTCCCGGGCGGCACGTTCCAGCCGGGCGGGGCCGAGCAGACCCGGCGTCCGGTCGCGCGCTCGTTCGGGATCCCGCCGCCGCAGGCGCACGCCGTGGCCGCGCCGGCGGGCCCGGAGCCGGGCGGCCGCCCGGTGCGCGCCGGCGGGGGCGTGCCGCACGTCCCGCCCGAGCCACAGGCCGCTGACGAAGGTGACGCCGACGTGCAGGGCAACAGCCTCGACCTCGACCCGCGCCGGCTGCACGACCCGCGCGTGCGCGCGGTCCTGCAGCTCGACCTGCGCGCGTTCGAGCGCGCGGTCCGCGCCAACGACCATCGCCTGTGCGTCGTCCACCTCGGGTCGATCCTCGAAGCCTGCTGCCTCGACTGGGCACTGGCCCGCCGGCGCGAGCTGGGGCTGCCCGGCGCCCCGGAGAGCTGGAACCTCGAAGTGCTGCTGCACCACGTGTTCGGCAGCGAGGTCAGCTCGATGGACCGCGCGCTGCTGTTCCACCTGACCGCGGCGCGCAACCTCCTGCGCCCGGCGATCCAGGTCAGCAACCCGATGGTGATCACCGCCGCCACGCAGGCCGAGCTGACCCAGTTCGTGCTGCGCGTGCTCGCCGCTATGGGCTATGTCGGCGCGGGCGAACCGCTGCCGCTCCAGAGCCAGCCGGCGGCGCCGACGCCGCCCGTCCGGCCCGCCGGATCGGTCCCGAGCTGGATGCGGTAGCCGGCGCGCGGCTCAGCGCTTCTCGCTCGCTTCGCCCGGCAGCGCGTCGGTCGCGTCGTTCTGATACGGCGGCTCCGCGCGCAGGCTCAGCGCGACCTGCTCGGCGGCGGCGAACACGCGGAGCAGGTTCTCGCCGAGCACCTTGCGCACGCCCGCCTCGTCGATGCCCCTGGCGAGCAGCCAGTAGGTGATGCGCGGCAGCCCGGTGACGTCGTCGAGCCCCGACGGCACGCACGGCACGCCGTCGAAGTCGCTGCCGAGGCCCACGTGGTCGACGCCGGCGACCTCGATCGCGTGCATGATGTGCGCGATCAGGCGCTCGATCCCGGGCGGCTCGGGCGGGCGCAGGCGCTGGCGCAGGTCGGCGAGCGCCTTCTCGTGCTCGGGGCTACCCGGCGCGAAGGTCTTCCCGATCGCCTGTTCGCGCAGCGCGAGCTGGCTGCGGTAGGCGGCCGCGGCCTTGCCGTAGTCGTCGTCGAGGAAGCCGCAGTTGAAGTTGATCATCACCACGCCGCCGTTCGCCGCGACCGCGCGCAGCATCTCGTCGGTGACGTTGCGCGGGTGGCCGCACAGCGCGCGGCAGCTGCTGTGCGAGCAGATCACCGGCGCACGCGTGACGCGCAACGCGTGCCAGAACGTCGCGTCGGACACGTGGCTGACGTCGACCAGCATGCCGAGACGGTTCATCTCCTTGACCACCTTCTCGCCGAGCCGGTTGAGCCCGCCCCAGCGCGGCTCGGCCTCGCCCGAGCTGTCGGCGTACTGGTTGTGGTTGCCGTGCGTGAGGGTCATGTAGCGCACCCCCGCGCGGTAGAACTCGCGCAGCAGGCGCAGGTCGCCCTCGATCGCGTGGCCGCCCTCGATCCCCATGAGCGCCGCGTGCTTGCCGGCGGCGACCGCGGCGCGCACGTCGGCGACGCTGGTGCACAGCGTCATGCGCTCGGGGTTGGCCTCGATGGTGAGGCGCAGCGCGTCGATCATCGCGAACGCGCGCCGCGCGCTGCCGTCGGCGAGGCTCGCCTGCTGCGTCTCCTTGCTGGTGAAGTCCTCGCGCCCGTAGTACCGCGCGGCGACGTAGATCGCGTAGAACTGCGCGTCGAGCCCGCCCTCGGCGATGCGCGGCAGGTCCATGTGCCCGTCGCGCGCCCGCGCGCGCATGGCGAAGTTCTCGTCGAGGATCCGGCTCGTCGTGTCGGAGTGGGTGTCGAGGACGAGCGCGTCGTGGTGCAGGCGCCAGGCGCGCTGCCAGAGGTCGGCGTCGTAGCCGGGCGGCGGCGCGGGCGGCGGCGGCTGGTCGTGGTGGGTGGTGGCGGCCTGCGCGGACAGCGCCGCGAGCAGGGCGAGCGGGAGCAGCCGGTGCGGCATGGGGGACACGGTAGCGCGGGAGGGCGCGAGGCGCCGGGTGCACCTTGTCGCGCGTGCAGCCCGCGGGTTCGCAGCGCCTTCGACGAGCCACCGAGAGGACGAGCCCGGCAACGGCGCTCCGGTCTTCGTCGCCGGGCCGCATCGCGCGGGTCCGGGCGCGCTCAGCTCCCTCCCCTCGGGTGTTCCCTTGCCTCACGCCGCCCCAGGCCGATGCTGGCCGGACTTTCCGCGCATGCGCCTATTCGCGATCAGCGACCTGCACCTCTCCCTCGGCGTGGACAAGCCGATGGACATCTTCGGCGAGAACTGGGTGGGGCACGAGGCGAAGATGCGCACCGCGTGGGACGAACTCGTGGGCCCGGACGACTGGGTCCTGTGCGGTGGCGACACGTCGTGGGGGTTGTCGCTCGCGGAGGCGAAGCCCGACCTCGACTGGCTCGGCGAGCGTCCGGGACACAAGGTCCTGATCAAGGGCAACCACTGCACGTGGTGGACGTCGCGCACCAAGGTCGAGAAGGTCCTGCACCCGAGCATCCGCCTGCTGCAGAACGACGCGGTGAAGCTGCCGGACGACACCGTGGTCGTCGGCTCGCGCCTGTGGGACCCGCCGGACGCGCCGTGGGCGGGGCCGGACGCCGCCAAGGTGTTCGCGCGCGAGCTGAACCGGCTGCAGCTGTCGATCGACGCCGGGCGCAAGCTCGGCGGCCGGCGCATGATCGCGCTGGTGCACTATCCGCCGCGCTTCGCCGACGGACGGACGACCGCGGTCGTGCCGATGCTGGAGGCGGCCGGCGTGCGCATCTGCATCTACGGCCACCTGCACGGCAAGGACCTCGCCTACGGCTTCCAGGGCGAGGCGAACGGCATCCTCTACATGCTGGTGTCGGTCGACAACATCGACTTCCGGCCGGTGCCGGTGCCGGACTGACGCGGCCCGGGGCGGCGTCCGGCGCTCACCGACCGCGCACGAGGTCCCAGTCGACCGCGTCCTTGCGCAGGAGCGGCAGCTCGGTCGCGAGCGCCTCGACGTACTTCTGTGCGGCGCCCGTGTTGAACACGACGACCCGCTCGCGCGCGCCGATCCAGCCCTCCGCTCGCGCGCGCGCGAGCACGTCGAGGCAGGCGGCGGCCTCCGGGCAGAGCGCGAGTCCTTCGGTGCGCGCGGCGAGCCGCACCCGGTCGAGCAGGCGCGCTTCGTCGGCCGCCGCCGCCCGCCCGCCCGAGGCGCGCACGGCGTCGAGCACCATGAAGTCGCCGAGCAGCCCGGGCACGCGCAGCCCGCTCGCCACGGTGTGCGGGTCGCGCACCTCGGCAGCGAAGCGCTCGCCCGCGGCGAACGCGCGCGGCAGCGGCGCGCAGCCGGACGACTGGCACGCGACCATGCGCGGCAGGCGCGGCTGCGCGAGCCAGCCGAGCGCGGCCAGCTCGCCGAACGCCTTCCACATCCCGAGCAACCCGGTGCCGCCGCCGGTCGGGTAGAGGATCACGTCGGGCAGTGACCAGTCCATCTGGTCGGCCAGCTCGAGGCCCATGGTCTTCTTGCCCTCGATGCGGTACGGCTCGCGCAGCGTGCTCATGTCGAACCAGCCGAAGCGCTCCTTGCCGGCGCGCACGATCGCCGCGCAGTCGGAGATCAGGCCGTCCACGAGGAATGCGCGCGCGCCGTAGAGCGCGGCCTCCATCCGGTTCACCGCGGGCGTGTCGGCCGGCATGAACACGTGGCAGCCGAGGCCCGCGCGCGCGGCGTACGCGGCGAGCGCGCCGCCGGCGTTGCCGGCGGTCGGCACCGCGACGCGCGTCACCCCGAAGCGCCGCGCCATGGTCACCGCCATCGCCATGCCGCGCGCCTTGAACGAGCCCGTGGGCAGGAGCGACTCGTCCTTCACGTACAGCTCCGCGACGTCGAGGTGCGCACCGAGGCGCGGGCAGTGCAGCAGCGGCGTCTGCGGCTCGCCCAGGCTGACCGGTTCGGTTGCCGCGTCGAGCGGCAGCAGCTCGCGGTAGCGCCACATCCCCGGCGGCCGCTCGCGCAGGGCGTCGCGCGACACCGCGGCGCGCACTGCGTCGAGGTCGTAGCGCACCCACAGCGGGCGGTCGGCGTGCGTCGTCTGCAGCGTGCCCGCGGGGAGGCGCGTGCCGTCGATCGCGGATTCGAGGCAGGTGACGAAGGACATGGCGCGCGCCGCCGGTGCCGCGAGCATCACGGCGGACGCCGCCGGACGCAACGGCGGGACGCCGGACCGGGGCTGCGAGCCACGGCAGCGCACGCGGCCGCGTTCTTGCGGATCGCCCGTATCTGGCGGTTCCGCACCGGAGCGACGGCGTCGCGTTCCGACGGACCGGCGCCTGCCCGCGAGACCGCTACTTCGTGTTCTGTCGCAGCCGCGCGCGGTCGAGCTTGCCGCGCTCCGTGCGCGGGATCTCGCCGACCAGGGTCACTAGCTTCGGCACCTTGTGCGCGGCGAGCGCGCGCGCGCAGTGCTCGCGCACCGCACGCGCCGTGAGTCCCGAGTCCGCGCGCGCCGCGATCACCGCGTGGCACACCTCGGTCGCCCGGTCCTGCAGGGTCTCGCCGATGACCACAACGTCGTCGACGCCGGGCACCTGCGCGATCACCTGCTCGATCTCGCGCGGGTGCACCTTGCGCCCGCCGACGTTGACGACGTCGCTGCGCCGGCCGAGCAGGCGGATCTCGCCGGTGATCGGGTCGATCGCGCCGCAATCGGCGGTGCGGAAGCGACCCTCGTGCAACGCGTCGTCGTCGTCGCCCGGCACGTAGCCGAGCCCGACCGCCGCGGAGCGCACCGCGAGCGAGCCTTCCTGGCCGATCAGTTCGACGCGCACGCCGTCGACCGGGGTGCCGACCGTGCCGCGCTCCGCGGCGTTCCCCGTGCGGTCGTAGCTGATGCCGCCGCACTCGCTGCAGCCGTAGAAGGTGTGGATCGGGCGGCCGAAGCGGGCGCGGAATCCGCGCGCCGCGGCCGAACTGAGCGGCGCGCCGGCAGAGATGACCAGGCGCAGCATCGAGGGCAGCACGCGCACTTCCAGGCGCAGCAGCGCCTGCAGGAACACGGGCACCGTCGGGAACACGGTGGCGCGGCACTGCTCGGCGACCGCCAGCGTCGCGACCGGGTTGAGCGCGTCGGCGAGGACCAGCTCGTTGCCCATCACGAGCGCGGGCAGCGCGAGGCTGCCGAGCCCGTAGCTGAACGACATCGGCACGGTCGCGAGCAGGCGGTCGGCGGGCGGGATCAGCATGGTGCGCGCGAGCTGCGTGCAGTCGGCCATCAGCGCCTGCGAGTCGAACGCGACCGCGCGCGGCGTGCCGGTCGAACCCGAGGTCATCTTGAGCACCGTGGTCCCCTGCGGCAGCGCGCGCGACACCGCGTTGGGCAGCGGGCGCAGGACGTACGGCGCGCGCGTCGACGGCCACGCCGCGCAGGTGAGCAGCGCGGTGGCGCCGAGGGACTCGGCGGCTTGTGGGCCTTCGCGGCGCGCGACTTCGTCGTCGAGCAGGACGACGGGATGCCGCGCCATCAGGCAGCCGAGCAGGCCGCCGAGGAAGCCGGGACCGTTCGGCGCGGCGAGCGCGACCGTCGCGCCGGGCGCGAGGCCGGCGCGCTGCAGGCGGTTGGCGACGACCTGCGCGAGCGCGTCGACGTCACGCCGCGTGGCACGCTGCTCGACCGAGCGCACGCAGACCGCGTCGGGGTCGCGTGCGAGCAGTCCGGCGAAGGCTCCGACGATCGGATCCTGCACCGGGTTCACCCCGTGGGACCTCCCTTCACGCTCCACACGCTGAGTTCGGCGGACAGCAGCTCGGCACCGGCGACGGTCACGCGCGAAGTGTAGATCGCGAGTGGGCCGGCGGCTCCGACTCTTTGCACGACGATCTCGAGGTCGAGGTCGAGCGGCGGCTCGGCGGCGAGACGCGCGGCCTTCACGCCGACCAGCCGGCCGGGCGACGGCGGGGCCGCGCCTTCGCGGGGTGCCGCTGCCAGCGCGCCGTGCGCCGCCGCGGCCTGCGCCGCCGCTTCCAGCAACGCCGCGCCGCGGAACGCGCCGCGGGCGTACGGGCTCTCCGCCGGCAGGCGCGCGACCGCGTGCAGCTCGTCGGCCGTGGCGCGCACCAGGCGGCGCAACAGGATCGCCGCTCCTCCGTGCGGCAGGACCGCGGCGGGTGGGGGCAGCTCGCTCACCGGTCGACCGCCACCACGCCGCGCGCGACGTCCCCCGCGCCGTCGGCGAATGCGAACCCGACGCCGTCGCCTTCCGGCGTGAACGACAGGGTCAGCTCGGCGCCGGGGACGACCGGTCGCAGGAAGCGCACGCGCTGCACGACGACGCGCTCCGTCGCCGGCATTGCCGCGCACTGGAGCGCGAGCTGGATCAGCGCGGCGCCCGGGACGATCGGGGCGCCCGGGAAGTGGCCGGCCAGGAACGCGAGGTCGTCGGGCACGCGCACGCGGCGGACCGCACCTTCGCCTTCGACTTCGAACCCGCGCACCCGCGCAGGTGTACCGGCGCGCGCGCCTCCGGCAACGTCCGGGGGTGCCGTCCCGGCTGGCCCGCGCGCGCCCGGGCGCCCGCCCGCGGCGTCATGATCCTTCGCAAACCCCGGGGGGGCGCGTACGTTCCGCCCAGGAGGCGACCCGCCATGACCTTTGCCCGCATCCTGATCGCGACCGACTTCTCGGACATCGCCGCTGCGGCGGTGCAACGCGGCACGCAGCTCGCGCAGATCACCGGCGCGGAGGTCGTGCTGGTCCACGTCATCGAGAACACCTGGTATCCCGGCACCTTCGGCCTCGGCCCGATGCCGCTCCCCGACCTGGAGCAGCAGGTGCGCAAGGCGGCGCGCGAACGCCTGGAGAAGATGAAGGCCGAGGAGATGCCCGAGGGCGTGAAGTGCAGGACGTTGTTGCTCGAGGGCGTGCCGTGGGCGGAGATCACCGACGCGGCCAAGGCGGAGAAGGCCGACCTGATCGTGCTCGCGACCCACGGCTACACCGGCCTCAAGCACGCGCTCCTCGGCAGTCAGGCGGAGCGCGTGGTGCGCACCGCGCCGTGCGCCGTGCTGACCGTGCCCGCCGCCGCGCGGGGCACCAGCTGATCCCGGTCAGAAGATCACGCCGGCGGCGAAGTCGACGACCCACTCGTCTTCGCCGGGCTCGCGGTCCGGATTGAAGGCCGCGCTGAGCACGACCGGCCCGGTCTGGCGCGAGACGAGACGCAGCGCCACGCCGAGCGCGTAGCGCAGGTCGTCGAGGTCGTAGTCCGCCACGTCGGAGCCGACGTTGCCGGCGTCCGCGAACAGCGCGACGTCGAGCGGCTCGACCACGGCGAACACCAGCTCGGTGCGCAGCAGGTTCTCGAACTCGCCGCCGCGCAGCGCGCCGGTCGCGTCGCGCGGTCCGAGCCGGCTCTCGCGGAACGAGCGCACGCTCTCGTAGCCGCCGAGGAAGAAGCGCTCCGGGACCGGCACCCCCGCGGAACCGTGGCCCGGCCACAGCCAGCCGGCGCGGATTTCCACCGAGCAGCGCACGTCTTCGGACAGCGGCAGCCACAGCCCTCCGCCGACGCGCAGGCGGGTGAACTCGACGTCGGCGCCGAGGTCCTCGTCGACGTGGTCGACGCGCGCGAACAGCCGCTCCCCGTGCGTCGGCACGAGGCGGTTGTCGGTGCGGTCGAAGTCGAACAGCAGCGACACCCGACCCTCGGTGTAGTTGCGCCCGACGTCGGTCGTGGTGCGCGCGTCGAAGGTCGTGTCGAAGTGCGCGAGCGCGGCGTAGCTGAGCGCGACGCTGAGCCCGGGCGAGAAGTAGCGGCGCAGCTCGACGACCCCGCCCGCGCCGCGGTCGGTGAACGCCGGCCGCTCGTTGGCGAAGAAGTCGCCGCCGATCGTCAGCGTGGTGGCTTCGTCGAAGATCCCGCTGCGCAGGTAGCGCGCGCCGAAGTGGTAGCCGCGGTGCCCGACGTGCACGTGCCCGAGGAGGTCGTGGCGGTCGCCGAGCACGTCGCGTGCTTCGACCAGCAGGTTGTAGCCGAGCCTTCGCCAGGGGTGGAAGTACGGCGAGCCCTTGAGCACGAGTCCGGTCGTCTCCGCCACCTCGACGTCGACGCGCATGCGGTCGTCGGGCATCAGGTCGTAGGTGATGTCGATCTCGCGGAACTCGCCGGTCGCGGACAGGGTCTGCACGCCGCGCCGCTCGACGTCGCCGTCGAACCGCTCGCCCTCGCGCAGGCCGAGCTTGTCGCGCACCAGCGTCGCCGGCACGCGCCGGTTGCCGAGCACGCGCACTTCCGCGACCGTGCGCGCCGGCCCGGGTTCGACGGTCAGCGAGAGGGTCACTTCGCCATGCTCGGCGTCGCGCGTGGCGCCGATGCGCAGCTCCGGTTCGGGGTGCCCCTGCCGGCGCAGGGCGCGGACCACCGCCTGCGCCCAGCCTTCGGTCCGCGCGCGCGTGCAGGGCTCGCCGACCGGCGGCTCGGAGAACGCGTCGCCGAGCAGAGCGCGCAGCGCGTCCGGGACCTCGACCGCGGCGATCGTATAGCGCGGGCCCTCGTGCGCGATGTGCAGGGTGACGCGCACCGATCCCCTGGCGTCGTCCCGCTCGACGTCCGGCCGCGCGAGGTGCGCGTCCAGCCAGCCCGCGTCGACGTAGTGCGCCTGGACCTGCGCCGCCCAGCGGTTCAGGCGTTCGACGTCGAACGCGTCGCCGGCGACGAACGGCGCCGCGTCGGGTGCGCCGGCCGCCGCACGCCACAAGTCGAGCAGGTGCTCGCGCGTGAACACCGTGTTGCCCTGCACGTCGAGCCCGTCCAGCGTCCACCGCCGGCCCTCCTGCACGGTGAACTCCAGCCCCGAGTCGAGTACCGTGCCGACGACGGACACGTCGACGTAGCCGAGCGTGTGGTAGGCGCGGCGCAGTGCGTCGCTCGCCGCGTTGCGCGCGGCTTCCGGCGTCGCGCCCTGCGGCAGGGCGGCGAGCGCCGCGCCGACGATCGCGCGCAGGTCCTCCTCGCGGAACGCAGTCGCGCCCTGGAATGACACCGGTCGATCCGGTTCGACGCGCGGTGCGGCGCAGCCGCACAGGCACAGCACGAGAACGTACGCCGGAAGGCGCCGTCGGAACGTCGGCATCGCACCGAGCGTAGCCCGCCGCCCGTGCGAAGCACCAAACGCGCGGCGCGACGGGCACCGTCTTCCGGTGCGACTTTGCCGCGCCGCACTGTTCAGAAACTCGACGTTGCCGTCGATCAGAGGTCCCGTTCGGGGATTGCGGGTCCGTCGCTCGGCCCCGCGATCCGGCTCGTTCCGGGAGGACACGTCATGAGAGTTCACTTGCTGCTTGCATCGCTCGTCGGGGTCGGCCCCGTGCTCACGGCGCAGACCTGGAGCGAGGTCGGGGACGCGGGGCACCTGCCGGCCGCCGCGCAGACGCCGGAGGGCAGAGGCGCCCTGACGCGGATCGACAGCACGATCGACGACCCGACGGACGCGCGCGGGCCGGGCAACGACCGCGACATGTACCTGATCCACATCACCGACCCGGCGAACTTCCGCGCGACCACCTCGGGGGGGACGACGCTGGAGACGCAGCTCTTCCTGTTCGACCCGGCGGGGCGCGGCGTGACCGCGAACTCGGGCTCGAGGGCGAGCATCACCGGCCAGTTCGTGCCGGCGCCGGGCCTCTACTACCTGGCGATCTCGACGCACGACCGCGACCCCACCGGCTTCGGCTTCGAGATCTGGTTCGACACGCCGTTCGGCGTCGAACGCCGCGCCGACGGCCCGGGCGCGATCCACCCGGTGGACGGCTGGAACGGGCTGGCCGTCTCGTCGGTGACCGGCACCTACTCGATCTTCCTGACCGGCGTCGAGTTCCTGCCGTCGACGTCGTCGGCCTGCGCCGACCTGGGGGTCACCGTGGCGGACGGCGGGCACGGCGCGACGAAGGTGACGTTCGCGCTGACCGGCGCGGAACCGCACGCGCTCGCGTTCCTGGCGCTCGGCCCGAAGGAAGGGACGTCGACCTTCCGGCTCGGCTGCCTCGGCTCGCTGGAGCTGGGCCTCGCCCGGCCCTTCCTGGCGCACGCGATCGGGCGCACCGACGCGCACGGCGACCTCACCCGCCGGCTCCCCGTGCCCCGCTGCCTGAAGCACCCGCTGGAGCTGTACGCGCAGGGCTTCTCGGTGCGGTTCGAGTTCCAGGACCGCGGCAAGCCCGAGCTGTCGTTCTGCACGTCGGACGTGGTGGCGTTCGAGATCGCCGCGGAGCCCCCGGGCAAGGGCTCGGGGAAGGGTGCGGGCAAGGGCGCGGGTAAGGGCGCGGGTAAGGGCGCGGACAAGAGCGGGTGCAAGGCGCAGAAGCCCGGCCGCGGGCGGCACTGAGCCGGGCCCCTTGCGGGACCCGAGCCGCGGGGCGTGAGGGACCGGCCTCAGAACGGCAGTCCCACCGACAGGTGCAGCACCCAGGTCTCCTCCTCCGGCCGCCGGTCGGGGTTGACCGCGCCGTCCAACCGGATCGGCCCGATCGGAAGCACCAGGCGCAGCCCGGCGCCCAGCGCGTAGCGCAGGTCGGAGGTGCCGAACGCGTTGGACGCGCGGCCGACGTTGCCGGCGTCGGCGAAGACGGCGCCGTGCAGGGAGCGGATGACGGGGAAGCGCAGCTCCAGGCCGAAGACGTTGAAGAACTCGCCGCCGAGGGGCGTGCCGCTCGCGGAGCGGGGGCCCAGCTCGGCCTCGTCGAAGCTGCGCACGCTCGCTTCGCCGCCGTTGAAGAAGCGTTCCTGGACGGGCAGCAGTTCTTCCGACCAGGCGATGCCGCCGCGCACGGCGGCGCCGAGCACGACGTCCTCGGTGAACGGCAGGAAGGCGGCGAACGACCACGTGAGGCGGTCGAACTCGACGTCGCCGCCGAGGAAGCGACGGGCGCGCTCGAACTTGATGCTCTCGCGGTGGCCGCGCGACGGGTAGAGCGGCGAGTCGCGCTCGTCGACGAGCAGCTCGGCGAACACGCTGCCCAGTTCGAAGTCGTCGGGTGCGGTGCCGCGCACTTCGGGGTCGCCGGTGCGCGCGTCGCGCGACTGCAGCGCGTAACCGATCCGCCCGCGCAAGGGGCCGATCAGGTCGCGCGCGAGGGCGATGTCGACGCCGCGCGACAGGTCCGTGAAGGTCGGTTCCTCCCGCTCACGGATGTAGCCGCCCATCGCCAGCGACGTGTCGGTCCCGAACACGTTGGGCACGGTCCACGAACCGGTCAGTCCGACGCTCTTCATGCTCGCGCGCGCGCCGACCGACACGCGGTGCCCGAGGCCGAGCATGTTGCGGTCGGTGAGCACGATGCCGCCGCGCAGGTTCTCGTAGCTGCCGTAGCCGAGCAGCAGGTCGACCTCGCGCGCCGCGATCTCCTCGACCACGAGCACCAGTTCCAGCTCGCTCAGGTCGCCGTCGCGCGGCCGCCGCTCGACCTCGACCCGGCTGAACAGCCCGGTCAGGTAGGCCTCGCGGATCGTCTCCTCGACCTTGCTGCCGTCGTACCACTCGCCCGCCCGGAACCGGAGCGTGCGCTCCAGCACGCTGCGCCGGGTCCGCTCGTTGCCCTCGATCCCGACCGCGACGATGCGCGCGCGCGGCCCGGACTCGCCCTGCACGACGACGCGCACGGTGTGCGCCGCATGGTCGACCTCGACGTCCAGTTCGACGTGCGCGTACGGGTAGCCGTCGCGCTCCATCCGGGCGCGGGCGCGCTGGCGCAGGGCCTGCAGTTCGTCGCCGTCGTACGGCTTCCCGACCATCTGCGCGAGGCCGATCATCGCCTCGCTCAGCGGCAGCCCGGGGCCGATCGCGGTGCTGCCGATCGTGTAGCGCGGGCCTTCCGCGATGGTGAAGGTGACCTTCGCCGTCGTTCCGCCGGGCGCGCGTTCGATGTCGGGGCCCTGGATGCGCGCTCCCAGGAAACCGCGCTGCGCGTACAGGCCCGCCATCCCGACCGCGAAGGCCTTCAGCTCCTCCTCGACGAACCACGGGTCGCCGGTGGCGAGCACGCCGGAGCGGGTGCGCGGCCACAGCGGCAGGAGTTCGTCGGTGCTCAGCGCCTCGTTGTCCTTGAGGACCATCTCGCTCACCGTGACGCGCGGCCCCTCGTGCACGGTGAACACCACGCGCAGGCGCGGGGTGCGCTCGACGATGTAGTCGACGCGGGCCTCGGGGAAGCCGAGGCCGAGGTAGTGGTCCTGCAGGTCCTGCGCCGCGTCGAACAGCGGCGCCTCGTCGTCGGGGTCGCGCGCGAACTCGACGAGCAGGTCGGCGATCACCCGGCGCAGGCGGAAGGCGAACTGCGAGTCGGCGCCGGCGAAGGTCACGTCGAGGTCGGCGACCGCCTGCTCCTCGGGCGGCGCCGAAGCGCACCCCCCGAGCGCGAGCACGATCCCGAGCAGCCAGCGATGCGCTCGCGTCATCGAAACCGCAGGCGGTAGACGACGCCCATGTTGATGTCCTCGTAGACGTCGCGCTCGCCCTGCAGGTAGAGGCGCTCGCCGACGCGGAATTCGACGACGATGCTCTCGTTGCCGGCGCGCGACATCTCGGTGCCGGTCTCGACCGTGAAGCGATCGAGGAAGCTCTCCTTCGCCTCGGTCGACTCCGAGCCGAACCGCCAGTCGGCGAACTCCTGCGCGACGTAGGCCCCGAGCACCGTGCCGACGCCGGTCGTACTGCGCAACGCGGCGGGCCGCGCGCCGGTGGTCACGAGCACGACCAGCTCGTCGGGCGGCAGCGCCGGGCTCGAGGCGAGCACCACGTCGGGCCGGTCGTAGCGTCCGCGCGCGTCGAGCTGGATGTCGTAACCGTGCCGGCGGCCGCGCGCGTTCACCGTCAGGCGCGGCAGCTCGGGCTCGGCCGAGGTGAACTCCAGCAGGAGGGTCGAGGCGCGCATGCGCAACCCGGGCAGGATGATCGCGGCGTCCGGGCCGCTCACCGTGCCGACCAGGCGCGGCGCGTCGAGGTCGCCGGTCAGCTCGAGGGCGGCGTGCAGCTCGGCCTCCAGCACGTTGCTCTGCGCGACGAACGGCTCGGCGGTCACCACGTCGACCGCGAGTCGCGCGTGCAGCGGCGGCGGCAGCGTCAGCGACGGTAGACGGATGCCGCTGGTCGGCGCCGCGCCCCCGGTGCGCCGCAGGTCGATGAGCGGCACGCGGGTCACCAGCTTGCCGTCGCGCAGCGCGACCTTCCCGCGGATCAGGACGTCGTCGATCGGGCCGCGCGCCTCCAGATCGACGTCGGCGCGCACCTTCAAACCGGTGCGGCGGTGGATCAGCACGTTGTCGCCGCGCACGGACAGGGCGAGGTCGACCTTCGGCCACGCCTGCCACAGCGCGCCGGCCGCGGTCAGCTCGCCGGAGAACTGGATCGGCGCCTTGCCGCGCTCGGCGCTGCCGAGCAGGCGCACCGCGGTCGGCCGCAGGACCACGGTCGCGTCGACGTTCTCGAAGCGTTCGCCGGCGGCGAGGCGCACGAAGCCGTCCTCGAGCTGCACCTGGCCGCGCAGTTCGGGTCGATCGAGCCGGCCGCCGAGCGTGGCGCTGCCGCGCACCGTGCCGGCCGCCTCGCCGGCCGGCAGGGCCACGCCGAGGGCGCCGAGCACGGCGCGCAGCGGCACCGCGCCGAGGTCGATGCGCCCGCTCGCCCGTGCGCCGGCGAACGCGCGCGGGTCTTCGAGCAGCGCGAGCGGCGAGCGTTCGACCGCGAAGGTCGCGGTCGACACCGAGGGGCCGGCGACGATCATCACCGGGTCGATGACGCTGCGCCGTCCGTCGCCGTGCGCGGCGAGCGTGACGCTGATCGGCATCCCGGGAGCGGGCTCGCCCGCGACGTGCAGCGTCGCGCCGACGTCGATCCGTGCGCCGGTGCGCCAGTACACGCGGCCGGAGACGCGCACCGGACCGCGGCCTTCGACCAGCCAGTGCAGCGGCTCGACGCCGTCGAGGTCCACGAGCAGGTCCGCGCCGTCGCGCAGCGCGGCGCGCCAGTCGAAGCCCGCACGCCGCGCGATCGTGCCGGAGACCACCGCGGTGCCGCGGTGCACGTCGGCGACCGCGAGCCGCTCGATGCGCACGACGTCGTCGTCCAGCTCCACGGCGCCGGTGGCGAACAGGCGGTGGTCGGCGAGGGTCAGCGCGGCATGGTCGATCCGGATGCGGTCCGGCCGCCCGACCGCGCCGAGGTCGAGGTCGCGGACCCACGGCGTGCCGTCGGCCGGGCCGAGGGCCACGCCGTCGGCGGTGACCGCGAAATCCGCCACTGGCCGGTGCAGGCTGCCGCGCAGCTCGGCTTCGACCGCGAGCGATCCGCGCGCGTCCAGCCCGAAGGCGCGCAGCGGCAGCGCGTGCAGCGCGTCGGAGGACAGCGTGGCGGACGCGGCGATCGGCGCGTCGAGCAGCAACGCCGGTTCGGCGAGCGTGCGCGCGAGGCTCGTGCCCGGCAGGACCGCGCTGCCGCGCAGCGCGAGCGCGGGGCCTTCGACGCGAGCGGCGTCGAGCGCGAGCCCGTCGGCGTCGCCGCGCGCGGAGGCCACGATCCGCACCGGCGCGCCGACCACCGGGTCGACGATGCGCGCCGCGACGTCGACGCGGGCACGCGCGCCGTCCAGGTCCGCACGCAGGTGCAGGGCGCCGCCGAGCGGCCCGCGCTCGCGCGCGGCGGCGGGGAGGTACGCGGTGAACGGCGCGAGGTCGGCGACCCGCAGGCAGACTTCGCCGGCGCGCAGGAGCGCGCCGGCGAACGACAGCTCGACGCCGCGTGCGTCGCCGCTCCCGAGCCCGCCGGCGAGCACGAACGTTCCGTCTGCGCCGTGCACGCCGGCGCGGTCGATGCGGCCGTGTGCTGCGGCGCGCTCGACCGCGACGCCTGCGACGGTCAGGTCCGCGGCCTGCGCATGCACGCTGCAGCGCAGCTCCGGCGCGAGCACCAGCGTGGCGCGCGCCTCGGCGCGGCCGCGCACCTGGTCCGGACCCGCGCCGAGGACGCGCGCGATGGCGCCGGCGTCCGGCGTGCGCACGAACGCGTGCACCGTGCCGTCGGCCTCGACCTCGCCGTCGATCAGCGCCATGGGCGCGTCGACCGCGAGGCGGCGCGGCCCGCCTTCGCGCTCCGGTGCGAGGCGTACGAGGAGCGGGCCGTGCACTTCGCCGTGGCGGCCGCGCACGGTGCACGACTCGGCCGCGACCCGCGCGCCGCCCGGGAAGAGGCGCGCGAGCCGGCCGAGGTCGGGCGGCTGGCCGCCGCCGCCGCCCTCGCCGGGCGCGGTCAGGTCGAGTTCCACCGCGCGTGCCGTCGCGCGCGCGCGGCGCAGCCCGGAGAGGTCGCCGCGCAGGAGGCGCAGGAGGTCGACTTCGACCGCGACCTCGGCGCCATCGATCCGCCGCAGCACGCGCGCGCCGCGGACCTCGACGCCGGTCGCGACCGCGGTCACGAGCCAGTCGCCGCCCAGCCCGCCGATCGACACCTCAGCATCGAGCTGGTCGCTCGCGAGCGCCGCGAGCTTGCCGCACAGCCAGCGCTCGGCGATCGGCCGGCGCAGCAGCCACAGCGCCTGCAGCGCGAGGACCGTGAGCAGCGCCGCGCGCAGCAGTCCGCTCAGGACGGAACGAACCCGCATTCGCGCGCAACAGGGAACCGCGTGCCGGACGCCGCTCGCCGCGCCGGCGCGGGCGCGACCGCGGCACGCCGCGCGCCATGCACCGCGGCCGGTCGGGCGACATCGATCATGGCCACAGCGTAACGGCGCCGGTCCCCGGCGCCGCGCTCGTGCAACGGTTGCGCGCGTCCGTGCGCGTCGGCGTGCGCGGGCGGGGATGCCGCCTTCTCTTCCCGCCTCGCCCGGTCATGATCGCGCACGATGTTCACGCGTCGCTACCGCTACCGCTTCGGCGACATCGACCACGCCGGGATCGCCTACTACCCGGCGATGCTGCACTACTGCCACTGTGCGTTCGAGGACTTCTGGGCCGACGACCTCGGCGTCCCGTACCCGGTGCTGATGAAGGAGCACAACCTCGGCTTCCCCGCGGTGCACCTCGACGTCGACTTCCGTGCGCCGATCCGCTACGGCGACGAGCCGGAGATCGCGGTGGGCGTGGTGCGCGTGGGCAACAGCTCGGTCGAGTTCGGCTTCTGGTGGCAGACCGACCGCGCCGTGTGCCGCGCGAGGATCACCACGGTCGCGGTGGCGATGGACACGCTGGCGAAGGTGCCGCTGCCGGACCGCTGGCGGCAGGCGTTCACGCAGCGCCTGGTGCATGGCGATCCGTGGGGAAGCTGAGGCGGTCCGTCGGCGGGCGATCGACCGGTGCGCACCTCCGCACGCGCGGCGCGGACAGCGCGGGGTTGCCATGGCGCGTGGCCGTGGACGAAGCGGCCAGCTCCCGCGTCTCGACCCTCCTGAAGTGAGCACGGGAGGGGCGCGTGGGGGCCGCCCCGGGGAAGCGGGGAGCGTGAGCGGCGGCCACCCGCGCTAGCGGCGCCGCGGATCGGCCTCGCAAGAGACGACCGCGCCTTCGCTCGCCGCGAACGTCCGCCCGTCGGCGACCAGCAACGCGAACACCGGGCCCGCGCACCGCGCGCGCAGGTGCCGTTCGCCTTCGCCTTCGTCGCGCAGCGCGAGCACGCGGCCGTCGCCGAGCCCGGCGAGCACGGTCCGCTCGTCCTCCCAGGCCACCGCCAGCACCTCGGCGCCGAGGCGGGCGAGCGTGCGCCGCAGCCGGCCGTCGGTGCCGTGGATGCGCACCTTGCCGTCGCGCGCGCCCGACACGATGCGCTCGCCGCCGGGGGCGAGCGCCAGGCACTCGACCGGCGCGGTGTGGTCGACGATGCGCAGCACGTCGCCGCGCGCGAGGTCGCGGCGCACCACCACGCCGTCGAGCCCGGCGCTGAACAGCAGGCTGCCGTCCGCGCTGAACGCGAGCGCGCGCACCGGTGCACCGTGGTCGCGCAGCGTCTGCTGCGGCTGCAGGTCGGGCAGTGCGAGCAGGTGCACGCTGCCGTCGGCCACGCCCGCGGCCACGCACGTGCCCTCGGGGGCGCGCGCGAGCGCATACACGAGGTCCTTGCCCAGCGTCCGGCGCGCGCGCACGCGGTCGCCTGCGAGCAGCGCGACCTCGCCGCGTCGCGCGGGGTCGCCGCCGGCGGCGAGCAGGGTGCCTTCCTCGGCGCCTGCAGCGAGCGCGAACGGGCGGAACGGCGCCGCGCGCACGGGACCGTCGAGCGACCACGCGATGCCCGCCTGCGAGCACGACGCGACGCGGTCGCCGAGTGCGCACAGGGCGGTGACCGGGCCGACGTGGCGCGCGTCCGGCGCGGGCGCGGGGTCCTGGGGCGCGGCGCAGCCGCACAGGAGCGCGCCGCAGGCGAGGCTCCGCGCGGCGGCGCGGGCCGACACGTGGCTACAGGAGGACCGCATCGATCGCGCGCCCACCCGGTTCCACGAGCCGGACGGGGCGGCCATCCGGCGAGCGCAGCACCCGGTTCGCGTCG
>Ga0079224_100000766_pt1 | contig 33875 bp, 33 predicted proteins | sample Stecom2015_FD_80414 | JGI IMG/M metagenome (GOLD analysis project Ga0079224, IMG submission 80414) | Agricultural soil microbial communities from Utah to study Nitrogen management - Steer compost 2015 | ecosystem: Environmental > Terrestrial > Soil > Agricultural land | place: USA: Utah... | reverse complement strand
TTTATTTTAAAGTTACGGTGGTAAATGAAGTTATAGAGGGGATAGAAGTTTTTTAACAGCACAAGCCAAATTAAGAACAACAAACCTTATAGGTTTGAATTTCCGATTTGAATAATATTTAAATGGGTTCGTATAAAAAATAAATCTCCGTTTTTAAGATAGCTTATCATTCAAGATAAGGCAGAGAGCGAGATATATGGATTTCTTCCATCAGATAACTGTATGTGGTTTCTTTGTCATCTTAGAACAATTTAGTATTTTTATAAAAAATTGATTAAAAATAGTATACATGAAAAGATTATTGATTGCTTTTGTTGGTTTGTTCACCGCGTTGTCTTTCAGCTCGTGTGGATACAATACCATGGTGTCTAAAGACGAAAATGTCAAAGGGAAATGGGCACAGGTAGAAAATGCTTATCAACGTCGCGCGGATCTTATCCCGAACTTAGTGAATACCGTGAAAGGTGCAGCTCAACATGAGGAAAATACATTGACAGCTGTCGTAGAAGCACGTGCAAAAGCGACCTCCGTTACAGTGGATCCATCGAATCTGTCGGAAGAAGCGATTGCCAACTATCAGCAGACACAAGATGCGCTTTCGCAATCTATCGGTCGTTTGTTGGTGAGTGTAGAGGCTTATCCGGATTTGAAAGCAAACTCCAACTTTCAGGAACTTCAAGCGCAACTTGAAGGTACAGAAAACCGTATCTCTGTCGAGCGTAGAGCATATAATGAAGCTGTGCAGGATTATAACACTACAGTAAGAAGCTTCCCGAACAATATTATGGCAGGGATTTTTGGTTTCAAGGCTAAGGGAACGTTTAAGGCTGCAGAAGGAGCAGATAAAGCACCTACTGTATCGTTTTAATACGCGATAACAAGGATTAGTTTTTTAGCCCATGGTTTCCCTTGGGCTAAAAGTCTTTATATGGAAAACATACAATAGTAAACGGATGGATATTTTATCGGTTGAAGATCAGGAACGGGTCGTAAATGCAATCAGTGTTGCTGAGAGTAAAACCTCAGGTGAGATACGTTTGGTCGTGGAGCGTTCGTTGAAAGAACCTTCTGCATTGGATGCTGCCATCAAATTTTTCAAAAAACTGGAAATGGATCGTACATCGTTGAGAAATGGTGTTTTGATTTATCTGGCTGTAGATGACCATGCTTTTTCCATTATTGGGGATAAGGGAATCAACGAAAAAGTTGCCGAGAATTTTTGGGAAGCAACAAAAGAGCAAATGGTGTCCTTTTTTGTGAAAGGAGAACTTACAGAAGGATTGATTGCAGGGATAACGCATGCAGGAGAACAGCTACAGGCATTCTTTCCGCGTCGCGTGGATGACATCAATGAGCTTCCGAACGATATCTACTTCGGGAACCGATAATGAGAAGGTGAATGGATATGAATAATCTACTGAGGAGAATCATCTATATATGGACGATAGGGCTTGTTATGCTGACAAGCACGTTGGTCTATGCACAGAACTTGCCAGAAGCTCCGAACCATTTGGTAAGCGACTATACGGGCACATTGAGCCGAGCGGAAATCAACGCTTTGGAACGGAAATTGTTGGATTTTGAAGACTCTACGTCTACACAGATTGCCGTGGTGCTTGTACCGACAACTGATGGCTATGATGTCGCAGATTATACGGTTCGACTGGCAAAAAAATGGGGAGTAGGGGGGAAGAAATACAATAATGGGATAGTACTTCTGGCGGCTATTCAAGATAGGGCTGTAACAATTCAGACCGGCTATGGTATGGAAGGTGCACTGCCCGATGTGATTGCTTATCGAATTATCCAAAATGAAATCAAGCCCTACTTTCGTCAAGAAAACTATTACCGCGGACTGGACAAGGCAACAGATGCCATCATCGCCTATACGAAAGGTGAATATAAAGCAGATCCGAAAAAAGAAGGTGAAGGAGGGGGCATTCCGATTATCTTTATCATTATAATCATCGTTGTCATCATCTCGCTGATATCGCGAAATGGCGGTGGCGGTGGTGGAAATGTGATGTCGGGCAAAGGCTCATCGGATATCTTTTGGTGGACTTTATTGAATAGTTTGGGCAAGGGAGGTTCTGGTGGAGGAGGTAGCGGCTTCGGTGGTGGTGGATTTGGTGGCGGCTCTGGAGGCGGTTTCGGAGGTTTTGGCGGCGGCGGCTTCGGTGGCGGCGGTGCCAGTGGAAGATGGTAACAGGCATAAGTAGTATGGGTATTGTGGGTATTGCGTATTGATATTTTTAAAGAAGAATAATAGAAACAAGAGAATATATGAAAAAAGGAATAGTAACGGTATTGGGAGCACTTCCCGTACTACTGTTTGCCCAGGAAGATTTTACTTTAAAGGGTAAGATTGGGCAAACCCAACCCGAGGCAAAGATTTTCATCCAATATAATGACAAAGGGCAAAATATACTGGATTCAGCAAAAGTAAATAATGGTGAGTTCAAGTATCAAGGGTCAGTTTCGGCTCCTGTTAAGGCTTTCTTAGCGCTCTCTGAAGAAGGAAAATCCATGCAGGAATTACAACAAGGCGGAGCAATGCCACAAACAAATATGGTTTACCTGTCTAAAGGTGTTATCAAAGTAGAAGGACAAAACCTTGAATCTGCTTCGGTGAGCGGTAACCGTATCAATGATGATTTTGCGGTATATCAGAAAGAAATCAGTTTTGTACGTGAAGGATTTGCAGCGCTGAATGAAGAATTCATGGCGGCCTCGGAAGAACAAAAGAAAAGTGAGGAATTTATCGGTGGGCTGCAAGAGCGAGCTGCTGCGATTTATGAGAAGCAGAACGAAATAAATAAAGCGTATGTTGAAAATAACAAAGATAGTTATGTTTCCTTGACGATATTGGATGAGTTGATTTCGCCGGAGAATGTTATTGATTTTGTCAAACCGGCCTTTGCATCGCTGTCTACAGATTTAAAAAACAGTACATTGGGCAAAAGTTTGGAAGATAAAATGACCAAAATGGGGAAATTGGCGGTGGGAGCTGTAGCGCCAGATTTTACTTTGCCTGATACGGCAGGTAATGAACTATCTCTGTCTTCGTTGCGAGGAAAATATGTCTTGGTAGACTTTTGGGCAAGTTGGTGTGGGCCCTGTCGCCATGAAAACCCGGTTGTAGTTGCTGCTTACAATAAGTTTAAAGACAAAAACTTTACCGTATTGGGTGTTTCTCTGGATCGTCCGGGAAGGAAAGACGATTGGTTAAAAGCTATTGAGGCAGATAAACTGGAACAATGGCCACATGTATCTGACTTGAAGTTCTGGAACTCTATCGTAGTAGAACTTTACGCTATCCGTGGTATTCCGCAAAATTACCTGATCGATCCGGAAGGTAAAATTGTGGCTTCAAATCTGAGAGGTGAAGCGTTAGAGGCTAAGTTGGCCGAAGTATTATAAAAAAATAAGGAGCTCGTTAAGAGCTCCTTATTTTTTTATAATGATAATATCTCTACTATTCGGGTTAGGTTTTCATCAGCCTTGTTGATGTGCTTGATGGCTTTGCTGAACGGAGTAAACTGTACCTGCCCACAAATTAAGCCTGCCATTTCTCCTTTTCGGCCTTCTAACAAACCTTCTACAGCAGCAACCCCCAATCGGCTCGCTAATACACGATCCATGCAAGATGGCCTACCTCCACGTTGGATATGCCCTAGTATGGAGAGACGAACATCATAATGTGGGAAGCTTTCTTTAATCTTCTCAGCAACCACTTCACCACCCTCTTTATCGCCTTCAGCAACAATGATAATACGGGATGATTTATTTTTACGGGTTTTGTCCAAGCGCTTCATGATCGCATCATAATTGACCTCAAGCTCTGGAATCAATACAGCCTCTGCTCCAGTACTAATACCCGAACGAAGAGCAATTAACCCCGAGTCGCGCCCCATAACTTCGATGACAAAAACGCGGTCGTGGGACTCTGCTGTATCACGTATTTTATCCACAGCATCCACTACAGTATTGATCGCTGTATCGTAGCCAATAGTGAAGTCTGTTCCCGCAAGGTCATTGTCAATAGTTCCTGGCATCCCGATGATTGGAATATCGAACTCCTCAATAAATTTAGAAGCGCCGGTAAATGTTCCATCCCCACCGATAACCACCAACGCATCGATGTTTAAATTTTTTATGTTGTCGTAGGCTTTTTTACGACCTTCGTATGTTCTGAATTCTTCGCTTCTTGCTGTTTTGAGTATGGTTCCCCCACGTTGGATGATGTTGGCAACGGACTTAGCATCCATAGGGATGATTGTACCATTTACCAGACCGTCGTAGCCATGACGTATACCAAATACATTTAAATTGTGGTAGAGACCAGCACGCACGACAGCACGGATACCCGCGTTCATGCCCGGAGAGTCTCCCCCAGAAGTTAAAACTGCAATGTTTTTAATCGTATTCATTTTTTTAGATTGATTTTTCTTTTTTTTAATCTATTAGAAATTGCTAAAAAGCGTAATAAATTGTCATCCCGCCAAAGTAGGGACAGGTTGTTGAGCTTGTCGAAACAAACAATTTATTAACTATCTGTACTTGTTATCCTTCCATCACCAGAGGCGACCGTGTCTCGGTTCTGGCGGGGGGTAACGGTAAAAATGTAGATTGCTTCGTCGTTATACTCCTCGCAATGACGCATTTTTACGTTTTTAGAATCCTTTTAGACAGCTTTCTATTTTTATATTCAATTTTGCCTATGTACGCAATAATCGTGCAGAAGATGTTCATCTGCCTAATTGGCGGACATATTTTACATAATGTTAATACACGTTAGCTATTCAATACTGTTATTTTTTGAATGCCTCGATTCCTCTTTGAAGGAAAGCGGCATAGCTATTTACGTTATAATCTGCTCCAGTGGGCGGTATCAATACATTCCCTTCCGGATCTACAATGACGTATAATGGCTGTGAATTACTATTGAACGCTGATGCTTGAAAATCACTGTTTTTATTGCCAATAGTGCGAATACGTTTGCCCGAATATTCGGAGACATATTGCTCCTCAGCAGCAAGTTCCGTGCGATCGTCTACGAACAGTTCGACCATAACAAATTCTTCTCGTAGAAGCGCTGCCACCTTAGGGTCAGTCCAGACATTTGCCTCCATCTTGCGACAGTTCACACAGTTCCAGCCTGTGAAATCAACAAGTACAGGCTTGTTCAGTTCTTTGGCAGCAGCCAGTCCTTCCTCATAATCATAGTAAGGATCAAATCCCTTCGGTGTTCCACGGTCGTGGAATATTTCATAGTATTTCTTTTTCTTACCTGTTGCCGATTGCGCTGGTGTAGAGGCAAAGTTTGCTACTGAAAGGTCAAAATCCTGCGTAGCAGAAGGCGGTAAGAAGGCAGAGATTGCTTTCAGAGGGGCTCCCCACATTCCGGGTATCATGTACATCACGAAGGAAAATACGATGATGGATAATATAGTGCGCGGAACCGATAGATGTGTCAGAGGACTGTCGTGTGCAAAGCTTATCTTACCGATTAAGTATAGCCCCATCATGCCAAAGATAACTATCCACAGTGCCAGGAACACTTCCCTGTCCAGCCAGTTCCAGTGGTATGCCAAATCGACATTGGACAGAAATTTAAGAGCTAAAGCAAGCTCCAAGAATCCCAATACAACTTTTACACTGTTAAGCCATCCGCCCGAACGGGGAAGGGATTTCAACATGGAAGGGAAGAACGCAAACAGTACAAAAGGAATAGCCAGCGCGATAGAAAATCCAAGCATCCCTACAGCAGGACCCAAACGCTCTCCTCTGGATGCGGCTTCTACCAATAACGTACCAATGATAGGCCCTGTACAGGAGAAGGAAACCAAAGCCAAGCTAAATGCCATAAAGAATAATCCAACGAATCCTCCTTTATCAGATTTTGCATCGATTTTGTTGACAAAGGAGCTTGGTAAAGTCAGCTCAAAAGCACCAAAGAAAGATGCCGCAAAAACCACCAATATCAAGAAGAACAAAAAGTTGAATATACCATTTGTGGAAAGGGCATTCAAAGCATCTGACCCAAAGGTAATCGTGATGAGCATTCCTAATGCAACATATATGACAATGATAAATAACCCGTAAAGTAGCGCCTGCGATACTCCTTTGGCTCTAGAGCCACCTCGTTTAGTGAAAAAGCTGACTGTCAACGGTACCATAGGGAATATACAAGGCATGATAAAGGCCGCGAAACCACCTAACAGTCCGGCAATGAAGACACCCCAAAGAGACTGTTTTTCCTCCTGCACATCGAAGGTCTTGCCTGATGTGTCCGTAGAGAGACTGTCTTGCGAAGCTTCTTCAGCTTCAGAACCATCGCTAAAGACCAAATCGTCCGGCACTTCCAACAAGGTGTCCGAACTTTCCGAGCCTGCGGATCCATCTGTAAATTCAACATCGTCAAACGATATCAAACTGTCTTGCTGTGCATAAGACGAGTGATATAATGGAAGCAATAAAATTTGTAGAGCTACAAAATACTTTAACAATAATCGCATAGCATATTTAGTAAGGGCGCTAAAATAAAAAAAAGGCAGTAAACTACTACCTTTTTCATGTCTTATATTCGTAAATACTACTTAATTGTGACGTTAAATGCATATTCGTCTGGTGGCAGACATCTTTGTGCATCACAAGCCATGAACGTAACCACCCCTTTTACGGTGGTTTGTGCCTTGTTCAGTTTTATTTTTTGTTGGAAAACAACCTCTTTCGTGTCGTAATAAGGCACGTTCATGTTGAAATCTTTCTCAAATTTTGACTTAGGTGCTGGAGCGGCTACTTTACCATTCAGCGTATAATCCTTTGAAGCTGTAAAATCAAAAGAAGTTGAAATAGGCCCGCCATCTGGTACGTTCAGTCCGTAGATATGCCATCCATTATCAACTATCGCTTTTATATACACAACTGCTTCGTTGTTGTTCAATTTCTTAGAAGCGACTTGCCATTTTACAGGGTTATAAATTTGTGCCATTGCTCCGCTTATGGTAAGGAGTATAGCCGCAATCAATAAACTAAATTTCTTCATTTTCGTTTTGTTTCTTTCGTTATTAGGACTGTAATAAGGGAGAAAGGTTTAATCTCTTCCTGCCACGGAAAGCAAATTTAGGAAGATCATAGGGAGGAAACAAGTAATTTAAACCAAACCTTCATTTTACACACTTAAAGATGCCGGATCTCTTTCAGGTCAAAATCCTTAAACTCCCCATCTATAGTTACAACCAATTTTCCTTCGTGGTTAACTTTTTGTATAATGCCTGTGACTTCTTTGCCTTGAATGTAGAATGATGCAGAGACTCCTCTTCGGTAGAGCAGGTTATTATATAGTTGGAAGAGCGTATTGCTGTCTGAGAGTGAGTAAGTCTGATAGGTATATGCCAGTGTTTCCAATAACGATAGACAACATGACTCGATATCTTGAGGAGTTTGGTCGAGTGTTTCCAATAGTAAGGATGTTGCGCGTTGATGTAAGTCTTCAGGAAAATGGCGTTGGTTGATGTTGATGCCGATACCAATGATGGATGACTTGATTTTTAGGTTGGCTATTTGGTTTTCGATCAGCACCCCACAGATTTTCCGATCGTTGACGTAGATGTCGTTTGGCCATTTGATGCGCACGTTGTCCGTATATTGGCTTAGCCATTGCTGTATGGCGAGGCACACAATGATATTGAGGTTGAATGCTTGGCTTATCTGTAAGTCGGTGGGATATAGGAGCAGACTAAAGGTAAGTGCCTGTTGCGGTTCAACCAACCATGTGCTTCCGCGTTGCCCTTTGCCTTGTGTTTGGTGTTTTGCCATAATGGCAGTAAAGGCAGGTAGTGGCTTAATATTTGACAATAGATTTTTTAAATAATCATTTGTGGATGTTACTTCATCCAGAACAATTAAATTTTGTCTAAGGTAAAGTCCCGAAAATGTGTTATTTTGCAAAAGAAAAATGTTTTAAAGAGTAAATAACGTTCAAAACTACTGTTTTTTTAATGAGTAAAAATATAAAATCAGAATTGTCTACCAAGCTTGCGGAGATTGTGGTGTTGGGGATGCAGGAAAAGAAAGGAAATGATATCGTAAGGCTGGATATGCGGAATGTTAATGCTACTCTATCCGATTATTTTGTCATCTGTCATGCGGAATCCAACGTACAGGTCAATGCTATTGCAAAGAGTGTGGAAGACGAAGTCTATAAAGCTTTCGGGCAAGAACCTTGGCAAAAAGAAGGCCATGGAAACGGAGAGTGGGTGTTGTTGGATTTTGTAGATGTGGTTGTGCATATCTTCAAAACCGAGACAAGGCGACATTATGGCATAGAGGAGCTATGGGGAGACGCAGATGTTCAAACCTATCAAAGTGCTTAATTTTTGTAAATAATTGTAAGAAGATATAATAAAGTGTAATGAAGAAAATCCCAAGTAAGAAAGTGACCCCAGTTCCGCCGCGGTTCAATATGATGTGGATTTGGATATTAATTATCCTTGGTTTCTTTGGGCTACAGTACTTTTTTAGTAGTGATTCAACCAAGGAGATTACCTACTCCAAATTTGAGAAAGAGATGTTGCTTCCGGGCGATGTGGAGAAATTGGTAGCGGTGAAGAGCAACGATTTGGTACAAGTCGAAGTATATATCAAAAAAGATCGGTTAGATGATGAGAAGTATAAGGAAGTGGCACCAAGTGCTAACTCTTTGCTGCTTTCTCCAGCTATAGGGCCGCAATATGTATTTACTGAGCCTTCAGATGTTATCTTGAATGAAAAGTTGAAGGTTTCGCAAGAGAGTTTACCCGATGATCGTGTGCGTATTGAACCTCACTATGAAAACCGTTCCAATCCTTGGGCGGGGTGGTTTATTTCGTTCATGCTTCCATTGCTGATTATTGTCGGAATTTGGATTTTGTTGATGCGCCGTATGGGTGGAGGTGCTGGTGGAGGTGGTGGAGCCATCTTCAATATTGGTAAATCTAAAGCACAGCTTTTTGATAAAGAATCACAAATCAACATCACGTTCAACGATGTAGCTGGTCTAGAAGAAGCGAAAACAGAAGTAATGGAAATCGTAGATTTCTTGAAAAACCCGAAAAAGTATACCGATTTGGGAGGTAAGATTCCGAAAGGAGCCTTATTGGTAGGCCCTCCAGGTACAGGTAAGACTTTGTTGGCAAAAGCCGTTGCTGGGGAAGCCCAGGTGCCGTTTTTCTCTTTGTCAGGTTCAGACTTTGTAGAAATGTTTGTCGGTGTCGGTGCTTCACGTGTACGGGACTTGTTCAAACAAGCCAAAGAAAAAGCGCCATGTATCATCTTTATTGATGAGATTGATGCTATCGGCCGCGCCAGAGGGAAAAATTCCATTATGGGTGGAAACGACGAGCGTGAAAATACTTTAAACCAGTTGTTGGTGGAGATGGATGGCTTTGGGACAAACGTTGGTGTCATCATCTTGGCGGCGACTAACCGTCTTGATGTGTTGGATTCAGCTTTGTTGAGACCAGGACGTTTTGATAGACAGATTTCTATCGATAAACCAGATTTAATCGGTCGTGAGCATATCTTTAACGTGCATTTGAAGCCATTGAAATTGGCGGAAGAAGTAGATGCAAAAAAACTTTCTGCCCAAACACCGGGTTTTGCCGGAGCTGAAATTGCCAATGTTTGTAACGAGGCGGCTTTGATTGCAGCGCGTAAGAACAAACCGTCTATCAGCATGCAGGATTTTCAGGATGCCATTGACCGGGTGATTGGTGGTCTGGAAAAGAAAAATAAGATTATATCTCCGGAAGAGAAAAAAATCGTGGCATATCACGAAGCAGGACATGCTATTGCCGGTTGGTTCTTGGAAAATGCTGATCCATTGGTAAAGGTTTCCATTGTTCCAAGAGGAGTCGCAGCATTAGGTTATGCGCAGTATCTTCCAAAAGAACAGTTTTTATATACTACCGAGCAATTGATGGATAGCATGTGTATGACTATGGGCGGACGTGTGGCAGAAGATATTACTTTCGGACGCATTAGTACCGGTGCGCAAAACGATTTGGAACGTATCACCAAGCTAGCCTATGCTATGGTTGCGGTATACGGGATGAATAACCGGGTCGGTAATGTATCGTTCCGTGATAGTTCAGGAGAGTCACAATTCCAAAAACCATATTCTGACCAGACAGCAGAGCTAATTGATGAAGAAGTTAGAACATTGATTTCAGCGGTTTATGAGAGAACCAAAGAACTTCTTCTTGAAAAGCAAGATGGATTGATAAAAATTGCTGAGAAATTATTGGAAAAAGAAATTTTGTTCCAAAGTGATTTAGAAGAAATCTTGGGTAAGCGTCCGTTTGGTAATCGTACCACTTATGACGAGTTTGTAAATGGTGGAGCAGACGGTGGAGGTGTTCCACAAACTGATTTGCCGTTGAACCTTCCTCCGGAAAGCAGTAATAACGAGGTGGAATCCGAAGGTGGAAATATAGAAACTAAATAAATACCTTTAGCCTCGGGATCAACTCGAGGCTAAAGTGTATTATATACGATTACATGAATATAAGGAATACGACAGCCAAAGAAAAGATGCTGAAAAAGATTCGTCACGCATTGTTACAAAAGCGTGATAATCCGCATGCAGACTTTGAGGATTCTCCGTTGTATAAAGACGAAGAGGAACCTTTGGATGTCACCTTTGCTCGGGAATTTACGCAGGTTGCCGGCAATTTTATCTATTGTGATGGTGAGATTGCGCTTATCGAAAATTTAATACTCTTAGCCGAAAAGCTCAAAATTACCAAGATTCACGCTTGGGAAAAGGAGGTTCAGCAACTGTTAGATCAATACGGTTTTCCGGTCTATACAACGCCCTATAATTTTGAGGCAGTAGATGCTAGTATCACAGCATGCGAAGCATTGATAGCAAGAAATGGAAGTATTCTACTGTCGAACAGCAGCGAGGCTGGCCGACGTTTGAGTATCTACCCTCCGGTGCATATCGTGATCGCCAAGGCCTCCCAGCTTGTGATGGATATTAAACACGGACTTAATCGGGTAAAGGAAAGATATGGTGAAAACCTACCGACCATGTTAACCACCATTACAGGTCCCAGTCGAACCGCTGATATTGAGAAAATGCTCGTTTTGGGGGCACATGGGCCAAAGGAACTCTATGTGTTTCTGATAGAAGACCGTTTTTAATTTACGCTATAGCTCATGATTCAACAATACTTATACGCAACACCTGTTGCCTCCATTATCTTTGCATTAACCATTGGGTTTAGCTTATACCTCTTTTCTAATCCCCAGTATTACGGGAAGTATATGCTGCATCCTTATGGTATACATCGTGATAAATCCAAACTCTATACTGTTTTTACAAGCGGTCTGATTCATAAGGACTGGATGCATCTTATTTTTAATATGATGACCTTCTATTTTTTTGGATTCAGTCTTGAGACCATGTTTGTGCAGTTTAGTGGGCCAATGGGGCATTTTTGGTTTGCGTTGCTGTATATTCTTAGCCTAGTGTTGAGTGATATTCCTACAATTTTCCAGCAGAAGAACAATCCGGGTTATTATAGCTTAGGGGCATCAGGCGCTATATGCGCGATACTGTTTAGTTTTATTCTTTTCCAACCGAAGGCAACCCTTGGGCTGTTCATGGTGATACCTATGCCAGCTTACCTATTTGCATTACTGTTTTTAGGTTATTGTATTTGGGCATCCAAAAAAGCGCAGGATGGTATCAACCATGATGCACACTTGTTCGGGGCATTAGCTGGATTGGCCATTACACTTTTGCTTTATCCCTGGGCATTTCGCCATTTTATAGGGCAGTTTTTTTAGAATAAAAACGATGAGAGTGCCTAAGAAAGCTAAACATCATCGTCATTGCGAGGTAACGAAGTCCCGCCTGAGGCGGGAATGATGTCAAAAACGCAGATTGCCTGCCTGCGGTAGGCAGGCTTCCTCGCTACGCTCTTCGCAATGACGCGTTTTGCAGACCCTTTTTAGACACTGCTATTACTGTTACCCCGCCCAGTTTTCTCGATCAAGGCTTCTAAAATGAATCGCTTCGGCTAGATGATGGTTTAAAATGTGTTTCTCGTTTTCCATATCAGCGATGGTACGGGCGACTTTAAGGATACGGTCGTATGCTCGTGCGGATAGACCTAACTTTTCCATAGCCATGCTCAATAATTGCTTGCCTGTTTCATCAATCCGGCAGACTTCCCTTAGCATTTTGCTACCCATCTGGGCATTGCTATGAACTGTTGCATGATCGGCGAAGCGCTGTTCCTGTACCTTCCTTGCGCTAATAACCCGGCTACGGATAGCAGCACTGTTTTCCGAAACTCTGGCGTTGGAAAGTTCTTTGAACTCGACAGGTGTAACTTCCACATGTAGGTCTATGCGATCTAATAATGGTCCTGAAATCTTACCTAAGTAGCGTTGTACCATAGCAGAGCCGCAGATACATTCTTTCTCAGGGTGGTTGTAGTAACCGCAAGGGCAGGGGTTCATTGCGGCGATGAGCATAAAACTTGCCGGATAGTCGACCGAAAAGCGGGCTCTTGATATGGTAATGTTGCGCGCTTCCAAAGGCTGGCGCATAACCTCCAAAACTGAGCGTTTGAATTCGGGAAGTTCATCTAAAAATAGCACCCCATTGTGAGCTAGAGATATTTCTCCAGGTTGTGGGTTGTTTCCACCACCAACCAATGCCACGTCCGAAGTGGTGTGATGCGGAGCGCGGAACGGTCGTATGGTCATTAAGGAAGATGAAGCTTTCAATTGTCCCGAAACGGAGTGTATCTTGGTGGTTTCTAATGACTCGTTAAGTGTAAGCGGTGGGAGGATTGTAGGGAGGCGTTTGGCAAGCATGGTTTTCCCTGAGCCTGGCGGGCCGATAAGAATAACATTATGTCCTCCTGCCGCGGCAATTTCCAGAGCACGCTTGATATTCTCTTGTCCTTTCACATCTGAGAAATCAATATCATAGTTGTCGACCTGTTGCCGAAATTCGCTTTCTATGTCAATACGGGTAGGGTTGATATTCAGATCGCCATTGAAAAAATCAATCACTTCTTTTAGGTTGCTGACCGGTAAGGTGTCTAGCTGATTTACTGCCGCCGCTTCTCGGGCATTTTGCTGTGGTAAGATGATCCCCTTGAATCCATCCTGTTGCGCTTGAATAGCAATAGGAAGCCCGCCTTTAATTGGTTGTATACTGCCATCCAATGATAATTCGCCTAAGATAAGGTAGTCTTTTAGCCGATCGGTATCAAGTTGTCCCGAAGCGGCTAATATTCCGATGGCAATGGACAGGTCGTAAGCAGAACCTTCTTTTCGAAGATCTGCAGGAGCTAGATTAACGACGATTTTTTGTCGAGGCATACGGTATCCTACCGTCAAAATGGCACTTTCGATACGCTGCAGGCTTTCCTTTACAGCATTGTCCGGAAGTCCGACAATGTAATACTTTGTGCCAGAAGAGATATTGACCTCCACACCGATTGTAGTAGCCTTGATGCCATAAACGGCACTGCTGAATGTTTTGGTAAGCATATCAAGTTTTATTATAAGTGGTTAGGTTAAAAATAGGTAATACTTTGGAGGTTTCCAAAATTCAGGAAGTATTGGCACATGAAATTTAATTGGAAAGATTTTTGTTGTTTGACAATATGACGAGGAGGTTTTGAAAATACTTTTGTAAATTTAAAACGATTCGTTAAAATAATTGTTTATCTAAGTAAACAACCTTAGATTGATTAGAAATGGAAAAGACTAAAAAGAAAGAGAAAATGAACGATAACGGAAAGGTAGTAACCGCATTATTAGCGGGTTTGGCAGCAGGTGCTGTCTTGGGATTATTATTTGCTCCTGATAAAGGCTCAGAAACGAGAGACAAAATCAATGAGTCATTGGCTGATTTAGGAGATGCTATTAAAGAGCGCGCTGAGGAGCAGTTGGATCAGTTAAGCGAGTTAAAAGATAGAATTGTAGCTAGTTTGACTTCAAAAGTAAAAGAAGTAGAGCAGGCTATCGATGATGAGATTGAAGAACACGCATAGATATATTTGTCTGGCGTAGAGAGGGAAGCTGAAGGGCTATACCCTCTCCATAAACTGTAAATACATGGAAGAAGAAAAATTTTCGCTATCCGGAACTTTTCAAAAAGCGAAGGAATATGTTGACACGCAAATTGCTCTGTTAAGGCTAAAGGCCTTGGCGAAGGGGTCGCGTATTTTTGGTTCGTTGGTTTTGGATTTGACCAGGGTCGTACTTACTTTATTTATTGTATTCTTTTGCTCATTGGCTTTAGGTTTCTACTTGGGCGAAGTATTGGGAAGCAATGCTTTAGGTTTTCTACTTACAGGTGTCATCTTTTTTGTTATCCTGTTGCTGATTCGTCTGTTTGAGCCTAAATTGGAGACAATTTTTATGGATATCACTATCCGGAAGATAGCCAGTAAGTGGAATGAGGAAGAAGATGAGGCAGCGGAAGAGGAAACCAAAACAGATGAAAATGAAAAGTTCAATTAAGATAAATAATTTACAGGATCTAAGGTCGGAAATTGCTCGTGTTCAGCTTCGCAAGAAAGAACAAGAGGTTTATCTGTCTGATCAGTATCACTTGCTTAAAAAGAAAATAGAAGCGCCAGTGCGTTTTCTGAATAATGTGACCTCGCATGTTCCAGGAGTTGGTATGGTGAAGGGTCTATTCAGTGGTGTACGCAAAGCTACACAAAGCAAAGATTCAGACTGGTTAACGAAAGCCTTGCAGATAGGTACGCCCATTGTCCTTAATTCCACAATATTAAAAAAAGCAGGTTGGTTGAAAAAAGCCTTGGTGTTGTTGGCTTCGGAAACGGCTGTAGGGCAGGTGAACCAAGGGAAAGTAAGCGGGCTTATCAATAAAGTGACTAATTTTATAAAACCTAAAAAGAAAAAGAAGGACAAAAAAGGAAGTCTGGCGATTGGAAAATCAGTAGAAGTGCCGTACGAAGCTCCGAATGCAGATATTATTGCACAAACGCAGCATCCCGATAATAACGTGTAATTAATATCTGTTCAGAAAATCCTGATAAGCAAGTGTGATGCCTTCGCGGAGATTTACGCGATGTTTCCAACCCAATTGGTGTAACCGCGAGACATCCATTAGTTTGCGTGGTGTGCCGTCAGGTTTGGTTGTGTCGAAACGGACTTGGCCTTTATACGCTACAACTTCTTGAATGAGCAAAGCGAGTTCCTTGATGCTCAAATCTTCCCCGACACCGATATTGATAAATTGTTTTTCATTGTAATTGTCCATGAGGAAAACGCAGGCATTTCCCAGATCATCGGCGTACATAAATTCCCTAAGTGGTGTGCCTGTTCCCCAAATCGTCACTTCGGCACTTCCGTTTATTTTGGCTTCGTGAAAACGGCGTATTAAGGCAGGGAGTACATGGGAATTTTCTGGATGGTAATTGTCATTGACGCCGTATAAGTTTGTTGGCATCACGGAAATAAAGTTACAGCCATATTGTTCGCGGTAAGCCTCGCACATTTTTATACCCGCAATTTTAGCAATCGCATATGGCTCATTGGTTGGTTCTAAAGTGCCCGTTAAAAGATAATCTTCCTTTAGTGGTTGTGGAGCCATTTTCGGATAGATACAGCTGGAGCCAAGGAACAACAGTTTCTTTACACCATGGACATACGACTGGTGGATGACGTTATTCTGAATAGCTAAGTTTTCATAAATAAAATCTGCCCTATAGGTATTGTTGGCGATGATTCCTCCAACTTTAGCCGCTGCCAAAAAGACATAATCAGGTTTTTGCGTAGCGAAAAAATCCGTTACGGCTTGTTGATTGCGTAGATCGAGATCCTCGGAAGTGCGTTTTATAATATGATTATAACCTTGTTCCTCCAAGGTGCGCACAATGGCTGACCCTACCATACCGCGATAGCCTGCAACAAAAATCTTAGCGTCTTTTTCCACGTCTTATTATTGATATAATACAAAGATAAGGTTATTTTTGCGGACAAAACAGTTTAAAATGGGTAAGGATAAGTTAAGAAAGTTTGCCGAGGTCGCAACATTCAAGAACGTAGTACAATTGGATGAGGGTAAGCCTTTCAAAGGAAAGTGGGCGAAGGAATTCTTTAAGAATGATAAACCGATTATCCTAGAGTTGGCTTGTGGCAAAGGTGAGTATACAGTGAACTTAGCGAAGCTTTTTCCAGACAAAAACTTTATCGGTGTTGATTATAAGGGTAATCGTATTTGGCGAGGGGCCAAGACGGCGTTGGAAGAGGGGATTGAGAATGTTGGTTTTTTGCGTATACAGATTGAGACAATTTTAGAATATTTTGCAGAGAATGAGATTGACGAAGTCTGGATTACTTTTCCGGATCCTCAGCCACAGGAAAGTCGGGAGAAAAAGCGTTTAACAAATCCGAAATTTCTCGAACGCTATAAATATATCTTGAAAGCCGATGGGGTTATGCATTTGAAAACGGACAATGATGGCTTTTATGCCTATACGTTGGAGCAAATAGCTCTTTTAAATCTGCCAAAAGAGAAAGAGACAACCGATTTATACCACTCGAACTTGGTGGATGAGGTTTTGTCCATCAAAACGTATTACGAGCGCAAATACTTAGCGGACAATAAGAATATTAATTACGTGAAGTGGAGTTTTTAGGGGGGAAGTAAATTCCTTCCCTTTATCTACCTATCCCTAAACGTATGGTAGTAATCCTTAATCACGACATCAATAAACTCTTCGGGGCGCATCTGCGGCTTTACGTCCAATAGTTGTACAAGCTTGTTGCTTAGTGCGATAATAAGGTTGTAATCTTTTCTTTCGTACCCCTTTTTGTAGATGTCTTTTATCAGGTTAGCATCCTTATCACTGAGTTTCATTACTTGCGGGAAGGTGACGGTATGTTCTTTCGTGATTTCAGCAAATAAGGTCTGATGCAAAGCCATGTCCTGTTTGGTGCTGATGACCGCTGTTTCTGCTGCGATGTCCCCAATACGTTGCGCATTCTTGGAAACAATGATGCTACTGATGGCTAAAGCTCCCCCTGACAGAAAAATATCTACAATCGTACATACCCAGCGGATAAAATACTGGTAAACTGTGGCTCGTGTTCCATCGATTTTCACAACTTTAATCTTCATGATGATTTTTCCCACTGTCTGTCCGTGGAAAAATGTTTCCATAATGAAGGTGTAAAAAAATGCCGGGAGCAGAAGCAACATATAAATCCCGATAAGCAACCAGTCATCACTTATATTAAAAAGCCCTGTAGAGCGAAGAAAGTAAAAAACGAATAGCGAGTAACAGATTATAAGGAAATAATCGATGCCAAAGGATATCATCCTGGATCCTAGAGAAGCCAGTTTGTATTCAAACTTTACATTTTGCGGTGTATTAATTAATAGTGTATGCATGTTTGCATTCTTTTGTCATCATATATATATTTGAAATAGCCGATATTTCCTATATTAGTGCAAGTTATAGTCCCTTCATATATGAGAGAAGCTTCCTTTATTGAACGAAATAAAGAAAAATGGATTTCAATTGAAAGCAATTTAAGAAATAAAATCAATATAGATCCTGATATATTGGCTTCTAACTATATGGAGTTGACCAATGATCTGGCTTATGCCCAGACTTTTTACCCGGATTCCAAGACCAAGGACTACCTAAATGGTCTTTCTATTCTAGCTCATCAACAGCTTTACCGCGACCAAAAATCTTCTGAGAATCAGTTCTTACGATTTGTGCAGTATGATATTCCGGAAGCGATCTGGGCTATTCGCAGGCCGTTGTTGTATTCGCTGGCGATTTTTCTGCTGGCGATTGGGATTGGTGTGATTTCTTCGCATTTTGACATGAATTTCGTGCGGTTTATTATGGGAGATCGGTATGTAGATATGAGCATCAGTAATATTGAGCAAGGCAATCCCGCAGGAGTGTATGGTGATGGAAGTGCCGTCGGTTCTTCTTTAGCAATAACGATTAACAACGTGCGGGTTGCTTTTCTTGCATTTGCCTTTGGCTTGATCTTCAGTGTTGGTACGGGTTATATCCTGTTCAGTAATGGCGTAATGGTAGGCGCATTCCACTATATGTTTTACCAGCATGGTGTATTGGAAGAGGCAATGTCCGCAATCTGGATACATGGTGCCATTGAATTATCAGTAATCGTTATTGCTGGTGGTTGCGGTTTGGCAGTGGGCAACAGTTTTATGTTTCCTAAAGCGTATACGCGATTGGAATCGTTTAAGCAAGGAATTCGAACGGCTTCGAAAGTGTTGGTGAGTACGGTTCCTTTCTTCATTGTCGCTGGTTTTCTGGAAGGATTCGTTACCAGACACTATCAGTTTTCTATATGGATGTGCTTAGCGATTATAGTACTATCCTTTATCGCGATCTTGTATTTTTATGTTTTACGGCCTTATCAACTAGCAAAACGCAACGGATGGAAGTAAAGTTTGACTTTGGTAAGGAACGTAAATTGGGCGAAATTGTACAAGATTTTGTTAATCTGCTTCGGCTTGTTATCCGGCATTTTGCGCAGACGATGTTTAAGCTGGCGGTATTGCCCTTATGTGCTATGCTCGTGCTGATTTATTATGGTACTACACGCATTAATCTGAAATCTAACCTGTTTTTTACGGAATCGGCAGAAATGCTGTTGCTTGTTTTTATTGGGATTATCGCTTTATTGGTATTTACAACAGTGTTCTTTGGATTGGGTATGGAATACTTCATCCTGTTGAAAAACAAGAAATCTACCGATTTTGATGCGAAATCTGTGGTACGATCGTTTAGGGGACACATCGGTAAATATCTCAAATTTTTGGTAGTATCTATTGTTGCTGGACTTTTATTGTCTATTCCGCTTTTGCTGGGTGTGGGTATATTGTCCTTTATTCCGTTTATAGGAAGCTTTGCTGCGGGAATCCTTATGGCTTTTGTTGGGACATGGTTTGCATGTTCGTTTTTATTCTATAGGGAAGGCTATTATGGGTTGACGGATACAATACAACAGACCTTCGGATTGTTGAAGAAGAAGTTTATTGATTATGGCGTTTCCTCTTATGTGGTGGGGATGGTTTTCCAGATACTGTTGATGATGCTGACTATTATTCCCAGTGTTATCGTTGGTATTATTGCTTATAATACATTAGGCTTTACGGATACCTTTTTTGATACCTTTGCTGGTCGGATGTTGACGGCACTGGGCGGAACTGTGTTGATTGTACTCTACCTGGTGTATTACCTGTTGTCAGTGCTGGTATATGGCATTATCTACGAAACGGCGAAGGAAATGAAATACGGGGAAGACGTTTACGATAAAATCAATAGCTTGGGGAGGGGGAATGATGCGCAATAGAATAGGATTGTTCTTTGTTGCACTTTTTCTAAGTGTGGCGGGTTTTGCACAGGATTCTGTGAAGATTGTTCCACCTGTGGAGGAGGAAGTGTTTGCAGTGGATAGTGTGGAGATTGAGCAGGGGAAATACATGGAGGAAGGCTATTACGATAAAGTGCCGAAGTTTCAGGAGTATCCTTTGATAGACACGGCTGCTTTTTCGGATATGTCGGAAAGATATCAGAATCCGGAATTCAACTATGATGAAGATGTTTTCCAGACCAATATCTTTGAGCGAGCGTGGAACCGTATATCCCGATGGATTGATAATTTGTTGCCAGATATGGGCTTTCTTCGCTTTGGAGACTGGTTTTACAAGATTCTGGCGGTTATCGCTATTGTGGGGTTCATTGTGATTATTTATCGCGTATTGTTTTCTGGAAACCGTCTTTTTGCGCATGAGGAGAAAGAGGGTGAGGAAAGTTCGGAGATTCGTTTTGTAGAGAAGAATCTGTTGGATGTAGATATTTCCAAATATATCGAGCAAGCGCTAAAAGATAATAATTATGCGTTGGCAATACGCTATCTCAATCTGTTGAATATCCAGTTGTTGGCACAAAGAAAAGTGGTCAAGTGGAAACATACCAAGACGAATATGGAGCTATTGAGCGAAATATCGGATATAGAGCTGCGTAGGGATTTTGAACGAAATGTGGCTATTTTCGATAGAGTATGGTTCGGTAGTGCGGCAATAGACCGCACAAAATATGAGGAGTATGCAGCCTATTTCTTACAATTTCAATCGCGGTGGAAATGAGAAATTCAAGTAAGATAGGATTGCTTTTGTTTGGCCTTACGCTGTTGGTTATCGCGGTTATCGATGTGACCAGACAGGAGCCTATTGATTGGAGGCGCTCCTTCAATCAACGGGACAAGATTCCTTATGGGTTGTATGTGGTCCATGAAGAGTTGCCCAATATCCTTGGGGAGGGTGTCCAAGTAAAAGATTTAACAAGCACGGTTTTTCCAGATATCCGTGATACATTGAAGGCTCGTCCGAACAATAGTTTGGTGTATGTCGTTGATTATTTTGATGAGTCGCCTCAAGTGGTGGATGAGCTCCTTTCTTTTGTAGATAAGGGGGGCGAGGTATTTATCTCTGCCAATCAGTTTTATAATGGGCTATTGGACTCTCTTGGTATACGGATGGACTATTATTATCCTAAGGAGTTCGGGGCGATATTTGATTTTGAAGACCGCCCGTTCTTTCTCCACAATGGGATCACGGCTTATTATAAAGATTTGGAATATCCAGGGCTTTTTTATCGGTTGGATTCTGCTGAAGTACGGATTATTGGGTCTTATGAAGTAGAAAAGAATCGGGAATTACCCAATTTTATTGAAGTAAAGCGAAACAAAGGACGTTTTCTTTTGCATTTAGAACCGTTGATGTTTACGAATTTCTATATGCTGCAAGAGGATAACTACAATTATGCTGCGAGTGCTTTGAAATTACTGCAAGGCAAAGATGTGCGTTGGTATGATGATTATTACACCTCTGATTCATTTGCCCGAACACCCCTACGGGTTTTATTGACCAATGATGGTTTGCGTCAAGCTTGGTATGTTCTGCTGTTCGCCTTGATCCTGTTTTTGCTGTTCCGCAGCAAACGTGAATCAAGGGCTGTAGAAGTCGTACAACCGGAGCCAAATCTCTCCAAAGAATTTGCCAAGACTATTGCTTCGCTGTATTATGAGACGGGGAGTCCGGGTAATCTGGTGAATAAAAAAATAGAATATTTCCTCTATGATTTGCGTAGCCATTATCAATTGGATACATTAAAAATCGAGGAAGAGGAGTTTGCACAACAGGTAGCGATGCGTTCAGGTGTGCCTGTAAGTGATTGCGAGCAACTGCTTGGTTTGATCCGAGCATATCGTAGGCGCGAAACCTTTACGGACAGCGAGCTTTTGCTCCTTAACGAGACGATTGAAGAATTTAAGAATAAAGCAAATATGCTATGAATGAATTAGAAAACAAATATGAACCGAGTTTTGAGAACCGTATAGATTTGACTGTGCTGAAAGAAAAAATGAGCGCAGTCAAAGCAGAGGTTAAAAAGGTCATCGTAGGACAGGATGATGTTATCCACAAGTTGTTGATTTCAATATTGGCTGCAGGGCACTCGCTTATTGAGGGGATGCCCGGTGTCGCTAAAACATTGACTGCGAAATTGATGGCCAAGACTATCCAAGGGGAATTTAAAAGGGTACAGTTCACGCCTGACCTTATGCCTTCTGATGTGACGGGTTCATCTATCCTTGATTTGAAAACCAATGAGTTTCAATTTAAGAAAGGCCCCATTTTTGGGAATATCATCTTGATTGATGAGATTAACCGCGCCCCTGCAAAGACACAATCCTCACTTTTTGAATGTATGTCGGAGAGGCAAGTAACCGTTGATGGGGATACCTATACGATGCCACGCCCTTTTGTTGTGTTCGCGACGCAAAACCCGATTGAACATGAAGGGACTTATCGTCTTCCTGAAGCGCAGTTAGACAGGTTTTTGTTCAAAATCAACGTAGACTATCCGGCATTGCAAGAAGAGTTGGAAATATTGAAGGAACACCATTTGCAGAAAGCACAAAACAAAGAGGATCTGGTGCTACCTGTGGTGGATGTAAAAGAAATCGTGGCTTTTCAGGATCTAGTGAAGCAGGTCTATGTGCATGAGGATGTGTTTAATTATATTGCACAGGTGGTGTATCACACGCGGCAGCACCCTAACCTTACTTTAGGGGCTTCACCACGTGCTTCTATTGCTATTCTGGAAGCGGCCAAGGCTTCTGCAGCCTTACAAGGCCGTGACTTTATCACGCCAGATGATGTGAAATATGTTGCACCAAGCATTCTTGGACACCGTGTACTGCTTACGCCAGAAAAAGAAATGGAGGGCTTTACAAGCGACTTCGTTATCCAACAAATTGTAGATAGTATCGAAATCCCAAGATAATGCGTTTTATCCGAAGCCTATACCTATCGAATCGTTTCTTCAACAGCTTGTTGCTGATGGCGACTCTATTTCTATTGTCGTTTTTTGTGAAGCAACTCTTTACTCCGGTATATGTGCTATTTTGGGTATACCTAAGTGTATGTCTATGGGATCTCCTGTTTTTGTATTTGGGAAAAGGAAGGATAGATATCGTGCGAAACTATCCGGAGAAGTTATCGAATGGCGACGAAAACCTTATGGAAATTCGCTTGACGAGCTTTTACCCGGTCAAGGTGAGCGCAAGGCTTATCGAAGAATTTCCGGTACAGTTGCAATTGCGGGATATGGATTTTGAGACGCCGTTGTTGCCCAAAAAAGTCAAAACATTACAATACAGTGTTCGGCCGACTTCCCGTGGCGTTTATACATTCCAACGCTGTCATGTTTTGGTGCGACATTTAGGCTTGTTCGAGCGAAAGTTTACCTTGACTGAACCCATGGATATTTCGTGCTATCCTTCTTTCATCCAGATGCGGAAATACCAGCTGTTAGCTACTACGGATCGTTTGGTCGAATTGGGGATAAAACGTGTGCGTAAAGTGGGGGCAACGTTGGAATTTGACCATATCCGTGAGTATGTAAGAGGTGATGAATACCGTCATCTCAACTGGAAAGCTACGGCCAAGCATAAGAAATTACTGGTCAATCAATATCAAGAGGAAAAATCACAGCCTATCTATTCCCTTATCGATACTGGGCGTGTGATGCGTATGCCTTTCAACGGCTTAACATTGTTGGATTATGCGATTAATGCAACTTTGGTTTTAGCCAATGCAGCTATCCTCAAACAGGATAGAGCGGGTATGCTGACCTTTTCAAAGCAGGTAGGGAATCATATTGCAGCCGAGAAACGAAACAATCAGATGCAACTGATTTTGGAAAAGCTATATAGCATTACTACACAATTTGAAGAAACGGAATTTGGTAATCTGTATGCTTTTTGTAATAAACATATCAATAAGCGCTCGCTATTGATGGTCTATACCAATTTCGAAACGATTGATGCCCTGAACCGGCAAATGCCCTATCTCCGTATGTTGGCCAAAACTCATATCGTTGTCGTAGTGGTCTTCAAAAATACCGAACTCGTCGATATGGCAAAACATAAAGGCAAGAAAGTTATGGATACTTATAACCAGATTATTGCTGAAAAATTTGTCTACGAAAAACAACTGATTGTGCAGGAACTGAACCGCCAAGGTATACAGACGATTTATACGGCTCCTGAAAACCTAACGATCAACGCGATTAATAAATATCTGGAAATAAAAGCGAGAGGGTTGCTGTAACCTTTTATTTGTCTCCTGTTCTGAGCGAGGACCAGTCCTTTGGAGGTTCTGAGCAAAATGTTACGGAAAAATATTGTCAGCAATTGTCTTCCCGTCAAAATCCTATCGTGTGGACACATCTTGGACTAATTTGAGTCACTGTCATCGTAATCCTGGTCTGAAGCTAAAGATTTTTGTTATAGTCCTCACCCTTAATCTCCCGTCAAAACCGGGACAGGCTCTCTCCCTCGTCAGAGCCGAGGCACAGCAAAGGAGAGGGAGACCAATTATTTCCCTTGACAGTTAGACAGGTAGCAGACTATACGCTCCCTCTCCTTGGGAGAGGGTTGGGAAGAGGATGTTAAAGCACGTACTATTAATCTGATCGCAAGTCAATACGAATTATATCTGCCAACCGAAAAGCAACTTTTGGAAGGAATAAAGTAAAGAGTTGGACAGTTTTGGGGAAAGGAAAGATTATTAAAGTGACTGCAGTTTTTGTATTGACTTTTTTGTAATTTAATGGGTGATAAAAACCACTATTTGAATGAGAATAATTGTAATTGTAGGCAGTTCAAGAAAAGACGGAGATACAGCAACGCTGACGAAAGAACTAATTAAGCAGTCAAAATGGGATTTACTTGATTTAAGCGATTATGATATTAGTTATTTTGACTACACCCACAAAAACCGAAACGATGATTATTTGACTTTAATAAAGAAAATCATTGAAGAATATGATATCATGATTTTTGCAACCCCAATTTATTGGTATTCAATGAGTGGAATAATGAAAGTGTTTTTTGACCGATTTACGGACTTACTTACTATTGAAAAAGAACTTGGAAGAAAATTGCGTAGTAAAAAGATGGCTGTAATTAGTTGTTCAGTTGGAGATAATCTTGGAGAAAGTTTTTGGCTCCCATTTTCAGAAACAGCAAAATATTTGGGAATGGAATATGTAGGAAATATCCATACAATTACAGGAGAAAACAACGAGCTAAAAATAACAGCGTTTATAAACTTGATTGAAAAACAAAAATGTACTCCACAATAGTATAAACACTAGGGGATAAAAAGTCGAAACACATCGTCATATTTGTCATCTCGTCATGGCTCTCATCCCTTTATAATATAAGGAGATGACAGTTATCACTTACAATTTTGCAATCAAAAATATTCTGTACTGTGTCGCTTTTGTGGTAGAGGAAATTTTTATTACCATTTCAAACGAAGGAATTCCTAATATCTTTCCGTTGGTAATCGACAAAATGAGTGATGAATTCTTAAAGAAACTATTCCTGTATTCTAAAGTAACCACAATTTGATGTGTATATTCATATCTTTTTAAAAAGTGTGTTCTTTTTTTGAGGATTTGATTCAGAATTGATGTTCGTTTTTGTCGTGTTACTACGATTTTTTCGTTGCTAACGGGAAGGGTGTATGTTTTTTTTTCTGTTAAAAATTTTTCTGCGTTGTTTTTTTTAGGAAAAATACAATGTAAGTTGTGTTTTGTTGATTATTTTGTAAAAGTTGATAAAAAATTTGCAGATATTTCTTTTTTTTAATAGCCTTGCCGTGTGAAAAGTAAAGGTTATTAGCCATTTTACTGAATTACTAACATTTTCTAACTAAACAACACAAAAATGAAACATGTATTACTTTGTTTTGCTTTTCTGTTCACGCTGAGCATAGGACAGTCTTATGCGCAGACTCGGCAAGTGAGTGGGAAAGTAACATCCGCTACAGATGGAACTCCTCTAAGTGGAGTGTCAATCGTAGCTGTAGGGACTTCTGCCGCTACCCAGACAGATGATTCTGGAAATTATTCTATCGGTGTGACAGGGAGTAATGTCACTTTATCGTTTACAAATGTAGGCTATGAAACCCAACGTGTCACTGTGGGGAACCGTACGACAGTGAACGTTATTCTCCAAGCTACAGAAACATCGCTGGATGAGGTTATTGTCGTGGCGTATGGTACTGTGAAAAAGTCTGATTTTACGGGTTCTGCGACACAGATTGGCACGAAAGAGTTGGACAAACGTCCGCTTACTAACGTATTGGGGGCATTGCAAGGTGCTGGTCCAGGTATCCAGACTGCTGCCCCTTCGGGAGAACCAGGTTCATCCCCAACCATTAACATTCGTGGGGTTGGATCTTACTCAGCATCCAATGCACCTTTGATTGTTCTTGATGGAGTTGCATTTGATGGAGGTATGTCAAATATTAATCCTGCTGATATCGAAACGGTTACTGTATTGAAAGATGCAGCAACTATCGCTATGTATGGTTCCCGAGGAGCAAACGGGGTAATTATGATTACGACCAAAAGTGGTAAATCTGGTGTAACAAATCTTGATGTCACCGTTCAGCTCGGGGCTAATCAAAACGGTTCTCCTCTTTATAATACGGTGTCTGCAGGAGAATACTATGAATTAATGTGGCAAGCTTATACGAATAATTTACATTATGGAACCTTGGGTATTCCATTAGATGTTGCTCGCCAAATAGGCTCTGGTATATTACCTCGTAATTCGGCAGGTCTGCAAACCTATGATGGTAAAACTTATCAAGATATTGTTCAATATTTAGGGAACTATAATGCTTTCAATGTAGCAAATGATCAATTGGTAGGTTTGGACGGTAAACTAAATCCAAACGCGAAATTCAGATATAATGGTTTTTCTTCATGGGAGGACGAAGCATCCAGAAATGGTAGACGTAATGAATATAATATCAGCTACTCAACAGGGATAAAAAATACAGATGTATATGCTTCTCTGAATTATTTGGACGAGAACGGTTGGGGACTACGCTCTTCAGCAGATCGTTTTTCAGGACGAGTAAATGCAAATACCAAAATTACAGATTGGTTAAAAACGGGACTTAGTATTTCGGGAGGTACAACCAAGTTTGATTATGCATATACTGGAAGTAGCTCTATTAACAACCCTTTTGCTTTTTCAAGAGGTATTGCTCCAATTTACCCGGTATACCTGAGAGATCCAGCTACCGGAGATTTAGTATATGACTTCTTGGGTAACAAACGTTATGATTATGGAAATTTAGTTGCAGAGTATGGGCTGTCAAGACCATACAATAGCGGTCGTCATGCCCTTGCGGAAACTTTGATGAACAAGAGCCGCGCTGATAGGGATTTTGCTTCTGCGAGAACATTTGTAGACGTAAATATCATGCCATGGCTGACTTTCAGTACTTCATTTAGCGCAGATCTTCAGAATGTTCGAGAGGAAGGATATGAAAATACAGAAGTTGGTGACGGTGCCCCTGCAGGAAGGTACAATCAAGACTGGAGTAGACAATTAAGTTATACCTTAAACCAATTACTTCGTACAAATAATAGCTTTGATAAGCATAATTTAGAGTCTATTTTAGGCCATGAATTCTATTCTTATAAAAGAGAGACTATTGGTGGACGTCGTACAGGTGAAGGGTTTGAGGGGATGTATGTTTTTTCAAATTTTGCTGATATTGCGGGATTGTCTTCTGGTTTAGGTGAAACTGCTGTAGAAAGTTATTTTGCTCGTGCAAACTACAATTATGATAGCCGTTACTATTTAAGTGCTATGATTAGAAGGGATGGAAACTCTAGATTCCCAGCACATTTAAGATGGGCGAACTTCTGGTCTATTGGTGGAGCATGGCGATTGGATCAAGAAAGCTTTTTTGCGAATGATTTTACCGATATGTTTAAGCTAAGAGCTTCATACGGAAAATTGGGAAATGCCATGTTGTTGAGTGATGGAAGTCAAGATTATTACCCTTATCAGCCAGGATATAGCATCGGATATAATAACGCCTCGGCTTCAGGGGCAGCGTTGACTGTCTTAGGTTCAAATGAGTTAACCTGGGAATCGCAAAAGCCATTGGATGTGGGGGTAGACTTTTCCTTTTTAAAAGGACGTATTACGGGTTCATTCGAATATTACAGCCGTAATTCTGATGGACTTCTATTCAATGTACAGCAACCTTATCATAACGGGGGGACAACTAGTGGGTCGTATGAGATTGCGAAGAACGTAGGGGCAATGTACAATAGAGGTGTAGAACTCTCAATTACTGGAAATCTAATTCGAAAAGAAGATTTCAATTGGAATCTAGGTGTCAATTTGACGACGGTTAAGAACAAAATTACCAAGATGCCAAAAGAAACACCAGAAATTGTTTCATCTCCCTATAAACGAATGGAAGGTCGTTCAATGTATGAATACTTTACAAGGACATATTATGGAGTTGATCCAGAGACAGGGAATGCTCTATACTTAGGACTGGATGAGACTGTAACCTATGACCCGAACAATAGCAATTATAAGTTGATTGATAAAGGTAATGGTGTTGTGGATACTGTGACTTTTGATCATAACGCAGCTCGTTTAAGTTATGTAGGAAAATCATCTCTTCCTCCTGTATATGGAAGTATTGTAAATGAATTTAGCTATAAAAACTTCGATTTTGGATTTGTTTTGACGTATAGTTTAGGGGGATATTATAATGAGGCCGGTTACTCTGCTTTTATGAGTTCTGGACCAAGTAACGGGGCAAATTTACACCGCGACTTATTCAATGCTTGGCAGAAGCCGGGTGATGTTACGGATATTCCGCGAATGGATGTGGGAAGAACAGCGCAGAATGGTGCTATGTCAACCCGCTGGCTACAAAAAGCATCTTATCTGAATATCAGTGCAATCAACTTAAGCTACCGTTTGCCAAAGGCTCTTATATCTCAAGTTGGAATTAAACGTGCACGTGTATTTGCTAGTGCTGAAAATCTATATTTCTGGTCTGCAAGAAAAGGTTTCAATCCTGTGGGAGGAGGACTTACTTCTGCGTCAGCAAATTCAGCTTATACCCATGGGAGAACAGTTAACTTTGGTGTGAACTTTGGATTTTAAAAATTATGAAAATTATCAGAAAAAATAATTTAAGAATATTATTTACAGCTATCACAGCTTCAACTTTGTTGTGGACAGGTTGTAATAAAGATGCTTTACAGCTAGATCCGGTGAGCCGCGTGGCTCCCTCTACTGTATTTGCAACCACTAAGAATGCCTATGCAGCCATTAATGGGATGCATAAATACTTGTATTCGCAATGGCATAGCAATCAAGCTGCCGGAGGACAAAGTGGAAATATGCTCTATATGGAAGTGTTAGGAGAAGATTTCGTAATGACAGCGCAAGCAAATGGTTGGTTTATCAGTGAATACAAATGGTTAAGCCATCGTAATGCTGACTCAAATATTTCGCTCTTCAATTACGCGTTTTATTACGCTATGATCGGGAATGCAAATGCTATCATTGCTAACATTGATGATGCCGTTGGTCCGGAAGAAGATAAGAATTTCTTAAAAGCTCAAGCGCTGACATACAGAGCGTGGAGCTATTATCAAATGGTACAGCTTTATGGCAAGCGTTATGTGAAAGGTGGTGACAATAGCAACCTTGGGGTGCCAATTGTCCTAGAAGCAAGTCTTGAAGCTAAGCCACGAAACACGGTAGAAGAGGTGTATACACAAATTAACCAGGATTTAGATGATGCTATCACTTTATTTGCTTCTGCTGTAAATCGACCAGATAAGTCGCATTTGAATGTTAATATTGCCAAAGGTGTAAAAGCACGAGTTGCGTTAACACAACAAAATTATGAGGTGGCGGCAACAAATGCACGTGAAGCTCGTCAAGGCTTTACGTTAATGAATGAGGATCAATACATTAACTCTTTTGTGAGTTTTGCAAACCCGGAATGGATGTGGGGTATTAATCATCGGGATGATCAACCGACTTATTTCTACTCTTTTTATGCTTATGTTGGAGACTTTAGTTCAACAAATACCCGTGGTAACCCAAAGGCTATTAACTCTTTGTTGTATGAAAAAATTTCGGATACTGATGTCCGTAAAAAGCTTTGGGATCCAACTGGAGAAGATAAAAGCTTCCCTCTTGCAGCCAGCGGAGTAAGAATGCCGTATATGACACGTAAATTTACTATGCCAAATCCAAATAACAGCAATGGTGATTTAGCATTTATGCGTGCTGCAGAGATGTATTTGGTTGAAGCAGAGGCTTTAGCTAATGTGTCTGGTCGTGAAGCTGATGCACGAAAAGCATTGTATGATTTGGTTATAACACGTGATCCCGAGTATAAACTTTCTACAAATTCAGGGGCTGCGTTGGTGGAAGAGATCTTAACGCACCGTCGTGTTGAATTATGGGGTGAGGGATTCAGATTCTATGATCTTAAGCGGTTGAATCTACCATTGAACCGTAATGGAGCTAATCACATAGCATCTCTCGCACAGGTATTTGATGTTCCTGCAGGAGATAATAGATGGGAGTTTTTGATTCCTCGTGGTGAGTTGAACAGAACATTGGGTGAAGTGGTACAAAACCCTATTTAATGAAAGAAAATAGTAGATACATTTTATTTATCTCTATTTTTGTTTCAAGTATGAACCCCTCCGCTTTCGGAGGGGTTCTTTGTTTTTGGCGTTCATGGTGATTTTGTGCAACCACTGATTCACCTTCTTTTCTCTTCCTCTTCCATCTCATTCCGTTGTGGAGATTATTTTTCATCTTTCGCATTCAGTACGGTGTATCGGTTTGTCCAGCAGTTTTCTTTTGCTCTTGCATCAGTCTATTTCGCTATGGCTATAAATCATGTGACGAATGAGGTAAACTATTTTGTCCTTGTGTCAGCTACTTGGTTTGGTAGGTTAGACAGTGTAGTACAAGGCAGAAATTAGGGCGTTGATGCTCCAGACTGTTTGTTGGAAGCTAAAAGCAGTGTTGCAGATGTAGTATACTGTTTCGCTGGTGCGTCAAACTGTTTGGTTGACACGTCAAACTCTTTCGCTGACATTTCCCTTTTTCTGGTGTGAAAAACAATAGAAACAGCCTTTGATAGAACTTAAACCAGCTTTTTAGGCTAAAAATCATAGCTTTTTAAGAATTAGAAATTGTAAAATCGTGCCAAATAAAATTTCGGATACCCCCGAAATTTGGCACGATTTTACAATTTTTCTGCTTTTTTGATGTGCAACTTTGTCTTGTTAGCTAACACTGGTTCATTTAATTTATTTTTTAAACAGTAAAAAAACAATGTTATGAGAACAACATTAAATTTCAGAAAGATGAATGCAGCACAGTTGTTGCAATTCGTTGAAGAGATCATCAGCAAGATGACAGAACATGTAGATGTATTTGAAACACCAGATCCGGCTCTACCCACAGTGACCACTGTTCTGCAAGAGTATAGGGAATGTGTGAAAGACGCTTCTTTTTATGATCGCCGGGCGATTACTATTCGAGACCAGAAGCGAACAGAGCTGGAGATTCTAGTATTCAGGTTATCCAAGTATGTGGACTTCGTAGCGCAGGGTGATAAAGCGGTTATCATGACGGCAGGGTTTACGCCTACTGTTAGCCGTGGCAGTGGAGTCCCGACTCCTAAAGCCGTACTTTTAAAGGTTGATTCTTTGGGTGTAGGCACCTCAAAGTTGCTTATTAAGGCAAAACCATGGAGAAGGGCTCGTTATTATAAATTTGAATACCGTAAAAGAGGGGTGGATGAAGCCTGGAGTTATCAATTAAGTCCGAAGTCCACTGTTGTGTTGGAAGGTTTGGAGAGTTTTCAGAGTTACGAATTTCGGGTAACCTATCTGGGTACAGATACACAAGAAAATTACAGTGAAATTCTTAATGCTTTTGCACTGTAGTTAAAAACAAAAGAAGGTGTCCACGGAACTTCAAGTAGTAACTGGACTTTGCGGACACCTTCTTCGTTATCAGTTATTCTGTTTGCTTACAAACCGAAAGCTTTTTTGATTTTGTCTACGTAATCAAGTTTTTCCCAAGTAAACAGTTCCACTTCCAAGGTCTTCTTCTCGCCGTTAGAATTTTCAAATGTCTTGGTGACCGTTTTGGGTGTACGTCCCATGTGGCCGTAGGCTGCTGTTTCCGAATAGATTGGGTTGCGTAGGCCTAAGCGGGTTTCGATACCATAAGGCGTCATATCAAACAGTTCGGTGATTTTAGTCGCAATTTCGCCGTCCGACAATCTTACCTTACTTGTGCCGTATGTGTTCACATAGATACCCATAGGATCTTTTACACCGATTGCATAGGAAATCTGTACCAATAGCTCATCAGCAATACCAGCAGCCACTAAGTTTTTAGCAATATGGCGGGTAGCATATGCAGCAGAACGGTCTACTTTGGAAGGATCTTTCCCTGAGAATGCACCACCACCGTGTGCCCCTTTTCCTCCGTAGGTATCTACGATGATTTTTCGGCCTGTTAATCCAGCATCCCCATGAGGTCCGCCAATAACAAATTTACCTGTAGGGTTCACATGGAACTTGATATCATCGTTGAAAAGTGCTTGCAATTCCGGCTTAAGCTGGGCTTTTACACGAGGAATAAGAATATTTTTGATATCAGCAGTTATTTTCTCCAACATTTCTGCTTCTGGGCCGAAATCATCGTGTTGGGTAGAAATAACGATGGTATCGATACGTTGCGGTTTGTGGTCATCACTGTATTCTAAGGTCACCTGTGATTTAGCGTCAGGTCTTAAATACTTAATTTCATTGTTTTCGCGACGTAGTGCTGCCAATTCATAAAGGAGGCGATGAGAAATATCCAGTGCCAAGGGCATGTAGTTTTCTGTTTCGTTATTGGCATAGCCAAACATGATACCTTGATCGCCCGCGCCTTGTTCCTGCTTGATTTGTCTGTCCACACCTTGATTGATGTCGGCAGATTGTTCGTGAATAGCCGAAAGTACCCCACAGGAGTTCGCTTCGAACATGTATTCTGATTTGGTATAACCAATTCTTTCGATAACTGAGCGCGTGATTTTCTGCACATCCAGATAGATGTTGGATTTCACCTCACCGGCTAATACAACCTGTCCAGTGGTTACCAAGGTCTCTATAGCCACACGTGCATCTTGGTCCCACGCTAGGAAATTATCAATTAAAGCATCAGAAATTTGGTCGGCAATTTTGTCCGGGTGTCCTTCTGATACAGATTCTGAAGTAAATAAATATGCCATTGTTGCGTTCTATTTTTGTGATGTACGCAGGAGAAAAAGAATCGAAGTAGAAGTGGAAAAACATTTTTCTTCTGGTTTTAGCACTTTTTTACCGTGGTTGCAATCTCCTTTGGCAGCCTGTCCGTATGCCATGCGCAAATCAGTCCACATTTTTCGAATGCAAAAATACTACTCTTTCTTGATATAAAAAATCAATTTGCAATTCTACGTGTAAATTGAATGCCATAAAATGTAATAAATGTTATCCTAGTTTTGGATTCGTGTAAGTCTAAGACTACCCTAATTCTTCATCCTTAGAGTTAGCGAAGCGCTCTAAGGATAGGGGGCAGGAGTGACATTAAAAACGCAGATTGTCTGCCTGCGGTAGGCAGGCTTCCTCACTGCGTTCCTCCATCGCAGGAGGCGAGGCACAGCGCAATGAAGCGTTTTGCGGTTTTCAGACCTTTTTAGCCCCCCTTTGCTTTAAATATCTTGGTATTTTTTTGTTGAGATTCGATTTATACAGGAAAATATTTCCTGATAAATATGGTTTCATCTTAAAATTATACTATTTTTAAGCCGAGGAGCGTCCTAAGGGGATATACCTCGCTATGAAAGAATACTATTGTTAAATCTTATTTAATTAACACCAGTCTATGTGTATACGGACTTGGTATATCTTTTTGGCTACGGCTTTCTCCTTGCTATTAGGCTTGGTGCAGGTGGGGTATGGGCAGCGGGCAAGAATGTATGCAGATGGGTATGGAACTGCGACTAGTGGCATCTTGGGGAGCTCATCTGTATCGAATCCTCATAGAGCTGTAGGCGCCAATATACTCGACGAACCTGCACGATTAAGTGCTAGTGGACTTGGTGGAAGTGCCAAACTACAACTTAAATTTTTGAGATTTGAGCAGAACATCCCCTCAGGAACAATAGTCAGAGTTAAGATAGGTAGTACGACAAGTAATTTTGTTACGACTTTCAGACGGAACGCGACTGCTTCTACTGATGTGGATGGTAGCAACGAAGCCTCGTTAACGCATTCGATAAGTGGGAATATAATGACGCTAATACCTAATCAGGTATTTAATGCAGTTGCATTGAACATTACTACAGG
>Ga0079224_100000765_pt1 | contig 33885 bp, 25 predicted proteins | sample Stecom2015_FD_80414 | JGI IMG/M metagenome (GOLD analysis project Ga0079224, IMG submission 80414) | Agricultural soil microbial communities from Utah to study Nitrogen management - Steer compost 2015 | ecosystem: Environmental > Terrestrial > Soil > Agricultural land | place: USA: Utah... | reverse complement strand
GTTCCACGGCATTGTTGGTGGGGGCGAGGCCAGCGTAGCGCGTAAACGTCCACAGCATCTCATGGTGGCGCAGCAAGCGCCGACAGGTGGCTGCGGTGGTTGGGTGATCCAGTGGGCCATCGACTTCCAGCCAGTGGTGAATGTTGCGCTGGCGCAGCGGCACTTCGACCAGGAAGGTTTCCCGGCTCAGGTGCCCCCGCTGCACTTCGCGCCAGCGATGCAACAGATAGTTGGTGTGGATTTCCAGCATCCCGCCAACCTGGGTGGGGGCATGCTCGTGTCGCTCGTGGCACGAAACTGGAACCCTTAATCCCTCAACGCGCTACCCCCTGAACAGATACCCTGATTGTATTAATCGCATTCTCCTGACAGCGCGACAAAGCTCGTTATGCTCTCCCGGCGCCACGCATGCTAGAGTTCTATCGTGACTTCGCGGCCTTCATAAACAACGGTTTTGAAAAAAGTGGTTTGCGATGAGAGCGGCGTGTAGGAGTTATCCCCCATGACGATCCGAAACTCCCGTGAAATGGGCATCCCCCGATAGCTTCCCTGACGTTCATAAATCGTAAGCTGCCGGGCTGCCTCATCCCAGGAAAGGCGAATCGTGGCAAATTGTCCCTGCTCGTAGTTGTAGTTATCCCCCTCGTCATCATAAAGGGTAAAGCTACCGTTCTGTCCAGGATAAATATGTAGATCAAGAGGGGCATTGGGCCGCTCGTCGGCATAGGTAATATCAGGGCCAATCGGCAGGATAGAGCCACTACGCATGTACAGCGGCAGCGTGTCAAGAGGCGCATCCGCGATAATCGTTTGCCCGCCAGTGTAGCATTTACCTGTCCAGAAATCGTACCAATCCGCACCTGCCGGTAAATAAACCGGTCTGGACTTGCTTACTCCGTTGAGCTGAGTGGACTCTGCTGCATAATACATGGGTTGTGTGACGGGATTCACGAGCAGGGCCGGCCCAAACATATATTGATCGCCAATATCGTAAGTATTCGGGTCACTTCGGAAATCAAAGGGCAAGGCGCGTATCATGGTGTAATCTTCATGGGTGACCATACCGGCGAGTGAATAGATGTACGGTATCAAGCGATAGCGAAGCCGGAGAAACTTCACAAGCGTATCGTAAAATATGTCCCCTGGTTCGCCAAAGCGCCACACTTCACGCGGTGTATCTGTGCCGTGTGCGCGCAACATCGGCAGGAAGACAGCATATTGGAACCAGCGCACGTATAATTCGCGGTAGCCCATATCCTCAACACCGAGATCGAAGTCACCATTCCAGAACCAGAGGTTTGGGTCATTTTTGACGAAAAACGCGCCAATATCGGTTGTCCAGTAGGGTAAGCCGGTGGCAGAAAAATTCAGCCCGTCGGCGATCTGTCGGCGGAGCGTGTCCCAGGTCGCTGAAATGTCGCCTGACCAGGTGATTGTGCCGTAGCGCTGCTGTCCGGCATAGGCGGATCGAGTCAGGTTGACCACTCGTTTGCTAGTGTCTGTCTGGCGCTGCCCCTCGTAAATCCCCTGAGAATGCAGCAGCGAATAGGCGTTGATATATTCCGGGTCCAGATACCGTTTCGCTTCTTCCGTGTTGATACGCAGGCGTTCTTCTGGTTCCGGCTTATGTTTGCCTGTCCAATCGGCCTGGAATGGCTCGGTGCAGTCGCACCACCAGGCATCAATGCCATGAGCAAACAGCCCTTCGTTGGCTTGTTTCCAGTACAGCTCACGCGCCTTTTGCTGGAACGCATCGTAGGTTCCCTGGTTGCCAAGCAAACAGCCTGCATCACGCATTTCGCGCCAGTTATCACCTCCCGGATTCATATTCGGCCAGATCGAAATCATCAATCGGACATTCATGCGATGGAGTTCGGCCATCATTCCCGTCGGATCCGGGAATCGTTCTGGGTCGAGCGTTTTCTGCCCCCACAGATCTTTCGGCCAGGATTTCCAGTCCTGGACTATGCAGTCCAGCGGAAGACCGCGTTCCCGATATTCCTTTACGACATCAATCAGTTCAGTTTGCGAAACATACCGTTCTTTCGACTGAATGTATCCAAAGGCCCATCGGGGAAGCAAGGTAGCTTTGCCAGTTAGCTGCCGCATACCCTGGACGATTTGATCGAACTCTGGCCCGTAAATGAAGTAGTAGTCCAGTTCATCATCAACGTCCGTCCATATATAGGAGCCAAAGGCATCGTCATGAAACTTCATCAACGAATAACTGTCCAGCAGGATTCCGTAGCCTCTGGTTGAGAGGAGAACAGGGACAACGACCTTCATATTCTGCTGGTATAGATATTGGTGTTGACCCCGCAGATTCATCATGCCTTCTTCATGGGAGCCAAGCCCGTATAATGCTTCGCCCGGCATCCATTCGAACTCAAGTTTCGTATGGAAAGCATGGCGGTCAATAACCTGTTTAGCGTTTGCAACCCAGGCACGGACACCATCAGCATCCTTCCGTATTTGAGCCTCGGCAGTTTCGTCAAATACTGATTTGACAACCTCGATAGGTACGAGTGTTTTCCCTCCCCGATCCGGTTCTTTCGTCAGAATCTGACCGGAACTATCCCGATAGGTGAACGCGCCGGTCCGCTTGTTGATCTGAATGGACAGTTTCGGAGTTGACAACGTGAGCGCATCTGCTGTTTCATTCACCTTCATTTCGACAGTTGTGTCAGGAGAATGTTGGATCATCAGACTTGGTTTGGTGCTGAATTTGTGGGTAGGGGCAAACCGCACTCGGATAATGCTGTCTGAGTAAGGTGTCAGTTCAAGAAATCCTCCAGGGGAATCGATAACTACAATATTTCCATGGGTCGTGTGCAGGATCGTTTGCAAGTTCATACTCCATGTTGAACAAGGAAGGGCTTCTTTCAATCGAAATATCGGATATCCTGACAGCTAAGAACTTTTGACTTCGCGGTTCGCGTTTTGCGGTGTCTAACCTTTGACAGCTCCAGTGGTCAGCCCGGAGAGAATGAAGCGCTGCCCGAATACAGTTGAAAGCTCGGCGTACAATTCGACTCACACATGAGCCTTGCCAGTAAACAAATCAAGGGGTCCTGCCAACTCGATTTTGATTACGGTGGCAATAGGATCAAGCGCCGATTCCGGCACATCAATCCATAGCACGCCGGGCAGGTTTATCCAGGGCGCGCCGCCCAGCCTGCGAAACGTAAGCGGTTCTCCCTGAATAGAAATCGACCTAATATCGTTCCGAATACCCTTGACTGCGACCTGTCCGTTCGGTCGATCAAAGCAGATCAGATAGAGAGTCTGTTGATCTTTGGACAGCGTGCTTGCGCCGTAGTGATAAGCGTGGGGGAGTCCCGCCTGGGTGTCGTACACCGCTTCAGCGTGACGGTTGATCCACGCGCCCAGTCCTTCCAGCCGCTCGACCTGTTCCGGCGGAATCGTGCCGTCTGCCATTGGCCCTACATTCAGCAGCATATTGCCGCCCATGCCAATGCATTCCGCGAACATGCGGACCAACTGCGGCACGGACTTATAATTTTGGTCGTTTGGTTTGTATCCCCACGAGTCGTTTATCGTCGTGTTGAACTCCCAGACACCTTCGGGTCGTTCAATCGGTATGCCTTGCTCAGGAGTCTTGAAGTCGCCCAACCCACGCAAGCGACTGTTCAGGATGACATTGGGCTGCCAGGCATGGAGCTTGTCGACCAGCGCAGGCATTTGCCAGTACGCATCGTCATCCGGGGTCCATTCGCCATCGAACCACAAGATATCGATCTGTCCATAGTTTGTGCAGAGTTCGCGCAACTGTGCTTCGCGAAAGGCCAGGAATCGCTGCCAGGCAGGCGTATTCGGACCCAATTCAGACCAAAACCGGTGATATGGATCGTCGCTGTGATCGGTCAAGGGCATGGGGAAATTATCCTTCGTGCGCTGTTCGGGAGGGAGCGGCGCATAGTCGGGATGCGACCAATCGAGGTGCGAGAAGTACAGCCCCACCTTCAGTCCAGCCTCGCGCATCGCTTCAACATAAGGTGCAATCAGGTCGCGTCCGGCTGGCGTTTGTTTGACCACGCTCAGATCACTGACCTGCGTGTCCCACAACGCCATCCCGTCATGGTGTTTGCTCGTCAGGACGGCATACCGTGCGCCTGCGCGTCGGAAAAGGTCAGCCCAGGCGCGAGGATCATAGTTGGCGGCAGTGAAGCCGTGCCGCTGGTTCATGTAGGAATGATAGGAGCGTTCCTTGCTAAAAATCGCCCACGATTCCGCTGTCCCCTCGACGGCGTAAATTCCCCAGTGGATGAAAATGCCAAGTTTGGCATCCGGGAACCAGGGTTGCATCATTTCATTTTGTCCTTTTCAGGTAAACCCGTTCGATATGATTTAAGGTCTAGAGCGCACTTCAATTATTCGCCTTTAGCCTTTTACCGCGCCTGAGGATAATCCAGAGAGAATGAAACGCTGTCCGACCAGGTAGATCACGATGACCGGCAAAATGGTAAGCAAAATGTCCGCTGACACCAGATTCCAATTCTGCTGGTACTGTCCAAAAAAGTTGTAGACGGCCAGTGTCATCGGCCAGTGGGTGCTGTTGTTCAAAAAGTAAAGCGGCAGGATGAAATCGTTCCAGACTCCCAGGAAGTTCAGGATACCTGCTGTCACCAGCACTGGCGTGAGCAGCGGCAGGATGATGCGAAAAAAGAGCTGAATAGGTCCGCAGCCATCAATGATGGCAGCCTCGTCAAGTTCTCTGGGAACTGAATCGATAAAACCATAAATGAGAAACACGGAGAACGGGATTTGTATAGCTGAGTAAAGAATAATCATACCCGCCTTCGTATTGATCAGTTGGGTAATCTGCATAATTCGGGTCAGGGTGAAAAAATTTATGGGCAGCGCAATACCCATAATCAGGAAGAAGTAGAGAAACCGGTTCAGTCGGGTTGGGTTACGCGACAGCACGTGAGCAGCCATCGCTGCAAAAAGCGTTGCCATGATGGTTGAGCCTGAAGAATACAGCATACTGTTAAGGAAACTGGTCCCCAGTCGTCCTCGTTCAATCACGGTCGAGAAATTCTCCCAGTGTAGGGTGGTGGGCAACTGAGCACTCATTGAGCTTGCCTCAGCCGACGACTTGAATGCATTCGTGAGGATCAAATAGACCGGAATGACCATAATCAGGCTGACAACTATTGCAACTAAATGGGCGGAACCACGTTGAAGCAGGTTGGGTTTCATCGGTAAATAATCTCTATCTCGCGCTTTGCACGTCTTTTATGCTCTGACCGGTTCACGCTGCATCAGGCGTATCACAAGATAGCCAGCGACGATCAGAATGACGAACTGGATACTCGTGATCGCCGTACCGAGACCGTACAGTCCTTGCGAAAACGCTCTGAATATTCCTGTCGCGAGCACTTCCGTTGCATAACCTGGACCACCATTGGTCAGCGCATAGATAATGTCAAAAACACGCAGCCCATACAGGATATTGAGTACCGTCACGACCACGACAGCCGGCGTCAGCAGCGGTAAAGTGATGTGCCGAAGCCTCGACCAGGCATTGGCCCCATCCACTTCGGCAGCCTCGTAATACTCGCGCGGAATGGTCTGAAGACCGGCAAGCAGAATAACCATGATATAGCCGACACCCTTCCAGGTATCGACCCCAATGACTGACCACAGTGCGATGCTTGGATCAACGAGCCAGGGTTTTGCCAGAGCGTCCGCCCCGATACTGCGCAGAAACGTATTCAGCAGCCCTGTTGCCGGATTCAGAATTGATCTGAAGATCAGCGCAACCACAAGCGTGGGCAGCACGGCCGGCAGATAGACCATCGTCCGGTACAGGTGGACGAACCGCTTGACGCCCTGATTCAGCATCAGTGCCAGCGCCAGGCCCAGAACCAGCTTCAGTACACTGGTACTGATGGTGAAAACCAAGGTATTCGAAAAGTAGTTCAGATATGCCTCGTTCTGCGAGAATATCTTTTCAAAATTTGCCAGGCCGGTGAAATTTATTTCACTTCGATAACTGTTCCAGTCGGTAAAGGATAAGCCGATGCCGCTCAAGTTGGGAATAATGAAAAACACGATATATAAGGTAAGAGCAGGCAGCACAAAGTAAAAGGGGTATCGATTTTGAAGATTCATCGCATCATTCCTGTTAACAAAGAATGTTTGTCCCCAACCCGTGTTTGGCGGGTCGGGGACCACTGAACTGCACTCGTCAATAACTTCGTTGACTCAGTTACTCCATGCCGGGTCCTGGGCTGCATTGGCGAAATCGGCGCGCCGCTTGTCGATACTTTGCAGCACATCTTCCGGCTGCATGGCTCCGGTGACCATGGCGGTCAAATCCTTGCCGATGTCCATCCATTGGGGATTTACGTAGGTGACGGCTGTCTGGTACACCGTGCCACGATCGGGATGTTCATTCAGGAAGGCTTCCTGCTTGGGCAGCAGCTTGGGTTGCAGATCCAGACCCTCGAAAGGAAGCGTCTGCATGGACGGCGTATTGTCGATCAGATATTGCAGATTCTCCGGCTGCGTGAGGAAGTTAAAATATTGTTTTGCTTCCTCAATATGCGGCGATCCTGAATAAATGAACTTCGTCGGGCCAGCGGGGTTGATATTCAAGATCTGATTATCCGCCAGCGGTATGACGAACTGCCCAAAGGTATCCGCCGACACTTCCGGATAATCGGCTTCAACCTGCTGGGGGAAGGTCAGATTTGCCAAAATCATGGCGGCGTCGCCATTGGCTAAGACGCTCGTGGCGTTTGAATAGGTGTCGGACAGGGCATTTTGCCCCATGCATCCCATGTCGTACAGTTCCTGGTACTGCTGCAAGACGGTGAGCATGGTTTCGTTACCGGCAAAGGTTGCTTCATTCGCGTTCAGTGCATCTGCCAGGCCAGGTGTGACCTGTTCGTAGCGCGGCCCAAGCTCGGGGAACCACAGGACGTGGTGCCAACCGTCCGCGAACGGCTCATAGATCGGCTGAATGCCAGCATCGAGCAGTGTCTGGCAGATCGCCCTGAATTCGTCATAGGTCGTGGGTACACTCAGCCCATGCTCATCAAAGATGGCTGTGTTGTAGTTCACCACCCAGGTCGTTGCTGTAGTCGCCCACAATGTCAGCCCATACAGTTTGCCGTTGACCGTTGCCTGGGCGGCGACCAAGGGATCAAAGTGGCTGGCCCAAGGTTCGTTTGACAGATCGACCGCGTTTTTCTCGACATCGTATTGGATCACCAAGTCCGAAACGCCGCTCTGCCCGCCAAAGATGTCGGGAGCTTCCCCGGAATTCAGTCGGGTCTTCAAGACCGTGAAATACTGATCAGACGGAATGATCTGGTAATCGATATGGATTCCCGTCTCTTCTTCAAATCGCTGCCCTAACTCCATTTCAGCGTCGAATACCCAGCCCTGGCTTGCCATGTAGGTCAGGGTGACATTTTCCTGCGCGTGGGTCGCTATGATACCCAGCGCAGCCATGAGCATTACTAAAACGGCGATCAGAATGCGCGTTTTCATGTTTCTTTCTCCTGATAAACAAACTCTTTTGTGCCAATGACGAGACTGTAAAAAGCAAAGCAAAACTACCGGGTAAACGTCATAAGTTAACCCTCCTTGATATGATCAGGTTGTTCCTGAAGTACGCTTAAAGGAGTGGGTGCATTAAGTCAACACCTTTGTACTCTCTCGAACGACGAGTGTGGGTGGGACGAGAATCTGTTGTGCCGGTAAATCCGCTTGTCCGAGCATATCCGTCATCATCAGGGTGGCGTGGTAGCTCACTTCATAAGGAGACCATTCCAATGTCGTCAGCGAGGGCGTGAGGACACTGGCAAAGTCTCCACCAAAGCCAATTGTCATGACCGAGCAATCCTGAGGAACGCTGCGCCCATGCTGTGTCAATGCTTTGATGCTGCCGGCAGCTGTCATATGGCTGACAGTAATCACAGCAGTCAGTTCGGGGTTTTCCAGGAGCAGGTCATTAGTTCCCTCAAAACCTTCTTCAACGCTGTTCAGTCCAATCTCTCGATAGTAGCCAGGCAACCCATACTTGTTAAGCGCTCGTTGGTATCCGTCGAGAGAGTGAACTGCGGGACCAATTCCGGCTTTGCGCCAGGTTTGAGGGTAAGTCAGAAAACCGATGTTCCGGTGGCCTAACTCAACCAGGTAATCGAAGGCAGCAAGCATCGCGCCCTCGAAATCAAGATCAATGAAGCTTAAGCCTTCCAGGTTGGCGCACCGACCAAGCATAACGAACGGGTAATTGTTTTGCCGAAGGAGATTGACGCGCCAATCATCCAAACAGACCTGTAACAGGATGATTCCGTCAATCTGATTACTCCGGAACATATTGAGCAATGTTTCGGGGGTTAGCTGCGAAACAAGAGCGTTCAAAAAATACTCTCTCTCGCTGGCTGCGGCGGCGGCCCCGGTAAGGTAGGGGGTCTCGATAACGGCGGTGAGTTCGTGAGGGAATTCGATAGGATGATGCAGCGCAAGAGTCATGCTTGCGCCACCACGTAAACGCCGGGCCTGCGTGTGCGGAGTATACCCTAACTTCTGGATAACCTCGTGAACACGTTGGCGAGTTTCGTCGGCGACATATTCCTTGTTATTGAGGATACGAGAAACGGTAGGAACTGAAACACCTGCGGCTTTGGCAACATCCGCAATGGTGACACCACGATTTTCTCTTGGGGAACGAGTTTTTCTTTTGGACATCAATAATCTAATCTTCTGTTAACGATTTCTGATAACGTTATCAGAAATCGTGTGTGTTGTCAATAACCTTGAACTCTCGCTGACGGGAAGTTGGCGACGACAGCGGATTAAGTCTGTATACCATCAGGTGAAACACATTTGGCCTGGGCCGCTTCAGAAACAGGCAGGCCATGTCCTGGACGCTCTGATGCAATGGCAAAGCCGCCATATCATAGCACTTAAGCTTCGCCTTTCTGGCAGCACTCAGCGGACCTGACAGCTTGTGGCAAGCACAGAACCAGGCCCACTGAGTCTATCGATTTATTGATTTCGTTTAACGGATGCTGCTGCTTTCGGTCTACTGGAAGGCAGCAATATCCATCAGTCGGCTCTGGGCATCGTTCAGTGCTTGTTCAGGCGTTTTCGAGCCAAGTATAGCCGCCTGGGTTTCCTCATGGAGAATCGCATCGAATGCGTTAGTCCAACCTGCTTTCGGAAGATAGACAACCTGGCCTGCAAAGTCGGCATACTCTTCATGGTGTGGCAGCGCCTGATATTCGGGGCTATTCAGAACAGACTGGCGTACCGAAGCATGCCCCGTCCGAGACCAGGCTAGCTGGTTATCATAGAAATACTTGATGTACTGGACAGCAGCCCGGACACGGGCAGGATCAGCGTTTGGCCCTAATGGGACGACCCATATGTGCGATCCACCCCAAACGGCGGGCGTGGCGCCAATCTGCGGGTAAGGTGCTACATACAGGTTCTTCAGCCCTGCATTCGGATCTCTCACCTGCGCGTCAAATTCGTTCACCATCCACGTTCCGGCATTGACCCCAGCAACGATCCCCTGATTAAACCCTTCATAGGTTTTCCCCAGTTCGCCCGAAGAGAAACAACCCATCTCGCGGAGTCGAATTTGAAGCTCCAGGGCCTCGACCGCCAGTGGCGTATTGACACTGGGCATACCATTTTCGTCGGCGATGCTGCCACCCATCTGCGAGTAAAGCGAGAACCAGATGACTTCCGTACCGACAATGTCGTCTTCGCCGCCGCCGAATATGGCTGAGCCAGTTGTGTCCAGAACCTGCTGGCAGGAGGCCTCGAACGCTTCAAGCCCTACGGGAATCATGGGGTTGCCGGCATCATCGAGGAGTCCGGCTTGTTCCCACAAATCGAGATTGATATGCCACAGGATGCCGTGAACATCAAAAGGTACCGCGTATATTTCGCCATTCCATGTGACCGCGTCGCGCACGTTCGGCAGCAGGTCATCCACGTCGACCCCCGCTTCTTCCAGATACGCTGTCAGCGGTGTCAAGACACCCCTTGAAGCGTAAGTAGGAACGCGAAATGCGTGCATCGACATAATGTCTGGTGGTGTGCCCCCGGCAAGTGCCGCATTGAGTTCAACGATGCCCGGCCAGACGAGTGATGTGGTTTCCACTTGTAACTCAGGGTTTTCGGCGTTCCACCGATTGGCAAGTACCTGCTGCACTGCACAGACATCGGTTGTATCACCCAGCTCGATCACACCTTCGAATTGGCTGGCGCATTCGTTAAAGAAACGCCAAAGCTGCAAAGTTGTGGGAGCATCTTGGGCGGCAATCATCGAAACACTCGACATAATGATGAGTACGGCAAGGGCTAGAAAACTGGTCAAGGACTTTTTGATTCTCATTTCGGTTCTCCTCTCAATGAGATGTATATTTTGAACAACAACGGCTATTGGATTCTGCAAAAGCTATTGCGAGTCCGGCATGTGTACGATTGCTCCTTTCCCCACCGGCGGCTAGCGAAAGCCGCTTGTCAGTTTGATGCCTGACACAATGCGGCGCTGGAAGATGAAGTAAAATATCAGGATTGGAATCCCACCGACCCAGGCTCCTGCCATTTTGAGACCCAGATCGCGTGTCTGATGACCAAAGGTTTCAGCCAGTTTTCTCAATCCAATCGTCATGGTCAGGGCATCTCGGTTGGTTGAGGAAACAAGCGGCCACAAATATTCATTCCATGTCGACAGAAAAGTGAAGATCGCCAGCGTAGTCAGCACCGGGCCTGCCAACGGCAGTATCACTCGGCGGTACACCGTTAAACGGCTGGCGCCATCCAGATAAGCTGCCTCATCAAGCTCTGAAGGAATCTCCTGGAAGAACTGCGTCAGCAAGAATACCGCCAGTGGTGAGGCGACTTCGGGCGCGATCAAGGCAATATAGGTGTTGTGCAGATGCAAATCCGCGAAGAAGAGGTAAATCGGAATAAGGATCGCTTCGAAAGGCACCATGATGCCAATCAGTACGAGGATGTAGGCAATCCGCTTGCCCTTAAACGGGATGCGTGTAAAAGCAAAAGCCGCCAGCGAACACAATGTTAACTGAATGACCACTCGTGTCGAAGCAACCACTAGGCTGTTCAGGAACCAACGGGCAACCAGACCATCGCCCAGAATCCGTTCGTAGTGTGTGGTGGTAAAGGGAAATGGGGAAAAGCCAATCAGATCGCGCTGAATGTCGGTTTCATACCGAAACGATGTCACCAGCGACCACGTTGCTGGCAGCATCCACAAGAGGGTGAAACCACAGAAAAGCAATATAACAACATAGTGCCGCCAGTTCAGCGGTTTGCCCCTTAGCGCAACAGTTGTCGGCAGCGAAGTCCCCCGCACGGATTGTAAGGTCTTCAAATGACATCTTCCTCTTGTGAAAAAAGCCGCAGTTGTGTGATTGACAGGACGAACAGCACCACGAATAAGATGAAAGCGATTGCAGATCCATACCCAAGCTGATACTGCATGAAAGAACGCTCAAAGATGTAATACACGATACTGCGCGTCTGACCGCCCGGACCGCCTTTTGTCATCACGTCGATCAGGCCGAAGACCTGGAAGGAACTGATGACCTGCAAGACTGTTACGAGCATAAGGGGGCGGCGGAGCAGCGGCAGCGTGATGCGCCAGAAGCGCTGCCAGTCGCCTGCACCATCCACCCTGGCGGCGTCATTGACCTCTTCGGGGATACCTTGCAGACCCGCCAGAAAGATCAGCATATTGAAGCCAACGGTCCACCAGAGTGCGGCAAAAGCAATCGACGGCATCGCCCATCCAGCATCGAGCAAAAAGGAAATAGGGCTAATGCCCAGGTGGCCCAGGAAAACATTGACCAGGCCCGCATCGCTTGCGCCCAGAACTGCCAGAAAGATCAGCCCAATCACGGGAGTCGAGAGTACGTTCGGGAGGTAATACAGCGTTCTGAACACCCCGCCACTAAACAAGGGCTGGTTCAGGATTAGCGCCAGGCACAAGCCGCCAATAATCAGTGTCGGCGTCGACAGAGCGGTGAAGTACAGCGTATGTTGAACTGCTTCCCAAAACAAACGGTCTTGCAGGATACGCTGGTAGTTACCCAGGCCCAGGAAGGAAATGTTCGTGCCGATTGTTTCCCAATGATGCAACGAGATCCAGAAGCCATTCACGATAGGCCATAACTTCAGGATGCAGTACAACACGAAGAAAGGTGCTAAAAACAGGTAACCGGAAATCGTATCGCGCACCACACGTCCTTGAGCCAATGTGAACATTATGTTACGATGTCCAGTCAGTTGGTTGTCGCTTGTCATCGTTATAAGATTTCTTTTATGTTATAAGTGATGTATAGGGTAGCCCAAAAAAACTGCCATTTTTCTGCCAAATTAGTGCCATGTGGGGGTTATTCATATTCATGGTGGTAGATCTCGCTCCCGAAAGCTTCACGCAGCAGGTTCGAGACTGCCTGACGCATCTTTACGATATTTCAGTCTTGCAGACCAACCCCTTGGCAAGCCAAATTGCACCCAACCTAACGGGCTTGCAGCGTGTCCAAATGGTTCGGCGCGTCCTGATAGAGACGGTTGAGCAGCTCAGAGTGCGGGAAACCACGGGCATTCCATCCCGGCAGGAACGGGTCTACTCGCTGCTGCTGCTGCGTTATGTTGAAGGGTTGCCCATTGCGGAAGTCATGCAGCAGTTGGCGTTGAGCGAACGTCAGTTTTACCGGGAGAACCATCGGGCAATTCAGACGGTGAGCCAGTTGCTGTGGGATCGCTTGAAAAACGGGCAAATCCCGGATGATGCCATCTCGGTGAAAAGCGAAATACAGCGACTCTCGCGGTTCTCGTCTTATGATACGATTGACAGTACGACACTGCTTTCAGAAGCTATTGCGGCCAATGCCAATCTAGCCGAACGTCATCAGGTAACGCTGCACCTTCACCCAATACAGGCTCTTGGGAACTTCAATACACACCAGGCTCTCTTGCGACAGACAGTAATCTGGATACTTTCACAGATTATCATGTGTGTTGCAGAGGGCAGCAATGTCGCCCTAAGCACTGCAACCGCCGATCATCATTCGACGATCATTTTCCAAATCTCTGATTCAGGCATAGATATTTCAGCTCTGCGTGAAACGGTGACGAACAGCCCGATAGTCGCCGAGTTTCTGGCGACGTTGAAAGGAACGATAACAGTCACACAAGAAGATAGTAAGCGCAGCTCTTACCTGGTGCAGTTTCAGTTACAGCACCAACGCTCGCTAATCCTTGTCATCGATGATAACCCGGAGGTAGTGGCGCTTCTGGAGCGCTACGTTACGGGAATGCCATACGAGATTGTTGCTACCCACGATGCAGACGAGGGCTTCCACATGGCCAAAAACATGGAGCCATCCTGTATCGTTCTGGACATTTTGCTGCCGCACACCGACGGCTGGAAAATGCTACAAAATCTGAAGTCGCACCCGCAGACACAGTCTATTCCTGTATTGGTTTGTTCAGTACTGGAAAATCCTGACCTGGCCTTGTCCCTCGGCGCGGATGCCTATCTGCGAAAGCCACCCGATCGCATTAGCTTTCTGGAGGCCCTGGAGCGGCGGACGGCATCAGAACACTGACCACTGCATCGACACAGTTTACCAGTTCAACCGGACTAAAGCCGCTTGGCCGTGTCACAGTAATTTCGCCCTCATTCGCAGATGTGATAGCTTCTTCGGCAGCGTATGCCGAGGCGATAATGATGGGAATTTCGTGAAGTAAAGGATCTTGCTTCATGCGATGGATGATACTGAAACCGTCCATGGCAGGCATCTGAATATCAAGCAAAACTACGTCGGGATTTTCCCGATACATAATCGCCAGACCATCTTCGCCATTGTTTGCCTGCCATACGACACAGCGCTGATCGTAGGATGCAATCATACGGCTCAACATGCGTGTGACATCGCGTTGATCATCGATGACAAGTATTTTATTAACAGGTTTTGCCAGTGCTTCAAGGGCGTTTTTCAAGGCTTGCCGGGTAATTGGTTTAACAAGATAGTCTGCTGCACCATATGCCTTAACAGCACGTTGCCCGCTTGGCATCTGGCAAGAAATAATAGCTGTATCACGGCTGCAATTGGCTAACACCGCTTCGATACCAGTGTTGTGCCGATTACGATCAAGCACAACGGCTGAAGGTTGTATCGTTTGGGTGAGGCGAATCACATCCTCCTGTGATCGACCTATGATAACTTCATGCTTATTCAGGTATCGCTTGAATAGCTGTCCAACAGCGATATCATCATCAAATATAATCACACATTTTGGATGATGACTGTCAGTCAGACTTGAAGCCGGATTGCCCAATAAAGGCTTCGCGTCAGCCAATATAGGTAGGGTAAACGAAAAAGCGCTTCCATGACCGGCTATGCCATCGCTTTCCGCCCACAGTCGTCCACCGTGTTGCTGGACAACGTGCATACTCAACGTTAGGCCGAGTCCGGTACCCATCTGATTCCTGGACAGTGAGTTTTCAGTCTGATAAAACTCTTCAAAAACCCGGCTCAGATCGTCTTTGCCGATGCCAATACCCGTATCCTTAACATTGACGACGATCTCTTCTTTATCCTGGCTGGCGCGCAAGGTAATCGTACCTTCATCGGTAAAGCGGACTGCATTTGCCAGCAAGTTGAGCACAACCTGTCGAATCCGGGTGCGATCTATCCATACCTCAGGCAGTTCGGCAGGAAGCTCTACATTGAATTCCAGGCGTTTTGCAGCGACAAGATCGCGGACCATTTCCGCCGCTTCAAGCAATGTGTGCTGGAGATGCGTCTTTTCTTTAGTGATCGCCAATCGAGATGCTTCAATTTGCGAAATATCCAGAATATCGTTAATCAGGTCCTGTAGATGTTTGGCATTGCGGTAAATCGCCTGAATGTCGCTGCGATACGCTGGTGGCAGCGGCGCGCCGTATATCTCTGGAGCTGTCACCATAACTTCACTGTAGCCGATTATCAGGTTGATCGGCGTGCGCAGTTCATGGCTTACGTTCGCTGCAAACTGCGCCTTGAGTCGCCGTGCGTCTTCAGCAGCCTCACGAGCGTAACGAAGCTGAATATTGGTGTGTCGCAGAGCCTCGGTTGCATCTTGCAGCGCCTTGGTCAGTTTGACCAGTTGCGCACGGTGATCGCGCGCAAGATTCATTTGCTCAATCGAGTAATCGTGATGTCGATTAATGGTGTCCAGCGCCTGATAAAGACCTCTGGAAACAACAACACCAGCGATCAGACAGCCCCAAGTGTTGATCAATGGTCCTACAGCCAGGTCTTGCCCTCCGGTGGTGACTATCATTACTACGGTGCTCAATGCTGCCACAATGATGGTTGCCGAAAGGCTGATGAGGCTGCTCGATAGCACGACGACAAGGCCAAACAGATACAAAAAAAACGATTGTAGCGAATACAAAGCCATTATCGCGTTGCTGATCCACATACAGGAAACGATGATGTAGCAGGCCAGACGCAGATGATTTGTTCGTAAGATATAAAGTGCACCACAGATACTGACGGTTGCCACCGCAGCGCCGATCCATTCAGTAGGCAATCTGTGTGAAATCAGATTAGCCGCCAGCAGGCTAATCCAAGTGGCTGCGCCAATGAGTACTACCATCCAGCCAAGCGCTTGACGCCGGAGATCCGTGTATATGTCTTCTTTAGCCATAGCAAAATCGAATCGCCTCAAACGAATCCGCGATCACCAGACGGGCAAATTGCAGGCAACGATGGCACGGGGAATCTCATACCGATGCATTAGGTTGATTGAGCTATTGTACTGGCGAGAAGTTGGTCGTGCAGAGCTAGACCACAAGTCTGTGTCAGAATATTCGAATTATCACCCCACTAACGCACCAGGAGAGTCAGCTTTAGCCCTTTTACTTGACACCGATTTCATTCGCATTTATATTCTTGTGCGATGAAAACGTCAAGCGTCATCGTCAAACTTAAAACATAATCAACAGTATCTGCGATTTGATGTGGCTGCGCTCACAGTACAACTGTCAGCCCGACTAAGCGGGGAAAGGGGGCAGAACGGCAAACCACGCGTTAGTTACGTTACGTCTTTTGAACAGCCAAATTTTTGGAGGAAAAATGAAAAACAACATTTCTCGCAGGAATTTTATGAAGTCAGTTAGCATTGGGGCTGCTATGGCCGGGCTGGGGCTAAACCTGCCATCGGCTGCTGCCGCCAGACGGAAATCAATGGCCCAAGATGCCGCTTATCGGATGGCGTTCATTCAATTCATGCCGCACACAGTTCCAGCAGCCTGGAGTACCGGCATCGAAGAAGTCTTAGCTACTCAGGGCAATATTCAATATGAACTGTTGGACGGCCAGGCGCGGCCTGATGTTCAGATCAGTCTGATGGAAAATCTGATCAACCAGGGGGTCAACGCGATATTCTTGCAGCCTGTGGACAGCGTTGCGCTTGGGCCTTCTATCGCGGCTGCGCGTGACGCAGGCATCCCGGTTATCACCTTGAATATTGATGCCGTTGAGCCGCACGCGGTTCATGTGGAAATGAATCACTACTTTGGCGCTGTCGCCATTGGTCAAACAATGGGCGAAATGATGGGTGGCCGTGGCAAGGTCGCTATTCTCAACGCTCCCCCAGGCATTATTATCCGTGATCAACGCACCAATGGCTTCCTCGAAGGACTCCGCGCTTATCCCGATATCGAAGTCGTCGCTGACCAATCTGCTGATTGGGATCGTCGCAAGGCACAGGAAGTGCTCTCGGCTATTCTGGCAGCGAATCCGGACATTACCGGGGTATATGGTGTAAATGATTCGATGGCTCTCGGCGCCGTTGATGTGGCTAAGGCTAACGGGACTCTTGACCAGATGATTATCTTCGGCAACGACGGTGAGGTTGCAGCACTGGAATCGATTGAAGCGGGAGAATTAACTGGCACACAGTATACAGATGTATACCAGCAGGGGCGGTTCGCAGCATCGATCGCGGTTGCACTTGCAACAGGTGGTGTTCCCGCATCTGCGTTCGCCAATCAGGGACGCGTCTTGATGCCGTATATCATCGTAACCGCAGATAACGTTGCCAGTATACAGCCCAACCAGCGTTGGTAAGTCATTTATCAACAAGAGACTGCTCAGGCAATATCCTGGTCACGATGAAGTGAGCAGTGGGGCGATACATCTCGCCCCCATTGGCTTGTCCGACTGATTGATGAACAAATATATACTTGTTGATTACGCGATGATTTTGAGGACTATAACGTAATATGCAAAGAAAACAGCTAATGGGGACTCTCAGCCTGTTGACGATTCTCTTGCTGATTGTGATTATATTCTCATTGGTGTCGCCTAATTTCCGTACGCTGAACAATCTGAGAAGCATTCTCTCCAGCTATTCCCATATTGCCATCATGGCGATTGGTGTTTCCTTCCCCATTCTGCTGGGCGAAATTGATCTGAGCGTCGGGGCTATTATGGGCCTGGTCGGCATGGTGATGTTCAATCTTTTGCTTATCCATGAAGTTTCTGGCCCGGTGGCGATTGTGATAGGGCTGGGAATTGGTATTCTCTGCGGGTTGGTGAATGCTTTCCTCATTGTGAGGCTGAAGCTGCAACCCTTTATCGCAACCCTGGCGACGCTGGTGGCATATCGCGGCATCATCTATGGCATATCTGGCCGGCAGCTATTTCCTGAGACCACTGTCAAAGCCATTACTGACCCCATCTATATTTCGATTGACGGCAGAATCGATATCGTTCCCTACGCTTTCATTTATCTGATCCTCCTCGTTATGATTACCCATCTGGTGCTGCAATACACCAGGTGGGGCATTAATCTGTACGCCGCCGGAGGTAACGAAATGGCGGCGCGGCTGTCGGGGATTAATGTCAATCGCATACGGGTATTTGCTTACGCATTTTCAGGGCTGTGCAGCGCCCTGGCGGCGCTCATCCTGACCTCCAGAATGCGTTCAACTCAGGAAAGCCTCGGCCTATCGTTTGAACTTTCAGCCATCGCCGCTGCCGTGATTGGCGGTGTATCGCTGCGCGGCGGTGTCGGCAACACGGTTGGCCCAGCTATCGGCGCATTCCTGACCGGAACACTATACACAGGTCTGACGATGGCTGGCGTTACCACCTACGCACAGCCCGTAGTCGTGGGGGTTGTCCTCATTGGCGCAGTTGCTTACGACAAATTCCTGGCGTCACGCCGCGTAAACCACCGTTCGCAAAAGGACATGCAATATGGAGGATAGCGTCGTTTTGCGGGCCGACAGCCTGTCAAAGCGCTATGGGGCGGTACAGGCGTTGAAGAATGTGAGTATTACACTCTACGCCGGGCAGACACACGCACTCGTCGGCAGCAATGGCGCGGGCAAGTCCACATTAGTCAAAATTCTGACCGGCGCTGTTGTCCCGGACTCGGGCACTATTGAGATAAATGGAAAACCCATGCCGGTAGGAGATCCGCGCACGGCGCTGGATGCGGGGATTGCCTGTATCTACCAGTGGCCTAATCTGGTCGCGGAGCTATCAGTCGCCGACAATATTATGCTGGGACACCACCCCACGAACGCATTCGGCATTGTGAACCGCAAGGTGCAGCGTCGATGGGTTCGCAATCTGTTGGAGAAGCACAATCTCCAACTTGATCTGGATGCACCGGTTGGCAGCTTAAGTTCTGTTCAACAGAAGGAAGTTGAGATTGCGAAAGCATTATCACTTGACGCTTCGGTGATCCTCATGGATGAGCCGACTGCCGCACTGTCGCATTCGGAAGTTGAAAAGCTCTTTCGCTCGATAGAGCAGTTATGCCAGCAGGGTGTGGCTGTCCTGTATATTTCGCACATTCTGGATGAAATCTTTCGTGTTGCCCAGCGAGTAACCGTGCTGCGCGATGGGCAGCTCAGGCTATCGGCAGCCGCAGCGGACCTGACAAAGGCCAGCCTTGTGGATGCCATGTTAGGTCGTGAATTAAGTTCAGAAGTTGGGCAGGCCAAGCCGCAGGATCAGGTGGATCGACCCGTCGTGTTGGAGTGCCGCAACCTGAATAAAGAGGGTGTTTTCTCCAATATCAGCTTTAAAGTCCACGAAGGCGAGATCCTGTGCATCACTGGACTGGTCGGCGCAAAACGAAGCGAACTTGTACGTGCCATCTTCGGGGCCGATCCTGCTGATGGTGGTGAGTTGTGGCTATGGGGAAAGCAGGTCAGGATTCGCCATCCCCTCGATGCCATTCGCCTGGGAATAGGTTTTGTGCCGGAAGATCGGCATCAGGATGGTCTGTTTATGCAACTGTCCATCGGACTCAACACCATCATGTCCTCACTTAACCGGGTGACAAAGGCGGGCCTACTGCACCCAGGGCTGATGCGCATCGCCGCCGATGAACAGATCGGCAAGATGGAGATCGTGCCTGCAATAGCAGATTATCCTGTTAAAAATCTCAGCGGTGGAAATCAGCAGAAAGTTCAGTTAGGCCGATGGTTGATGGGCAACACCAGGCTCTTAATCCTAGATGAGCCGACTGTCGGGATAGATATAGGCACCAAAGCGAGCATCTATCGCCTGCTCCGCGACCTGGCTTCGAACGGAACTCCGGTCATCGTAGTGTCGTCGGACATTGAAGAAGTGCTGACGATAGCAGATCGAATTATAGTCATGGCTGATGGGCATATCACCGGAACGTACGTCCGGGGGTTCGTCACGCAGGAGCAGATATTAGCTGCGGCAAGCGGTGAAATGAATTGAGGCAGTAGTAAAAAATGGATTCTCCAACCAGTAGCCTGAGAATTTCGGACCAGAGCAGAAGAGGATTTGCAGCCCTTGCGCGCAAGATCATCGGGCAATACGGCTTGCTGATCATTCTGTTCATTATTACCTTCGCTTTTTCACTGCTGCGTCCAGCATTCTGGAGTATCAACAATCAGATCAACATCGTATTCGCCAGTTCGCTGATTGGGATTATGGCAGTATGCTCAACTTTCGTCGTTCTGACTCGAGGCATTGACATCTCGGTGGGTTCCACTGTTGCGCTCTCCGGGCTGGTGGCCGCTTTGATCCTAGAATCCGACGGTACGTTATTCATACCTTCGATTCTTGCCGGGCTGGCAGCGAGCGCTGTAGTGGGGTTGGCAAACGGCTTGGCGATTTCGTATTTGGGTCTGCCGCCCATCGTGGTCACGCTGGCCGCCCTCACCATTGTGCGCGGTGTGGCACTGCTCATTGGTGGCAGCATCCTGCATCTCATTCGTGAACCCGCTGAATTCCTGTTTATCGGCGGGGGTAGGGTGTTGGGCGTACCGTTCCCAATCTTCATCTTTTTCGCCATTGCTGCTTTGATGCTGTTTATCCAAGTGCGAACACAGCTGGGGTTAACCGTGTTTGCTATCGGCGTCAACGAGAGAGCCGCCACTTTATGTGGTCTGCCAGTGCGCTTTGTCAAGCTGCTGGTTTACCTGATTTCGAGTCTCGGCGCAGGCATCGCCGGGATTGTCCTGGCCTCCCAGGTATCTACGGCTTCGGCCAATTACGGTAATGCTCTAGAACTCGATGTTATTGCAGCCATCGTGGTCGGTGGAACCAGCTTGAATGGTGGACAGGGTTCGGTACACCGCTCGGTACTTGGCGCGTTACTGATCGCCGCTGTAAACAATGGGTTGAGTATCCTGAACGTATCTACCGACCAGCAACTGATCGCCAAGGGTGCGATCATCGTTATAGCAATCGTGCTGGGTTATTGGCTGCAAGAATGGTCGGAAAGGCTGTAGTTCGCCATTTCAGATCGAATTAGATCACGGCTGTGCCTGAACTGGTTAATCTGCTGTTCATCAAGGATTGTGTGGTGATGGTGGATGCGCTCAAATTGCCAGAAAGACAGTGCACGCACTGTGATTGAACGCGAAGCGGATGATGTGTTTGCACTCAATGGACGCCTTTTGACTCGAAATTTTGATGCGATAGCCCTGAGTAGTTGACCTCTTTTTGACAGACACTACCGACATGCTATAATGTTATCGCGATATGGTAAGCGTACCACATGCCGTGTTTAGATTGCGACAAATAACGATCTATTGAATGAGGGTTTTTGATGTTCTGGTCAACTGTGACCAAAGCTGTTGGGGTTGATTAACTCCATCACAAAAGCGTGATGGCTGGACAAATGACAGCGTGTTAGTTAGTAAATCACGGTTGTTAAAGAACTTTTGATGAAAAGGCTTGCTAATTATGCGTATATTCCGGCCTCAGAGTACGGCGAGTACTCAGTCATCTGCTGCTTTAGACAGGGGACAAAGCTCATCGAGTTTGGCTGAGCCTGTACGAACCTCGCACTGGTACAGAGCAAAAAAAAGCCTTCGTCGTCACTGGCAATTGTACTTAATCATGCTGCCCGCGCTGCTGTATTTCTTCATATTCAAGTATGTTCCCATGGCCAGCGCGGTGATCGCCTTCAAGGACTACAACGTTATGCAGGGCGTTTGGGGTAGTCCCTGGGTGGGGTTCAAATACTTTGAGCTGTTTTTTAGCAACCCCGTGTTCTGGACACTGATTAAGAACACGCTCGGCCTCAGCTTGTATGCTCTGGTAGTTGGTTTTCCTATCCCTATTATTCTGGCAATATGCCTGAATGAGATTCGCGACGGTTTTTTCAGACGCTTTACCCAACTCGTTACCTATGCCCCGTACTTTATTTCGACGGTCATTCTCGTATCCATGACCATGCTGCTGCTTTCGCCACGTCTGGGGGTGGTTAACCTTGCGCTGCAGGCGCTGGGGCAGCCTCAGATCAACTTTCTTGGAAGAGCAGATATGTTTCCGAGCATTTATGTCTGGTCAGGGGTCTGGCAGTTCAGTGGTTATGCAGCCGTTGTTTATCTGGCTGCTCTGGCCGGCATTGACCCCCAACTCCACGATGCCGCCAGGGTTGATGGTGCTAGCCGGCTTCAGAAGATCCGCCATGTGGATTTACCAGGCATCATGCCAGTGATCCTCATTATCTTAATCCTCAACGTCGGCAGCCTGCTCGCTGTCGGATTTGAGAAAGTCTATCTGCTGCAAAACCCGCTCAACCTTGCCACTTCCGAGGTTATTTCGACCTATGTCTACAAAATCGGGTTGCTGAATGCCAACTTCAGCTTTGCTACAGCCGTGGGTCTCTTCAACTCAGTCATTAACATGATCTTGTTGGTTTCCGTGAATGCCCTAGCCAAGCGAGCTTCAAATTCAGAGGCCGGACTATGGTAACGCAGGGAGGGGCAGCGCAAATGGAAAGCGGGGGCATTATAAAGCGAGACACACGTATCCGGGACTCGTTGGGCGACCGGGTGTTCATGATCCTGGTTTACGCGTTCTTGACGGTCTGTTTGCTGCTGGTCTTGTATCCACTCATCTATATCGTCAGTGCCTCCTTTAGTGACCCGCTCGCAGTAACGGCTGGTAAGGTCTGGCTGTATCCCGTCGATTTTACGCTGCGCGGCTACGAAGTGACTTTTCAGAATCCCCAGATCATCACCGGCTATCTAAACTCGCTCTTTTACACAGTATTCGGCACATTAATCAGCGTCGTACTCACGGTACTGATCGCTTATCCCCTGTCGCGGCGTGATCTTTATGGCGCTGGCCTCATAATGTTTTTGATCACCTTTACCATGCTTTTTTCCGGTGGCTTGATTCCGACTTACCTGGTGGTGAAAGATCTGGGGATGATTGATACGCGTTGGGCTTTGTTAATCCCTCAGGCTGTCGCGGCCTTTCAGGTTATTATCGCTCGAACCTTCTTCCGGTCCGCTATTCCCTTCGAACTTGTAGAAGCCGCTGAACTGGACGGATGTAACGATCTGCAATTTCTGTGGGCTGTGGTGCTGCCGCTGTCTAAACCAATCATCGCCGTATTGGCCCTGATGTACGCTGTCTCGCAATGGAATGGTTACTTTGACGCCTTGATTTACTTGAAATCCTCCGATCTCCAACCGCTGCAAATCGTGCTGCGCAATATTCTGATCCTCAATACAACCAGCAGCGGCACCATGGATGCAGCGGCCATGGCCGAAAGACAGCAGCTCGCTGATCTGCTGAAGTATTGCTTGGTCGTGGTAGCCAGCGTACCGGTGCTGCTGATCTATCCGTTCGTTCAACGCTATTTCGTCAAGGGAATGCTGATCGGGTCGATCAAAGGCTAGATAGCTCTTATGTCGAATCATAATTGAAAGGAGGGGCATGAAGGTCTCAATATGATAGCCCCACGAAATGGGACACGTTTCCCGTACATGCCAATTTACGTAACTGACTAGGACAAAGATGCCATGAAAAAGAAGTTGCTTCTAATCACCATAGTCACGATCATTAGCCTGATATTTGTTGCTGGTCCAGCACCGGCACAGGAACCCACAGTCATTCGGATTTTTGCTCCCCAGAACGCCGATCAGGATTTGGAGACTAACGCTTTTAGTCTATTGATGGAAGAGATGTTCAACGTTGATTTTGAATGGACTGTCACCACTTACGACGCCACATCCGCCGCTGAAGTGCGCAACCTGGCGTTGGCTAGTGGTGACTACCCGGATGTCTTCATGCTGATTCCCTGGGTTGACCAATTTTCACAGATTGACCTGTTAAGATACGGGCAGCAAGGTGTCCTCTTGCCGCTGAACGATCTGATTGAACAATATGCCCCGAATATCCAGGCTGCGCTGGATGCACACCCAGATTTCAGAGCGATGGCGACTGCGCCTGATGGCACTATCTGGGGCCTGCCCCAACTGGTTGAGTGTTACCACTGTTCATACGCCCACAAGATGTGGGTCAATCGGCGTTGGCTCGAGGAACTCGGCATTCCCATGCCCACCACCACAGAAGAATTCAGAGATATGCTCATTGCCTTCCAGGAAAATGATGCGAATGGCAATGGTGTCCCTGACGAAGTTTTGAGTGGCGCCATTATGGATTACGGTACACGTCCTATTCCGTTCCTGATGAATGGCTTCATCTACGACGACGACCGCACCTACCTCATCCTCAACGATGGCATGGTCGATACAGTTGCCAATAAAGAAGAATGGCGCGAAGGTCTGGCGTACATCAAGGGTCTTTATGATGCGGGGCTTATCGACCCGGCTGCTTTCACAAATAACGCTGATGCCTACAGCGCATTCGGCAATAACGCCGCGGCCCAAATGTTAAGCGTAGGTGCAGGCATGCACCCATGGATCTTTGTAAACTGTAGTGATACAGCCGATCCGTCCTACTGTGTGGACTACGATCCAGTACCACCGCTGCAAGGACCATATGCCTCTTACTCGACCTATCTCTCCCCTGTGTTGGCTGGAGCTACCTTTGTGCTGACAAATAAGGCCAGCGAGGAAGTCCAGATCGCGGCAATCAAGATTGTGGATTACATGTTCACACTCGAGGGAATGCTGAACGGCCACTACGGTATCGAGGGGGTTAACTGGCGTAAACCAGTAGAAGGTGAAATAGCAAATAACCGAGAGGTCGAGCCGCTGTTTACCACGCTTAATCCAGATCCACCCCAGCCCAACAATGCCTGGGGTGCAATGGCACAATATTTCCATCCCAAGTGGGTGCGTGATGGCTGGGTTACCGCGGACGAAATCTACACGCAGGCGGGCTACGAGCGTCGCTTGCAAGAAGCGACCGACCTCTATGCTGGCAAGGAATCGCCTAACCTTTATCCATTCTGGCAAGTGTGGCCCGATCCCGCAGTAGCAGACGAGCTGGCGCTGCTGAAACAGAATATCACCGATTACATCGAAGGCAGTGCGCTGGCATTCGTCACAGGCTCCATGAGTCTTGAGACGGACTGGGATGCTTATGTCCAGGGGCTGGATGGCTTGGGCCTCGCACGTTACCTGGAAATCAATCAGCAGCAATATGACGCTTCGTTAGGTTAACCTGGTGCAGCAGGAGCGCTGCTGATTCTCTTAGCGTTATGGTGCCGGGTCAGTACGTGAATACTGGCCCGGTATCCGTATAAGGCTAATTCCACAGCAAGATGAAAAGGCAACATGAATACTTCGAATACAGCGAAAGCCAACGATTGTCGGCTCTGGTTCACCCAGCCTGCTGAACATTGGTATGACGGTTTGCCGCTGGCTAATGGTCGCATGGGCGCTATGGTCTATGGCGGCGTTCGAGTAGAGCGAATCTACCTGAGTGAGACCACATTTTGGTCGGGTGAGCCTTCACTGGAAAATAACAACCCGCAAGGCCCGGCAATCTTTCGGAAAATCCGTGAGTATCTGCTTGCGCGAGACATTGCTGCTGCTAACGAGCTTGCTCATGAATTAGAGGGCCGCAAGCTGAACTACGGTACCAACCTGCCGTTTGGCAATCTTCGATTGTTGTTTGACCACGAAGAAATCGGCGCACGTGCTTATCGCCGCGAACTGGATATGGATACCGCAACGGTACAGATAAAGTATCGCTTTGGTGAGACAGACTATCTGCGCGAGATGTTCGTCAGTGCGCCACATCAGGTCATGGTGATCCGCCTGACGTGCAGCCGTTCCGCTGGGCTGACCTTCCGGGTCGTACTCGATGGCGATGAACAACCCTTCGACGTACACTCAGATGGGACAGACACCTTGCTGATGAACAATCAGGCCAGAGAGAACCTGCACAGCAACGGACAGGTAGGCGTCGATGGTCATGCACGCCTGAAAGTCATCAGCGAGGGGGGGGAGATCACCTGCACTGGCACGCAGTTAATGGTGAACCAGGCTGATTCGGCGACGATTTTCCTGGCGATGCGCACTACCTTTGACAGCAGCGACCCTGTTGCTCGGTGTCAGGAAGATATTCAGGCCGCCAGCAGTCTTGCCTACGAGGTATTGCACACGACACACATCGGCGAACATCAGCATTGGTATCGTCGTGCCAGCCTCGATCTCGGCTCCAGTCCACACGCTGATTGGCCGCTAGATCAGCGTATTGAGGCCGTTCGCCAAGGAGAAGATGATCCGCATTTATGTGCGCTGCTCTTCCAGTTTGGCCGCTACCTGCTCATCGGCAGTTCACGTCCAGATTCACCTCTCCCGGCGAATCTCACGGGTGCGTGGAATGACAACCGTGCCTGTCGTATAGGCTGGACCTGCGATTATCATCTGGACATTAATACACAGATGAATTACTGGATTGCCGAATTGACGAATCTGAGTGCGTGTCATCAGCCCTTATTCCGCTGGATTGAGGAGACCCTTGTGCCTTCTGGTCGGCACACCGCCCGCACTCTCTACGATTTGCCGGGTTGGGTCGCACATGTTGTTTCTAATCCCTGGGGCTTCACCGCCTGGGGCTGGAGCACCCGGTGGGGCGTTCATCCAACGGGTGGGGTGTGGATAGCTACACACCTTTGGGATCATTATTGCTTCACTGGTGACCAGGAATTTCTGGCGAATCAAGCCTATCCCATTTTGAAGGAAGCGGCGGAATTCTGCTTAGCGTATCTGGTTAAGGACCCTGAGACAGGCTGGTTGGTAAGCGGTCCGTCCAGTTCGCCAGAGAATATGTTTCTCTACGAAGGCCGGGCCTATCCAGTTACACTCGGACCCACTGTCGACAACATCCTGATCCATGCCCTGTTTAGTGCCTGTATCGAATCGAGCCAGATACTTGGTGTGGATGAAGACTTTCGCACTCAACTGGAGGAAGCACGCACCCAACTACCGCCCTACCAGATCGGCAAACATGGGCAAATCCAGGAGTGGTTAGCGGATTATGACGAAGCCATGCCCCACCATCGTCACACCTGCCAACTACTGGGCCTGTTTCCTTTTGCCCAGATTACGCCTTCGGCAACACCTGATCTGGCCACCGCAGCACGGGTCTCTATCGAGCGGCGGCTTGCAGCGGAAGGTTACGAAGAAGGGGCCTGGGCACGCAACAACCTCACGCTCTATTATGCGCGGCTTCAGGATGCAGAGGCAGCGTATGACAGCCTGACCACACTATTCCGCAAGGAAGCGGAAGACAGCTTTTTTACAGGCACTCGCCTTGCCCCGGCCAACGCCTACGAGCTGGACTATAATACTGGCGCTTCGGCTGGCATTGCTGAGATGCTTCTACAGAGTCACGCTGGTTACATTGAACTGCTCCCGGCGCTGCCTCGTGCCTGGGCGGAAGGACAAGTTCAGGGGCTATGTGCCAGGGGTGGCTTTGTGGTGGACATAAGCTGGAAGAATCACAAGCCTGTTGAAAGTCGCATTTATTCGACGATCGGCGGTGTCTGTCGTATCCTCGTGGAAGGATCGTTTGACGTACTCTGCGACGGGGAACCCGTTTCGACAGAAGTCCTGGATCTGCCTGGTGTTGAATTTGATACGCAGGCCGGCAAAAACTACGTCATCCGCAGCCGGTGTGACCAGATGCAGCGCCAATGACTGTCATCCGCGCTCTAACCAGGAGCGGCATGAACCCGTATCACAGCGAACCGCTCTGGGTCCATTATGCCGCTATAGAAATCATCTCATTGACCTTAATCGGTGTGGAACAGCATTTCCATCTGCGTCCACCAGTTCCCTTCCACACTCCCCGACGAAGTACCCTGGACCGGCTGTTGCAGGGGATCGGTAAAAGTCCACCACTCGCGGGTCTTAGGATCAGCTGCGATGGTTGCCATGTCTGCCTCAAAATCATTGCCTGTGTATTCCATATAGGCAAACAGCAAGCCATCCCAATGGAAAATGCTATAATTGCGGATATTGGCCTTGTTAATGGTTTCCAATACCTCAGGCCATACCGCTGCATGTAGGCGCTTGTATTCTTCATAACTATCAGGTTTAAGCTTTATGACTTGCCCAATACGTTGTACTGTCATGTATGTTCACCTTTTGCGTGTCTCTGTAGAAGATTAATGCTGCCTTCATGAAAACGCGCTGTGCCTTACTCGCTCTTGAGCGTCAGCTTGAACACATAAGCATGTTCGCATGGCTTCTGTGAAGGTGTGTTAATCCGCAAACCATCTGGGTTCTGAGTCCACGAAAGCAGCTCATCCGAACCCAGCATCTGAATGGCCTCGATCCGTTCCGCGCTGATTGGTGACGCACTACCCAGTGATTTTATTGTTGCTGCTTCGCCGGGCCATCCCAGGCAAATTGCATACAGGGCGTTGTCTTTGGTGGTAAAGCGAATATCTTCTGCGGTGAAGGGTTTGTCCTCACGTTCGCGCATGTGTCCTTCGCCCACCATCGTGCTGCCCTCGCCAAAACTGCTCCAGTGTCGCGTATCGTAGATTGCTTCGCCATTGATACGGAGCCACTCGCCCAGACCCAGCAGCCGGTCTGCGGCCTCATCAGGAATGATTCCGTCTGGCCTTGGCCCTACATTCAACAATAGATTGCCGTTCTTGCTAACAATATCCACCAAGTCATGAACCAATGTAGTCACACTTTTGAACTCGTCATGCTCAATGTAGCACCAGGATTTGTAGCTCACTGAGGTATCTGTCTGCCAGTAGTCTTCGCGGATAGCATTCAGCTTGCCACGTTCGATGTCGTAAAGCGCCGTACCCGGAGGAAAGGCCTCAAGTTTGTACTGGATGACAACACCCTTGCCCCATTCATCAGCCCGGTTGTAATAATAGGCCGCAAATTTCTGCAAGTAAGGCGCAAAGACGGCCTGTTCAATCCACCAGTCAAACCAGAACACCTGCGGCTGGTACTTGTCCACCAGTTCACAGCAACGGGCCAACCAATCGTCGAGGAACTTGGCATCCGGGCGCGGATGCCAATCCTGATTTTTCCATTCGGCGGTATTGTGGCCTGTTTCCGGTGATGCGGGCATGGCCGGCCCATAGAATGCTTCGTACCTCGGGTCCTGTACATCGGAGTTGAATTTACGTCCACCATCCATGAACCACCAGTGTTCAGCCCGGTGGCTGGACACGCCGAACACTAGATTCTGGTTTCGCGCGGCCTTTGCCAATTCACCGACGATGTCCCGCTTTGGTCCCATCTTGGCGGCTGTCCATTCCGACAGCGCCGAATCGTACATGGCGAAACCGTCGTGGTGTTCGGCCACTGGAACCACATACCTTGCACCAGCTTTCTTGAAAAGATCAATCCAGGCGTCCGCGTCGAAATTCTCTGCCTTAAACAATGGAATGAAGTCTTTGTAGCCAAATTGGGATTGATGTCCCCACGTTTCCTGATGATGTTTGAATTCAGGCGACCCCTGCTGGTACATGTTACGGGGGTACCATTCATTCGAGAATGCCGGTACGGAATAGACGCCCCAGTGAATGAAGATTCCAAGTTTGGCATCCATAAACCACTGCGGTACCGAATATTGTTGCAGGGACTTCCAGGTCGGTTCAAAACGAGGCGCTTGTGTCTGTTGCTGATTCATAAGAACCATGTCTCCTTGATTATGCGCTGTGCTGAGGATGTAAGATGGTATGCGTACCCTACTTCTGGGTCTGAATTTGCCCCTGGCGAGATCATTAGGTTTTTAGCTGTAACTCTTCAGAATGCTGTCTACCGCTGGGCCACGTCATGTCCTGAATCGGCGCGAGAATATTCTGAACTTCGGCAAGCAATTCCCGATCAATGGGTGCGCTTAACCACTGGACATTCGAGGTTATCTGTTGAGGATTGGCGATGCCCACCAGTGTAGTTGCGATATCCGGCTGAGACACACTGAACTGCAAGGCCAGTTTTGCGATGTTCACATTTCTGCTTCTGCAGAAACTTGCGGCCCTCGCACAGGCAGCCCTAATCTCGGCTGAGGCAGGATGCCATGCGGGTACTTCGTTTTCGGTCAGCAATCCCATCCCCAATGGTGAGGCGTTGATGATCCCTATCTGGGCTTCTTTCAAATAGGGAATCAGCTTCAGCAGCGTTGTATCGCTTAGCGTATAGTGGCAATAAGACAAAACGGTATCAATCTCGCTGTTTTTCGCTACATAGTGCAAGACAGGCAATGGCAGACCCGAAATCCCTACGTAGCGGACTTTGCCTGTCTGCCGGAGATCTCGTAGCGTCGGTATGGTTTCGTTGATAATCTGATCCAGAGAACCGAATTCAATATCATGGCATTGGATGAGGTCAATGTAATCAACGTTCAGCCGCTTCAGGCTTTCATCCACACTGGCTACGACACGTGCTGGCGTAAAGTCGAAGTCCCTCTCACCGTAACGCCCCACTTTGGTCGCGAGATAGTAGGCGTCGCGGGGTATCTGTTGCAGTGCTTCGCCTAAAATACTTTCAGCTTTCGTCAAACCGTAGTAAGGGGATACATCGATGAAATTGATCCCTAGATCGATGGCTGTATGGACTGCTCGAATACCTTCGGATTTTTCAATTTTGCCAAACACATCTCCAAGGGGCGATGCACCAAAACCGAGTGCGGAAACCACCAATTCTGTCTGCCCCAATTGACGATATTCCATATCATTTTCCTGACTTCGTTTGACAGGGCAAGCAACCTAACCTCACTTGCTGGTTGGTGGTGGCCCGCTCGATTTGCGGATAATTATTTCGACCGGAAGGATAATTTCTCGATACTCATCCGGTGCTTCACCAGCCAGACGCGCCAACAGCAGTTCGGTTGCAAGCTTCCCCATCTCATAGGCGCTCTGGCTGGCAACAGTGAAAAACGGGTCAATCGTAATCGCAGTGGGTAGGTCATCAAATGCAACCACTGAAATGTCCTCTGGCACGCTCAGCCCGGCATCGCGCAGCGCTCGCATCGTACCAATGGCGATGAAATTGTTCGCAGCCAGGATCGCTGTCGGGCGAGGTGTACTGTTTAATGCCTGGCGTGTAAATTCATAGCCTGTGTTTTGATTAAACTCTCCCCAGTAAACTTGCTGATACGCGCTCAAACCTGCTTCCTCCAGGGCCTGCTGGAAGCCTGCGACACGATCATATGCGGTTGAATGATCCTGACGCCCTGTGATAATTGCGACGTGTTGGTGTCCAAGTTCCAACAAATGCTTTGTGAGTTCGTAGGCTCCTCGGATAGAGTCGCCGCGAACAGAGTCGAATTCATGCCCTGGTACTTGCCGATCAAGTATGACGAACGGGACACCCCGTCTGCGAAGTATGCTTGACGAATTCGAACGTGATGAGGCAGGCACTAACAAGAAACCATCGACCTGTTTCCTAAGCATGAAGGTCAAGTAGTCATCTTGTTTCGCTAGTGATTCATCTGTGTTCCCAATAATGATATGGTAGCCGTGTGCATTCGCTTTGTCCTCGACACCCCGCGCCACAGTCGTCCAGAAGGGATTGGTGATATCGGATACGACCAGTGCCAGGGTCATGGTTCGTTTTGAACGCAAGCTCGGACCGAGAGCATTCGGAATATATTCGAGTTCAGCAATTGCGGCTTCAACTCGTTGCCGTGTTTTTTCACTTACATAACCGTTGTTATTGATTACGCGCGATACGGTCATTGGTGCTACACCGGCCCGTTTCGCTACATCATGAATGTTAGGCATCAAAAACTATCCTCACAGATTTACAGTTGCTGCAAATTGTGAGAGCGTCCCAAGCACGCTGTTTTCAAGAAATTCAGGCATGTCCAGAGTGAAATTTCCAATGTTGGAGGTTACTTTCTGTCAGGACGTGAGTCTTAATAAAAAAATCATCCTTGCTGATCTATGGTAAGCATACCATGTCTTGTTCGTTTCGCAACTGCATTGACACGTCGGATGACAAAATCAACTTAATCAATCGGACGAAGCGCATTCAATTCCTGCTGAAGCTGCCGCCGTTTCTCAAGATACTCGTCCAGTGCCGCTTCAAAGTGATGAGTGGCGATGTCGCGGAACAGCGCGTCATGCCCGTGTTCCTTGTTGTTGTAGACCGGCAGTCGTTCGGCAACAGACGGTGCGGTTCCCGGCAGGGCGACATGGGTGTGAAGCTACTGCATTCCGGCATCGTCTGTCTGCCGGTCATGAAGGATGTAACTGTATTCGGGTACGGTGAAACCGCGTTCGAGATAATAGTCCTCGCCGACACGCTCGGCCAGATCGCACACCAGGCCACGCCGCCGGTCTTCCGGCACGAGCGCCAGCAGGGATTCACTGTTGCGCTTTGCCGCGATGATCGTATCGCGTAGCGTTTGCTCGTCCGATGCCAGCAGATAAATCAGCACATTAAGTTGGAAGGTTACGGCTTCCTCTAGCCGGTCGATGCGCTCGCGGAATGAGCGCTGAAAGTGCTTGCGGCTGCCGGTCAGGTCTTCCTGCTCATCCAGATAACGCCGGATCGCCTTGCGGATGAGGCCTGCTTCGGTGATATTACGAGGTTTGGTGCTGGCAATCTGGCTGAGTCGCTGCGCCATCTCCGGCGTCATGGCGAGGCTGCGGCGGATAGATTTGTGATGGACCGAGCCAGAATTGCGGTGTTATGGGACAATAGAAGCAAAGTGTGTCACAATTATATTGTTCCCAGTTGAACAACATTGTGTTCAGCCCTATTGGCAACGAACATCGATCTTCATGAGGGAAAAAGAATGGATGTTTTCAGACTGCGGGAGCAGCTTACACGCGATTACTCGAACTATGCCAGCAGTTTTATTCAAATCCGTGATCAACGCCTGTATGAAGCCGTCCATCGGAGCTTGAATGAGGGCGTTTTTTGGCCCGACCCACTCATCCAGCTCAATCCCAGTTTTGAGGGTGGCGGCACCGTGAATGAACTGGTGACTGAAGGCATCCTGCATGAAGAATGCAGTCGTATCTTCCTCAAAAACAAAGAGACGGGTGGGCAGATCCTGCGCTTTCACCGCCATCAGCGCGAGGCGATTGAGATTGCCCGACAGGGACACAATTATATCCTGACGACGGGTACAGGTTCAGGCAAGAGCCTGGCTTACATCGTGCCGATTGTCGATCACGTCCTGCGGCGGGGTAGCGGACGTGGCATCCAGGCGATCATCGTCTACCCCATGAACGCGCTGGCGAACAGTCAGGCAGGCGAATTGGAGAAATTCCTCAACGAAGGCTATCCAGAGGGGCAATCTCCGGTGACATTCGCCCGATATACCGGGCAGGAGAGCGAAGAAGAGCGCCAGCGCATCATGACACACCCGCCTGACATCCTGCTGACCAACTACGTCATGCTGGAACTCATCATGACGCGCCCACGCGAACGCACCCTCATCGAACGGGCGAAGGGGCTGCGCTTTCTGGTGCTGGACGAACTGCACACCTATCGCGGACGGCAGGGGGCGGATGTTGCCTTGCTGGTGCGACGGGTGCGGGATAGGCTGGAAACGCCGGAGCAGAAGCTGCTGTTCGTCGGCACATCGGCGACGCTGGCAAGCGAGGGGCGTTACGATGAGCAGCGGGCGCAGGTAGCGGAAGTTGGCACGCAGATCTTCGGTGCGACTGTCCTGCCAGAACATGTCATTGGCGAGACGCTGCGCCGTGTCACACCGGGCACAGTTGAGCCGTCAGCGCTACAGGCGGCAGTCGCGCAGGGTGAAAAGCTCATCGCGCCGCCGGATTACGCAGGATTTGTGGCGCATCCACTGTCCTCATGGATCGAAAGTACTTTCGGTTTGCAGGAGAAGGATGGTCGGCTGGTCCGGCAGGAGCCGCGCAGCATACAGTCCGCCGTTGAAGCGCTCAGCCAGTACACGGGCGTGGATGAAGCGACCTGCGAAGTTGTCATCAAGAACTGGCTGCTGGCCGGTTACCGGTGTGAACCCAACCCGGAAACAGGTTTTGCGCCCTTTGCCTTCCGTCTGCACCAGTTCATCAGCCCCGGTGATACAGTCTACAGCACTATCGAACGGGAAGATGTGCGCTACATCACCTTGCAGGGACAGCGTTTCGTGCCCGGCGACCGTGACAAAGTGCTGTTCCCCCTGTGTTTTTGCCGTG
>Ga0079224_100000764_pt1 | contig 33958 bp, 25 predicted proteins | sample Stecom2015_FD_80414 | JGI IMG/M metagenome (GOLD analysis project Ga0079224, IMG submission 80414) | Agricultural soil microbial communities from Utah to study Nitrogen management - Steer compost 2015 | ecosystem: Environmental > Terrestrial > Soil > Agricultural land | place: USA: Utah... | reverse complement strand
TCGGGATACTCGAGAATTGGGAGTCTCGCCATTGTGGTCGGCCCTCAGTTTCGTGTATAACGCAGCGGAATCGGAGTTAAGCCTCTGAGTTTAAAGGGATACTCTTCGGCCGCGCGCGGGCCGGGCGGGCGCCTTCCCAGGGGCGTCCCCGACTGCCCGCGGAGTATAGCAGCATGGCCTGCGGTCGCCCTGCACGCCTTCGCCTCGACTAGGGAGCTCGAGCATGTCTTCTTACAGTAAGCTGCCGTTCGTTCGCCCTGCCTGCCTGATCCTCGCCGCAGCACTCGGCGTCGTCGCCGCATCGAACGGCATGGCTCAGATCTCGCAGCGCTCCACGGCCGCCGCCGCCCAGACCGACTCGGGCCCGGCGCTGAACCCGCGCCATCCGGAGCGGTACGTCGTCCAGCGCGGCGACACCCTCTGGGACATCGCGGCGCTGTTCCTGCGCGACCCCTGGTACTGGCCGGAGATCTGGCAGATCAACCCGCAGGTCGAGAATCCGCACCTGATCTTCCCCGGCGACATCCTGTCGCTATCGTATCTCGACGGCCGCCCCGTGCTGCAGCTCGAGCGCGCGTCCGCGTCCAACACCGAGCGGCTGTCGCCGCGCGTGCGCTCGCAGCCGATCGAGGAGGCGATCCCGACGATTCCGTACGAGGCGATCCGCGCCTTCCTGACGCGGCCGCTTGTATTGGACCCCGACCGGCTCGAAACGTTGCCGTACGTCGTCGCCCATCGCGACGGCCTGATGGGCAGCACGGGCCGGGACGTCTACGTGCGCCGCGCCGAGAATGCCGCCGTCGACGACGTCTTCAACGTCGTGCACGTCGGCGATCCCCTGGTCGACCCGGACGACGGCGACGTGATCGGCTACGAGGCGACGTACGTCGGCCAGGGACGCCTGCGGCGCACCGGCGATCCAGCCACGCTGTTCCTCACCGAGTCGACGCGCGAGACGCTGGTCGGCGACCTGCTCGTCGAGGAGGAGACGCCGGCCCCGGTCGACTTCCTGCCGCGCGCGCCCGATCAGCCGATCGACGGCCGGATCATCTCGGTCGTCGACGGCGTGAGCCTGATCGGCCAGTACCACGTCGTCGTAATCAACCGCGGTGCGCAGCACGGCCTCGAGCCGGGCCACGTGCTGCGGGCGTGGCAGACCGGTGCCGTCGTGCGGGACCGCGTCAGACGCGGCGGTTTCGGCCAGAAAGTGCAGTTGCCGGACGAGCCGGCGGGCGTGATGATGGTGTTCCGCACGTTCGACCGCGTCAGCTATGCGCTCATCATGGAGGCGACCAACGAGATCCGCGTGCTCGACGCGGTGCGTAACCCCTGACACCGGCCGGCGGGGCGCCCACCCGTCCCCGTCGGCCTCGCCGCGGCGCCGGCCGGAGCCGCGGACTTGATCCCCGATCGATGGCTCGCGCTGCTATACGCGGCGCGGGGCCCGATGTGGCGGCGCGCGATCCGCGACACCGGCTCGCCGGAGGCGTTCCTCGAGCTTGGCGACGCCCGCCTCGCGGCGGCCGGGATCGACGACGCCGGCATTCGCCGGCTGCGCAAACCCGACCCCGCGGCGCTCGACAGGATGCGTCGCTGGCTCGAGGGCGAGCGTCACACCCTCATTGTTCACGGCTCGCCCGAGTTCCCGCCGCGCCTCGCGGAGACGGACGACCCGCCGCTCGCGCTGTGGGTCGACGGCGCCCGCGCCGACCTCCTCCGCGGACCGCAGATCGCGATCGTCGGCAGCCGCAACGCGACCCGCTCGGGGCGCGAGACGGCGCTTCGCCTGGCCGAGTACCTGAGCCGATCCGGCCTCACGATCACGAGCGGCCTCGCGACCGGCATCGACGCGGCCGGCCACGAGGGCGCCCTCGCCGGGACGTCCGGCACGATCGCCGTGCTCGGCTGCGGGATCGATGTCGTCTATCCCCGACACCACGCCGGGCTCGCCGCACGCATCCGGGCCGACGGCATCCTCGTGTCCGAGTACCCGCCGGGCACGCCGCCGATCGCGCACCAGTTTCCGGAGCGCAACCGGATCATCGCCGGGCTCGCGCTCGGCACGCTCGTCGTCGAGGCGGGGCGGCGCAGCGGCGCGCTGATCACGGCGCGGCGCGCCACCGACTACGGCCGCGAGGTGTTCGCGATCCCGGGGTCGATCCACAATCCGGTCGCGCGCGGCTGCCACTGGCTGATCCGCCAGGGCGCGAAGCTCGTGGAGGACGGCGCGGACGTCCTCGTCGAGCTTGCGCCGCAGCTCGACTTCGAGCCGCAGCCGCCGCCCCCGGAGCCGGCACCGGGCGGGAAGAGCTCGCTGCTCGACGACGAGGCCTATCGCAACGTACTGAACCATCTCGAGTTTGAACCCATTCCGTTCGCCGAGCTCGCGTCCCGCTGTGGATTGACGACGGCGGAGCTTTCCTCCATGCTCCTGCTGCTAGAACTGGATGGGCTCGTTGAGGCGCTGCCCGGCGGCCGATATTGTCTTGCTCAGACGAGGAGCCGATGAAGGAAAGCGTTCTCGACGTGCTGATGTATCTGTTCGAGTCCTTCGCCGAGGGCGAGGGAGAGCCCGAGCCGAACCGCAGCGAGCTCAAGCTCGAGCTCGAGCAGGCGGGCTTCGGCAATCGTGAGATCGAGCGGGCGCTCGACTGGCTCGACGGGCTGAATGCGGCCGAAGAGGCCAGTGCATCCCCGCGCTCGGCCGCCATCCGCATCTACGACAACGTCGAGCTTGACCGGCTGGACACAGCCGCGAGAGGCTATCTCCTGCATCTGGAGCAAGTGGGAATCCTCGCGCCGGCGCAACGGGAGCTGGCCATCGACCGGCTGCTGGCGCTCGACACGGACGAAATCGACATCGAGCAGATCAAATGGGTCGTGATGATGGTGCTGTTCAGCCAGCCGGGCTACGAGCAGGCCTACGCGCAGATGGAGGATCTCGTCTTCGCCGACGGTACGGGCTGGATCCACTGACCGGCCCGTCCAGCGTCCCGTTGCCGCCCGCCTCGCCCTCGTTTCCCGCCGCTGCGGTGCTCCGCGCGGCAGCACATCCCTAGACCGCGACACCCGAAGGGTCGGAAGCCTATCGGACGCACATGGCCAAGAACGTCGTCATCGTCGAATCGCCGGCAAAAGCCCGGACGATCGAGAAGTACCTCGGCAAGGATTTCGAGGTGCTCGCGTCGTACGGGCACGTCCGGGACCTCGTGCCGAAGGAAGGCGCGGTGGACCCCGAGCGCGGCTTCGCGATGAAGTACCAGCTCATCGACAAGAACGAGAAGCACGTCGACCGGATCGCGAAGGCGGTCGCGAAGGCCGAGCGCGTCTATCTCGCCACCGACCCCGACCGGGAAGGCGAGGCGATCTCCTGGCACATCTACGAAGTCCTGAAGGAGCGCAATCTGCTCGACTCCCGGCCCGTCCACCGCGTCGTGTTCCACGAGGTCACGAAGCGGGCGATCCGCGAGGCCATCGAGCACCCGCGCGAGCTCTCGTCGGAGCTGATCAACGCGCAGCAGGCGCGCCGCGCGCTCGACTATCTGGTCGGCTTCAATCTCTCGCCGCTGCTGTGGAAGAAGGTGCGGCGGGGCCTGTCGGCCGGGCGCGTCCAGAGCCCGGCGCTCAGGCTGATCGTCGAGCGCGAGGACGAGATCGCGGCGTTCAAGCCGCAGGAGTACTGGACGATCGAGGCCGCAGCGACGCACGCGGAGCAGGCGTTCAAGGCGCGCCTGTCCGTGTTCGAGGGCCGCAAGGTCGAGCAGTTCACGTTCACGGACGAGCGCGGCGCGCACGAGGCGCGGCGGCGCATCCTGGAGCGGGCGTCCGAAGCCGTGTCGCCGCCCGCCGACGTGCCCGGCGCGGTCGGCGTCCTGACGGTCGCGGCGGTCGAGAAGAAGCAGCGGCGCCGCAACCCCGCTGCACCGTTCACGACGTCGACGCTGCAGCAGGAGGCGTCGCGCAAGCTCGGCTTCAGCGCGTCGAAGACGATGACGGTTGCGCAGCGGCTCTATGAGGGCGTCGACATCGGCGAGGGCTCGGTCGGCCTCATCACGTACATGCGCACGGACTCGGTGACCCTCGCGAACGAGGCGCTCGACGAGCTCCGGCAGGTCATCGCGCAGCGCTACGGCGCCGAGAACCTGCCCGACGCGCCGCGCCGCTACACGACGAAGGCGCGCAACGCGCAGGAGGCCCACGAGGCGATCCGGCCGACGTCCGCCGCGAGGACGCCGGAGGACGTGCGCCGCTATCTCGACAACGATCAGTACAGGCTGTACGAGCTGATCTGGAAGCGCACGGTCGCGTCGCAGATGAACCCGGCCGTCTACGACACGGTCGCGGTCGATCTTGCGGCCGGTCCTTCTCCGGACGGCGACATCGTGTTCCGCGCGACCGGCTCCGTGCTCGTCAGCCCCGGCTTCATCGCCGTCTACCAGGAAGGCCGGGACGAGCCCGGCGCGGACGAGCAGGACAGCGTGCTTCCGGCGGTCGCCGAGGGCGACCGCGTCGCGCTGCTCGACGTGATCACCGAGCAGCACTTCACCGAGCCGCCGCCGCGCTACTCGGAGGCGACGCTCGTCAAGGCGCTCGAGGAGTACGGCATCGGCCGGCCGTCGACGTACGCGCAGATCATCTCGACGCTGCGCAACCGCGAGTACGTCGAGATGGAGAACCGGCGCTTCGTCCCGACCGACGTCGGCCGTGTCGTGAACCGGTTCCTGACCGAGTTCTTCTCGCAGTACGTCGACTACGAGTTCACCGCGCGGATGGAGGATTCCCTCGACGCGATCTCGCGCGGCGAGCGCGAATGGGTGCCGCTGCTCGAGGAGTTCTGGGAGCCGTTCCGCAAGCTCGTCGAGCACACGGAATCGAACGTCACCCGCGAGCAGGCGTCGCAGGCGCGCGTGCTCGGCAAAGACCCGAAGAGCGGGCGCCCGGTCAGCGTGCGCATGGGCCGGTACGGCGCGTTCGTGCAGATCGGCACGAAGGACGACGACGAGAAGCCGCTCTTTGCCGGCCTCAGGCCCGGGCAGAAGATGGACGACATCACGCTCGAGGAGGCGCTCGAGCTCTTCAAGCTGCCCCGCGAGCTCGGCAAGACGCCCGAGGGCGAGCCGGTCTCGGCGAACATCGGCCGCTTCGGGCCGTACATCCGCTACGGCGACAAGTTCGTGTCGATCCGCGGCGACGACGATCCGTACACGATCACGCTCGAGCGGGCGCTCGAGCTGATCGAGGAGAAGAAGCGGACGGACGCGAACCGGATCATCAAGACGTTCGACGGCACGGAGGTGCAGATCCTGAACGGCCGCTACGGCCCGTACGTGACGAACGGCGAGAAGAACGCGAAGATCCCGAAGGATCGCGACCCGAAGTCGCTGACGCTCGAGGAGTGCGAGGCGCTGCTCGCCGCGGCGCCGGAACGGCGCGGGCGCGGCAAGAAGGTTGCGAAGAAGAAGACGGCGGCCGAGCCCGCGGCCGCGGCTCCGGGCGCGAACGGCGAGGATGCGGCCGAGCCGGCACCGCGCAAGCGCGCGGCCAAGGCCAAGACGACGGGCAGGCGCGCGGCGAAGAAGACGACGAAGAAAAAGGCCAAGAAGAAGGCCGCGAAGAAGAAGACCGCCGTGCGCAGGAAGACGGCCGACGGGCTCGCCGTGAAGGGGACGCCGGCCGGCGACTAGCGGTGCGCCCGCGATGATCCCCCGCCCGCGGGTGTCTGTTCCGGCGGCGCTGCGCATCCGGCGCGCCGCGCGGTGGGTCCGGGCCGGGGGCGTCGTCGCGTATCCGACGGAGGCCGTGTTCGGCATCGGCTGCCTGCCGGGCGACGACGCCGCAGTGACGCGCGTGCTGCGCATCAAGCGCCGCTCGTGGCGCAAAGGCATGCTGATCGTCGGCGCCTCGCTCGAGCAGATCGACCGCTGGGCGATGCTCGAGCGCAGCCCGATGCTCGACGAGATCCTCGCGAGCTGGCCCGGCCCGCACACGTGGGTGGTGCCGGCCCGCCCGCACACGTCCAAGTGGCTGACCGGCGGCCGGCACACGATCGCCGTGCGGTGCACGGCGCACCCGATCGCGGCGGAGCTGTGCCGCCAGGCGGGCAGCGCGCTCGTCTCGACGAGCGCTAATCCGAGCGGACAGCCGCCGCTCGTGCGGGCGGCGGACGTGCGCCGCAAGCTCGGCCGGATCCTGGACGACGTGCTCCCCGGCCCCCTCGGCGGAGAGGCGGCGCCGACGCGGATCCGCGACGGGCTCACGGGCCGCGTGCTGCGCGCGTGAGCCTCGAGCTTGTTCCGGCCATTGAACTTTTCCCGTCCGCCGAGCGCTAAGTCCTCATCGAGCCCGCTGCGGCCGCTGTCGTCACGAGGCCGGCGCGGCGATACGGTTTCGGAAACGGAAAGAGGCACGACCATGCGCAAGTCATCCCGCGCCGCGCTCGGCGCTTCGATTCTCCTTCTCACCGCCGGCGGAGCGTCGGCACAGCCGCCCGAAGGCGGCGCCGACGCGGACGCCTTCGAGCTGCGCAGGGTGATGCTGTCGACCGGCGGCGTCGGCTACTTCGAGCACGAGACGCGCGTCTCCGGCGAGGCCGCGCTGTCGTTCCGCGTGCGGCGCGATCAGGTCGACGACGTGCTGAAAAGCGTCGTCGTCTACGACGACGAAGGGCGCGTCGGCACGATCAGCCTGCCGGGCCAGGAGCCGCTGCGGGAGGCGTTTCGCGGCCTGCCTTTCGAGCCGGACCACCTGTCCTCGCCCGCCGCGTTGCTCAACGCGCTGCGCGGCGCGGAGGTGCGCGTGTCCGGCTCGCGCGAGCTCGTCGGACGGCTGCTGTCCGTCACGCCCGAGACGGTCGCGCTGCCGGAGCGCGGCACCACGACGCGCCATCGCGTGAGTCTCGTCAGCGGCAGCGGCATCCAGCAGGTCGTGCTGGAAGACGCGGGCGCCATCGCGTTCACCGACGCCCGACTCTCGGCCCAGGTCGAGTCCGCGCTCGCGGCCATGACCCGGCTCGAGGATTCGGACAGCAGGACGCTGACGGTCACGATGGACGGGGGCAGCGGAGAGCGCACCGTGCGGGTCGCCTACGTCGTCGAGGTGCCGCTATGGAAGGCGACGTACCGGCTGACGTTGTCCGGCGAGCCGGGCCGCGAAACGGCTTCACTGCAGGGCTGGGCCGTGCTCGAGAACCTGACCGGCGAGGACTGGCGGGACGTCGAGCTGTCCGTCGTGTCCGGAAACCCGGTCACGTTCCGGCAGGCGCTCTACGACGCCTACTACGTCGACCGCCCGGAGGTGCCGGTCGAGGTGCTCGGCCGCGTGTTGCCGCGCGTCGACTCCGGCGCGATCGCGCCCGTGCCGCGACCCGCGCTCGGCCTCGCCGCCGACGACGCGGCCCGGCTCTCCCGGGCTCGCCCGGAGGCCGCCGTGGAAGAGGTTGCAGTCGCCGGCGCGCGGGCCGGCATCGGATCGCCGAATGCGATGCAGAGCCTGGTGCAGGCGGCCGAATCGGCCGAGGCGACGGCCCAGGTGCTGTTCCGCGTCCCGCAGCCGGTCACGATCGCCGCCGGGGATTCCGTCCTCGTGCCGATCGTCGCGCGCGACGTTCCGGCCCGGCGCGTATCCGTTTACCAGCCTGAGACGCATCCGCGTCACCCGCTCGCTTCCGTGCTGATGACGAACGACGCGGACACGGGACTGCCGCCCGGCGTGCTGACGCTGTACGAGCGGGGCGCCGCGGGTATCAGCCACATCGGCGATGCGCGGCTCACGCCGCTGCCTTCGGGCGACGAGCGCCTGCTCAGCTTCGCGGTGGACCAGGAGATCACGATCGATCGCGAGGAGCATGCCGTGCAGCGCATCGGCCGCGGCCGCATCGTCGACGGCGTCCTCGAGCTCAGCCTCGTCGACAGCCAGACGACGCGCTATCTCGTCTCCGCCGCGCCCGGCGCGGAGCGCGAGGTCATCATCGAGCATCCGCGCCGCAGCGGATGGAATCTGGCCGAGCCCGCCGCCCCTGAGCTGACGGAGACGGCCTACCGCCTGCCGGTGACCGTCGCGGCGAACGAGACCGTCCGGCTCGATGCCGTGCTCGAGCGCCCGCGCATGCAGCGCATCGAGCTCGCGCCGTTGTCCATCGGCCAGATCCGCGTCTGGGCCTCGAACGACCAGCTGTCGGCCGACATCCGCGCCGCGCTCGCCGAGCTCGCCGGCCTGCGCGAGCAGGTCGCCGAGAGCGAGCGGGCGCTCGGCGAAGCCCAGGACGCGCGTGACGCCGTCGCCTCCGACCAGCAGCGGATTCGCGACAACCTCGCCGTCGTGCCCGAGAACAGCGACCTGTCCCGCCGCTACCTCGACGAGCTCGCGCGCCAGGAGGACCGTCTCGCCGAGCTCGACGCCGAGATCGCCGGCCTGCGCGATGCCCTCGCCGCCGCGGAGCGCCGCGTCGCAGAGTACGTGCGCTCGCTCTCGCTCTAGCTCGCGACGAAGATGGTCGACACAAAGGAGGGCCGACACCGACACGCCGTCAACGGGGCACCACGCCAAGATCGCCGCCAAGCATTCTTGAGCGAAGGTGTGCGCAGATGCGCAGCTATGCTAACTTCCGCGTAATTCCAGGGCGCGCAACAAACAGACAACAAGAGTGCAACGAGCGTTGGGCCCAAGAAGGGGGGGATGGGTTCGTGCCTGGCTCGCGGCGGCATGCGCGGCCACCGCGGCGGCGCCCGCCTTCGCGCAGCCTCCCGACCCCGCCCCCGCCGGACCGCTGCGTGTCATCGGGCCCATCCGCCCCGCGAAGGACCCCGCGTCGGTTTTCATCGTCAAGCTGAAAGAGCCGGGCGCCGCGACCTACAAAGGCGGCACCCCCGGCTTCGCCGCGACGAAGCCCTCGCCGGGACGCAAGCTCGACTCGTCCTCCCCCGCAGTGCAAAGCTACGTCACGCACCTGGAAACGTCCCACGACCGGATGCTCGCGAGCGTCGGCGCGGCCGGCGCGAAGCTCTACAGCTTCCGCTACGCGCTGAACGGCTTCGCGGCGAGACTGACCACGCAGCAGGTTTCGCGCCTCGCCCGGCTCGGCGAGGTCGACCGGATCTGGCCGGACACCGATCACCGGCTCGAGACGAACAACAGCGCCATCTTCCTCGGCCTCGAGGATCCCGCCGGGGGATTGCGCGCGGACCTCGGCCTGCAGGGCGAGGACGTGATCATCGGCATCATCGACAGCGGGATCACGCCGAATCACCCATCCCTGCTCGACATCGAGCACCGCGTGCCGCGGGCGTGCGAAAGCCGCTGGGCGCGCGCGTCCTGGCTCGGGCTCTGGTTCTGCCGCTCGCTGCGCCGCAACCCGCCCGCGACGCAGCGGTTCGAGCCGCCGGCGGGCTTCAACGGCGTCTGTCAGACGGGCCCGGGCTTCCCGGAAAGCGCCTGCAACAACAAGATCGTCGGCGCACGCTTCTACATCGACGGCTTTCTCGCGCGCCACGAGCTCGACCCGAACGAGTTCGTGTCGCCGAAGGACGCGGACGGTCACGGCACGCACATCGCGACGATCGCGGCCGGCAATCCGACCTCCGCCCGGCTCTTCGGCCGCCGCATCGCGAGGGTGGCGGGCATCGCCCCGCGGGCGCGGATCGCCGTGTACAAGGCCTGCTGGCTGAAGCCGGGCGAGCGCAGGGCGACGTGCGCGACGTCGGACCTCGCGAGGGCGATCGACGATGCGGTCTCGGACGGCGTGGACATCATCAACTACTCGGTCGGCAGCCTCGAGACCGATCTCACGGCGCCCGACGATCTCGCGCTGCTCGACGCGTTCGACGCGGGCATCCTGACGGTCGTCGCCGCCGGCAACGACGGGCCGGACTACGCGACGATCGGCTCGCCGTCGTCCGCGCCCTGGGTGCTCACCGTCGGGGCGGCGTCGCAAAGCGGCACGCTGTTCGAGGAGGCGATCGAGATCGTGGCGCCCGACGATCTCGCCGGCCGGATCGCGATGCGCGAGGCAAGCTTCACACCGCGGCTCGATCCGGAGCGCGCGATCGAAGCAAGGCTCGTCCTCGCCGACGACGGCGTCGGGACCGGTCCGCCGTTCGGCGGCAGCGTCCGCGATGCGTGCGAGCCGCTCGCCGGCGGCGCCGGCGGCACGATCGTGCTGATCGAGCGGGGCGGCTGCGACTTCGCCGTCAAGCTTCGCCACGCGGAGAACGCCGGCGCGAGAGCGGCGATCGTCTACAACCCGACCGGCGGACCGATAGTCATGAACGGCGACCGCGGCAGCGTCGGCATCCCGGCCGTGATGATCGGCGCCGCGGACGGGCAGCGGCTCGCGGACCGCCTCGCCGGCGGCGACGCGATCGAGGTCCGGCTGCTCGCCGGGCTGTTCATCGAGGGCCACGAGACGGGCAACGTCGTCGCGGACTTCTCGTCGCGGGGCCCGGGGCTCAGCGAGGCGGACTTCCTGAAGCCGGACGTCATTGCGCCGGGCGTCGAGATCCTCGGCGGGCATGCGCCGGACGTCGCGAACGGGCTGCGCGGCGAAACCTTCCAGTACCTGTCGGGCACGTCGATGGCGGCACCCGAGGCGGCCGGCGTCGCGGCGCTGCTGAAGGAAGCGCACCCGGACTGGTCGCCGGCGGCGATCAAGTCCGCGCTCACGACGTCGGCACGCCCCGACGTCGTGCGCCCCGGCGGCGAGGGCCAGGCCGACCCGTTCGAGATCGGCGCCGGGCACATCGATCCGAACCGCGCAATCGACCCCGGCCTCGTCTACGACAGCGATCTGCTCGATCACGCGGCATTCCTCTGCGGGCTGCGCTACCCGCCGTTCCCGGAGGACGAGTGCAACGAGCTCGCCGTGCTCGGCTACTCGTTCGAGCCCCGCGAGCTCAACCTGCCGAGCTTCGGCGTCTCGAGGCTGATCACCGGCGACACGGTAATGCGGCGGGTGACGAACGTGGGGCCGCCCGGAACGTACCGCGTCGAGATCGCGCCGCCGCCCGGGATCGCGATCGACGTCGAGCCCGCGTCGCTGACGCTCGGCAGCGGCGAGACGGCCGCGTTCACGGTGACCTTCGCGAAGCAGGGCGGCGCCGTGCCCGACGAGTGGACGTTCGGCGAGCTCGCGTGGACGGACGGGACGCGCCGGGTCGCGTCGCCGATCGCCGTCGTGCCGGTGACGATGCGCTCCCCCGAGGACGTCTTCCTGACCGGCGACGTCGAAGGCTTCTTCGACGTGCCCGTCGCGTTCGGCTACTCGGGGGAGTACTTCGCCGGCGTGCACGGCCTGCGCGCGCCGTACGTCGAGAACGGCTTCGTCGAGGAGGACGAGACGAACCGCTTCAGCTTCCGCTTCGACCGGGGCGTGACCGCGCACCTGATCGAAATGCCGCCGGGCCAGATCTTCGCGCGCTTCGCACTGTTCGACGAGATGACGGACGGCGCGGACGACCTCGACCTCTATCTCTTCCACTGCCCGAACAACGATTGCGTGCAGGTTGCCGAGAGCGGCGGATTCACGTCCGAGGAGCAGATCGATCTCGTGCTGCCGGACCCCGGCGTCTACGCCGTTCTCGTGCACGGCTTCGACACGGATCCGGCCGGAGGCAGCGGCGCGCACTACGCGCTGCACGCGTGGTCACTCGGGATCGACGACTACGTCGGCAACTTCGACGTGTTCGGTCCGGACGTCGTCCGGGACGGCGACCGCGCGGTGCTCGAGCTCGAATGGGACGGCCTCGCCTCCGGCACCCGTTACCTCGGCGCGATCTCGCACCACACCGCGGGCGAGCCCTACACGCTCACGATCGTCGAGATCCGCACACCCTAGGGAAGCTCTATGGTGCAGCGCTTCCCTACCGGCAGGCTTCGTAGCGGAAGCAATCGACGACGTGATCGTTCACGAGCCCGGTGGCCTGCATGTGCGCGTAGATCACCGTCGAGCCGACGAACTTGAAGCCGCGCTGCTTCAGGTCCCGGCTCAGCGCGTCGGACACGGGGCTCGTCGCCGGCACGTCCTCCTGCCGGCGCCACGCGTTCACGATCGGCCGGCCGTCCACGAAGCGCCACACATAGGCGTCGAAGCTGCCGAATTCCTCCTGCACCTCGAGAAAGCGCTTCGCGTTCGTGATGGCGGCCTCGACCTTCAACCGGTTGCGGACGATGCCCGGGTCGGCGAGCAGCCGTTCGATCGAGCGTGCGTTGAAGCGCGCGACCCGCGCGGGGTCGAAACCGGCGAACGCGCGCCGGTAGCCCGCGCGCTTGCGCAGCACCGTGCGCCAGCTGAGGCCCGCCTGCACCGCCTCGAGGATCAGGAACTCGAAGTGCTTATGGTCGTCGTGGACCGGAACGCCCCATTCCCGATCGTGATAGTCGAGGTATTCCTGGTCGACGCCTTCACTCCATGGGCAGCGGACGATGCTCGTCATGACGGCTCTTCGGGCCACGGGTCTGATACCTCAGTGCGCGGACGCTCCGCGGGACCCCGGCAGTTTCCAGCCGCGGCGTCCGAAACGCCAGCGCCGAAACCGGCTTTCGTGCGCAGTTACCGAGCGCGTGGCGCGGCCGGTCGGCAGGATGCCATCTTTTCGCGGCGCTCCGGTGTCGAGTAAGGTGTCCGGCGCCGCGACCTCGCCGGCCCAAGCACCGAGACGGCCGCCGGCCGCGACGGCCCCCGGGAAACGGAGATCAGATGACGAACACGACCTCGGCCCCCGACCGCTACGCGCTCGTCGGCCATCCCGTGCATCACAGCCGCTCGCCGATCATCCACTCCCTGTTCGCCGAGCAGACGGGGCAGAACCTGACCTACGAGCTCATCGATGCCGAGCCCGAGCACTTCGAGACCGCGGTGCGCGGCTTCGCGGCCGCCGGAGGCCGCGGGATGAACGTCACGGTGCCGCACAAGGAGGCCGCGTTCCGGCTCGCCGGCCTGCGCGGGCCCGAGGCCGAGAAGGCGGGAGCCGTCAACACCTTCTCCTTCGAGAACGGCTCGATTCGCGGCGACAACACCGACGGCATCGGCTTCCTGCGCGATATCACCGCGAACCTCGGCTGGGATACGCGCGGCGCGCGCGTCCTCGTGCTCGGCGCCGGCGGCGCGGCGCGCGGGATCCTGCCGCCGCTCCTCGAGAGCGGCGCGGCGGAGGTCGTGCTCGCCAATCGGACCCTGCCGCGCGCCGCCGCGCTCGAGGAGCGCTTCCGCGGCCTCGGGCGCCTGACGGTCCGCGCGTTCGACGACCTCGCGCATGAGCCTGCGTTCGACCTCGTGATCAACGCGACGTCCGCCGGGCTCAAGGGCGAATCGCCGCCGTTCCCGAGATCCATCGTCGGCGCCCACACGCGCTGCTACGACCTCGCCTACGCCCGCGGTCTCACGCCCTTCCAGATCTGGGCGAGCGACGCGGGCGCGGAGCGCGCCGAGCAGGGCATCGGGATGCTCGTCGAGCAAGCCGCGGAGTCGTTCTACATCTGGCGCGGCGTCCGCCCCGACACGCGCTCCGTCATCGAGGAGCTCACGAGCTTCGTATAGCCCGCGGACGCCGACGAGACCGAACGCAAGCGAGGCCTGACGGGAAAGACGTCGCGAACGCCAAGGAGGGCGTTGTGTGATATGGGCGTCTTGGGGAGCGTGTGAGCCAGGATGGCGAACACGCAGCCGCCATGGACGGCTTCACGGCGGTCTCCAAGACGCCCATATCACACAACGCCCGACCCCGCGCCGCTGTTCTTCGTCTTCATTCTCGTGAGGAACGCGGCGCGGCTCACCGCATCGTAACGAGCTCCTCGGCACTGGTCGGATGGATCGCGATCGTATTGTCGAAGTCGGCCTTGCGCGCCCCCATCGTGATCGCGACCGCGAACCCCTGCGTCATCTCGTCCGCCCCCGGCCCGATCACGTGGCACCCGACCACGCGCTCCTCGTCCCCGACGACCACGAGCTTCATCGCCGTCTTCGGCTTCTCGTCCGTCAGCGCATGGAACATCGGCACGAACTCCGTCTTGTACACCCGCACCTTCTCGTCCGGATATCGCTGCAGCGCCTCCCCTTCCGACAACCCGATCGTGCCGATCGGCGGGTGCGAGAAAATCACCGTCGGGATCACGTCGTAGCTCAGCCGGCGGTCCGGCCGATCGTCGAACACGCGATCCGCGAGACGGCGGCCCGCGGCGATCGCGACCGGCGTCAGCTCCACCCGCCCCGTCACGTCGCCGACCGCGTAGATGCCTTCGACCTCCGTGTTCTGAAAGTCGTCGACCGGCACGTGCCCGGAAGCGGTCGGCGTGATCCCCGCGTTCTCGAGCGCGAGCGCCTCGGTGTTCGGCAGACGCCCGATGGCCCAGAGCAGCGCGTCGAACTCGCCGTACCGGCGTCCGTCGACGAGCTCGAGCGTCAGCGGACCCGGCCCGTGAACCGCCGCCGGCACCCCGCCGGGAACGATCTCGATGCCGGCGGCCTTCATGTGCGTCATCAGGTGGTCGGACAGGAGCGTATCGAAGCTGCGCAGCACACGATCGAAGCGGACGAAGATCGTCACGTCGCTGCCGAGGGCGCGCAGCACGCCGCCGAGCTCGACGGCAATGTAGCCGCTGCCGACGATCGCGACCCGCTGCGGACGCTCCTCGAGCTCGAAGAACCCGTCGGACGTGATGCCGAGCTCCGCGCCGGGCAGCTCCGGGACGCACGGATACCCGCCGGTCGCGATGAGGATGTGCGGCGCCGTATACCGCTCGCCCGCGTCGTCGACGATCTCGTGCGGCGCTGCGAAGCGCCCCTTGCTCGGGACGACCTCGATGTTCCGCCGCTCGAGATTGCGCCGGTAAATGTCGTTCAGGCGCGCGACGTACGCGTCCCGCCCCCGCTTGAGCTTCGCCCAGTCGTGGGCGCCGGTCCGGACGTCGAAACCGTAGTACGGCGCGTTCTCGATCGCCCGGGCGAGCTCCGCCGCATTCCACATGACCTTCTTCGGCACGCAGCCGACGTTCACGCACGTGCCGCCGAGCCGCGCGGGCTCGAACAGGACGACCTTCGCGCCGTACTCCGCGGCCCGCTGCGCGGTCGCAAGCCCTCCGCTGCCGCCGCCGAGGACGATCAGATCGAACGATTTCACTGCCGGACCTCTCTCTCGTCGGGGCGCACTGAGCCTTGCACGGAGCGCCCCCGGAACCGGCAAGTCTAACGGAACCGCGCACGCGACCGGGCCGGACGCCCCGCCCGCCGTGCGCTCCGGCACGCGGCTTTGCATAATGGCGGGCCGCCCGCCGCGGCGGACGACACGAACGAGACGACGAGGGCGCTTCGCGATGACCGCATCCGCAGATCCGATCACCGACAACCCGCTCCTCGCCGAGACCGGGCTGCCCCGCTTCGACCGGATCCGGCCGGAGCACGTCGAGCCGGCGCTCCGCAGCACGCTCGACGCGCAGCGCGCCGCGATTGCCGAGGCGGAACGCGTCGAGCGGCCGGACATCGAGTGGCTCGCGCGGCTCGAGCGGATCCACGACGAGGTCCGCCGCGTCTGGGGGCCGGTTTCGCACCTGAACGCCGTCGTTTCCACGCCGCCGCTGCGCGACGCGTACAACGCAGGGCTCGCGCTGGTCACCGAGTTCAACACCGAGGTCGGCCAGAACGAGGCGCTGTACGCCCGGTTTCTCGAGCTCGAGCGCACTCTGCCGGCGGAGCGCCGCGTCGAGCGGGAGCTCGTCGCGCAGGCGCTGCGGGATTTCCGGCTGTCCGGCGTCGCGCTGAAGGGACGCGACCGGGAGCGGTTCCGGGAGATCATGCAGCGGCTCGCGGCGCTGCAGGCGAAGTTCGAGCAGAACCTGATGGACGCGACCGACGCGTTCGAGCATCACGAGACGCGGCCCGACGCGCTCGCCGGCCTGCCGGAGCAGGTTCTGTCTCGCGCCCGCGCGAAGGCCGCGGAGAAAGGCGTCGAAGGCTACGTGCTGACGCTCGATCCGCCGACCTACCTCGCCGTGATGAATCACGCGCGCTCCGCGGCGCTTCGCGAGCGCTATTACGAGGCGTGGGTCACGCGCGCCTCGGACCGGGGACCGTCGGCGGGCAAATGGGACAACGGCCCGCTGATCGCCGAGATCCTCACGCTACGGCACGAGTCCGCGCGGCTGCTCGGCTTCCGCAACTACGCCGAGCTGTCGCTCGCGACGAAGATGGCCGGCTCCCCCGACGAGGTCATCGGGTTCCTGCGCGACCTCGCGCGCCGGAGCAAGCCGTTCGCCGAGCGCGATCTCGGGGAGCTGACGGCTCATGCAGGCCGACGGCTCGAGCCCTGGGACGTCGCGTACTACAGCGAGCGGCTGCGCGAACAGCGCTTCGCGTTGTCCGACGACGAGCTGCGGCCCTATTTCCCGCTGCCGAAGGTGCTCGGCGGACTGTTCGGGCTCGTCGAGCGGCTCTTCGGTCTCGAGATCGCGGAGCGCCCGGCCGCCGGCACGTGGCACCCGGCCGTCGCCTACTACGAGATCCGCCGGCGCGACGACGGCGGGCCGATCGGCGGCCTCTACACGGACCTGTACGCACGGCCGCAGAAGCGCGGCGGCGCGTGGATGGACTCGTGCTTCGACCGCGCACGGCTGCCCGGGCTCGCGCGCGATCCGGTCGCGTATCTCGTCTGCAACTTCAGCCCGCCCGGCGAGGACACGCCGTCGCTGCTGACGCACGACGAGGTCGTCACGCTGTTCCACGAGTTCGGCCACACGCTCCACCACCTCCTGACCGAGGTGGGCTATCCGTCGCTCGCGGGCATCAACGGCGTCGCGTGGGACGCCGTCGAGCTGCCGAGCCAGTTTCTCGAGAACTACGCCTGGCGGCCGGAGGTGCTGAAGTCCATCTCGGGTCATCACGAGACCGGCGAGCCGCTGCCGGACGAGAAGATCGAGCGGCTGAACGGCTCGCGCACGTTCATGGAAAGGCTCGCGACCGTCCGTCAGCTCGAGTTCGCGCTGTTCGACTTCCTGCTGCACGTCGCCGACGAGCCCCCCGACCTCGCGCGGACCTACGCGCTGCTCGACGACGTCCGGCGCGAGGTCGCCGTGATTCGCCCGCCCGAGTACAACCGCTTCCCGAGCACGTTCTCGCACATCTTCGGCGGCGGCTATGCAGCCGGGTACTACAGCTACAAGTGGGCCGAGGTGCTCGCCGCGGACGCGTTCGCCGCGTTCGAGGAGGCGGGTGTGCTCGATCCGGAGACGGCCGGCCGCTTCCGGCGGGAGATCCTGGCCGTCGGCGGAAGCCGCCCCGCGCTCGAGGCGTTCGTCGCATTCCGCGGCCGGCCGCCGGAGCTCGACGCGCTGCTGCGCCAGTCCGGGATGAGCGAGCCGGCCGCGGCGTGAAGATCGCGACCTGGAACGTCAACAGTCTGCGCGTGAGGCTGGAGCAGGTTCTCGAGTGGCTCGAGCGGAACCGCCCGGACGTGCTCGCGCTGCAGGAGACGAAGATCTCGGACGAGGAGTTCCCGGCCGACGCGTTCGCGGCGCTCGGGTTCCGCTCGATCAGCAACGGCCAGCGCGCCTACAACGGGGTCGCGATCGTCGCCCGGGAGGAGCCGGAGGACGTCGTCCGGGACCTCGAAGGCTTCGACGACCCGCAGCGCCGCGTGCTCGGCGCCACGATCGGCGGGATCAGGATCTACGACCTCTACGTGCCGAACGGCCGGAGCCCCGAGTCCGACAAGTACGTGTACAAGCTATCGTGGCTCGAAGCGCTGCGCGCTCAGGTCGCGCGCGAGCTCGAGCGGCACGACAAGCTGCTGCTGGTCGGCGACTTCAACATCGCCCCCGACGACCGCGACGTGCACGATCCGGCCGCGTGGGAAGGCAGGATCCATTGCACGCCCGCCGAGCGGGCCGCGCTCAAGCGCATCATAGACCTCGGGCTGCACGATACCTTCCGCCTGTTCGAGCAGCCGGAGCGCTCCTTCAGCTGGTGGGATTACCGCATGGGCGCGTTTCGCCGCGACCTCGGCCTGCGCATCGACCTGATCCTGTGCTCGGAGGCGCTGCGAGCGCGCGCCGTGTCCTGTCACATCGACGTCGCTCCTCGGCGCCTCGCGCGGCCGTCGGACCATGCGCCCGTGATCGCAGAATTTTCATGAATTGCGCCTTTATGTCACATGCGTCGGTGCCTCTCGCGGAAGAATCTCGTACACTCGCGCGAGTGCCGCGAGGCGGGGCTTCAGATGCCGTTCAACGAGGAAGCTCTTCAAGAGCGCCGTAACGATCACGACGTCACGAATACCGTCGACGTCACCGCGCCCCGCACCGTCAGAAAGGCCGTCATCGCGCTGCTGTCGTCCATCTATTCGCGCAGCTCGCTCGATCCGGTGTGGATCGCGTTCCACGACTTCGAGCGTATCTACGGCGGCTCCGACGAGGCCTACCACGGCATCGACACGAGCTATCACGACATGCAGCACAGCCTGGATGTCACGCTGGCGCTCGCACGGCTGATCGTCGGCTACGACAGCGTCGCGGCGGCGAAGGACCGGCTCGGCGCGGAGCGCGCGACGTTCGCGCTGGTCGCCGCCCTCTTCCACGATTCGGGATATCTCCGGCACCGCCTGCGGGACCGGCACGCGGCGAACGGCGCGGAGTTCACCCGGACGCACGTCTCGAGGAGCGGCCACTTCCTCGAGCGCTATCTGCCGAAGATCGGGCTCGAGGAGTTCGTGCCGATCGTCTCGCCGATCGTGCACTTCACCGGCTACGAGATTCCGCTCGAGCGGATCCGGCTCGACGACCCCACTCACGTGATGATGGGCCGGCTCCTCGGCACGGCGGACCTGATCACGCAGCTCGCCGATCGCTGCTATCTCGAAAAGTGCCGTGACCGGCTGTATCCGGAGTTCGTGCTCGGCGGCGTCGCGTTCGATCCGCAGGCCGGAGACGTGCGCTACCGCTCGGGCCGGCACCTGCTCTCGCAGACGCTGACGTTCTATCAGAGCTCGGTGCACCTGCGGCTCGAGCGCGGGTTCCACTCGGCCTACCGCTATTTCGAGCCGTTCTTCGGCGGCGGCAGCAATCCGTACGTGTCGTTCGTCCGCAAGAACCTGTCGTTCCTGCTGCACATCCTGCAGCGCGACGAGTGGCACAAGCTGCGCAGGCGTCCGCCGTGCGTGATCCCGGACCCGTACGGCGAGGCGCGGCTCATGGCGCTCGCGCTGAAGCGCGTGCGCGAGCGGACCGAAGCGGAGCGCGCGGAACGGCGCAGGCGCGACGCGGCGCAGGATCCGGCGGCCGTCGACCTCGCGGGATTCGACGCCGGCCGCACCGCGCCCGCGCTCGAAAGCCACCCCGGCTGACCGCGGCGCGGGCGGCGCGCAGCGTCCGCGGCGCCGCCGCGACGGCCCTCAGTCGAAGCTGAAAATATCCTCTTCCTGGGGCTTCTCCATGCCCTGCTCGAAATACTTCTCCCAGATGTGCGCCCAGGGCCGGCCGTACATGTCCGGCACCTCGTACTCGATCACGTCGCCGGGGTTGACGGGCGTCGCCCGCCCGTTGATCGGGAAGATCGTCTGCACGCATTCGATGAACGGATACGGCGGACCTTCGTTCATCTCGCTCATCTTGAGCAGGTTACGCACGATCCGGACGGGCGCAACGAGCGCCTCGGGATCGTAGAGGATCGCTTCGTGGTTGAGGCCGAGGAACGCCCCGCGCTCGTCCCGCAGGGGCGTGTAGATCTCGATGCTCTGCATGAGATTCGAGTGCTCGAAGGCGCCGTGCGCGGTCCACGCCTGGACGTTCGAGGTCCACGTGATCAGCGTGTCCTCGTCCCAGAAGCCGATGGTCTCGCCGTACCACCGCGGCACCTGCTCGCTCAAGTAGGGGACGGCGCCGTCCATCTTGAACTCGGCACCGATATGGATGTTCGTGATGAAGTTGCGCGCGACGCCGGCGAGGATCTGCACGACGTCGGGCGTGACCATGATGTAGTGCTCCCACGTCGCGGGCGGCGCCCAGCGGCGCATGAAGCCCTCCGGCCAGCAGTACTGCGACGGCCACTGCGGCGCGTTCGTGTTGCCCGTGTGGTACATCTGCTGAACCATCCGGGTCTGATACTCCTCCGTGAGCAGCGACAGGATCGTCGGGACCTGGCTGCGCCGCAGCCAGTACCAGTTCTCGTTGCCGGGCGTGATGCCCGGATGACGATAGATGCCGGTCCATTCGCCGGGCACCGTCGCGTACGTATGCTCGGTCGGCCCGCCGCGCCGCCGCGTCTCCTCGAGCAGCGCCTCGTAATGCTCCTGCGCCGTCTCGAACGGATAGGGGCTCACGATCGCCTCGCGCGGATAGTCCGCGTCGCACTTGCCCCAGGCAGCCGACGCCGGCGGATCCGGGCCGATCAGCGCCTCGCCGAGCGTCCCCGCCCACAGCTCCTCGATGCTCGTCGGGCTGTTGCAGCGGTAGTAGCGCGGGTCGCTCCAGAGCGCCCGATCGCGGTAGAAATCCTTCGACGTGAAGAGGTCTATCGGCAGAGGCTCCACGCCCTCCGGCACGTTCCCGTCGCGCGCCGTGCCGACGTAGCGCGTACGGTCCTCGCCCGGATAGGGCGGACCGAACAGCGCGCGGACCGCGCCGACGACCTCGGTGTCGTAGATGTCGGCGGCGAGCGGCCACGCGCGGCCGACGCTTTCGAAGCCGATGTCCGGGAGTTGCTGCGCGGCGGCCGGCACCGCGCACAAGACCAGGACCGCAGCCGCCGTCCGATAGCCGTATCTCACGATTCCCTCCCGACGGATGCTCCGTGGCGGCCCGAGGCCGAGCCGCCGGCGGCTCTCTCAACGCGCATAGGGTGACGGCTCGACACGCGTTTGACCAGGGGGCTCGGGCGCCGGCCTGCGCTCGCTTCATGCGACAATGACCGCCGGCAAGCGGCCGTTCCTCGCCCCGTTCCGACACTTACGGAGGTATCGCATTGACCAGCCCGAGGGCCGTCGAGAGCTACCTGATGGACATGGACGGCGTCATCGTCCGCGAAAGTCAGCTCATCCCCGGCGCCGACCGCTTCATCGCGCGCCTGCGCGAGGCGAACAAGAAGTTCCTGATCCTGACGAACAACTCGCGCCACACGCCCCGGGACCTCGCGGCCCATCTCCGTCATCTCGGGCTCGACGTGACCGACGGCGACATCTGGACCTCCGCCCTCGCCACGGCCCGCTTTCTCAGCGATCAGCGGCCGGAGGGCTCGGCGTTCGTCATCGGCGAGAGCGGCCTCACGACGGCCCTCTACGAAGCGGGTTACACGCAGACCGAGCACCGGCCGGACTACGTCGTGCTGGGCGAGACGCGCACCTACAGCTTCGAGCGCATCACCCTCGCGGTACGCCTGATCCAGGGCGGCGCCCGCTTCATCGCGACGAATCCCGACGACACGAGCCCTTCGCCGGAAGGGCCGCTGCCGGCCACCGGATCCGTGGCGGCGATGATCTCGCGCGCGTCCGGCGTGAAGCCATATTACGTCGGCAAGCCGAACCCGCTGATGATGCGCTCGGCGCTGCGCAGCATCGACGCGCACTCCGAATCGACCGTCATGATCGGCGACCGGATGGAGACGGACATCGTCTCCGGCATCGAGGCCGGCATGCGCACGGTCCTCGTGCTGACGGGCAGCACGGATCGCGCTCTCGCCGAGACGTTCCCGTTCCGGCCGACGCGCATCGTGGCCTCGATCGCGAACCTCATCGACGAGATCGCCTAACGCCTCTCCGCCGCGCGGTGCCGATGAGTACCGCTTGTTTGCGCCAGCCGCACACCTTAAGGTCGGCTTATCGGCGCTACATGATCCACGGGGTGCCGGCGGTCCCGATGCGCGTGCTCGCCGAGACGCGCGCCTGCCGCCGCGGTACGGAAGCTGCATGTCCGAGCCACGGCATCTCGCGACGAAGGGAGAGCGGCACATGTCCGACAGCTTTGGATCCCGCTCCACGCTGCGAGTGGGCAGCCGGGAGTACGAGATCTTTCGCCTCAGTGCGCTCGAGGATGCCGGCGTCGACGTCAACCGTCTGCCGTACTCGCTGCGGATTCTGCTCGAGACGCTGCTGCGCACGGAGGACGGCGTATCCGTCACCCGGGACGATATCCTCGCGCTCGCAGGCTGGAACCCCAAGGCGGAGCCGCAGAAGGAAATCGCGTTCTCGCCGGCGCGCGTGCTGTTGCAGGACTTCACGGGCGTGCCGGCGATCGTCGATCTCGCCGCGATGCGTGACGCGATGGCCGCGCTCGGCGGCGATCCGGCGAAGATCAATCCGCTGCAGCCGGTCGAGCTGGTCGTCGACCACTCCGTGCAGGTCGACGCGTTCGGGTCGCCGGAGGCGTTCCGCATCAATCAGGAGCGCGACTACGAGCGCAACGGCGAGCGCTACGCGTTCCTGAAATGGGGCCAGCGCGCCTTCCGGAACTTCAAGGTCGTGCCGCCGAACACCGGCATCGTGCACCAGGTCAACCTCGAGTACCTCGCGCGCGTCGTGTTCACGTCGGACGAGATCGGCGGCGCCGGCAGCCGGCCGCAGGCGTATCCGGACACGCTGGTCGGAACGGACTCGCACACGCCGATGGTGAACGGCCTCGGCGTGCTCGGCTGGGGCGTCGGCGGGATCGAGGCCGAGGCCGCGATGCTGGGGCAGCCGCTGTCGATGCTGATCCCGGAGGTCATCGGCTTTCGCCTGAAGGGCGAGCTCCGGGAGGGCGCGACCGCGACGGACCTCGTGCTGACCGTGACGGAGCTGCTGCGCAAGAAGAACGTCGTCGGCAAGTTCGTCGAGTTCTACGGCCCCGGCATCTCGAACCTGCCGCTCGCCGATCGCGCCACGATCGGCAACATGTCGCCGGAGTACGGGGCGACCGTCGCGATCTTCCCGGTCGACGCGGTCACGCTCGAATACCTGCGGTTCACCGGGCGCCCCGAGGAGCGGGTGGCCCTCGTCGAGGCGTACATGAAGGAGCAGGGCCTGTTCCACACGGCCGACGCCCGGGAGCCCGAGTTCACGGACACGCTGGAGCTCGACCTCGGCGACGTCGAGCCGAGCATCGCGGGTCCCCGCCGTCCGCAGGACCGGATTCCGCTGTCGCAGGCGAAGCGGGCGTTCGAGGACGCGTTGCCCGAGCTCTTGCCGTCGCGCCCGTCCGAGACCCGCAAGGAGGCGGCCGTGGACGGTCCGGGTCAGCGCATCGGTGTCTGGGGCGAGGACGTCGGCACGAGCCCGGGCAATCCTGGCGGGGGCGCGTCGAGCGGCGCGGACGGGGCGCCGATCGGGCACGGCTCCGTGGTCATTGCGGCGATCACGAGCTGCACGAACACGTCGAACCCCTCCGTCATGCTCGCCGCCGGCCTGCTCGCGAAGAAGGCGGTGGAGCGGGGCCTCAAGCGCAAGCCGTGGGTCAAGACCTCGCTCGCGCCCGGCTCGAAGGTCGTCAGCGACTACTACGCACGGGCAGGCCTGATGCCGTATCTCGAGGAGCTCGGCTTTCACCTCGTCGGCTACGGCTGCACGACCTGCATCGGCAACTCGGGTCCGCTGCCCGAGGACGTCTCGCGCGCGATCCACGAGCGCGACCTCGTCGTTGCGTCCGTCCTCTCGGGCAATCGCAACTTCGAGGGCCGGATTCAGTCCGAGGTGCGCGCGAACTACCTGATGTCGCCGCCGCTCGTCGTCGCATTCGCGCTCGTCGGACGCATCGACGTCGACCTCTACAGCGAGCCGCTCGGCACCGGCACCGACGGACGCCCGGTGTACCTGAAGGACATCTGGCCGAGCCGGGCGGAGATCGACGCGCTGATGCGAAGCTCGATCGAGTCCGAGATGTACCGCAAGAGCTACGGCGCAGTGTTCGAGGGCGACGAGCGCTGGACGTCGCTCGAGGTGCCCGAAGGCGCGCGCTTCCGCTGGGACGACCGCTCGACGTACGTGCGCCGGCCCACGTATTTCGACGGCATGTCGGCCGCGACGCCCGAGAAGGTCGACGACATCCGCGGCGCACGGGTAATCGCGTTCCTCGGCGACAGCGTCACGACCGATCACATCTCGCCGGCGGGCAGCATCAAGCTCGACTCGCCGGCGGGCGAGTACCTCGTGTCGCGCGGCGTCGATCCGCGCGACTTCAACTCGTACGGCTCGCGGCGCGGTAACCACGAGGTGATGGTGCGAGGCACGTTCGCGAACGTCCGGATCCGCAACCGCCTCGCGGAGGGCGTCGAGGGCGGCTTCACGCGGCACCTGCCGAGCGGCGAGATCATGACGATCTACGACGCGGCGCTGCGTTACGGCAAAGAGGGAACGCCGCTGGTCGTGCTGGCCGGCAAGGAGTACGGCTCCGGGTCGAGCCGCGACTGGGCCGCGAAGGGGCCGTACCTGCAAGGCATCCGTGCGGTCATCGCCGAGAGTTTCGAGCGTATCCATCGCGCGAATCTCGTCGGCATGGGCGTGCTGCCGCTTCAGTTCCGGGCCGGCGACTCGGCCGAGTCGCTCGGCCTGACCGGCACCGAGCACTTCGACATCATCGGCATCTCGGAGCGGATCGCCGAGCGGCTGACAAAGGGCCGGGAGGTGACGGGCAGAGCGCGTGCCGCGAACGGCGCATCGACCGAGTTCCCAGCGATCGTCCGCATCGATACGCCGCAGGAGGTCCTCTACTACCTCCACGGCGGCATCCTGCAGTACGTGCTGCGTCAGCTCCTCGAAGGCCGCTCGCAGCCGCGGCATGACCCGCCCGATCCAATCGTCCCGGTCGCCGGCAGCGTCGTGTCCTCGCCGCCGACGCGCGACGGCATCGTCGAGGCGAGCTCGATCCAGTCGTTCCCAGCGAGCGATCCGCCGGCGTACTAGCGTACTAGCAAGAAAGGCAGCGCATCGTGGAAGAGGTGTCCCCCAGAACTGGCGGCGTCTTTACATTCCCGGCGACACGGCGAGGTCCTCGCACGGGCGTCCCCGCTCCACCCGGAGCTGACGGGCCAGGCGCCGCAGCCCGGTGCGCAGCCCCTCCTCGAGCACGGGGTGGTAATACGGCATCCGCAGCAGGCGCTGCACGGTCATCCGCTGCTGCACGGCCCAGCTCAACAGGTGCGCGAGATGCTCCGCGTCCGGGCCGAACAGCTCGGCGCCGCGGAGAATGCAGTCGTCCCGCGTGGCGTAGAGACGCACGAGCCCGACGTTGCGCCCCATCACGCGGGCACGCCCCTGCTTCTCGAACGACGCCTCGGCGACCTCGGTGCGATCGTGATCGAGGCTCGCGTAGGACTGCCCGGCGATCGCCATCTGCGGCTCGCTGAAGACGATCATCAGCGGCGTGCGGCGCACGTGACGCGCGATGTCGGGGTAGCGCGCGGCGTTCTCGCCGGCGATCCGCCCCTCGTCGATGGCCTCGTGCAGCAGCGGCGCGTGGTTGTTGACGTCCCCGGCGAGGAAGATCGGCGCGTCGCCGCACTGCGTGGTCTGCGGGTCCCATCTCATCGGCATGCCTCGCTCGTCGAGCTCGAGCCCGGTCTTCTCGAGGCCGAGGCCCGCGACGTTGGGCCTGCGTCCGGCCGCAACGAGCACCTGCTCGAACTCTCCGCTGCGCACCTCCCCTTCCGGGCTCTTCCAGCCTAGACGGATCCCTCTGCCTGCGGCCTCCGCCGACTCCACCGTGACCCCGAGCTCGAGATTCAGCGTCCGGCCGAGCACCGTTCGGATGTAGCGCTGCAGCTCGGGGTCCGTCAGCGGGCCGACGTTCGTCAAGCGATCGAGGAACGTGACTTCCGCCCCCAGGCGCCCGAGCGCCTGGCCGAGCTCGAGACCGACGATACCGGTGCCGATCACCGCGAGCGATTCAGGCACGCGGGTCAGCTCGAAGACGCCGTCGCTGGTCAGCACGCGGTCGCGCACGGCATCGAACACCGGCGGCACGACGGGCGAGCTGCCCGTCGCGATCACGACCGCCTTCGCGTCGAGCTCGAGCGTCTCGTCGACGCGCACGGTCGTCGGTCCGACGAAGCGCGCGCGGCCCAGCATGCGCCGGGCCGCGGGCAGCCGCTCGGTGTCCGAGATTGCGCCGGCCACGAAACGGTCGCGCTCGCGGCGAACGCGATCGAAGACGGCTTCGCCGTCGACCTCGATGTCGCGGGCCCGGATGCCGAAAAGCTTCGCCCGCTCGACGGCGTCCGCGGCATCGGCGGCCGCGACGAGCAGCTTCGACGGCATGCAGCCGACGCGTGCGCACGTCGTGCCGTATTGCGCCGCCTCGACCAGCAGCCAATCCGCGCCGGCCTTCTCGAGCTCGGCAGCCGCATTGAGCCCGGCGCTGCCCGCGCCGATCACGACTGCATCGACGGATCGCTTTTGCATCATCATCCTCCGCGCGAACGGCGCCCTGCCCTGGAACATTCGACAGGCTAGCGCAAGCGCGCCGAGTATTCTCGTGCGCCGGCCGCCCTGCATGTCCAGATGCGTATCGATGGGTACACTGTCCGAATCGATGCGTCCAAACCCGAGCCCGGCAGCACAAGGAGGAAGAAGATGACGTTCAGACCGCTGGCCTTGCTCGCGCCCGTGATTCTCGCCGCCTCGCTGACCTCGGATATCCGCGCCCAAGACCAGCAGGCGCCGGCAGACGATACGTGGCTGCCCACTCTGATCACCGCGACGCCGCAGGAAGGCTTCGAGCTCGCCGTCACGCTCGCGCGCCGCGGCGTCGCGACCACGCAGCCCGACAGGACGGTGCTGCGCGGGCTGCGCCCCGAGTACGCGCACGATCCCGACAGCCTGATCGCCGCCTCGCACGTGATCGCCGTGCATTTTCAGACGATCGCGGCGGCGAACAACTACTGGCGCTCGGAATAGAGCATAGAGCCGATCGGAGCCGGCCCGAGCGGCTCCCTTCGACGGACCCGGCGGCTACCCGATCGGGCGGAGGCCGGCGCGCTCAGCGGACCTCGTACTCGATGGTCTCGCGTGCCCCTTCGCGCATGATCGAGAATTCGATCGTCTCGCCGGGATCGAAGCTCGCGAGGATTCGGATCGCGTGCTCGGGCGAGCTGGGGGTGCGTCCGCCGATCGCGAGAATGACGTCGCCGTCCTCGATGCCGATCGAGTCATCGGACGGCGCCCGCACGACGAGCAGCCCGTCCTCGGTGCCGAAGTAGCGGGCCAGCCCGCTCGTCATCGGCACGAGCTCCATCTCGCCCCATGGGGATGTCGCGATGTTCAGCGAGCGCAGGCGGGCAGGCGAGACGACATTGAAGCCGGTATTGCCGAGAAGCAGCCCGCGGGAGGGCTGATCCGCGCCTTCCGCGGACTCGACGACGATCCCGCGCATCCGAGGCGGAAGCACGACGACCCGGTTCTCTTGCGACGGGACCGGCGTCCCCCCCGTGTACACGGACGTGATCGCGCTCGGCGCCGGGACCGCTCGGCTCGCGAGGTTGCGTGCCGCCTCCTCGAGCCTCACCCTCGCCGCCTCGAGCTCGTTCCGCAGCTGCTCGAGCTCCGCGGCCATCGCCGACTGCTCGTCGGGCGTCTGTGCCGACGCCGGTCCGGCGGCGATCACCGCTGCCGCCATGCATACGGCCACAAGCCTGCTTCTCATCACGTGCACCTCCTCGTTGTCGAATTCAATAGCCGAAAGCCGGAGACTGCGCGTAGCGCACGATCACCAGCGCATTCATCGTCTCGACGCGGTCCTGCATCAGCGCGAGGCGATACGCGGGAGAGACGTCCTCGGACCGCTGCCGCGCCAGCGCGGCGTCGATCAGCGCGAGCCGCTCCTCGAGCCCGACGATCGTGCCCGCGGTGCTGACGCGCATGACCTGCCTTTGCGGCAGCTCGGCGAGCAGCCGCTCCAGGTACTCGGACTCCTCGAGCAGCGCGTGATACGCCTCCTCCGCCGCCGCGCTTTCGATCTCCGGCTCGTCGGACCTCTCGGGGCCGACGACGAGCGCGCCGAGCAACACGCCGATGCCGACGGCGGCGATCCAGCCGGCGGCCAGCGCGAGCGGCCGTGTCCGACGGGATGCCGACGCCTCGGCCATGGCCTCGAGCGTCCGCGCCTCGAGATGCGCCGGCGGCTCGAGCGGGGGCAAGCGTTTCAACTCGCTCAGACGGTCTTCAGAACGCTCAGGCATCGTTCGGCCTCTTCGTCAGGTTCCTCCGTCCGCAACGCCTCGCGCAGCTCGCGATACGCGCGGGCGAGCTGCGACTTCGAGAAGCTCGTCGACCGGCCCATCAGGCGTCCAATTTCCTCGTGCGTATAACCCTCGACGTCGTGCAGCCAGACGACGGCGCGCGCGGTCCTCGAAAGCGCGTCGAGGGCGCGCGCGAGCTCGTCCTGCTGCGCGGCCTGCCGGTCCGGGCCGGGGACGTGCCCGAAGGTCTCGCCCGACAGGGCGCGCGGATCGTCCGGGCTCGCGGTCTCGATCCGCTTGCGTATCCACGGCGAGCGCAGCCGGCTGAGGCATTTGTTGATCGCGATCTGCCGGATCCAATGCCCGATGCCGGCGTCGCCGCGGAACTGGCCGGCCTTGCGGATCACCTCGACGAAGCTGTCCTGCACCGCGTCCTCGGCCTCCGCGGCCGACCCGAGCATGCGCCGCGCGAGCGTGAACACCATCGGCGCGTATGCCCGGTAGAGCGCGGCGTGCGCGTCGCGATCGCCCCGACGGGCGCGCTCGAGGATCTCCGGGCCGAGCTCGGTCATGGCCCGCGGTCCGGAGCCCCGCGTGCCCGGAAGCTCGTCTCCATGACTGCTAAGACGCGCGAGGGGCGGGAAAAGGTCGCAGGCGGGGCGGGGGGCGGCCGGCGGCGACGGGTTGGACGTTCCAGGGGGACGGCGCGTCGCGCGCCGCGCGAATCGCTACTTTGCGCGCTCGCGCTCGAGCGCGGAGCTCAGCTGGCGCTCGCGAAGGCGGCGGCGATGCCGCGCATGCTCGATGTCGTTCGTGGCGACGAAGTCTGCATCGCCGGGAACGGGGCGCCCCTCTTCCCGGCGCACGGCCTCGGCCTGCTTCTCGCACGTCTCGCACCGCTCGCCGCGGATCGCCGGACGCCTCTGGCATCGCCAGCAGAGCGAGGGCACGGGGCACGGGTTTCCAGTCACGTTCACCTCCTCGGGCGGGGCAAAAAGCCGGCGCTCCTGGACCGGCCGCCGGCGAAAATCGGCGCACGATACCAGAAATTGCAATCGGTCGCTGGACCGGTCGGGACGACTCGTGCGTGGCTGCCGAGGGAGTGCCTGCTCCGACTACGCGCTCGCGCGGCTCCGCACGCGGCCGCCGGCAGCGCCGCGCCGAGCAGTCCCCACGAACGGCTAGTCTGATCCGGCCGGATCGTCGGCCGACGCCCTGGTCTCCGCGAACGCCCGGCGCAGCTCCTCCGGCAGCTGTCGGCGCACGTCCTCCATCTGCCCTTCCATCACGCTCTGCGCGATCACGGTGCCGACGGCGTCGAGGACCGCCGCGGCACGGCCGGGATCGATGCCGAGCCGCTCGCCGAGGGCGCTCTGCATCGCGGCAAGATCGATCGTCTTGTCGGGCCCCGACGCGTGCCGCTCGAGCTGCGGCTGCAGCAGCGACGGGAGCTGGGCGATGAGGTCGTTCGCCTCGTCCGCGGTCAACCGGCGGACGAGCATCGTGAGGACCACGTCGAGCGCCGCCGCAGCCTGGTCCGTGTCGTCCAGTCCGGCCTCGACCCTGACCCGATTCAACAGCCGGCGCAGCGTCGCCTCCGCGCGCGCGACGCTGCGCACGCGCGGCGAGGACCGGAAGGCTCCGGTCGGGCCGCCTTCGCCGATCTGGCTTTCGACGATGGCGCTGAGCTGCTCGAGCGGCGCGGCTTCATCGAGCAGCAGATCGTCGAGCGTGACGATGCCGACGGCTCGGCCCTCCTCGACGAGCGGTATGCGGCGAACGTTGCGGCTTTGCATGAGCGCGATCGCGTCGGTGTGCGTGTCCGCCGGCGACAGGCTCGCGACGGGGCTCGTCATGATCTCCGACAAGGGCGTAGCGGCCGCATCGAGGCCGTGGGCGACGACCTGCACGGCGAGATCCCTGTCCGTCACGATGCCGACCACTCGCCCCCGGTCCTGCACGACCACGGCCCCGATGTTGTTGCTGTCTATCGCTCGGGCGGCCTCCAGGGCCGACGCATCGGGGCCCAGAATCACGAGACGGGGCCTGACATACGCTTTGAGCGACATGATTCCTCCACTCGGCGTGCAGGCCTCGCGTCGGCATCGACCCTCGCCGCGCGAGGTCCGTAAGTTCCGAACCGGCCTGTTCTTCGTTCGCCGTAGACATAGCATAACGGCGCCGGCCAATAAGTAAGTCTGCGTACACGGCCTGCCGCGGTCCGTACGGTATCATCGCGACCGCATCAAATTGGTTTGTCATCTTGCGGTATCAAGGAGGATTAGCACGATGAGACTCAAGGCGGTGCTCGCCGCGGCGTGCCTGACGGCGGCGACAGCCGTTGCTGCGAACGATTTTGAGTGGCAGGCGCTCCCGGACGCCGCGCCGGTGCCCGAGGACAATCCCATGACGCCGGAGAAGATCGAGCTCGGCAAGATGCTGTACTTCGATCCGCGGCTCTCCTCGACGGGCACCATCTCGTGCTTCTCCTGCCACAACCTCGCCGAGGGCGGCGACGATCACCGCCCGACGTCGGTCGGCGTGCACGGGCAGACGGGCGGGCGCAACGCGCCGACCGTATGGAACGCGGCATTCCTCTCGGTTCAGTTCTGGGACGGGCGCGCGCCGACTTTGGAGGAGCAGGCGAAGGGGCCGCCGGCGAATCCGATCGAGATGGGCATGGCGGATCTCGATACGCTGGTCCGCCGGATCGAGAGCATCCCCGGTTATCGGCCGTACTTCGAGGCGGCTTTCGGCGAGGACGATCCGATCACGGTCGACAACATCGCCCGCGCGATCGCCGCGTACGAGCGCACGCTCATCACGCCGGACAGCCCGTACGACCGCTACGTGAAGGGAGATGCCTCCGCGCTGACGGAGCAGCAGGTGCGCGGCATGAGCACCTTCCACGAGGTCGGCTGCACGACATGCCACCAGGGCCCGATGTTCGCGGGGCCCGAGCTGCCGATGGGCAGCGGGTTCTTCATGAAGTTCCCGCTGCAGGCGGACAGCCCCTACGTCGAGAAGTACGGCCTGATGCAGGACAAGGGGCGATTCGAGGCAACGGGCAACCCCGCGGACGAGCACATGTGGCGCGTGCCGTCGCTGCGTAATCTCGTTTACACGGCGCCCTACATGCACAACGGCGCCGTGCCGACGCTCGACGAGGCGGTACGCGTGATGGCGTCCACGCAGCTCGATCGCACGCTGAGCGAGGAGCAGGTGGCCGACATCGTCGCGTTCCTCGAGTCGCTCTCGGGGCAGTTCCCGGAGCAGACGCTGCCGCAGCTGCCGCCGACCCCGGGCGATCTGCTCGAGCGGTAAGCCGGCCGCGCACGGCGCCGGCCGTCATCGGGACGACGGTCGGCGCTCTCGCATCGACGCTGCGTCGTCAGCTGAGGCCGCAGGCCGCTCCGATCGCGATCTCAACCGGGGACGACGGCCGTGCCGGATCGAGCTCCGCGGCCGGCAGCAGCGGCGGCTGCGCCATGAACCGCGGGACCGCGCCCCGGTGGCGCTGCGCTGCGTGCACGAGAAAGGGATGACACAGGTAGACGGTGCCCGCGGGGCCCGTCGCCGGAACTTCCTCGCACTCTTCGGTGGACGCATAGCCGTCGGCGGACAGCTCCCTCAGCGTCAGGCCGCCGTCGCCGTGCGGGAGGAGCTGCCGCGCGACGATCGCGTGCGAGCCCGCGCGGATTCTGGTCGGCGCATCATCGGGCCCGACGTCCGACAGCAAGAACAGCATCAGCAGCGCGCGTCCGCTGCTCTTCACGTTCACGCGCCAGTCCATGAAGTCGGCCGCGTCGAATCCGAAGCTCATGTCCACATGCCAGCCGTCGTCGCCCGGCAGCTCCGTCGAAGGGAAGCGAATCGGAAAGGTTCCGAGGCCTTGCGGAACCTTCCAGCGGCCTTTCCCGACGAGCCGATCGTAGGCCCGATGCAGCTTCGGCGTGTTCGCGGCGGCCACGAAGGGCGGCGAGCTCATTCCGGCCACGCGGATCACCGGCCGCGTCCAGCCCTGCGGCTCGTCGGGTGAAAGACCGATCTGCGCCCAGAGCTCGGCCCTGCACTGCTCGGCGAGCTCACGGCTGAACGCCTCGTCGAGCCTAACGAAACCGTGGTCGATGAAGTGCCGGACTTCGGCGTCGCTCAGCTCGGCGCTCTCCGTGCTCGGCATTGCAACTCCTTGCGTTCGGCCCGGAACCGCCGGCCGATTTGCGGCCGCCTGACGAGGCGCGAGCGCAGGCTTCAGAACGTGAAGTCGGCGCTCAAGAGGTAGGAGCGCGGCGCTCCGAGGAACACCCGCTGCCCGGGCCAGTTCGCCGAAATCGCGTACAGCTCGTCCGTCACGTTATCGATATTCAGCCGAACGAACAATCGCTCGCTCGCCTCGAACGAAGCCATCAGGCTCGTGACCGTATAGCTCGGCAGCTTGCCGAACGCGCCGTTCGGAATGATGCGATCGGCGTCGTCGGGACGGCCGAGCCACGAGTCGCCGATGTAGCGCACGCCGCCGCCGATCGTGAAGCCGAACGGGAAGCGGTACGTCGACCACAGATTCGCGGAGCGGCGCGGCGTGAAGGCGAGCTCGTCGCCGCTCGTGCGCAGCACGTCGCCGTAGTCGTTCGGGTTCGCTTCGCGTCGCGCCGCATCGAGGTACGCGCTGTGCTCGCGCTCGCTGTCCATCAGGAGCAGCCCGCCGAAGATCGTCCAGCCGTCGATCGGCGCGCCGTGCACGCCGACCTCCAGTCCCTCGACGATCTGCTTGCCGTACCCTTGCAGGACCGTGTCGCTCGTCGGATCCCCGGGCGTCTTGCCGCTGATGCCGACGTTTCTGCGCTCGGTGCGGAACAGCGCGGCGGTCGTCGACACGCGCCCGTCGGCCAGATCCCATTTGCCGCCGAGCTCGTAGTTGACCGCACGCTGGACCTTCGCGTTCTCGTTGTTCTGGCCCGTGAGCCCCGGGAAGGCGTTGTCGCCCGTCCGCGAAATGTCGGGATTCGACAGGAACGAGCCCGGCGGCAGCGACGATACGCCCCACGACGCATACAGGCTCGCGTGAGCGGCGGGCTTGAAGACGACACCAATCTTGCCGCTCAGCGTCTCCGCGTCGATCGAGTAGCCGTCGGGTCCCGCCGGCAGACCGGTCGCGGCCTCGCGGCTGCCGATCACCGCGTCGAAGTGCTCGACCCGGAACCCGCCGGTGAGCTGCCACCGCTCCGACAGCTGCATCGTGTCGTACGCGTAGAGCGCGAGCGTGTCGATGTCGACGGACGCGATCTGCGCGGGCGCCGGATTCCATGCACCGGCGCGGAGCGGATCGGGAGCGAAGAGGCTGGTCGTGCCGGGCGTCGAGTCGGTCGCGAAGCGGCCCGAGTCCGATTCCTCGCGCGTCAGCTCGATCCCCGCGGCGATCGTGTGGCGCACGCCGCCGGTGTCGATTCGGGCCGTGATGTTCGTCAGGTTCGAGACGGTGCTCGTCTCGCGCGAGAACGCCTGACGCTGCGTCGTGACGAGGGTCGTCGCCGGGTCATAACCCGTCGGCAAGGTATACACCGCATCGCGCTCGTTGCTCGTCCAACGCGTCTGATTCGTGATCGAGACGCCGCCGGCGAAGTCGTGGTCGAGCCGGGCGAGGAACGTCGACGCCTTGGTATCGTCGAAGTCGCTCTCGAGACCGAAGAAGCTCTCGCGATCCGCCGCGGCCGCCAGCGGATCGTAGCGCAGCATGCCTTCGATCATCGCGGCCGGAACGCCCCAGTCCGGCACTCCGCTCTGATCCAGGTGCTGAAACGCGGCCGTGAAGCGCGTCATCGTGCCGAGGCCGAATGCGACGGACGG
>Ga0079224_100000763_pt1 | contig 33961 bp, 31 predicted proteins | sample Stecom2015_FD_80414 | JGI IMG/M metagenome (GOLD analysis project Ga0079224, IMG submission 80414) | Agricultural soil microbial communities from Utah to study Nitrogen management - Steer compost 2015 | ecosystem: Environmental > Terrestrial > Soil > Agricultural land | place: USA: Utah... | reverse complement strand
AGATTCTTGAAGAAATTAAAAACCTTACTCAAAATGCCGATAAAAAATCTCACGGCGAATGGCAGTCAGGTATCAAGAAATTAAACAATTTGCGTGAAAATTTCTTAGCAGTTGGAAGAGTGCCCAAAGAAATCAACCAGAAAATGTGGGATGAATTTAAAGTGGCAACCAGAGATTTCAATCATGCGAAAAACGAATTTTACAAATCCTTGAAATCAGAACAGCAAAACAATTTGGAAAAGAAACAAGAACTTTTGCGCATCGCAAAAGAACATGCAGAAAGTACAGATTGGAATGCTTCGGTTCAAGTGATTAAACGAATTCAGGCCGATTGGAAAAAAATAGGACATGTGCCAAGAAAATATTCAGATTCCATTTGGAAAGAATTCAAAGACGCTTGTAATAAATTCTTTGATAATTATAAAGAAAGAGGTACTCAGGTCAATCAGCAGTTTGAAGATAATTTGACTAAAAAAGAGGAATTGCTCAATGAAGTGAAGGCTTTCAGTCCCACAGAAAACGTTCAGGAAAATCTGGACGCCATCAATGATTTCAATGTACGCTGGAACAGTATTGGGAAAGTTCCGGTTCAGCGAATGGGCATTAACAACGATTTCAACAAAACCATCGGTGAAATTGTAAAATCTTTTGGGTTAACAGATCATGAAATCCAAGATTTCAAAATGGCTTCGCTTGTTGACCAAATCAAATCAGGACATGACGAACGACTGCTGGATGATGAAATTCGCAAGGCTCGTAAATTGATAGATGAATTGGAGAAAGAAATCAACCAATTGGAAACCAATGTCGGTTTCTTTGCAAATGCAGACGCAAACAGTCCTTTGTTGAAAGACGTTTACCGTCAAATTGAAGAAAAACGCTCACGATTGACTGATACGGAAATACGTTTGAGAAAATTGCATCGAATTGATTTTGAAGAAGAAAATGATTCAGAACCAGAGCAAAATGCGGACAAAACAGAAGAATAATTTTTCCTGAAAAATACATTTAACACCTGATGGATTTCAAAAATTTGTCAGGTGTTTTGGTTAAATTTAAAGATGAAAAATTTTGATGAACAAATGATGCTACGTTGCATTCAACTTGCCAAAAACGGATTGGGAACAACTTATCCAAATCCCTTGGTCGGTTGTGTAATTGTTCATAATGAGAAAATTATCGCAGAAGCTTGGCACCTAAAAGCAGGAAAACCACACGCTGAAGTCAATGCGATTCTGCAAATTCATGACAAAGAAATTCTGCAAAATTCGACTTTGTATGTTTCGCTCGAACCTTGCGCGCATCATGGAAAAACACCGCCTTGTGCGGATTTAATCATCCAAAATAAAATTCCGAAAGTGGTGGTCGGAACGGTTGATCCTTTTGCAAAAGTAAATGGTTTGGGAATTCAAAAAATGAAAGATGCAGGAATTGAAGTCATTTCAGGTGTTTTGGAAAATGAATGCAGCGAATTAAACAAACGATTTTTTACTTTTCATCAAAAAAAGCGACCCTACGTTATTTTGAAATGGGCACAAACTGCCAACGGTTTTATGGCGGCTGAAAAGGACCAACAAAAATGGATTACAAATGAATTTTCCAAACAACTCGTGCACAAATGGCGAACCGAAGAGCAAGCGATTTTGGTCGGAAGAAAAACTGCCGAAATCGACAATCCGCAGTTGAATGCGCGTTTGTGGAACGGAAATCAACCGATTCGTTTCGTTTTGGATAAAGATTTAAAATTGAATGACAAATTGAATTTGTTTGATCAATCTCAAAGAACAATTGTTTTTATAGAAAAAGAAAAATCCAATCAGGAAAATTTAGAATTTGTACAAATTCATTTTGATGAAAATCTGACCGAATCCATTCTTTCTAAATTATATGAATTGGAAATTCAATCGGTCATCATTGAAGGTGGAAAAAGAACTTTGGAATCATTCATTGAAAAAGATTTATGGGACGAAGCGAGAATTTTCACTTCTGAAAATCGCTGGATTTCGGGAATTCAATCGCCTGAAATTAAAGGGGGATTAATTCATTCACAAGCAGTTAAATCTGATAAGTTGGAAATTTTTAAGCGATGAATTTTTCTTATCAAACCATAGCGAACCCGGTTGAGGAAATTAGTTTCAAAGAAAAAGGAAGTAAATTTATTGGTTATGCTTTTCCGGTTTTGGACGAAGATGAAATCAAAGAAAATTTGATTCAACTATGGCAAAAATATCCCGATGCAACACATATTTGTTATGCTTTTCGATTGGGAATTGGCGGTGAAAGATACAGAGCAAATGATGATGGAGAGCCATCGGGAAGTGCCGGTTTGCCGATTTATAATCAAATTATTTCCAAAGAAATTACGAATGTTTTGGTATGTTCGGTTCGGTTTTACGGCGGAACAAAACTGGGTGTGGCAGGCTTGGTGAAAGCGTATAAACTTTCGGCGCAAATGGTTTTGGACGATGCGGAGATTGTTGAAAAGCATTTGACGCAAAAAGTCAGATTTGAGTTTTCTTATGAGAACCAAGGAAGCGTGATGCGAAATATAGATAAATTTAATGCGGAAGTTCTTCAAACAGAATTTACTGAAAACTGTGTAGTTTTGGTTAGAGCCAAAATGGAAAATTTAGAAAGCTTTTTAAGCTCATTCGAACCCTTGTATCAGGTAAAAGTTCAAGTTTTAGAATAATTCTTCCATTTTTTCGATCATGTATGCTGGACAGCGAACGGGTTTTCGGTTTTTGATATCAATAAATGCCAAAACTGAAGTTCCGATTGTTAATAACTCTTGTTCTTCGTTATAGATTTCGTAATGAAAAATAATGCGTACGCCTTTGGGAATTTCGGGAATTGAAGTTTTAATGAAAAGAAGGTCATCATAGTAAGCCGGCTTTAAAAATTTGAGGTTTAATTCGATTACGGGAAGCATAATTCCTTTTTCTTCCAATTCTTTGTAAGGAAGCCCCATTTGTCGGAAAAGTTCAACCCGTGCAACTTCACAATAAGTAGCATAATTCCCGTGGTAAACTACGCCCATTTGGTCAGTTTCTCCGTATCTTACACGAAGTGAAATTGTTGTCGAAATCATATTAAAGTGTTACGTTAAATCATTACAAAGATATTTTGAAAAAGTCAATACCCAATTGGTTTTTTTTACTAAAAAATTATGAGCATTTTTGCTTTAAGAAAAAAAGCCCCTATATTAGTAGGCAATTACTTTTTTTTTAACAAAACCATTAAACAAAAAGATCTACAAAACTATGGGAAAAACTGCTGAATCGGTTTGGAAAAATTGCTTGAAATTTGTTAAAGACAATATTCAGGAACAAGCTTTCAAAACTTGGTTCTCACCAATTCAACCAATTAAACTAAACGAGAACATCTTAACCATCCAAGTGCCGAGTAAGTTTTTTTACGAATGGCTGGAAGAACATTACATAAAATTACTGAAAATCGCTTTACAAAAAGAGTTAGGTAAAGATGCAAAATTGGTTTACAGTATCGTGATGGATCAGAAATATTCAGGTAAAGATCCCTATACGGTGAAAATACCAAGTTCTAACAGAGAAAAATTACAGCCTCAGGAAATTGATGCTCCGCTGCCTATTGACAGCAAAAAAGTAAAAAATCCGTTTATCATTCCGGGATTACAAAAGATTAAAATTGATTCACAGCTCAATACTTCCAATAATTTCAATAATTTCATTGAAGGAGAAACCAATAGACTTGCGAGATCTGCGGGAAAAGCTGTGGCAAAACGTCCTGGCGGTACTTCATTTAACCCTTTGTTTATTTATGGAGGTGTAGGTCTGGGGAAAACACACCTTGCCCATGCAATAGGGTTGGAGGCAAAGGAAAATCACCCGGACAAAACGGTTTTATACGTTTCAACGGAAAAATTTACCCAACAATTTATAGACGCAGTTCAAAGCAACAACCGAAATGATTTCATTCATTTCTATCAGATGATTGATATTCTGATAATTGATGACGTTCAATTTCTTTCGGGAAAGAAAGGGACACAGGAAGCATTCTTTCATATTTTCAACCATTTACATCAAAAAGGAAATCAGATTATACTTACTTCGGACAAACCGCCTGTAGATATTCAGGATATGGAGCAGCGATTGATTTCCCGTTTTAAATGGGGGCTTTCAGCTGACCTTCAGGCACCGGATTATGAAACCCGATTTGCCATCCTCCAACACAAAGTGGAGAAGGACGGAATTGAAATTCCCGAAGAAGTTATTGACCATATTGCCAAAAGCATTAAATCCAATGTCAGGGAATTGGAGGGGTGTCTTAATTCCATCATAGCCCAAGCAACGCTGAACAAAAAGGAAATTACACTTGAACTTACCCAAAAGACACTTGTCAATTTCATTAACAATACAAGAAAAGAAATTTCTATTGACTACATCCAACGATTAGTGAGTGATTATTTCAAAATTCCTTTTGACCAGATTCAGTCCAAAACCCGTAAACGCGACGTGGTGCAAGCCCGTCAATTGGCGATGTATTTTGCTAAAAAATATACAAAAGCCTCGTTGTCGAGCATTGGTTCACAAATCGGAAACCGAGATCATGCCACCGTACTTCATGCATGTAAAACCGTGAAAAATTTATCAGAAACCGACAAAGTTTTCAGAGGTTATGTGGAAGATATCAACCGCAAAATTACTGTAGAATAAAACTTTCCGAATGAGAATTTTAATGGTCTGCCTGGGAAACATTTGTCGCTCACCATTGGCAGAGGGAATTTTACGTTCCAAACTCAATGAAACATTTTTCATCGACTCGGCGGGAACCGGATCTTGGCATGTAGGAAAAGAGCCCGACAAACGGTCTGTTTCTGTAGCCAAAAAATATGGAATTGACATAAGTTCCCAACGTGCAAGACAATTTAGTCCAAGTGATTTCGAAAAATTCGACTTGATTTTGGCGATGGATTCTTCTAATTATTCACATATCATGGCCATGGCTCAAACAGATGAACAAAGAAATAAAGTCAGATTAATGTTGGAGGATAAAGATGTACCCGATCCTTATTTCGGTGAAGATGACGGATTTGAAGTGGTTTACAGACTTTTGGAAGAAGCAGCCGAGAAGATTGTTAAAGAACTAAATTCAAAATGAAATCTAAATTATACCTGATTCCCAGCTTGCTGGGTAATGATGATGCTCAAAGAAGTCTTCCGGATTATAATTTGACCATCATGAATAGCATTCGAATTTTTGTAGTGGAAAATGAAAAGTCTGCAAGAAAATTTATCAAAACCGTTCTGCCGAAGAAAAAACAATCGGAACTAGAAATTTATATTTTAGATAAAAATACTTCAGAGGAAGAACTTTATGAATTAACTCAATTATTCAAAACAACTGAACCGATCGGCATCATTTCAGAAGCAGGATTGCCCGCCGTAGCAGATCCTGGCGGAAGGTTAGTGGCGCTGGCACACAAAAATAATGTACAAGTAGTTCCACTTGTAGGACCATCTTCCATTTTACTTGCTTTAATGGCTTCTGGAATGAACGGACAGCAATTTATGTTTCACGGATATTTGCCTATTGATAAATTGGAACGAAAAAAAACAATCCAAAAATTAGAGGCGGACAGTCGTAGAAATAATTGTACACAGATTTTTATGGAAACTCCATATCGTAACAACCAATTGCTGGAAGATTTGATTAAGTTTTGTCAACCTTCAACTTCTGTTTGCATTGCCGCTCATCTGACAATGGAAGATGAATTTATTTTGACCCAAAGTATCAAAGATTGGGCGAAAAAAAAGACGGACTTTCATAAAAAGCCCGCCATTTTTTTATTGGAATCTTAAATGATTATTCAACTTCCGGTGCTTGACCGATTAATTCCATGAACTCATCTAACTGAGGCGTAATGATGATTTGCGTACGACGGTTTTTAGCGCGTCCAGCATCTGTTGCATTGGAGGCGACAGGATTGTATTCACCACGACCACCTGCAGTCATGCGTTTAGGATCTACACCATGGTCATTTTGGAGGGACTGAACAACTGAAGAAGCTCTCAATGCACTCAAATCCCAGTTATTTCTTATGTTCGTTTTATTGATGGGAACATTGTCTGTATTTCCTTCAATGATTACGTCATAATCTTTGTAATCTTTGATGATTTTAGCGATTTTAGAAAGCGTTTCGCCTGCGGCAGGACTGATTTCATAGCTTCCTGATTTGTATAACATATTATCAGACAATGAAATAAATACTACACCTTTTAAAACCTGAACATCAACATCTTTTAATTCTTCACGGCTCAAAGAACGGGTCAGGTTATTGGTCAAGACCATGTTCAAGGAGTCATTTTTGCGGTTGATTTCTGTTAAATGCTTAATATATTTGTTGGAAGCATTGATTTCATCAACCAATTTTGAAATGTTTGCGCCACCTTGTTTATTACCTGCCAAACATTCAGTAAGTGCAGCTTGTAGCGCAGCTAAGTTGCTTCTTTCAGAATTAATCTGATCTTCCAAACTTGCTACACGCGATTTTGCAGCAGCCAGTTCGGTTTGGCAACCTTGGTTTTCTGCATAAACACTGTTGAACTGACTTTGTAGTTCGTCATACTTCTTTTGAGGTACACAGCTCGTCAATATGATTGCGGCTAGGGTAACTACTGATAAAATGGATAATTTCATAAAAAAATTCTTTATTATACTTGTTACAACGTTAATTTGTAGGTTTTAGTTCGTAGTTAAGAATAAAAACAGAATTTCAAGCTCTAAAGCCTGAAATTCTGTATCAGTTTATTTATCCTTGAGGTGGAATATACAATACTTGTCCGGGATAAATTTTGTCCGGATGGGAAAGCATAGGTTTATTTGCTTCGAAGATAGTATTATACTTATTGGGGTCTCCATAAACTTCTTTAGAAATTTTGGAAAGATTATCACCGCTTTTCACGGTGTACATAGTTTTAGAAAAATCAGGCATTTCAAATTTTAAAGGCTCCAACAAAGTCAGATTGTCCTCTATATTTTCAATCCCGTCAACGTTTCCGGCAGAAGCCAAAATCCGCTGTTTTTCATCTAAATTCTTAGCAGAACCGCCCACGACAATATTGTCACCATTGGCAGTAAAAGTAACTTGTGATAAGTCAAAACCGTAAGTTGATACATGATCTCTTACTTTTTGAGCTTTTTCTTCCGGAGTTTCGTTTCCACCGAAGATTTTTTCACCTGCATTTTTGATGAATGAAAATAATCCCATAATGTTTTAAATTTTTTTGGTTATAGTGAATAAAGTTAAACAATTATTGTTCCACAACTTTTAAATATTTTATAAATTTTCTTAATATTTTAACAAATTGTTCAGTATGAGCAGTTTAAAATATATTTAAAATAGATATTGCAGAGAAAAAACGAAATCTATAACTTGCCGTTCACTTAATACAAAAAATGAGAACCAAAATTTTATTGATATACACCGGAGGAACCATTGGGATGGCAAAAGATTATAATTCCCAGTCACTCAAACCCTTTGACTTTGAAAATCTGATCAATCATATTCCCGAATTGAGTTTAATTGACAGCGATATCAACTTTACCGGCTTTGAAAATCCAATAGATTCTTCTGATATGAATCCCGGACATTGGGTTCAGCTCGCAGAAATTATGGAAGAAAATTATTCATTCTATGATGGATTTGTAATTCTTCATGGTACAGACACCATGGCTTACTCTGCATCTGCTTTGAGTTTCATGTTAAACGGACTTCAGAAACCTGTAATTTTCACAGGTTCACAGCTTCCAGTGGGAGATTTAAGAACAGACGCAAAAGAAAACCTGATAACTTCCATTCATTTTGCATCCCTTCAGGAAAATGAAAAACCGAGTATACAAGAGGTTTGTATTTATTTTGAATACAGATTATTACGTGCCAATCGAACAACAAAAATAAGTGCAGAAAACTTTGATGCCTTTGCTTCCCCGGATTATCCCGACCTGGGCGAATCGGGTATTCGTTTAGATGTAAGAAAACATGTTTTACGTACAGAAGATGAAAAGATTCCGTTTTCTGTTAATACGAAATTGAACACAGATTTGGGTTTAATGAAAATTTTCCCGGGTATGTCACGGGAGTTTATTGAAAATATGTTGGCGACTTCTCACTTAAAAGTCATGATAATTGAAGCATTTGGATCCGGAAATATATTCTCATCTGATTGGTTCAAAGATTTGTTGCGACGAAAAGCAAATGAAGGAATGCTATTTATCATTAATACACAATGTGCAGGCGGAATGGTGGAAATCGGTCGATATGAAACCAGTGAAATTTTTAAGGAAATTGGTGCAATCAATGGTTTTGACCTCACAACAGAAGCCTCTGTAGCCAAAACAATTTTTCTTTTGGGACAGAATCTGCCACCTGAAGAATTTAAAAAGCAATATGAAACCGATTTACGGGGAGAACTTACATATTTAAAACAATATTGATGGCGATTTGATATATTTTTATAAATTTGCCAACCCAAACAGAGAGGTGTCCGAGTGGTTGAAGGAGCTACCCTGGAAAGGTAGTATACGGGTAACTGTATCGAGGGTTCGAATCCCTTCCTCTCTGCGAAAATAGTATCAAATTAAAACAAAACCTTGTTAATTGTATGATTAGCAAGGTTTTTTGTTTTTACTCCCCTACAAAATATTCATTCAAATGTGAACCGAATGAGACCAATTCGGTTACCTTAATAAGTATAAAATTCGGGTAACCGATTTTTCTCAGAACTCTGATGAATAAAGACTTGTGCAGTCACTTGTTTAATAAGTACGACAATGTTTGTACATCTTGTGAATCGGAGAAATTGAAGTTAAATTATAAGTGTCAATTCAAAGGTTACCACGATGAATGCAAAAGTTTCCATTCTCTTCTACGCGAAGAAAGCAAAAGCAAACAGGAGCGGGCTTATTCCGATTTATACACGGATAACTGTTTCTGGAAAAAGAATTGAGTTAAGCACCAACCGGTTCATAAAATCAGATCAATGGTCTCAGGAAGGCAATTGTATGAAAGGCAATTCACAAGAAGCCTGTTCGATTAATAAACACCTTGATTTGTTACGTATGCAGATTACCGATGCGGAAATGGAATTGATCCATCAGAAAATTCCGCTTACAGTCGAAACGCTGAAAAACAAACTTTTGGGAGTGAGTGAACAGAAACGAATGCTCATTCCGATTTTCCGGGACCACAACGATAAGGTTGAGGCGCTGGTGGGACAGGAATATGCTCCCGGAACATTGGAACGATATAAAACTTCCCTGAAGCATACTCAGGAATTCCTGCAATGGAAATTTAAAGTTTCAGATATTGAGATAACGGAAATTGATCATGCATTCATCATGGATTACGATTTCTGGCTAAGGACGGTTAGAAAATGTGGAAACAATACAACGGTAAAATACATCAAAAACTTTAAAAAGATCATCAGACTGTGTATGGCCAATGGCTGGTTAGACAAAGATCCTTTCCTCAATTATAAAGTAAAACTCAAAGAGGTAGAAAGAGCTTTTCTGAGTCAGGAAGAAATTCAGACGATTTATGAAAAGAAATTTGTAGCTGACAGATTAACTCAGGTACGCGATATTTTCCTTTTCAGTTGTTATACAGGATTCGCTTACATAGATGTAAAGAAACTGACAAAATCGCATATCAATATTGGAATAGATGGTGATAAATGGATATTCACACATCGTCAGAAAACCGATACTTCTACCCGGGTTCCGCTGCTTCCACTAGCTGAAGAGCTGATTTCCAAATACGAAAATCATCCGCAATGTATAAATTCTGAGGTTTTGTTTCCGGTATTGAGCAACCAGAAGATGAATGCTTATCTGAAAGAAATTGCAGATGTCTGCGGGATTAATAAAGAACTTACATTTCATATCGCCCGCCATACTTTTGCAACCACCATTACACTTTCCAACGGCGTTCCGATTGAAAGCGTGAGTAAAATGCTTGGTCATACCAACATCAATACGACACAGCATTATGCTAAAGTTTTAGATAGAAAAATCAGCGATGATATGAATGAATTGAAAAAGAGATTGCGGATTTCATCTGATAATAAACAGAGTTCTAATAAGGGTTAAGTATTGGTTCTTTAAAGTACTATGAAATAGGTTCTAAACCTCATTTAAATTGTGCTGATTTTGACAAGTTTCAGCCTGATTTTGATAAGTGATTGATTTACAAAGTGTATTAGCTTTGGATTAGCTCTAAAATTTTCAAAAATGAAATTTAGTACTTCTTTCAAAAACACTCTTCTCAATATAATCTGTTACGCATTTATTTTATTGTTTGTGTATGCTTCGGTAAGCAAACTTTTAGATTATGAGAATTTTCGTATTCAACTTGGGCAGTCTCCTCTAATTAGTGCTTATTCGGTGTGGTTTGTCTGGTTTGTGCCTGTATTAGAAATCTGTATCGCAATAGCACTTTTGTTTAAGAAATTAAGATTCTGGGGATTATATGCATCTTTTATCTTAATGCTGATGTTTACAGTATATATTTTTATCATGTTAAAATATAGTTCTTTTTTACCCTGCTCATGTGGGGGGATTCTAGAGAAATTGGGATGGACAGAACATTTGATATTTAATATCTTCTTTGTGATCATCGCTTTGGTCGGAATGATATTTCTGCGTGGTAATATGTCAAATAAATATTTGATCAATCATTAAAAAATTTCTTATGAAACTTAAATCATTTACTTTTCTGATAATTCTTACAAGTCTTTTGGCGACTGGTTTGGTTTGGATACTGTATGTTTCGTCCGAAAGAATCATGCAGAAAGAGAATCCTTTTATTCGCAGTTTCCCTCCTCATATAGTTGAATATGAAAATCAAATTGATTTAAAGTACAATTCGTATTACTTTGCAGGTAGTGATGAGGGAACTTTTTATTTAGGAAATAATACGGCTCCTTTACATGCACTGGAAATTGATACCTCACTTAATCATAAGGTTGAAATTAAAATTCTCCCTGAAAAAAGCTACTTTAAATTTCGTTCTGTTCAGCTTCGTGTATTGCCTCCTGATTTTTATTTATTGGACGGAAGTGTACCCTGTGTTTATAGTGGAAAAATATCTGATTGGAAAGCCCGGTTGAAATTAGAAGGCTCTCCGTATTTTACATCTGCTGAACCGATAAGTTCAAATTCATTTGTATTTCGTAGCAACAGTATTGAATCGGGAGAGAATATACTAGGTACATTAAAACTGGGCAATTCATCAGAATTTAAATTGTCGGGAGAGCTTTTGCAAAAGCAATCAGGAGGGGACGGCATATTTGATACTGATGGAACCTTGTTATATAACAATGAATCTTTAAAAATTATTTACTTATACAGGTACAGAAACCAGTTTATAGTAGCTGATAAAGAAATGAATTTAGTCTATAGAGGAAACACGATTGACACAGTTAGTCGAGCCCGGATTAAAGTGACCGAATTGAATAATGAAAGAACCATGTCTGCTCCGCCATTGTCCGTAAATATTTCCGCAGCAACCTACCATAATCTGCTTTTCGTTAATTCTTCATTACGCGGAAAGCATGATAATAAAAAAGCTTGGGAAATGTCATCTACAATTGATGTCTATGACTTAGAAAAAAGAATTTATCTGTTTAGTTTTTACATAGTAGGGTTAAATGGAAAAAAGATGACCAGAATGCTGATTACATCGCAAAAAATCTATGTAATTATTGATAATCAATTGATGATGTATAAACCAAAAGGCGTCCTTAAGAAAGCATTGGAATAAAACATAAAAAATTAAAGATATACCGGCCGGTATCAGGGGAAGATCGAAAACCTGTAATAGAGTAGATCGTTAATTTAAAATGTCATATATTATGAAAACACAATTTTTAAACAAATTAATGCCGGTAATGATTTTCCTACTCGGCATTGCGGGTGCTTTTGGGACAATGTCAATGCAAAAAGCAACTGAAAATGCAGCTCCTATAACAGGATGGGTTCATGATGTAATGGGGAATCCTTGTGCTCAGCCTGTAGCATGTTCTGATTCAGATGGCCCTGTGTGTCGGGTTAATTATCCCTCAGGGCAAATTGCAGAACTTAAAGTCGGTACTGTTTGTGTACAACCTTTATTTAGACCTCAGTAATTAGTGGATTAAAAATGATGCGGTTTTTAAAGCCGCATCATTTATTATCAATTTTTTTGGACAATCCAGTCAGCTGGTGCTTCATCCTTTAAATAATACCCGAACCAATCTTTGATTTTAATAGATAGGTCTATTTGATTTTCACTTTTTAAAAGTGCGTGTTCTTCTTTCGGATAAATAAGTAAAATATGTTCCTTGTTTAAACGCCTTAGTGCTAAATACCATAATATGCTTTGATGCCAGTTTACCTGATAATCTTCTTGTCCCGTCCAGGAAAGCAAGGGAGTTTTTACATTTTCCGCATAGGAAACAGGTGAATTCTCGTAATAAAGATTTCTGTCCTCAAATAGTGATTGTCCGATTCTCCATTGTTGGCTTTCCATTCTCCAGATATCCGGTTTTCCGGTTATCCAGTTTAGATTGAGGTAAAGTGATACCAGATCTCCTACTCCGGCACCTGAAATAGCAGCTGCAAATATGTCGGTTTTGGTGATGATAAAGTTCGTTTCATATCCCCCGAAGGAATGACCAATCAGCCCAATCTTTTCAGGGTTTATATATTCCAGTTCTTTTATTTTGTTTACAGCTGATACCACGCAATCAGTTGCAGAAATCCCTGTTTTTCCAATTTCATATTCAATATCTGGAAACAATAAAAAATACCCGTCAGTAGTATAATTTGAAACATTAAACCCCACAGTAGAATACTTTTCCGGTGTGATATACTGATGCAGGTTTTGAAACTGTTTTTCATATACAGAGACGATCATAGGGTATTTTTTAGCAGGATCAAATCCTGCAGGATAGTATAGAATTCCCTTTAAAATTTTTCCGTTTGAAATTTTGTAAGATATAGGCTCAGACCTGCCCCATAAGTACTTTTCCTGATGTGGGTTGCTTTGGAAAATGGTTTTTGCTTTCCTGTTCTTGGAAATAGAAACCATTTTAGGAGCTGTATCATAACGCTGTTCACGCCAAACCATAACGCCATTAGAATCAAGCATTTGGTCAATTTTACTCTCATGGTAAATTATTTCCTGAAGTCTCGATGTATTTGTCCAAAGATAATAACCTGAGGATGCATCATCGCCATGTGCGTTTATTAAAATACCCTTTTCCGGATTCAGTTCTTTTCCCAGCCATCCGTCAAAATTAATATCCGGAAAAGAGTTGTTGTCAGCATTGGCAATCCGGAAACGTATATTCTTTTCTTTTCCCTTAGTAAGTCTTTCATGGGTTCCGTTTTCTATATTAACTTTCCAGATATCAAATTCGTCATATAGGAATACCAAATCATCATTACAGGCCCATCCTGCTATTCCGTAAGCCTGTGATTCTCCCTGTGAATCATTAATATCATTTTCCCATTTTACATCTGACAAAGGAGTAATATTTTTATGTACTTTATTTTTGAGGTCATATAACCACCAACCTCCTTTCTGAAAATAAGCAATGTACTTGCCTTTCGGAGAAGGTAGAGTATAGGGCAAATATCCGGAATACTTTTCCAGTATTAATTCATTAGTGGAGGTTTGTAGGTTAATTATATGAAAATCAAGGGGTGCATGATACGCGTATTGAGGTTCATACTTCTTTGGGTTATACAGTACAGCGTAGTTTTTATCTCCCGTAAGGAAAATTTTAGGTAATTCATCTGTAGTTATTTTTGAAATCCTTTTTTCTTCTGGAAACCAGACAGCTGTATATACAGGATTAGGAGATTCCCATAATTTTTTCTGCAGATAAGTATATCGGTCACGAGTATTCCAAACCTGAACTTGACTTTCTGTATTGTCTACATTGGACACATTAAATTCAAGCGAGAAAAATATTTTACTTAAATCATTTGAAATAATCAACTTATGATGTCCTTTGGTTGCAATATTCCCATCCCGGAATTCCGGAAATTCTTTTGGATTCAATTCAAATAGCTTTCCATGTTGCATCTGGTAGAACAATAAGGAACTATTTTCCATATCCTGTTCTTTATAAAATGCCAGAGCTTCTCCTGACTCTCCCCATGTGAGGCCCTGAAAAGAACTTCCGTTGTCGGAAGTTGCAATTTCTTTTATCATCGGATTTTCTTTTATTTCCATTATACTTACCTTACCTTTTAAATCATTTTGCTGAACGTAGGCAAACTGGTTTTTAACAGGATTTACTTTGAATTCTTTGATATGAGACAATTCAAACAATACTTGTTCATTGCCAGGTGTTCTTACAGTAAGAACACCCTCTTGACTGAGCAGTAATAAATGTTCATTATATGTATCAAATTCAAAAGAAACAATGTCCGGTATAAAAGTCGCTTTTCTATTTTTTAAATTCAAAATTTCCAGACCTTTGGTGGTTTTGCAGGCAAACCATTGATTGGGATAGAACATTGAATAACCATGATTTACAAATTGAAAAGTTTTTTGGTCATTTATATTCTTCACAAATAATGTATCTGCGCCGCTTTCATAAGACATAGTATAACTTACCCACTTACCGTCAGGGGAAATGTCTTTTAGATGTAAATTTCCCCAGAGCTGATAGTCTTCTTCTGTGACTTGCTTTTTTGTATTTTCCTGTCCGGAAACGGGATAGGATATGAACCATGACACCATAAACAGGAACGACAGGAAAGGGATGAAAGAATTTATTTTCATTGTTTGCATTTTAGGGTTTGTTTTTAATAGCCTGGATTTTGAGGATGTAGATTAGGATTTGAACTCAGTTCACTTTCAGGGAGTGGAAATAGCTTGTCATTAGTGTTCCATCCCGGTTTGAGAGGAGTCAATACCTCATCCAGCTTATGGAGTCTTTTGAGGTCAAAAAAACGGTGCCCCTGCTCTGTAAACAATTCCAGTTTACGCTCTTCAAATAGGGCATCCATTATTTCCTGAGGACTCATAGCCGTTGTCTCTGAAAGACCTGAACGAATTCTAATTTTGTTCAGATCCTCTTTAGCACCTTCTAAGTTCCCTTTCTGAACCCTTGCCTCTGCACGTATAAGATAAAATTCTGCCTTCCGCAATATGATAGAATACTCGGTAGAAACAGGTTCTGTTCCTGTTTGCTGATATTTTTTGGGATAATACCAGGTGTTAGTGCCATCCGAAATTTGTCCTATCCATGCTGATTTTCTGAGATCGTCTTCACTAAAGGAAGAAACAAAGGATTCAGTGAACGCTGACAGGGCAGGTGGTCCTGAAAAGATCGTGAAAGTTTCAGCTTCACGGGTGCTATGTCCTTCCATTGCTGGCGGAAGCTGCCAGATAGTTTCTGTACAATCCTTTTTGAAAATCTTTTGAAGGTTATTTTCATCTGCATATAGCGCCGAGTTATTCAAAACTTGGGTCGCCATATTTTCTGCTTCATTCCATGAATTTTCATACAGGTAAACCCTTGCCATAAGTGCGATTGCGGTATAGCGGTTTGGCCTTGCACGGCCGTTTGCTACATAATTTTCAGGCAGGAGGCTGGCAGCATTTTCCAGATCGGTAAGAATATGAGCGTAAACTTCCTCTATAGGTTCTCTTCCTGCCATGCTGTTTACTGTATGGTCGGTAGAAGTGATATAGGGTATGTCGCCAAATAAATTTGCAAGGTAAAAATGAAGGAGAGCACGTACAAAAAGCGCTTCACCCTGAAGGCGGTTGACGTTTTCCCCTGAAATCTGAGCTGAGCCCTGAACACCGGCATATACCGCGTTGGCAGCATAAATTTGATGATAGCCTGTATTCCAGTATGTAGCGATCATGGGATGAGAGGGAAGTAGTGTATTATTGAAAAAATAAAAGGTGGAGAAAGAACTGTCCCCGTAGAATCTCAGTTCATCCGTATAAACGCCCAGGTTATGGGATAAGCCGAATTGTGTTCCGCTAAGCAAGCCGTTATCTCTTATTTCAGCATATATATGGGCCATTGCGGCATCCGCTGTGGCTTCATCTTCAAAAACCGTTATACTGGTAAGTTGCGAATCGGGTAAATCCACATCTACAAATGAGTCACACGAATTGATTAATATGCAAAACGTAAAAAAAGTTATGATTTTGATTGTATGTAATGTTTTCATTTTTTTTCTTTTAAAAGGTTAATTGAATGCCGGTGGAAATAACTTTCAATGGCGGAAGGAAACCCATCTGTCCGAATTCGGGATCTCCGTATTTGTAAGGAGTAATTGTAAACAGGTTTTGTGCCTGTATATACAATTGGCATTGTATATGGTTCGCTTCCAGTGGCAATCGGTAACTGAAAGAAATATTCTTCAGCCGGATGAACGAAGCATCCACTATAGCAGCATCACTGCTTGCGTAAAAAGATTGAGCCATCACAGCTTCCTGATTGATGCCGGTAGTGAGTATTTGGTAGGAAGCATCGTGTCCCGGGTATTCCCAGCTGTTGAGGAATTCGGAAGGCTGATTGACCATTGTTCCGGTATTTCCTGCCATGTAAGCCCTGTTTTTCTGTTTTGTAAATTGAAAAAGGAAATCAAGTGTCCACCGTTTGAAAATTACCTGATTCTGAAACCCGCCAAAGAAACGCGGGCTGAGATCCGCTACCGTTTGCCTGTCATCCGGAAAGGTAATTTGTCCGTCTCCGTTTACATCTTCAAATTGATAAATCCCGGTTTCAGGATCAATTCCTGTATAATGATAAACCAACTCTATATTCAGAGATTCCCCTATCCGGTAGAGGTCTTTGTATGCGGAACGCTCCAGATCCGGAAATGCGAGGAGTTTTGTACGTGGTACAGTCAGGTTCAGGTTACTGGTCCATTTGAAATCACGCTTATTTAGATTCAGGGTTCGCAACGTAAATTCATAGCCTGTATTTTGTACGGTTGCATCCTGATTTGCCTGCATACTCGTAAATCCGGTAGTACCTGGCAAAGGCATTCCTGTGAGCTGATTAGAAGAGCGGTGGCGGTAATAGGAGCCGGTAAAAAAGATACGGTCTTTGAAAAAGCCTATTTCCAATGCTGCTTCCAGCTTTTTATTGACTTCCCATTGAAAGTTGGGATTAAATAATCGTGAAGGAGCCAGACCGATGATACCCTGGTAAATCCCTCCGGTCGAATAAGTATCCAGGAACTGATAATCACCGATCTGGTCATTGCCACTTGTTCCATAACTGCCCCTTAGTTTTCCAAAGCTGATTATCGGATTGTTTTCTAAAAAATTCTCGTTTGAAAAAATCCATGCAGCACCAACTGCGCCAAAATAGGCAAATTGGTTTCCGGGTCCGAAACGGCTCGATCCGTCACGCCTTCCGGTGAGATTCAGGATATACCGTTGTTTCCAGTTGTAATTGATTCTTCCGTAGAAAGCCTGGTACTTATAGATGAATTCATTGCTTCTGTCCACAAATTTGGTGGAAGCCGATGCCAGGTCATGAATCAGAGCATTGGAACTAAAGCCGATTCCGTAAGTGGTGAGATAATTCGATTGCTGTTGCTGAAAAGTAGTTCCGAGCAAAACATTCAGTTCTCCCTCTCCCCAGTCAGCCTGATACGAAACCTGCGGTTCTATGATCCACGAACTCCGGTCCGCCTGATTGAGGTATAACGAAGAATACTCAGGTCCCAGGCCAAAAGATGGGTTAAAAATACTGGAAGGCGCAATCCTTTCTTCACGGTTTCGGGTATCCGTATACCCAACGCTCGTTTTTACTTCCAGTGAGGGAAACAACTGATAAGCAACCACGGCATTTCCGTTCAGATCATTAGTTCGTGATTTGAATTCTCCGTTTAGGGCTGCCAGGGGATTTGTCCACGTATTATTTTCCCAGTTCAGCTCACCGTTTTCATCATACAAGGCGGGTGCATTTGGCACTAATCTCCTGGATACGGAAGTTAAGTCAGTGGAAGGTTGATTATTATTTTGAATGTTATAATTCCCTGAAAGAATTAAGGAAAAACGCTTATCAACAGAATGATGGTTGACACTCATATTGATACCACCCTTTTTGTAGATAAAATCCCCCGGGAATACGGTCGTTTGGGAATTATAATTCCCTCCGGCCATAAACCGCGTTTGCTCTGAACCACCGGAAACAGTCCCCTGAAGCGAATAAAACTGAGCGGTTCTTCCTGTCAGTTCCTTTTGCCAGTCCGTATACCTGTGCTGATCCCAGGTTCCGTTGATGTCATAAGCATCGGGAGGGAACTCCGTAATACCGTCGTTTTGAAAGGCTCGATGTCTCATCGCCAGGTATTCCTCCGTATTCATCAGCTTCATAAAACGGGTGACCCATCCTGCTCCTGTAGAGGTATTCAGCGTTACACGCATTTTTCCTGCCTTGCCTTTTTTAGTGGTGATCAGGACTACACCGTTGGCTCCTCTCGAACCATAAATAGCGGTAGCATCAGCATCTTTTAACACTTCGATGCTTTCTATTGCATCGGGGTTAATGCTGTTCAGGGGACTTGAAAGACTGGGGAACAAAGTGGAGGATGTCAGGTACGAACCTATGGTTTCAGAACTGTATGGCACTCCGTCTACTACATAGAGCGGAGAATTACCGTCTTTCCGCAGGCTGCTCTGACCCCTGATTTTGATGTTAAACCCGCCACCGGGTACGCCTGTTTCCTGAAGGATTTCCACACCTGCCATTCTTCCCTGCAGTGTGGCAAGAACATTCGTTACGGGTTGGATTTCGATATCCTTTGAGGTGATTTTTGAAATACTCCCCGTCCTTTCCTTATCCTTGACAGTGTAGTATCCGGCATTGATCACCGCTTCTTCTAGGGCGATGGCTTCATACAGTTCGATGTCGATGACAAACTGATCGCCTACGGTGATTTCCACCGTTTCATAGCCGGGATAGCTAAAGACGAGGATATCGCCCGGTTCGGCGGTTAGGGAATAGAAACCGTTTTCGTCGGTTACGGTTGTGGTAGAACTACCTTTAACGGATACTTTCACTCCGGGCATGGGTTTATGGATGTCATAGACCGTTCCGGTGATGGGATGCTGGATTTGTTCTGTGCTTGGATAAGCAGCTGAGGAAGGAGGATGTGCCGGAGCAAAGGAGTACAATGCCATGAGGACAAGCAAAAGCGTGCAGCCCGGCACAAACCTTCCCCCAAATACTGAAATGTTTTTCATAATTTTGAATGGGTTTTAGTGATACAATCATTTAATAAAATCCTGGCTCTCTGTACCTACGCCAATAGATGTACAGGGAGCTTTTCTGATATTGTGTAGTAGCAATCAGTTATTTTTTGACTTCGCAGTCATTACCAACAACCATCTACCAAATACCAATAACCAATATTTTTCCGCTGAACAATAAGTCTGACTGAAACATTCAGGTAAAGTACTTTTACCTCTTTGGTCTTTAGGAAATCCCCTGCCCGGTGAGAGCGCTTCCGGCTGCTAAACAGGAGCTTGGCTGACCGGAGCAGGAGACTAATTAACACACGTTTTGAGTGGCAAAGACCGCTATGCGATTACTTACTGTGTTGTTTGTTTGGGTTAAGATGTATTTTTATTCATAGTCCTCTTTTTTAAGTGTTTTTTGTGTGTTGTTATTTTTTGCGAGCTTCGAAATTCGAGCTTCGAACTTCGCATTGACTGCAAACCCCAAAAAGAAAGAAAAAGAAGATTGCTTGAAATTGAACGGAAGTGAGAAAATAGTGTATAAAAAAGACGTGAAACCCACTTTCGTCAACGTCCGTACCAGAGGCATCGCCAAACGCCTTGCAACAGACTCTTAAAGTGAGCTCACGCCTAGGTCGTGAGCTTCTTTACTTGTTTTCTTGTTGCAAATTTGAAAATTGGCGATTTTCTGATACAAGAATTCAAGCAATTGCTTCTAATATTTTATTCCTATTGGAAGAATTGCAAATTTATTATTTCTGTGCTAATATAATAAAAACAATTCGAATGCGCATCATCGTACGCACAAATTTCCAGTATTATAGCTTATTTTGTGTATATGGCAAGTGTAAATTATACAATTTGTAAGTATATATATAATAATTGGATACTTAAATCAGTATCTCAGAGGGCATTTGCTAAGGAACATGATATAGAAGAGAGCATTGTTCGAAAAATCAAAAATACAGCCTTAAAGAAAGATAACTACGAATATAATATTCCAGTTTTAACTCTTCAAAAAATTTGTTTTTTTAGAAATTTGAAACTGCACGAGTTTTTTAAGATGGTTGGTATGTAGGAGATTTTATAAAAATCAAAACTGAAAGAATCCATTTTCTTTCGAAAGTACTACATTTGGAATTACTAAAATTTTAAACTTATCTATGATTTATAATTTTGAAGTATGAGGATAAAAGAGATATTTTCCAGCTTAATTTCCATTTTGTTAATTTTATTGGTGTCATGTGAAGATCCAATAGACAATATTCAATCAGAATCAAAAATTAGCCTTGATGATGGTAAAAACAAAAATTTCGGTTCTTCTTCTATGCAATTTTTTCATAACCAAGAATTCAGAGGATTTAATATAAATCCTTGGACTTATAATCCTGAATTAGATGAAATATTAGAAAAAACTGGAGCAAATGTATTTCGCCTTAGTTTTACAGGTGGCGCTGTATTAATGAAAAAGACTGATAACAGTGGTAGTACTACAAATCCTGACGGTGTATATGCGTTTAATGAAGTAGGATTTAGTGCATTAAATCGTGTGTTAAATTGGGCTGAGATGAATGGTGTGAAAATAATAATAGATCCACATACAGTTCCTGGATTTGAAGAAGATTTTACAACAAGTCCTGAGGATGATTTTTGGAAAGATCCACGTTGGCGAAAGCATTTAATAAAATTATGGGAGGAAATAATTGATAGCGTAGGAAATAGAGGTGATGTAATTGCTGGTTATGATTTGCTTAATGAACCAAACATTCCAGATCCGGCTATATGTCAATACGGCAACCAGTGGAATGATATTGTACAAATTCTTATAGAAACTATAAGGAAGAAAGGTGATTTTCATCCTATTATTGTGCAACCAGCAGGAATTGCTTTAGGGTATAATTGTAATAATTCAGGTGGATCGTATACTTCATTATCTCGCTGGGATGCAATAAATCAATTACAGTTGCCAAATGATAATAATCTGGTAGTATCAGTTCATAATTATACTCCTTTAGAATTTACACACCAAGGGTTGCAAAGTTATTGGCCAGCTGGTGTCCGCTACCCTAGTACTGCATGGGATTTTAATAGAATGAATAATCAATTGCAACTTCTTCGTAACTACAAACCCCATGTTCCAAAATTAATAGGAGAATTCAGTGTTTCTCGCGCAGCGGGTCCTGATGGAGATGTTTTTCTAAATGATTTTCTTAAAATGGTAGAAGCCGAAGGATGGAGTTGGGTTTATCATGCCTGGGATAAACCATCTTATGAATGGCATTCTGAACATCATTATACTAAAGCTTTAGGTTCAGACCATTTTAGTATTGAGCCTCCAACTATTGGTTCAGATATAAAAACTGCACCTCGTTTAAACTTGTTGAGACAGTACATGTATAAAAATTATTCTAGCTTTCCTCCCTCAGACGAAATGATACATGGATTATATAGGCTGGATCATCCTATAAATGGTGATCAAATTTTGACATATTATTTTTCTGAAGTAAGTACAGCAGTTTTTAGTTATGGGTATATAATTAGTGGAGTATATGCAAGAGTAGCAAAGGATACTAGTAATAATCCTAATTTAGTTCCTGTATATAGACTTCGAAATCCAATTACGAAAGATAGATTATTTACTACTAGCGAATATGAGCGGAATATTGCAGAAAGCAATTATGGTTATCAATATGAAAGTATAGGCTTCTATGCTTCATTAACAAAAAATAGCTCTGATTATATTCCTGTATATCGATTGGTTAAAGGAGCACTACATTCGTATGCTTTTGGAGATGATCAGCGTGCTCAATTACAGATTCAAGGATGGTTATTAGAGGCAGACCGCACCTTTTATTGCCAGCCGAATAAAATTTACTGAGATATTTTTATAGTGGAAATGTAAATTAATCTAATTAATTATAGAATTAGTACTCTTATAGATATTGCCATCGGATTAAGAATACATCCCAAAGAATTATTTGATATATATTTTGATTTTGAAGCTCATTATTCAAACTTAGATGGCAAGGCAAAAAAAAGTAAAAGAAAATAGTTATTATCTAATTTTTCTGAACTCCCAAGGAGCAATAGCGTGTGGATCTTTCCATAAACCGCGTTTATTTTCTTTCGCTTCATTTTCTAACTCACCAAGGCTTTCATCGTCTGAATATCTGTAATACCACCATCCCATACCTGCTTTTATAATTTCAGCAGAGAGATATAAGTTATCATCATAATATACTTTTGCAATGGTACGCCCCCATCTATCCTAATCTGTTTCTTCAAAAGTTATTTCCATTCCAAAAACGGCATCAGATGTAAACTGTTTTACATTTTTTCCAAACGCCTGACCACTTTCCGGACAATCAACTTCTGCTAATCTAAGTGTTTGCTGAGTTTTGTCGTTCAGAAGTACAACAATAGTATCCCCGTCTTTTATAGCTACTACTTTGGCTGTTGTTTGAGAATAGGAAAAAAAAGGTATTAATAGAAATGTAAAATATATAGGTTTAAAAGTCATGGTCAAAGATAGATTAAATAAAAAACTATAATCAAAATTAATTATTTGTAATTAACTGAACGTAGTTATGTATTTAAAAATAAAATACTTACGTTTTTTTTAAACTTATTCACTAAATATTCGGATATTTGAGGGTTATGTGCAATAAATAAACCAATCTTACTTATCAAATATGTGGATACCAAATAGTAAAGAATGGGATTCTTCTCATACCCCTTTATCAAAATATTTTATAGAAAAATTAAAACAACAAGTTGACTTTGAAGAAACTATATCAAACCAACACAAATCTACTAACGGGTTTACTTTGATACGTGAAATAATTGAAGTTTCTAAATTAGCTATCAAAAGAGAAAAGTCTATAAATCGTTTAATTAGTCTTGTAAGTGAAGCAAAATCCAACACACTTAAATCAAGCATAATAAATGATTACATATTAAATCAATATTATCCTGATATAATTTCATATTATAAAAGTATCAATGAAAACAAATTAAAAGATAGTTCTAAAAATGTAAATGACTTATTGTTAAAATCTCAAATACATTCTAAAAGACTAGAGAATAATTATTTCAATGATATAATAAATGAATTAAAAAAAATAGATTTTAATAGCAAGCAATTTGATAGAAATGCTAAAGTCATTGATGGTTTAATAGATTCATCAATACCTTATTTAATTCATAAAGGATATTCAATTACTAGTTTAAGTGATATATCTTATAGATTTATTAAAAAAAAGTCAGGGGATAAAGCTGCGATAAGAATCTTAAATAAATTTAGAAACCAATTGTCTAATTTCGAATTTATCATTAAAACAACAGATAATGGAATAGAATTGAAAACAATAAAAGAATATCTAGGCGATAAAAACGTAGATTTTAAGATTGTAGAAGATTATGAACAAATTAAAGATAAATTTACTGATAATATTCATTCAAATGGTGCCATTTATATAAAAATTAAAAGACCTACTACAGACCCTCATAACTATTTAAGAAACCTATATGAAATATCACTTAAAAGGTATGTAGTTTCAAAAAGTAGGCAAGATTTAACACCTTTAAACGATTTTTTTGAAAGAATATATTGGAGATTTGATACGGAGACACATAAATTTGAGAAATCAGACTTTAATTTAGATCCACTAAATGTAAAAAAGAGAAAATCTACTTTATTTCAAACATTAACTGTTCTTTCAAAAAGTTTTCAATTTGAATTTGATGAAGAATCTGAAATTCCACATATTGAACAAATTGCTGATAGTTTATATTATTACAACCTTGCTATTGGATCTAAATCTATTGAAAATTCAATGTCATTATTGTGGACATCTTTAGAAATATTATTACCATATAGACTTAAAGATAATGACATTTCGAATGTTCAATATTTCGTGTCAAAAATGCTAGGAGTAGGAACAATTGGTAGAGAAGTCGTCTCGTTTATTAAAAGATACAATGATTCGAATTGGATAAATAATAAATGTTTAGACTCTATTGGATTATTAACAAACTATATAAATTTCAATGGAGGTTTTAATATTTATTATCAGTTTCTATCGAAAACATATACTGAAAAAGAAGATCCATTTAATACAATAAATAATTGTTCTCCTCTATTAGCTAAAGAATTTTGTAGATTAAATGATATTTACTCTGGTAAAGATAGTCATACTGTAGAATATTTATTAAATAAAATTAATCATTCTGAAGAATCAATAATTTATCAAATAGATCGAATATACTTGCATAGAAATCAAATTGTCCATTCAGGTAAGTTTATAAACGAATATTCAAACTTGTGGAATCATTTAGAATGGTATGTAGGCAAACTATTATCATTTTGTGTATTCGAATACTTCAAGTTGGATAATAAAGAATCATTTGATAAAAAAGAACTATTTCTAAATTTAGAAGCATATGTAGATAATGTAAAAAATCACCTCGAAATAAACAGAGATAAGAAAATCAATGAAATTGGAAAAATAGTCAATGATACAATGGTACTACCTTGGCAATATTTATAAAAAATCAATTTTTTGTAAACTATGTCCATAAAACAAAGAATTTATCCTCCGCAAAACTGGAACGATTTTGAAGAACTATGTTTAAAACTATGGGGTATTTTATGGCAAATTCCAAATGCCATTGATTTTAACTCAACTAATTCCCAAGGGCAAAATGGCGTTGATATTTATGGAATACCAAATGGTGAGAGTCGATATTTTGGAATCCAATGCAAAAACTTCAAACCTTTTACTAAATCAGGCAAGTTTAATAAGCTGACACTTCAAAATATTAAAAATGAAATTAAAAAAGCGGAGTCATTTACTCCAGAACTTAAACATTTTATCATTGCTACGACGTTAGATAAAGATAAGGAAATTGAAGCAGCTGTGCGAGAAATAAATTTAGAGAGAATTGAAAATAACAAATTTAGCGTGCAAATTTGTTTTTGGAACTACATATCAGGTAAACTTCATGATATTCCAAACCTGTTGAATTGGTATCAAAATAATCAAAATTTCGTAGGAAGAAAAAAAGTATCAGTTTCATTTAATAAAAAAACTCCACAAATTTTAAATCATTATCCAACTTATAACAAAGTTTTTAAACATTATAGATTAGAAACCCAAGCAGATGTTGAAAATGAAAGATTAAGAGTTGAAGGTATAAAAAATAGTTACGAGTTATCTTATAAAGGAAGTTGTTTTAATTTAGTAGAAAGATTTTTTAACTTTTTTAATAGAAATAAAAAAACAAGTAAGTGGCTGTTAGGTTCCACTATATTGATTAATGGTGTAGATGTTAATTCTGAAGAATACAGGCAGTCTCAATATCCAAAAAGAGTAATCCCTAATGGATTGCAATTTTCCCTTAATAGCTTTGTTGATGATTTATGCACACTTTACTTTAGGATAATCATCGAAAATGAAGGAACTTCAGTTATTGAAGATTATAAATTAAGACTTTTATTCGAAGGCGAATTCGACAAGGTAGATACCGTTCATCCAAGAATCTCAGAGGTATTATCTAAATCATACAAGTATGATACATTTTTTAATGGTAAATCTTGCTTAATACAACCCGAAAAAAACTTTATTATCCAAAACGACTATTTTATATCGGAAAAAATTCAGATAATTCCAAAGATGGGTATTAAAAGTCAAATAAAAATAGGGTGGGAATTTATTTGTAGAGATTATCATGATAAAGGTGAGTTATTTATCAATGTATTGCCTAAATATGAGAGTTTACGTGAGGACTATTTAGTCCTGAACGAAAATGAATGTAAAATTGAGGAGGTCATTAAATACAAAACTTATGAATATCTGCCACAATTAAATTATTAAAAGCATGCTGCATTATAATTAGATTTATTTGGTAGAAATAGATTTCAAGTTTTACTATATGTTTACGATTTAACGATTTTAATTATTCCTAAACATGGATTGAAGATTTGCAATAATAATTAGTAATAATTACAATATAAATCTCTCAATTTCGAATTTGTAAAAATCATTAATTCTATTTTTATATGCATCGAATTCAGGTAGAGCTTTTAAATTATTGTATTCATCAAAATATAAATATTCGAGCTGATTATCTTTTTCCAACCTAGAAATGAGACTTATATTAAGACCAAATTTTGTTAAATCAATTTTTCTTTGATCTGTTGTACCATAGATGTATAAATTATAATCATTAGTAGATATAAGCTCGTAATCATGCATCATTATTATAAATTTATTCAATTTAAAGCTTACAAAGTCATCTTCCATTTTTAGTTTTACTATAGCGAGATTAATAAGTTCTGATTGACTTTTTGTAGCTAAATCTACCCAAGTTTTTGCAGAATTTTCCCGTTCAGGATGTTCAGTTTCTCCATATGTGCTTCCGAAATAAAAATAACGCTCATCTTCTGCTCTTTTGCGAAAATAGCGGTATAAATGAATAATATTCTCTTTTAGAGAGCGTCGTAGGTTGACTGTTATATGATACTCATAATAATCTTGAGCTTGAGTATTGTTTAGTCGAGCAAATTCAAAATCCTTTATACCCCTTATACCTTCAATGAAGAAGTGATTGATTTTTTGCAGAATATTATATTGCGTCAACATAGCACCAGAAAAATTTAAGCGCTGCAATATTATATCAACAACTGAATCTATATCTTCATAGAAAGTGGAAATACCATTTTCTATCATATATTTTTTCAAACTTTCACCTTCATTATTTGGAACGGTCAACAAGAATTCTTCACCGTCCAAAATTTTTTGATTTGCAATTAGCTTATCTCTCTTTTTTTCACCCGATAAACCTAAACGGTCAATTTCATATGCTTCTAATGTAGGGTTTTCTATATAATCTTTAAAAGTACTGCTTCTTAGCAAAGTAATTTTTTTAGACATATTGCTGTTCTTGCGATTATAATTCTCGCTGTTTACAAAATGTACACTTGGTAACAATTTAGAAAGGTCATGATTTCCTGTTTTAAAAATTGTATTTAACCTGTTTACCCTCCCTATCAAATTAGTCAGTTCTTTCTCGTATAATTTCCAAACATTTAAAATATAAAGATTATCGACTGGCAGATTCATACCTTCTAAAATAACATGATTGGCAACAATAAATCTCACAAGTTTAAGATCTTTAAATTTACTTTCTAAATATTCTTTGATGATATCGGGAAGCTTACCGTGGATATAAATTATACCTTTCTGAATATATTCTACTGCATAGAACTGTTCGTGTACTTCATGTTTTAATATCTGGATTAATTCATTTATCTGTGAATCTGGTGGTAATGGAGGTAATCTCTCAGATAACTCCTTTGCTAATTTTTCGATCAATGATGGTCTTAGATTGTAAACAAAATTTTTCTCTTTGGCGTTTGCCAATATATATGAAAAAATATCAGGAGAATGTCCTATGGGATAAAATTCATTGGCAAACCGATTATATTTCGTAGCCTGTCCGTCTAAACAATATTCAAAAATTTCTGGTTCTTTAATATTAAAAGCAATCTTATGTTGACTTATAGATTGCTCTTGATTTATTTTTAGATTGTTTGTTTCATCTATTAACGGGGATAAATAAACAATATGATTATTGCGGTTCAACAATCTATTTTTTGCTAATAAACGTGTAATTAGTATGCTGCGTGAATCATTGCTTAAAATATTATGTGCTTCATCAATAAACAAAAGATCAAAAAATATTGGATGTTTGCTAAGCAATCTTAAAGCTCGCTCCTGAGTGAAAACTGCTATAAATGAATCTTGATTTTGATACATTTCATCATGAATAATAATTTTATAGCCTAATTGAGCATCCTTTATCATACGATAGGTTTGCATTAATAGTGATTTTGTAGGCACAATAATGCAAACTTTTAAAGTTGCTTGGTTATATTTTTTTATACATTCTGCAATAACTGAGCTTTTCCCAAAAGAAGTTGGTGCAACAAAACTTTTTTCTTCTGTATCGTCCTTTATAAGATTTTTCTTACTATTATACTGTTGCAATGTCTCAACATGATTATTGTTACGAAACTTCTCAATTTCTATGTCAGTAAAGCATTGTTCAAGGGATTCACTTTCAATTACGGCCATCTCAAATATAGCTTTTGATATAGGGTAATAACCAAAATTAACTGAAAAATCATAGAGAGGTCTATAATCATTATAAGTTATCGAATATTTAAGTATTATAAAATATGCGAATTCTGCGTAGCTTGTTAATCGATGATCTCTTTCATAATGTTTTATAAAAACAATTGCGCAACTTAATACAAAAGATTTTTCTTCATCAGTAAGCTCAATACCAACTGATAATTTATGAATCACAATGTTAAACATTGGAATTTTATTAAGATGGGTGAGTGTTCTTTTTTCGGCTGTGTTCATGTTGTTTGATTTAGGTAATCCCAGAAAAGATCACGAGATCTTTTAGTAACGCAAATGATACATACTTTTTTAAAGCTGAAATTAGAAACTTCATTGTTAATTTCGGTTTCAATTTCTGCAATATTGCTCGACTCCCAATTACCATCGAGAAAAATAGTTGAACCTGGAATAATATTAAACTCCGCAATGTCTTGAAATATACCACTAGCATACATATCGCTTAACGCTTTGATATTTCCTAGTACGGTATCAGTAGCTCCGACATCTCGTAGATTTGCATGATTATATGCGTTTCTCCATGGATTGTTTTTAACATTGCCAGCTAATTTTTCTTCAAGATCTGTATATGATTCTTTAACTTTTGAAATATGGCTAATCCCCGATGTAGATATACTGCCGGACTTGCTTTCGAGAATCCATTCTTCCTCTATATGCGAATAGTAGCCATCAAATCCTTTTTTTATCGAGCCTTCTTCCAAATTTAAGTACAAAAATTGTGGTTCAAATCCTATCTGGTTTAAATATAAGTGAATAAAAAATTCAGCTATAGCACCTAGTTCAGTCGTACTGCCTTTCTTAGTGGTCAAAAATTTGATTACTCTATTCTTTACGAGCTGTAAATCAGTTGAAACATTTCCTTCACAGATTTTTATTAACTTACTATCTATACAATTTTTTAGATCGGATGTGATTGATTCGATATCAACAATGTGTAATTCATTGCCGTCCGATAGGTTTTTAACACTTACGGTAAAAGGTTGATTCATGAATTTTTAAAATATAAGTTTTAAAGAGATTGAATCAAATATAGTACTTTTTAAGAATCAAGCATTAAATATTATGATAAACGCTTACTTATCTGATACCTCGCCTTTTGAAGTAATTGTTAATTTTTAAAAGTATACTTTTTCCAAGGAATTTGTGAAATATGGAGCTTAGATAAGAAATTTACAATATCAGTTCTGCCGTATTATGTCGGTGTTCCTTTAGAATTCTGTGCCATTAAGATTATTGGCATTCCGGGAAAGTATCTTGAGAAATCTCTCGCGACTTCATCCTTATTTGGCGAACTTAGTATATGCGATTTTACAATGACAATAGCAAAAGTTTGTCCCTGTTCTGTAATTATTGCTCCTTCTATTTGCATAGCTTTAAATTTTATTTTTACAAAATTATAAACGATGAAATACATTCTTTTACGGGAAACCGTAAAGCCGTTAAATTTTTAATCTTATTGTTATATTTGAACTTCCAGTTAAGCATCGAATGAACAAACAAGTCTTCTGCAACATCAGCAAAATCATTGAAAGAGACAGTAAATCCACAACGTATAAGTTTGCGCTGTTGCGTGGTGTGATTGACATCATTCAGGAAAACTCTCCATACATTAGAATTGAAGATAACAGGCTTTATATTCCTACCGGATTGTTGATTGAGAAATGGTTACTGTATTACTATCCCATCTTAGAATCGCAGACCACCATTCCACAAATCAATGGCGAAGCCAATCTTGCTTTTGGCAATCAATTAAAAAAACTAATCCGTTTTTATGAATTGCGCGGTGGCTTTTCCGCATTCTACAATGACCTGAAAAGCAAAGGCATTCCCAATGAGATTCAGGCAGATTTTATTGAACTGGCAAGGAAGCTCAGGGATACCATTACCAAAATGCCCATGAAATATATCGGGCGTTCCATCAGTAATGATTTTTATTCCATCTTTCAATACCGGAACCAGACTTTAAGAAAACCCAATCATGTGGATATTGAATATTTGATTCATAATTTCGGTACATTTTCCATTTCGCAGGATTACTATGAAGCATTTAGGATTTTAGGTAGTTTTATAAGTGGGCGGGATTCGATTCTTTTCAAATGGGCAGAATTTTCTGTAAATGCATCCGGTAATAACCTTTCGGTTGACAAGGTTTTAAATGAAGTTCTAAAAGGACCGATTACCGAAAGAAACATTCTGGAATCCAAAAAACTCTACAAGGAAATTCTGAGAAGAGAAGGAAAGGTGCGTTGCGTTTGGACAGGCAGGCATCTTTCCAATTATGACATCGACCATTTGATTCCATTCTCTGTCTGGAAAAACAATGACCTTTGGAACTTACTACCATCAGATTCCAGAATTAACAATCAAAAAAGAAATAAAATCCCAACTCCTGAAATCATCGAACGCCAAAAGCAACTGATTGTAGATTACTGGGGAATTATCTTTGAGCATCAAACCGAAAGATTTCAAAAGGAAATACAGGTTGCACTGCTGGGCAATCATTCTATTTTAGAATGGAAAGAAACGGGAATCACGCAGCTTCAGAATAGTTGTAATTATTTGATTGAGAACAGGGGATATGAGGGGTGGAAAATCTAGGATATTATAAAGATTTTAGCTCATGAAAGATGTTTTTATTTCTTTAATTATTCTGTTCATTATTTTCCTTACCTTTTTATTCAGGAACCTAAAACCAAAGGTCAAAGGAATTATTGGAGAAAACCAGATTTCAGGAGTCTTGCGAAAGTTAGGTAAGGATTATGTAGTAATTCATAATGTGAAACTCAATATTAAAGATTCTATTTCTCAAATCGACCATATCGTAGTATCAGACTATGGAATATTTGTGATTGAGACTAAAAACTACAAAGGATGGATTTTAGGATATGAAAATTCACAAAACTGGACGCAGGTCATTTATAAGTACAAAAATAAATTTTATAATCCTGTCCTGCAGAATAGAGGACATATCTATGCTCTAAAATATCTGCTCAAAGAATACCGAAACCTTGAATTTATTTCCATTGTCGTTTTTACCGATAAGGCAACGTTAAAAACCAATACGGCAACAGAAGTCATTTATTTAAGCAAATTGCTTAAAACAATTTATAAGTACGACGAAATAAACATAAGTGAGCATAATAAACAACAAATTGCCTCCAAAATTTGTTCTAATAATTTAAACGTAAAAGCTAAGGGAAAGAATCAAAACATTGAAAATTCTGTTCCCAAAATCAATTGCCCTCAATGTGAAGGAGTATTGGTGGAGCGTTATGGTAAATATGGAAGTTTTTACGGATGTAGTAATTATCCTGCATGTAAATTCACAAAAAATTAATTTATCTAGCTTTGGGATCATTACGTAAAGCCATTAAATTTTTTAATCATATTATTATATTTGAACTTCCAATCTATCTAAATGAAGAACAAAGTCTTCTCTGAGTAGGTGCAAATAGCAATTATAGATTTAATGAACTCCATCTTTCTACTCATCAAAAAAGATTAAGATATATGTAAATGCATATAAAATAAAATTATTTTAAGTAATTATATGTTTTCACATATAATTATTATATTTGTTCAAAATTCGTTGCAAAAGCATATAATTATGATGACACTGGCAGATTTTGTAAAAGAGAAAAGAAATGAAGTAAACCTGACGCAGGAAGCTTTTGCAGAACGTGCCGGAGTAGCACTTACGGTAATTCGAAAAATAGAGCAGGGTAAAGAAAACCTTAACCTTGAAAAAGTAAACCAAGTGCTCAAAATGTTCGGACATACGCTGGCTCCTGTAAATGCGAGGGAATTATCCAAAACCAATAAATAATAATAATGAGAAAAGCAGTCATATACTACAAAGACCTTCCGGCAGGAACACTCACGGAAACGGATGACGGTGAATATGTTTTTCAATACGAGGAGAAGTATGTTCAGCAGCATCCCAAGCAGTTTCTTACGTTTACCATGCCGGTAAGTTCGAAACCCTATACGGACAAACGCCTGTTTGCTTTTTTTGAAGGTTTGATTCCCGAAGGTTGGTTATTGGATATTGCTTCCAAAAATTGGAAAATCAATCCAAATGACCGTATGGGTTTACTTTTGGCTTGTTGCCAGAACTGTATCGGAGCTGTAAGTGTCCAACCCATACCGCAGGAAGATGAATGATAAAAAGTGTTTATATTGTTACAAATCATTGGACGAAAATACTTCAGGTGATTTTCACCCGCAGTGCAGTCTGGATTTCTTCGGAACCAGACAACAGCCTTTGTTTGAACATTCATTAAAACAAATGGCCGAACTGGCAAAAAATGTGGTGGAGAGAAGTGTAGCCGTTCCGGGCGTCCAACCTAAACTTTCTTTATCGTTGGTGAATGATGCTATTGGGGACGGAAACAAAGGACGTTTGACCGTTGTGGGTGCTTTGGGAGGAAATTATATTTTCAAACCACCATCTGACCATTTTGCTGAAATGCCCGAGAACGAACACGTAACGATGCGTATCGCTGAAGCCTTCGGAATAAATGTTGTAAAATCAAGTTTGATCCGGTTGCAATCTGACGAACTATCCTATATTACCAAACGTATAGACCGGACAGATACAGGAGAAAAGATCCATATGCTTGATATGTTCCAGATCACTGAAGCTTTTGACAAATACAAAAGCTCAATGGAAAAAATAGGTAAGGCGCTGAATGAGTATTCCGACAACCCCTTGCTGGATAAAGTGTATTTTCTGGAATTGGCTATTTTCAGCTTTCTGACCGGAAACAATGATATGCATCTCAAAAACTTCTCTATGATAAATACAGGTAATAAATGGGTATTGGCCCCCGCTTATGACCTCCTGAATGTAGCCATCGTAAATCCTGAAGATACCGAAGAACTGGCTTTGACGCTGGAAGGGAAAAAGAAAAAGCTCAAATGGGAGCACTTTGAACGATTAGGCAAAATGTTAGAAATGAATGACAAACAAATCAATGGTATTGCCAAACGCTTCCTGAAAAACAAATCTCTTGCCCTTCAATGGATTGATAATTCATTTTTATCAGGTAAATACAAAGAAAAATATATAAACCTCTTAGAGGAAAGATATGCAATACTCTTTTAAGTAAAAGATTATCAATTATTAATCAAAAATAATCGTTTGACCAAACCGAAAGATTTCAAAAAGAGATAGAGGTTACGCTTTTAGGCAATCTTCTATTTCAGAATGGAAAGAATTCGGGATTTCGCAGCTTCAGAATAGTTGTCATTATTTGATTGAGAACAGGGGATTTGAGGCGTGGGAAGTATGAGAATTATATAAAAAAAGCAGCTTGAAAAGCTACTTTATATTAACTAAAAATTACTATTTTCCCAATTATCTTTTATCCAATTTTTAATTTTTATCTGGCTACGGATGTCAGTAGGAACTTCCATTCTAATCATTTTCTCGATTTTAGTTGCTGATGATTTCTGTTTTAGACTAAAAAGTTCACAAAGTTTATTTATAAAATAAAGT
>Ga0079224_100000762_pt1 | contig 33972 bp, 28 predicted proteins | sample Stecom2015_FD_80414 | JGI IMG/M metagenome (GOLD analysis project Ga0079224, IMG submission 80414) | Agricultural soil microbial communities from Utah to study Nitrogen management - Steer compost 2015 | ecosystem: Environmental > Terrestrial > Soil > Agricultural land | place: USA: Utah... | reverse complement strand
GACAGCAATGGTCGCAGCCGGCTTTGCAGGCCACCGAGCCCTTCGGCGCGCGCGCGAAGAGGCCGTCGATGAGGCGAGACGCGGCCGCCATCGCCGTGCGCGCGAGCTCCACGGCCCCGGCGGCGCTCGGCTCGCCGCACAGGACGCCGTGCGCGGTATTGGCGGCGCCCGTGGCGACCTCGTTTTGCCACGCCTCGCGGAACACCGGCGCGCGCAGAGCGACGTGCTCTTGGCCGGTCCCCGGATCGCGATGCACGACGAGATGGAGACGCCCGGTCGCATCCCGACGAGCGGCCGCGACACGCCCGCCCTTTTTCGTGGCCATCGCGGGCGCTGACCGGGGCTTGGCTTTTCTCTGACTCACGGCTCGTCGCTTTTCGATCCGCTCAGCGAGGATGGCCGCCGAGCAGCGACAGCGGGACCGCGTTGCCCGGAGGAACGAGGCGGTCGCGGGCCTCTCGTTGGGCCGCTTCGCGGAGCTGCCCACACATCCGCTCATCGTAGGTGCAGGTGAGCGCGAAGAGCGCGGCCTGTCCGTCGGGGTTGTCGTCGGCGATGGCCATGCGCAGCGTGGTTCGCGCTCGAGCGTGCCCCTCGGAGTCGGGCAGTCGGTCGAGCTCGGCCTTCAGCACGCGCTTGACCGACTCCAGATCGCCGAGCGCCCAGGTCGCGTTCGCGATCGCGAGCGCTGGCGCGGACTCGAGCTGCTTTCGCTCTGCTTCGGAGAGCGCGGCGGTCGCCTCGACGAACGGATTTCGTTCTTGCCGCGAGCGTCCGAGCGCCGCACCCAGGGCGAGCACCAAGAGCGGGCCGGCGCCCCACGTTGCGAGCGAAGCCAAGCGCGGGGATCTCATGGACGGCTCCTCTGCTTCAGCGCTTCGAGGGCCGGACGGTCGCAGCGGGGCCAGGAGAGCTGGCGGCAGAGTCGCTCCGCTTCGACCCAGTCCGGGGTGCCTCCGTGCTTCAACCCACGCACCGCGACGACCAGATCGTAAATAGGGAGCTGCTCTGGATTCCAGGTCGAGCGCACGACCTCGACATCCTCGCCGAGGGCCGTCCAGGCCTCGGGGCTCACGGAGACGCGCTCTTCTCGGAGCGCATAACCGACGCGGGAAAGCGGGGTGGACCCGGAGCCGCCGGCGGCATTGGCGGGCCCCCAAGCCGTCATTCCGTATCCGAGGGCGCCCGCGCCCAAGTACAAGGCAACCAGCGCGCCGCGACGGACCCCGGCTCCTCGGCGGGGCTGGCTTTTCTTCGCATCGACCACGGTGCGGCGAACTCTACCATCCGGGTCGCAGGCTCGGAAAGCCGCGCGCCCGACGCGGGTTGCGCCGTGCAGCATCCGGTTCCAGACTCATAAGTCCAGAAGCCTGCTCCTAGCTCGCGGCTCGCTCGAACTTGGTCCTTCTTCACTTCGGTGGGACGAGTCCATCTCGCCTGGAATCGAAATGTCGCTCGTCCAGGAAGGCTTTCCAAAGCTCGCTCGGAAATGCGAAGGCTGCCCTTCCGTGAGGTGAGGGCGCACGGCTCGGGTCCGCTGCGAAGCGGTGTTTTGGCTGAAATTCGCTCCGATTGCTCGCTGGCCGAGGCAGCGGATCACGTCGCGACGAGACCCACCGAGACGCACGCTGAAAAATTTGAATCGCGAACCGGAAAGTGCATCCAAAGTTTGCGTTTCGAGATCCCAACTGACTCTATCTGAGATATACAGCTAATTGCGAAGAGCAGGGCTTGGCTCCCCAAGGGGCGTCGTCTGCAAAAATCCCGGACGTGCTCCGTTGCACTGCCCTTCGCTCCGGACGAGCACCTGCGAGGTCAGTGCGATGTACACCTGGAAAAGCGCGATTTTCGTAGCAGCCACGCTGTTAGTGGGCTGCACGGGAGAGATTGCGGAGCCGCCTGGTGAAATGGGCGGACCGAGCCCGGGTCCCAACAACCCGGGGCAGAACCCGAGCACCAGCACCCCTCCGGGGGGTACGACGAACCCCGGTAACCCGTCGACCCCACCGACGACGGGCACGGGAAACCCCACGACGCCTCCGTCGTCGGCGGGCGACCCGGGTACGGCTCCCACCGGAACGGGCAATCCGCTTCCTCCGAGCACGCCTCCGGCACCCGCCGAGCCCATTTCTCCGCCGACGTGCACGCCCGAGGTCGCGCCGACGTCGCAGATCCCGCGCCTGACGGGCTCGCAGTACGATCGGACGATTCGCGATCTCTTGGGTGTCACCACGCTGAACGCCGCGAACGGTGTGGCCCCGTCCACGCTCCTCGCGACGGACCAGAGCGGCGGCATGACGGACCTTGCCTGGGCGAACTACAAGGCCGTCGCGGAAATGATCGCCGCCCAGGTGATGGCGGATCCCACGCTCCGGGCGAACTTCCTCAAGTGCACGCCCACCGCGGGGGACGACACCTGCCTGAACGACACGATCGTTTCGTTCGGTCGCCGCGCGTTCCGCCGGGCCCTCACGCCCGAGGAGGTCACGCGCTTCCAGAAGGTCGTCGCGGACGGCCCCACGATCACGGAGAACGGGACGCCGGACGAAATCGCGGAAGTCCTCCTGTACATGTTCCTGATCTCGCCGTCGTTCCTCCAGCGCGCCGAGATCGTCGAGGCGCAGGCCGAGGGCGGCCGGTACGCGCTCTCGAGCCACGAAATCGCGTCGCGCCTCTCGTACATGATCTGGGGCTCGATGCCGGATCCGGAGCTCGATCAGGCCGCGGACCAGGGCCTGCTCTCGACGCCGCAGGAGATCGCGCAGCAGGCGCAGCGCATGCTGCAAGACCCCAAGGCGAAGGACATGGTGGAGGCGTTCAACAAGTATTACCTCCTCATGAACGCCGAGGGACGCTGGGGCACGGCTCAGCGCGACCCGAGCCTCTTCCCGATGTTCAAGCCCGAGATGGTGCCGGCCATCACGGAAGAGACGCTGCGCTTCTTCGAGAAGGTCACGTTCACGCCGGGCGCCACGTTCCAGGATCTGTTCCTGAGCCCGGTCGCGTTCGTGAACAAGGACACCGCGGCGCTCTACGGCCTCGATCCGTCGCAGTACGGCACCGAGCTGACGGAAGTGACGCTGGACGCGAATCAGCGCCCCGGGTTTTTGACCCGCCTCGGGTTCCTCGCCAACTTCTCGTCTTACAACCGCACCAACCCGATCTACCGCGGGGCGTTCATCACGAAGCAGGTGCTCGGGATCTCCGTTCCTCCGCCTCCTCCCGGCGCGGCGGACACGGCGCTCCCGATCTCGCCGGATCTCGACACGAACCGCAAGCAGGTGGAGGCGCAGACGTCCGGAGACGAATGCGTGAGCTGCCACTCGCTCTACGTCAACCCGCCCGGGTTCGTCATGGAGTCGTTCGACGCGATCGGAGCCTACCGGACCACGGAAGCGAACGGTGTACCGCTCGACACGCAGGCAAGCGTCGTCATCGAGGCGGGCAAGGATCCCGTGCTGGTCTCGACGCCGGCCGAGCTGATGGCGCTGATCGCCTCGTCGCCGAGCGCGATCCGTCAGTATGCGAGCAAGTGGGTCAGCTTCGCGTATCAACGTGAAGGGCACCCGGCAGATGCCTGCACCTCGGAGCAACTGGCTGCCAAGATCTCCGCGGGCAACTACAGCGTGCTCACCTTGATTTCCGATCTTACCCAGACCGAATCGTTCCGATTCCGTGCCGTCGAGGTTGCGCAATGACCTTCAGGAAACGGTCTCCCATCTCCCGCAGATTCTTTCTCAAGGGCGTTGCTGGCGCCTGCCTGGCGGCGCCGTTCTTGCCGTCCGTCCACGAGCGGGTGGCGCGCGCGCAGGGCATGGCGGCGGCGCCGCTGACGCGCCTGGTGGTCTTCTTCACGCACAACGGGTGCCTGACGAACCGTTGGTTCCCGGAGAAGGAAGACGGAGCGCTCACCAAGGAGGACCTGACCGGGACGTATCTCGAGGGCCTGTCGCCCTACGTGAACAAGCTCCTCATCCCGCGCGGGTTCCGCTCGCTGAACCAGTACGGCTCCGGTCAGCTCATCGACCCGCACGATCAGGCGATGGGCTCCAAGCTGACCTGCGCGTACATCGTGGACGACAGGAGCCGCTATGCGTCGGCCCAGTCGCTCGACCACGTGATCGCCAAGCAGATCAACCCGGGTGGTGCTGCACCGCTCGTGCTCGGGGTCGGCGCCGCGAGCACGAGCATCAAGGAGGTGCTGTCGTTCTCCGAGCCGGCCACGCCTTACCCCGCGAACGTCAATCCGCAGAGCGTCTTCACGCTGCTCTCGGGTGTGCTCACCAACGGCGGCGGCACGGGTCAGGAGCCGGTCACGCGCGCGGACTATCTCGCGGCGCGTGGCAAGAGCGTCATCGATCTCGTCAGCGACGACCTCGCCACGTACAAGCGGCTGAACATGAGCAAAGCCGACCAGGATCGGGTCGATTCCTGGCTGCAGCTGCTGCGCGAGACCGAGGTCGGCGTGAACGATCCCGAGCTCTCCGCCGCCTGCAACACGCTTTCGGCGATGAACCTGGGGATCACCGAAGAGGCCCTGAAGGAAGCCAGCCCGACCGGCCCGATCACGCCCGGGAACGTGCTCGGACCCATGGGCACGCCGGAAGGCGACTCGAACCTGGCGATCTCGTTCACCAAGGGCGGCGACATGATGATGAAGCTCATGGCGCTGACCATGATGTGCGACGTCAATCGCATGTTGATGCTGGTGTACCCGGGGTACGTCACGTTCAAGTGGGACGGCATCAACCACACCAAGGAACACCACGGTCTCTCGCACCGAACGGGTGACTTTACCGTCGGCGGCAACTGCTTCCCGGGAGTCGTCGACATGATCGGGGAGATCGACCGCTGGTATGCAGCCAAGTACGTCAAGCTCGTCGAGACCCTGAACTCCATCGGGGAAGGCGAGGGCACGTTGCTCGACAACACGGCGACCATCTGGCTGCCGGAGCTCTCGGACGGCAACGCGCACAACCTGAACAACCTGCCAATCGTCATCGCCGGAAGCGCCGGGGGCTACCTGAAGCAAGGCGCCATCGTGAACGTGGAAGGCGGGCAGATAGGCCGCGGCAACAGCGAAGGCTCGTGCACGAACGGCGGTACGATCGGAAACACCGGATCGAGCCGCGGCAACGTGCCGATCAACAAGCTGTACGTCACGCTCATGAACGCCGTGGGCTGCAAGGGGTCCGATGGCGGTCCGGTGACGACGTTCGGTAAGTTCGACGGCAACAAGGAGAGCGACGGGATCAAGAATCCCGGCGAAATGACGTCGTTGAAGGCGAGCGCGTAGCGCTCCGAGTTTTCGAGCGGAAAGTTCGAAGCCTCCGAAAGGAGGCTTCGAACTTTTTGTGGTCACTGCATCGGGCGCCAACGACGCGTCTCGGTTTCGCTCGCTCCGTCAGCGTCCGCTCGAAATCCTGCCCTCGCGATATGGCGGAGTGAGAGTGTGGCTGCTATCGATCCGGGGCCATACGAATCCCGATGATGTCGCGTTGCTTCGTCGTTCTGGTTCTTGGAGTGATGACCGGCGCGTGTAGCCCGGAGCCCGGCGCGCAGCCCGCAGAGCAGGGCGGTGCCGGGACGACAGCGAGCACGAGCGGCGGCAGCTTCGCGATGGGCGGGGCGACCACGGGCGCGGGCGGTCTCGTCGGTTCGAACGCCGGGGCATCGAGTGGCGGCACGAGCTCCGGCGGTGTGCTTGGCAGTGGCGGCACCTTCGGCGGTGCGGCAGCGGGCGGCAGCGGCGCCGCGGGCGCCCTCGGCAGCGCGGGGAGCGGAACCGGCGGTACCCTGACGGGCGGCGCTGGAGGCGCGGGAGCCGGTGGAGACCAGGGCGGCAGCGCGGGAACGAGCGGCTCTCTCGGCGGCGGTGGCCAAGCCGCATCCGGAGCCGGCGGCCAGTCCGGGAGTGCGGGCGGCGGCGCGGCCGGTACCCCGAACGCGCCGGCGACCTTCGCGGCCGTTCGGGACGTTCTGGAGCGGAGCTGCGGAGCGCTCTCGTGCCACGGCGGGGGTGAAGAGGGTCAGGAGCTCGTGCTCACGAACCAGGCGACTTTGCACGAGACCCTGCTCTCCAAGATGGTGGAGCCGTGCGGCAACAAGGTGCTCGTCGTTCCCGGCGATCCAGCCAATAGCGCGCTGCTCATGCTGCCCACGTGGCAGTGCGGGTATCTCGTGATGCCGCAGGGGTGCATCGAGGATCCGTGTCTCCCCGCCGAGGACATGGCCACGATCACCGCGTGGATTCAGGCGGGCGCGCCGGCGCCGTGAAGCCCGCGACCCGAGAGCGGGCTTTGCGCCGATCAGTGTCCGTGCGGTGAGCGCAAGAGGCCGAGCATCTCGCGGCGGGTGCGCGGCCCATGGGTTCGAAACGACGGATTCGGATCGTTCCGATACTCCTCGCGCAGCCGCGCCACCGTGTCGGACGCATGGCGGCGCCGGAGCTCGGCGACGTTCACACCGTAGACGCGCGCCGCGTTCGAACCGAAAATCTTCGCTTTGCGTTCCGGGGTGAGCGCGGGATAGCCGAAGCGCTCCTGGAACTCCGCCGAGATCTCGAAGGCGCGGAACGCCTGGATCTGGTCCTGGGGTGAGCCGAACCAGATCGCGTCGGTGCCCCAGAGAATCCGATCTTCGCCGAGGTGGAGGAGCAATTTGCCGAGCACGTGTGCCGCTTGGTCGGGCGCCTTCATGAGCTCGCGCCACGTGGAGCCGAGCTCGGCGTACACGTTGCCGTCCTTGCCGACGCCGTTTTCCTGGAGCGACCGCACGAGGGCATCGACGCCGCGCTCGGCCTTCGCATCGTACGGACCCTCGACGTGATCGGCCTCCCACCCCGAGTGGTACACCAAGAACGTCGCTTGCGGGAAGGCGCGGGCGGCAGGGCCGACGTCGAGCGGCGACGTGTACGCGCGATTCATCCCCGGCAGGGGCAGCCCTTTGTGGACGGCGAAGAGCGTCTGGCCGAGATCGATCCCGGTCTGAATCGTCTTCATGCCGAGCTCGTCGTCCAAGCGGTAGCCTTGCCCCTTCGGGCCCCACACGGTGTAGAGCTTCCACGCGCTGATCCCGAAATCGGCGACCAGGCTCTGCATGTACGCCTCGATCTCCGGCCAGGGGCGCTCGTTCGGCTGCACGATGCCGTGGATCAGCAGGCGACCGCGCCCGAGCTCGGCGACCTTCTCCCGCGTCCGCGCCGCTTCGGAGGCGAGCATGGGGTGCGGGTCGCCCCAGAGCGCGCTCAACACGGCCACCTGAGTGTCGCTCTCGAGGAAGACCTCGCGGATCAACACGTCATCCGTGAAGCAGCGTGCCCAGTGAGGGGCCCCGCAGCGCGCTTGCGGTGTCGTCGTGAGAAAGTCGGCGAGCGACGGCCCGGACACGTCCCACCACGGGCGCACGGCGCTCACTTGATGCGTTTGCACGTCGATGACGAGCTCGTTCCCGGACAGGGCCGCTTCCGCGGCGGCCGGCTCGCGCGGCGCTTCTTTCGGAACGCGATAGCTGCCACCCCCGCATCCCATCTGATTGAGCGCGAGCAGCACCGTCGCCGCGCCGCACGCGCTCGTGAGGTATTCGCGGCGTGTCCAGCGGAGCGCTCGCGCGTGCTCGTCGACAGCCGACCAGGCACGTTCACGGGCGGCGGCGAGCGCGGGCGTCGCGGGTCGTGGCCAGTATTCTCCGTTCGTCGTCGAATCGAGCTTGATGGGCAGCGCCGGCGCCGGCTCGCGCTCCGATTTCCGCATGGTCACCTCTACGAGCCATGAGCTTACGCTCTTCGGTCGAACCCGCACGCCTCGCCCTGGCGGGCTCACTCCTGGAGGGGAGGGCGAGACCGCCCAGCAGCACACCGGGGACGTCGGTCGACTCGAGAAACGCGAGTGCAACGCGTGAGCCGCGGGGGCCGCACCACGGCGAGCTCCGCTTGTCGTCGTGGAGGCGTCCCGGAGTTTTTCGTACTGTATCGTCCATGTCCACGGAGCGACGCCATCCGAACGTCATCAACGCCGACGAGATCGAGCCGACGGAGTTCCGACAGGGGAAGTTCCACGTGAAGTCGCGCCCGGTCGCGCGGCACACCGGAAACCAGCAGCTCGGTGCGCAGGTGCTCGAGCTCGCGCCCGGAGAGCGCGCGTTTCCCATCCACTACCACTGTGCGAACGAAGAAGCGTGTTACGTCCTCTCCGGGCGCGGCACCGTGCGGATCGGCGAGCAGCGCGTGCCGATCCGCGCCGGTGACTGGATCGCGCACCCGGCTGGCCCGGAGCACGCGCACCAAATCGTGAACGACAGCGACGAGCCGCTCGTTTATCTGTGCATCTCGACGCGGTACAAGTGCGAGATCGTCGGCTATCCGGACTCGAACAAGGTGGGGATCGCGGCGGGACCCAGCTTCGAGAAGCCCTGGATCCGCGAGATTCACCGCCTCGGCGAGTCGCTCGCCTACTACGAGGGAGAGCCGGACGCGCAGGAATAGTGAGCGAACACGCTCTCGAGCTTTCCGCGCTCGTCGAAGAAAAGCGTGTTCCACACGTCGACGTGCTTCTTGGCGAATGCGAGGGCTTTTTCGGGGGTCATTGCGGGCCTCTTTGCGGGATTCTCGGTTTTCCCGACCATCTTGGCCGTGCTCCCCATGGGAGCGCTGGCAAAGGTCAGCCCGCGAGCGCGGTGGGAGCGCGAGCGAGCTCGGCGAGGGTGCCCACCGCCCGTTCGGTGCGCTCACACCACGGGTGGCCGGCGCTCAGCCGGACATAGTGACGGAATTCGTTCCCCGCACCGAAGAGCACGCCCGGCGCCACGGAGATGCGTTTCGAGAGGGCGGCCCGCTGAAACTGGAGCGAATCGACGTGCTCGGGCAGCTCGACCCAGAGCACGAAGCCACCGCTCGGGTTACTGACGCGCGTGCCGGTCGGGAAGCGCAGGGCGACCGCCGTTCGAAGGCGCTCGACCTGGTCGGCGAGTCGCGCGCGAAGGACGCGCAGGTGGCGCTCGTAGCCCCCGCCGGCGAGGAACTCCGAGAGCGCAGCCTGCAGCGGGACGGCCGTGTGCATGTCCGCGCCGCGCTTGAGCTGCACGATCCGATCGTGATAGCGCCCGCCCGCTATCCAACCGATGCGGTAGCCGGGGGCGAGGGTCTTGGAGATCGACGTGCAGTAGAGCACGCGGCCGTGCGGATCGAACGCCTTCACCGGCCGCGGGCGGGCTCCCCGGTGGTGGAGGTCGCCGTAGAGATCGTCTTCGATGAGCGGCACGTCGTAGCGTGAAAGCAGGGCGAGCAGCGCGATGCGCTCTTCTTCCGCGAGGCAGGCGCCCGACGGGTTGTTGAAGCTCGGCACCGCGACGCAGGCTCGCAGGGGATGCCGTTCGAGCGCGGCGGCGAGGGCCGCGAGGTCCAGGCCGCTCTCGCCGTGACAGGGAATGGTCACCGCGCGCAAGCCCAAGGTCTCGACGAGCTGGAGAACCCCGAAGTACGTCGGCGACTCGACTGCCACGATGTCTCCCGGCCGCGTGACGGCGCGCAGCGCAAGCTCGAGCGCTTGCAGGGCGCCGTTCGTCACGACCAGGTCGTTCGCGGAGAGCGCCATCCCCGTCTCGAGCCCGCGGCGCGCGAGCTGGCGGCGCAGCGGGAGCCATCCCTCCGTGGAGCCGTACGTGCCGCCCAATGAGCCGAGCTCTCGGGATACGGCAGAGAGGAGGCGATTGAGCCGCTCGATCGGTAGGAGCTCCGGGCTCAAGCACGCGGCCCCGATGGGGACGACGCTCGGATCCGCCATCGCGTCGAACAGATCGTGAATCGCGCTCGCCACGGAAACGCGTCGCGGTTTGCGCGCGATCTCACGCACCTCGGGGGCGGCGATCGAGACGTGAAGGCGACGCCGCACGTAGTACCCGGAGCGCGAGCGCGGCTCGATCAACCCGCGGTGCTCGAGCGCCGCATACGCCTGAACCACCGTTGCAGGGCTGATGCCCCGCTTCGCGCTCAAGCCCCGCACCGAGGGCAGCCGCTCCCCCGGTCGGAGCGCGCCGCGCTCGATGGCGGCCGCGAATTCCTCGGCAAGCCGCTCGTAGAGGTGCCCGGTCGAAACACGCATTCACGGACTGTACTGGTCATTGGGGGACTCGACCAGTACAGATGTACGGCGCGGTCACCGGCACAGGGCGGGTTCTGTCTGGGCGCGCCGCGCTCGGGATTGCTCCTGCCGGGTGCGGCGCGATCCCCTAGGATGACCGTCGTGCAGCGGTTCTCTTCCCGGCAGGGGTTCGTGCTCGCGGCGATGGGTGTTCTCGGCTTCAGCGGGACGCTGCCGGCGACGCGCGTCGCGGTCGTCGATCTCGGCGCGCTCACCGTGGGACTCGGGCGCGCGCTGGCTGCGGCGCTCCTGGCGCTCGTGTTTCTGATCGCGCGCGGCGAGCCGCTGCCGGCGCGTCGGTACTGGCCGTCTCTCGCCGTGATCGCGCTCACCGTCATCGCCGGGTTTCCGCTGATCAGCGCGGCCGTCCTCGCCTCGAGCTCCGCGTCGCACGCCGCGGTCGTCGTGGCCCTCGCTCCGGTGTGCACCGCGATCCTCGCGGTGCTCCGCGCGGGAGAGCGCCCGGCCCGCCGCTTTTGGCTCGGGAGCGCGCTCGGGCTGTTCGGCGTCGGCCTCTACGTGTTCGGCGCGAGCCCGGACGCGCCCGGCGAGGCGGATCTCGGGCTCCTCGCCGCGGTCTTGTGCGTCTCCATCGGGTACACCGAGGGAGCCCGGCTGTCGCGCGAGCTCTCCGGGGCTTCCGTGATCAGCTGGTCGCTGGTGCTCGCCGCGCCGTTCGTCGCGCTGGTGCTCGCCGCGTCGGACCTCCCTTCGGTCTCGCTGGTACGGCCAGCGGCGTGGTTCGGCTTTGCCTACGTGTCGCTCGTGAGCATGTTCGCCGCCTTCGTGGCCTGGTACGCGGGGCTCGCCGCGGCCGGGATTTCGCGCGGCAGCCAGCTCCAGCTCCTCCAACCATTTCTCACGGTGCTCTGGGCGGCGCTCTTCCTCGACGAGCCGGTGACCCCCGGGCTGCTCGGGGCGCTCGTCGTGTGCGTGGCGGGGGTCGCGCTCGCCACGCGTGCGCGGCTCGAGCAGGCACGGGCCTGAGCGCGTCGGAAAACGATCGGCGTTCGTGTCAGCGCCGCAAGCCGCACCGGTTCACGCGTGTCACGCGTGTCAGCGCCGCATGCCGGAGCGGTTCACCAGCTCCTCGGGGCACTCGATCTCTTTGTAGACGAAGTTCGGGTTGTCGGCCGCGCCGAACCACTCCACGAACCACCGGCAGCCGGCCATCAGCTCGCTGAATCCTTTCGACTCGAACACGCTCTGGCAGCGGTTCAGCACGCAGTTCTTGGCAGCGTTGTAGTCCGGGTTCTGCTGCTTGCAGCTCGCGAGGAAACCCCCGTACTGCTGCCCGAGATCCGAGGAGCCCCACTGCTGCGAGCAGGCGTTGAACTTGCCGACACCGCCGCCGGGGACGAGGAGATCGAACTGCGTGTGATCCACGTCGTTGCCGACGTTGATCGCCTGAACGAGCATCGTCTTGCCGTTCAAGGACTGGGAGCCCGGGTCGCCCCCGTCGTGGTGTCCCGAGCCCGTGAACTGGATCTGGAAGCAGCGTCCGCAAATGTCCTGCTGTGCGGACGTGGCGATATAGCCGAAGGAGATCGTGTTGCTCACCGCCCAGGGCGCGAGGTCGTGGCACATGAACGCGCCGCCGCCGCTGCACGCGCTCTGCACGTCGTTCGTGCTCAAGAGCTCGTCGCCCTGGCCGCAGCTGTTCATCGCGTCCCCGCTCGGCACGTTCGCCGACCAGCCACAGTGCGGCTTGCAGCAGTCCCAATAGCGGGAGGCCCAGCCCTGCATCCCGTTTTGAATCGGTGTGATCATTGGAACGGACGGCGTGCCGCCCGAGCTCGACATGCCGCCGCTCGACATCCCGCCGCTCGAGGCGCCGGCGTTGCCGCCGCTCGAGGCGCCACCGCCGCCGGACGAGCCGCCTGTTGCCCCGCCACCGCTCCCGCCCGCGCCGAAGCCGCCCGAGCCGAGTCCGCCCGCGGACATCGCGCCCGAGCCAGCCGCTCCGGCCGCACCCGCACCGGCAAAGCCTCCCGCGCCGGAAGCGCCTCCGGAGCTCTGTGCGCCCCCCGCGGAGGTTCCGACCGCGCCCCCGGCGCCGCTGAGTCCCGCGGTTCCGCCGCTGGGCGCACCGCCCGCGCTGGAGCCGCCCGGCGCGCCCGTGCTCGTCCCCGAGTTGCCGCCCGAAGGACCGCCAGAGGCGCCCGCCATCCAGGCCTCCCCGGGGGTGACGTCTCCGGTGCACGCGGTGACGGCACTCGCCGCGATCAGGGTCGTGAATGCGAGAAACCCGAGCTTCAGACCCCGAAACCGAGTCATCGTGGCGGACGGGCTATCATCGATGTCCGAACCGGGCAAGCAAGGGGCGGTCTCGCACGCGGCTGCCGAATGTGTGAATTCGTAGAAAACTTAACCGTGACTGCTCGCTGGGATGTGCACGAACGAGCGCCATCCGCGCGCAACAAAAAGGTGTCGCGTCCGAGGCGGATCGCCACAGGGAGCGGTCGAGCGCTCCCGCATGACGTAGGCTCTCGGGACAGGCTCCGCCGAGGTGACCGACTTGCGACCGGATCCACGCGTTTACTTCGCGGGCGAACGCACGTTGCTCGCGTGGGTGCGAACCGGCATCACGTTGATCGCGCTCGGATTCGTCGTGGCGCGCTTCAGCCTGATCGTTCGAGTGCTCGAGCTGACGCCTCCGGACTCGCATCCGTCCGGGGTGGGGCCGGCCATGGGCACCGTGCTCGCGCTGTTCGGGGGCTTCTTCACGCTGCTCGCGAGCTACAAGTTCGTGCTCTTCGTGCGCTCGCTCGGCCCCGATGAGCGTCCCCGCGTTCGCTTCGAGCCCGCGCTGACCCTCGCTCTCGCCTTCGTCGTGAGCGCGACGGGGATCGCGTTGGCGCTCTACTTGATCTCCTGAGCCCACGCCGGGCACGCACCGAAGGCGTGCCCTGCCGTGACGGTCCGAGCCGAGCTCGGGGCCCGAGCGCCGACGTGGCGCGCGGGCCCCGCACTCGCATGCGGCAGGAGCGTTGACTCAGCGTGAGCTCGGCCTCCCCGAGTGGGAAGGCCGAATGCTGGGCTCAGCGATGGAGATGGCTGGAGGGCGGGGAGGAGGGGCGCTGCGACGCAGGCAGATCCTCCTTGCGCACTTCCGCCTTCTCTTTGCGGATGTCGGCTTCGACGCGCTCCTTCTCCTCGTGAGGCGTCTTGGTTACCCGAATCTCCTCGCGGACGACCGGACGTTTGTGGATCTCCACCTCTTCTTCGACGATGGGAACCGTCACCGTGCTTTCCTGAAAGGCGCCGGCCCCGGGCTGCGTCCCAGGAGGCGCGTCGACGCGCTCGACGCGGACCTCCTCGTGCATGACCGGCACCGTGAACTCCTTGTGCTCGGTCACCACGTGCTTGTGGATCTCCACCTCGCCGGCTTCACGGCGATGCTTCTCCAGGGTGATTTCCTCCTCGGAGAGCGGGACCCGATGCTCTTCGACCGCGCTTCCTGCGGCCATGGGGGCCGTCGATACGCCCTCGCGCTCCTCGCGGCGCTCCTCACGGAGCTCACGGCGCTCCTCGTGCTTGTGCTCGCGCTCTTCCCGGTGACCCTGGAGCTTCTCGCGCAGCTTCTCGCCGAGCCCTTCCTTCTCCTTGCCTTCGCCCCGCGTTTCGATGCGCTCTCCTTCGTAGCGCTCGCTTTCGACCCGTTGCCCTTCGGGCCGTTGCGCTTCCAGCCGCTCGCCCTCGAGCCGCTCGGCCTCGAGCCGTTTCCCTTCGAGCCGCTCGCCCTCGAGCCGCTCGCCGCGCCGCTCACGGTCGAGCCCGGCGGCTCCCGCCGGAATCGCACCGCGCTCGGCCGTCGCCGCGGCCTCGCGAAGCTGATCGTCGCTCATCGACAGCCAAATCTCACCCTCGCGGATCGAGGAAATCAGGCTGTAGCTCGCGACGTATTCTTTCGGGAACAGCCAGCCTTTCTCGATCATGAACGACTGATCGGAAAGTGCGGTAACTTGCCCCAGATCTTTGCCGTTCGAGCTCCGTACCTTCATGCCCTCGCGGATTTCTTGCCGCTCCATGTCGTGCCTCCTCGTCGGCCGCGCATGTCTGCCGCATACGAGAACTCGAGCTCGGCGGCGCGGTCGATAACGACATAGTGATTCTTTCTTCATGACGGACAAGAACAATCGAGGAGCACGGACGCGCCCTCGACGGTAGATCACGAGTCCACGAGGTGCGGGTCGGAGTCCGAGTCGCGTCATGGTGCGCTCGACGAGCGCGCTCGCGGGCGACGCAACGTTGCTCTGCTCTCGCCGAAGCGAAACCCGGATTTCGACCTTCCCCGACCAGCAAACTCGAAACCTAGGCCGAGGAGCGGATTCCGGTGCCGAGCAGGGCTTTTAGCTCCACGCGAACCTCACCCGGACCAAACGTCTCGACCAGGCGGGCCAAGATCTCGTCGGAGAGCTCTTTCCAGCGCGCCTCGCCGACGCGCCGCCGCAAGAGAACCAAGTGCACGTTCGAGCGCTCCATCGACGCCCAGTGTGCTTCCGGGCTCGGGGCCACGGAGACGTGCGAGACGGGATGGACGTCGATCGCGTCGAAGCCTGCCTGCTGCATCTCCGCGAGCACCTCTTCAGGCTCGCCGAGCGGCGGCTTCGTGCGCCCGAAGGGGAGCTCCGGCATTTTCTCCACGAGCACCCGAAAGGGGAGCGCGTATTCCGGGACTTGGTCGAAAGGACGCCAGCTCGAGACCACGGCGCGCCCGCCCGGGCGGAGCACCCGCAAAAGCTCCCGAAAGCCTTGGAGCCGATCGGGAAAGAAGATCAACCCGAACATCGAAAACGCCGCGTCGAACGCCGCGTTCGGAAGAGGGAGCGCCTGCCCGTCCGCCACGATCGTCTCGATGTTCGCGAGCCGGCCTTCGCGCGCACGACGATTCAGCTCTTCGAGCATCCGTGTCGAGAAGTCGACGGCAACCACGCGCCGCGCTCGTGGCGCGGCTTGGAGCGTGAGCGTGCCCGGGCCTGCGGCGACGTCGAGCACGTCCGAATGCTCCGTGAGCGGTACGAGGCGGAGCGCTTCCCGAGCGAGCCCCGAGAACAGCTCCCAGTGCTCTTCGACGTAGGCCTGGTGGACCAGATCCCACGGCTCTGGCGTGGCGAGCGGGCTCCGGGGTGCGTCCGTCATGGCGAGACTCTGGTGTCGGTCCGTGGCCACCGCAAGAGGCGCCCCGTTCCGGCGAGGTGCACGGAGCTCGCTTCCGCGCACCCCGCCGTTTTCGAAGGCCCGCGCCTCCGCCCGACCGCGGTTGCGTCCGGACGGCTCTCGAGGACTCCTGAGCGTTCGTGGTCAGGGGCTCGGATCGTCGCGAGCGGGGGCGCTTCGTGCCTGTCTCTCGAGCCGTGAGAACACCTCCGGCGTGCCGCGGGCGGTGAGCGCGATCCCGTCGCCGTACGTCTCCTCGAGCACCTTGAGGTGTTCCCGGACCTCGGCGAGCACGTGCGCCCGGTCGTGAGGGAGCTCCACCGTCCGGGTGACCAGGAACTCGTCGAAGAACGCGACGATGCGCTCGCGCAACGCGCGGCCGTCCTCGCGCCGGAGCGCCGAGACCTGAATCGCCTCGGGAAACTCCTCGGCGAGGGCCCGGCGCGAGTCGGGATCGGGACGATCCGCCTTGTTCATCAGGACCCAGGTGGGGGCGTTCGACGCTCCGATCTCGGCGAGCACCGCGCGCGTGACACGGAGCTGCTCGCGAAACGCAGGGTCGGAAGCATCGACGACGAGGAGGAGGAGCCAGGCCTCGAGCGCTTCGTCCAGCGTGGACCGGAACGACGCGACCAGATCGTGCGGCAGCCGTTCGATGAAGCCCACCGTGTCGGAGAGGACGATAGGCGGATTCGTCGGCGGCACGAGCTTGCGGACCGTGGTGTCGAGCGTGGCGAACAGCTCGTCTTCGATCAGGACGTCGCTGCCCGTGAGGAGGCGCATCAGCGACGACTTCCCGGCGTTGGTGTAGCCGACGAGCGCGACGTGGAAGATGTCCGCGCGTCGTCGCCGCCTGACCTGCGCGCCGACCGTGAGCCGCTCGAGCTCGCGGCGGATGCTCGCCATGCGCTCGCGGATCCGCTGCTTTTCGAGCTCGACATTGGTGTGCCCGCGCGCCGCACGACCGCCGCCGCCTTCGCGATCGCCGAGCGAGCTATCGTCGCGCACGCGAGGGAGCTCGTACGCGAGGCGGGCGAGCTCGACCTCGAGCTTCGCCAGGCGGGTGCGCGCGCGCCGTTCGAACACGTGCAAGATGACCTTGGTTCGATCGAGGACGGGAACGCCCGTGGCCAGCTCGAGGTTGCGTTGCTGGCCGGGCCGGAGCTCGTCGTCGATGACGACCAGCTCCGCTTCCCGGCGCCGTTCGATGGTCTCCGGTCGGCGCGGGGGGGTGGGGCCTCGTGGAAGCTCACCCGGACCGCCCGTGAGCGCGGCGAGCTCCCGGAGCTTGCCTTCTCCGAGATAGCCAGGGGCACCCCGGTGCGGGCGTTTCTGGACGAGCGTGCGGACGACGGAGACTCCGAGGCCCGCGAGCAGGCGTGTGAGCTCTTCGAGCGAGGTTCGAACCTTGGATTCGGGCTCATCGGGATTGCGAACTGCGACGATGACGGCGGTGCGCCCCGGAAGTGCAGAGGATTGGATAGTGGATGGATGACGAGCAGGCATGCCAGGTCTCCTGGGCAAACGACGACTGGAGGAGACCGGAATGGCGTGCGCCTTCGCGAGCTCGCCGCGCAGGGAACCGCTCCGTGGCTTCTTCACGCGCGACTCCGATGCACACGCATTCCAGCCTCCCGGGACGAGGGAGTGAGTGGAAAGCAGCGCAACGGGGCACGCCAACCGCGGGGCTCGCGGAGGCCGAGGCTCTGCAGCGCTGCTGGTATCAGCGCAGACGGAGAGACGCGGTCCACATAGCGCTCGGAGTATGACTCGCCTTCGACGACGCGCAAAGTGAAAAGTTCGGCGAGCAATCTAGTGGGTCCCGCCTCCTATCCGTTTGTAGGCTAGGGCGATGCCTCGCCCGCGCGTACATCTGGTCGATGCCACCTACGAGCTCTTTCGTGCGTACTTCGGGGCACCGAAGGCGTTCGGAACGGACGGCGCCGAGGTCGGGGCGACGCGTGGCGTCCTCTCGACCTTGCTCCGGCTGACGCAGCTGGAAGGCGCGACGCACGTCGCGTGCGCGACCGATCACGTGATTCGCTCGTTTCGCAACGAGCTCTACGACGGATACAAAACGGAGATCGGGGTCCCCGAAGATCTGCTCTCGCAGTTTCCGCTCGTCGAGGAGGGCATTCGGGCACTCGGCATGGTGGTGTGGCCGATGGTGGAGTTCGAGGCCGACGACGCGCTCGCGACGGGCGCGGCGCGCTACGCCGCCGATGCCGAACAGGTGATCATCGCCTCACCGGACAAGGACCTCGCTCAGTGCGTGCGCGGCGACCGCGTGGTGATGCTCGATCGCCTCCGGCGAAAGGTGTACGACGAAGCCGCCGTCGAGGGGAAATTCGGCGTCTCACCGGGCTCCATTCCCGATTGGCTCGCGCTCGTCGGCGACACCGCGGACGGCTATCCCGGGCTGCCTGGATGGGGCGAGAAGTCCGCGGCCCGCGTGCTCGGGGTGTTCGAGTCGCTCGAGGCGATCCCCGCGGCCGCGCGCGACTGGCCGCCGAACCTCGTGCGCGGCGCCGAGCGGCTCGCCGCCACGCTCGCTGCACGACGGGACGAGGCGCTCCTCTATAAACGGCTCGCGACGTTGCGCACGGATGCCCCGATCACCGAGTCGCTCGACGAGCTCGAGTACGTGGGTGCGCGCCCCGAGCTGCGCGCCTTCTGCGAGCGCATCGGCTTCACGGATTTCTCGAGCCGCGTGACGCGCTGGGCTAAAACCCCGTGAACGTCATCGGGTTCGACGACGGCCCGTTCGAGCGCGCTCACCGGGGACGCGTGCTCCTGGTCGGCGCGGTGTGCGCCGGCACGCGGCTCGACGGCGTGGTCAGCGGTCGCATTCGTCGCGACGGAACGGACTCGACCGAGCGCATGATCGAGCTCGTCACGACGAGCCAGTTTCGCGAGCACGTCCGCGCGGTGCTCCTCCAGGGGATCGCGGTGGGCGGGTTCAATGTCGTCGATGTCCAGGCGCTGTCCGCGACGCTCGGCGTCCCGGTGCTGATCGTGATGCGGCGTCGCCCCGATTTCGCCAGCATTCGCCGCGCGCTGTTCGGCACCGAGGCGTCCGGGCGCCCGAGGCTTCGCGGCGCGGACCGCAAGTGGCGCTTGATCGAGGCGGCGGGCCCGGTCGAGCTCCTCGAGCTCCCGGCGAGCGCGCGCTCCCGGGCGCGACCGAGCGGCCTGCGCGGCGCCGCTCAGCGCGTCTGGATTCAGCGCGTCGGTCTCACGGCGAACGCCGCGCGGGCGCTCGTCGAGTCCACGACGCTGCACGGCCACATCCCGGAACCTTTGCGGCTCGCCCACCTGATCGCCGGTGGCGTCGCCGCCGGGACGAGCCGCGGGCGAGCGTAGAGCGACAAACGGTTGGGAACGCGCCGAACCATGCGCAGCGCCGAATGGAGTGCCCGCCTCGATTTCGGGCTCGCGCCGCCCCTCCCCGCCGAGGTGAACTCGGCGGGGCCCCTCCCCACGCGGGCACTCTGTCCGACGCAGTTTTCCGCATACCTCGGCGCGTTCCTAACCGTTTGTCGCTCTAGTGCACCGCAAGTCAGATGCGAGCAACCATCCCGGAAGCCGATTGCAGCACGATTGATGCTGAGCCAGGCCTCGCGAAATTGACCGCATTTCATATGCGGTGCACTAGTCAGCCCGAAATCTAGGCTCAGGTCGCTCAGTCGCACGAGCCTGGCTCCGCGATCGATGTCTCGATCACGAAGCGCGAGTGGAACGTGTGGCGCTCGGCGAAGAAGAAGTGGAGCGGATACGTCTCACCGCGCACGATGCCGAGCTCGTCGGCGCGTTCGTCGAGGGAGACCGTCTCGGAGAGGCTCTGGTGGATGCCGCCCAGATCGATGGCGAGCCTCCGGTTGATGAAGACCCACATGTCGTCATCGCCGGTGAAGCGGAAGATCTCGCCCCCGACGTACTGGAACGACGTCGAGGCCTCGAGCGTGAAGTGGTAGTTGTGCGCGCGGCCTTCGTTGCCGAGCAGCTCGCCGTCGATCGGGAAGAACTCGAGGTCCTCGTACACGAACATCCCGGGGCCCTCCTCGGAGACGTCGAGCTGGAGCTCGAGGCTCGCCGACGCGTTCACGCCGGGCACGTCGCGGAACCATTCATCGAAGTTTGTCCGTCCAGAGGTGGTGATCGAATCCGGAAGGTCCGCGTAGACGGGCTTGTCGTCGGGGCCGAGCTCCGCCATCACGAGCCCGCGTTCCGGGAAATTCCCGCCGATCGGGAGCTCGAAGTCGGGATGCTCGTCGCTGAAGTCGCGAACCGTCACCTTCAGCTTGGGCGGCTTGGGCGCTGCGGCGTTGCACGGCTCCCAGCGCCCCGAGCGACAGATCACCTCTCCCGAGCCGCAAACGCTCTCGCAGGCGAGCCGTACCTCGGGCACGTCGCAGGCTCCCCATTCGCCCGCCTCGCAGGTCTCGACGCCCGAGCCGCACGCGTTGGAGCAGGGACGCGTGACCGGCGGCACCTCGCAGGAGCCCCACGCATCGTCTTCGCACCACTCGAGCCCCGAGCCGCACGCCGTCGCGCAGGGCCTCGAGGTCCGCGGCACGGCACAGGGTTGCCAGACACCGCCCTCGCAGCGCTGCTCGCCCGACCCGCAGCGCGTGGCGCAAGCGCGCGTCGCTTCGGGGGTGAAGCACGGCTCCGGTCCCGGGAGCTCGGTGCGCGCCCCGCAAGCGAGCGCGACGAGCAGTGGGAGGAAGCCGGTCACCCAGCGAAACGAACCTGGCCGGCGCCCGGCCCGTTGCGTGATGCGCATGCGGGCCGGAGTGTACCAGCGCGGCGAGCCCGTTCGACAGCTCGCTCCCGCGTCGACGACGGGCCGACGCGGAGCGAGCCGATGCGATCGCGAGCGATTGGGGGGACTTTCCCCGCGGTCGTCGCTCAGCGCGCTTCGGTGGGGCGCGGACGGTCCTTCGGGGCGCGCGGGGCGTCGCTCGCGACCTGGATGCTCCGGCGGATGAGCCGCTCGATGTCGCGGAGCAGGCCGCGTTCCTCGGGGTCGCAGAAGGAAATCGCGCGTCCTGCGGCACCCGCGCGCCCCGTGCGCCCGATCCGGTGCACGTAGCTCTCCGGAACGTTGGGCAGGTCGTAGTTGATGACGTGCGAGACACCCTGAACGTCGATCCCGCGTGCGGCGATGTCGGTCGCGACGAGCACCGGGGTCGTCCCCTGGCGGAAGCCCGCGAGGGCGCGCTCGCGCGCGCTCTGCGATTTGTTGCCGTGAATCGCCGCGGCCGGGATGCCCTCGCGGAGCAGTCCCTTCGCGATCTTGTCGGCGCCGTGCTTGGTGCGCGTGAAGACGAGCGCACGCTCGACGGCGTTCGCGCGCAGGACCTCGGTGAGCAATGAGCGCTTGTCCGGCCTGTGGACGAAATACACGGCCTGCTCGACCGTCTCCGCGGGCGTGGCGACGGGCGTCACGGACACGTTGAGCGGATTCGTGAGGATGTTCTGGGCGAGATCGCGGATCGGCTTCGGCATCGTGGCCGAGAAGAGTAGGGTCTGCCGCTCCTTGGGCACGGCCGCCACGATGCGACGCATGTCGTGGATGAAGCCCATGTCGAGCATGGTGTCCGCCTCGTCGAGCACGAGGAACTGGACCGCGTCGAGGCGAACGAAGCCCTGGCGCATCAGATCGAGCAGGCGCCCGGGGGTAGCGATCACGATCTCTGGCGAGCGCGCGAGCTTGCGCTCCTGATCGCGCTGGCTGACGCCGCCGTAGATGACGGCGTGCTCGAAGCCCGTGTGACGGCCGTACCGCGCCGCCGACTGGCCGAGCTGCGCCGCGAGCTCGCGCGTCGGCGACAGGATCAGCGCGCGAACACGACCCGTCGCGCCCGACTCGGAGAGCCGCTGCAAGAGCGGGAGCAGGAACGCCGCCGTCTTGCCGGTGCCGGTCTGTGCACAGCCGAGCAGATCGCGGCCGGCCAAGACCTTCGGGATGGCCTGAACTTGAATCGGTGTGGGCGATTGATAGCCGGCCTCGGCGGCCGCACGCGCGAGATCGCTCGCGAGGCCGAGCTCCGTGAACGCGGCGAGCGCCTCGGGGGTCGCCGCACAGACGGGGCGCGGGAGGGGCTCACGCGGGGAATGTCGGGGACCGCCGCCGTCATGAGGGCGCCGCGGCCGGCCATCGGCGCGCTCGTTCGGGCGCGCATGAGGGCTTCGAGCCTGAGGGTTTCGAGCCTGAGGGTTTCGAGCCTGAGGGTTTCGAGTCGCTGCTCGGTCGGAAGAAGTACCGCTGGGGTGAGGACGTCGATGCGACGGCTTCGGCCGTCGCTGGGAGGAAAAGGTCACTTGGGTCGAGCTCGATCTTGGGCGGCAAACCAGAGGACCCCCGTGATGCGTGCCGCCGATCGACGCCGTCAGAGGAGGCGCGGGAGAAACGCCGCGCCCACGAGCGCCACGACTACCCGACGGACTCCGAACCCAAAAGCCTTGGCTCGGGACGGCGGCGGGCTCGAAGCGAGCTCGTGCGGGCGCACCCTAGCGCGGAGCTCGCGAACGAGCAAACCTCCCCGCGGAGCGCCGCGCCGTCACACCGCGCCGTTCTCGTGGAGCTGAACATCGAGGTCCCTCTCTTCCAGCGGGGGCACGGCCCCGCTCCGTCGAAGTGAATCCGGCGGACATCCCCAGGTCTTGGGGCCCCACCCCAAAACGGTTGTTTCATTGGGAGACCAACACACCGGCGAAGCCGGCCGCCTCGAAAGTGCCAATGCAACTTTGGTGACGCGGCACTACGTTCTGCGGTTCCGCATCCGGTTGGCGATCCGCCGGATCGTCGGGACGAGCTGCGTGGCCGCATCGGCTTTCGGCACGACGGCGTCGGCGCGCACTCGCCGAGCCGTCTCGGCGAGCTCGGCGGGATCGCACGACGAGACGAGGACGATCGCGATGCGCTCGAGCCGCGGCGTGTTGCGCAGCATCTTGGCGAACTTGTCTCCGTTCAGCTGCGGCATGTACATGTCGAGCACCACCACCTCGATCTGCTCGTTCATGATGGTGCGCGACGCGCCGATGGGCGAGGGCAGCTCGAAGACGACGTACCCCGCTTCCCGCAGCGTCGTGGCGAAGATCTCTCGGGTGAGATCGTCGTCGTCGATCAGCAGGATCCGGGATTCCATGAAACGTTCACGTTCGCGTGGGGGGATGCTCGAGATCGAGCGAAAACGGGCCCTCCTCGCAGGCGGAGGGCCCGGAGCCGGTCAGTACTGAACGGCGTAATTGGGATCTCCAGGAGCTCGGCCGTCGATGCGGACGATTTTGAGCTCGGGGCGCACCTCGTCACGCCGAACGTAGCTGATCGAGCCTTCGAGATGGCTCACCACGCGTTGCAGCATGTCCGTCGGCTGCACGGCTTTCGGCGGCCCCGACTGCCCCCGGATCTTGCGATCGATCCAGTAGCGGGCGACGGCCTCCGCGGACATACCGAGCACCGCGCGGTCGAAGCCGACGCGATCCTGCGAGAGCGCCGCGTGGTTCAGCGGGATGAGCCGTTTGCCGCCCGGAGCGTTCACGTGCTCTCCGAGGTACAGACGCTTGAGCGTCGCGAGCGAGAGATCCGTGATCGGGCTGTCCTTCGCGACGACCACGGCGAGGTGGACCTTCGTCGAGTCCGCCCGGACGGTCTTGCTCGGAGGGGCCGCCAGCGCGAGGAGCGCGCCGGCGAAGCACACGAGGAAGGGACGTCGTCTCAGCATGGCTCAGAAGCTCCACGCAACTTGGAGGTCCAGCGCATTATACCCATCCGGGCTCGTCAATCCGGGTGCCGGAATCGGGAACCACGAGTGGGTGATCTGCGCTTTGAGGACGACACGGGGTGTGGGGCGCGCATTCAAACCTCCCCACACCGCGGCCGAATCCGGCAAGAACGAGTGCTTTCCGATGTAGTAGTACTCGCCACCGAAGAACGGCATGAGCCCGAAGAACGGAGTCCGGTATCCGGTGAGCCCGTACACACCGTAGCGGCGGTTGTCGGGAGTCCACCCAGGCGGGCCGGGCGTGAAGCCGGGATCGGCGGGCCGAACCCGGTCGTCGTACGCCGTGTCCTGGACGATGCCCTCGGCCTGGAAGAGGAACCCGGCCTTCTCCAGCTTGAAATCCGCGGCGAGGCTCAGCTCGTCGAACTGGAGGATCACCGGGTCTCGGCTCTCGAACTGCCCGTCGGCCCCGATCACGTACTCGTTGGTGCGATCGGTGAACTTGCCGCGATAGCCCGACACGCCGAAGGTGATCGTGCCGAGATTCGAGTCGTTCTTGAGGTAGAGGCGTCCGCCGATGGCCTTGTTGTGATCGAGATCCTGATAGGCGTCGATCGGGCCGCGACCGTTGGAGAGCGTCAGGTGGTACCCGAGCTCCGTCGGGCCGAAGTAGGCGCTGCCGTAGAGCTCGAGACCGGTCTGGCGCTCCGGGAACAGGGACTCACCGATGATGTACGGGCGTGCCACGCCGATGATCACGGGCGAGCCGTGGTCCACGTTCCAGATGCCGTACGGCGTGAGCCACTGGCCGGCGCGCACCGTGAGCATCGGATGGAAGGTGCGCTCGATCCACGCCCGCTCGATCTCGACGCCGCCCCAACGCAGGGGACGGTTCAAGTCGTTGTAGTCGGGCACGTGCGTGTCCGTCCTTGGGCCGTCCGGGGTGAGCGTGGGCACGGAGCCGTGCGGCAAGTAGAGGAAGCGCACTTCCACGAGCGAGCGCCACTGGTCTCCGAGGTCCGCGCCGAAGTACACGTTCAGGTTGCCGACCGCGAAGGTCTCGTACTCCTGAGCGAACTCGAAGTCGCTGAGCGGCTGGCGGTAGGTGAAATCGGCGAAGCCGTAGATGCTGAGCTTGGGCTCTTCTCCGGCGACCGCCGCCGCTTGCTCGGCGGCCATCGCGGTGGCCAACGCCTCTGCCGAGGCGGCTGCCTCTGCGTCGGTCGCGCTCGCTTCCGCGCTCGCGTCGGTCGCGGGAGGCGTCGCCGTTGCCGCGGGAGCCGGGGGCGATGCAGCGGGCGGCGGCATCTCCGATTCCGGCACGAGGCTCGGCGGCAGCACGGGGATCCCCGGATCGGGATCTTCCTCCGCGGCCGGCGGGGTCGCGGAGGGCGCCTCCGGCGGAAGCGCCGCGGGATCCGTCGGCTCCGGCGCGGGTTGCGCGAGCGCCTCGAGCGGCAAGCCGCACGCGAGCGCGATGAATGCGCACGTCCGGAGTCGCGCCGAACGACGGGAGGGTCTCGAACGCATCGTCATTGTGCGCACGCTCCTGTGGGAAGGCACAGTGGCTGCGGGATGCCGAACGCGCTGAGGTCGCAGCATTCCGAGCCCTCGAAGCAATCGTTCGGATCCAAACTGCAGTTTTCGACCAAGCAGGTCATGGACACGAAGATGTCGCAGTACGTCGCGTCCGTGCCCGCGCAGTCGTCGTTGCTCGTGCACGGCATGCCCGCACCGAGCGGCGGCCGCTTGCAGTAGCTCGGCGAGGCGCTCAGATCGCAGACATAGCCGCCCTCGCAGTCCGCCGTGCTCGTGCAGTCACTGATCGTGCAGTAACCGCTCGTCCCGTCCACGAGTTGGCAATGCGGATAGCTCGAATCCTGACACGGCTCGTCCACCGAGCAGTCGGCGCCGAGCCCCATGGGCGCGGCCTCGCAGGCTGCGCCGGGGGCCGGCCGGCTGTAGCCCGGAGCGCACTGGCAGCCGCTCGGGCCGGAGACTTCGTTCGCGCCACAGGCGACGCAGCCCCGGTCGGTCCAGGCAGTGCCCGGAGCGCACACGCAGCGCTGATTGTCGCCGTAGACGACTTGGTTTGGCCCGCATCGATCGTCGGGGTCGAGCGTGCACGCTCCCGCGATCGATCCGAGTAGTAGCAGGAGTGCCGCAGTACCCCTCAAGCGGCGCGCTCCTGCGCGCTTATCGATGTCCTCTGCTCCCAATGAAAGCACCTGAGCTCCTTTCTGGTGCAAGGAGGGTCGTCGCTCGCATACGGCTAACCCAAAGTTCACTTTAGTGTCACAAGAGACGATTCTTCCGAATGCTGCTCGGCGACAGGCGTTCTCGAGTTGCCCGGCCGGCAGGCTCATCGCGCGGAGGCAGCCGAGCCTTTGCTCTCCGCGGTGAGTCGCTGGCTCACGCGCTCGAACTCCGAGACCAGCTCTGCAAAGAGCTCTGCGCGATTCGTCGGGTTCGCCTCGAGCTGCGCGCAGAGGCTCGCCATGCGCGGCACGCCCATCGCGAGGCATCCGCCCTTCAGTTTGTGCGCGGCCTGCTTGAGGGCCGTGGGATCGTTCGCGGCAATCGCCCTTTCGATCGATTCGATCTGTCCCGGTGTGTGCTTGAGGAAGATACGAATCACGTTTTCGCTGCGCCGCACCCTCGGGTCCAGCGCCGACGGCACTTCCGCGACCGGCGCGGGAGGCGGAACGAGCGACCCCGCCACGCTCGCCCGCTCCGGTTCTTCCTCGTCCGCCACCGGCCACCAACGCTCGAGTATCTCGTCGAGCGCTGCCTGGCTGATGGGTTTGGCGAGGTAGTCGTCCATCCCGGCCGCGAGGACCTTTTCGCGCTCACCGCTCAGCGCGTGCGCGGTCACGGCGATGATCGGGACCCGCCGCTTTCCGGCTTCGCGCCTGCGAATCTCCCGGGCCGCTTGATAACCGGTCATCACCGGCATCTGGCAGTCCATGAGGATCAGCGGGTACTCCTTGTCCTCGAGGGCCTCGAGCGCGCGCTGGCCATCCTCGGCGACGTCCGCCGTGTAGCCGAGCTCGCGCAGGAGCTCGAGCATGACCTCTTGATTGATCGGGTTGTCCTCGACGACCAGGAGGTGCCGCGTCTCCGTGCGCCGCTGCCGTGGCCGGCTCGTGAGCTTTTTGTTGCTGCTCTGGTGGGGCGGGCGGCTATTGATGAGCCGCGTCATCGTCGCGGCCAGGTCTCCGGCGCGCACGGGCTTCTGCAGGAACGCGTGCGCGAGGGACTTGGCTTCGCTCGGCAGCCGCTGCTCGTCCTCCGAGGTCAGCAAGATGACGAGCGGTCGGCCGAAGGCGTCGCTCGAGCTGAGCTTGCGAGCGAGGTTCAAGCCGTCGACCTCGGGCATGTTCATGTCGGTGAGCACGAGGCCGAAGGGGTCGCCCGCGCGGGCCGCGAGCTCGAGCTGATTCAACGCGGAGACCGCGCCGTCGGCGCTCCCGCCCGGACTGCCCCAGCTCGTGAGCAGCGCTTCGAGAATGAAGCGGTTGGTCTCGTTGTCGTCGACGATCAGCGTGCGCACCTTGTGCTGAGGGAGGCGCGGCTGGCTGGGATCGAGGACCGTCGCCTCCGCGAGCGGCACCGTGAACCAGAACGTACTGCCCTTGCCGGGCATGCTGACCACCCCGATCTGTCCGCCCATGAGCCGCACGAGCTGCTTGCAGATGGCGAGCCCCAGCCCCGTGCCGCCGTATTTGCGCGTGAGCGAGCCGTCGACCTGCGAGAACGCGTCGAACAGGCGCGACTGCGCCTCCTCGGAGATCCCGATGCCAGTATCGGAGACCTCGAAGCGCACGGTCGGCTCGGCGCCTTCGATCGCTTCGCGGCGCGCGCGGAGCACGACCTGGCCTTGCTCGGTGAACTTGACCGCGTTGCCGAGCAGGTTCGAGAGCACCTGGCGGAGCCGGTCGCGGTCGGCTTCGATGTATTGGGGCAAGCCGGGCTCGGCGTGGCACGCGAGCTCGATGTGCTTGAGATGGGCGCGCGCCGCGAAGAGATCGACGACCTCTTCCAGGAGCTGACGCACGCTGCACGCCTCGGGGCGAAGCTCGAGCTTCCCGGCCTCGATCTTGGAGAAGTCGAGGACGTCGTTGAGCACCGTCATCAGGCCGTTGGCCGACGAGCGCAGCGTCTCGATGTAGCGGCGCTGCTTGGTGTCGAGCTGCGTCCCGTGGAGCAGCTCGATCATGCCGAGCACGCCGTTCATCGGAGTGCGGATCTCGTGGCTCATGTTGGCGAGGAACTCGCTCTTCAGGCGCGCGGCTTCGAGGGCGGCGGCCGTGGTCTTTTCGAGGCGCCGGAACGCGCTCTCGGTGAGTCGGAACAACGGGCCGATGTAGAAGCTGACGAAGCCGAGCGCCGCGAGCAGAGCGGCCACCGCTCCGAAGCTCGCGCTGACGAGGATGTCTCGCTCGAGCCGAGTGCCCGCTTCGAGCCGCTCCGTCGAGGCGACCACCGCGACGCGCCCAATCGTGGCCCCTTCGATCGAGGACTCGGCCCACGAGGCATAGGCGCCTGGGTAGCGCTGCAGAGCGCCCGGCTCGGCCTTGAAGAGACGCTCGTGCGGGACCGGTGGCTTCCCATGCACGGTGAGGACCTGTCCATCGGCGTCGGTGACGACGATGGCGGAGATGTCGGAGTCTTGAGCATAGGTCCGGAGCTGGGCGCGGATCTTGGCCTCGTCCGCGAGCAGGATGCCGAGCTCGGTCGTGTGCGCGAGCTCGGTGGCGCCGCGTCGCGCTTTCCACTCGAGATCGGCGGCGATGGAGGGGGTGAGCTCCTCGAAAATCCTCGAGACCAGTGAGAAGATGAGCCCGCTCAAGGCGAGGAGGACGGCCGCGGTGAAGACCATGAACGCGACCTTGATGCGCAGGCTCGAGACGACGTTGCGTCGTTCTTCCTCGATGGCTCGCGCGTCGCGGTCGATCGTCGAAACGGCGTTGGGGGCCGAGCTCGGTGAGCTTTGGGTCATCGAAAGGCTCCGTTCCCGCGCGAAATTCGGAGCGGAAGCTCGCGCAGCGCAGGGGAACGGCGGAGCGGACGAAACAATGAAGCCTTCGCCAGCGATCCCGAGTGCGGCGCTGTGGGCGAAGGCGGTCAGCTGCCCGCGACGGTCGCCCGTTCGAGGCCGAGGTCGGTGTAGACCCTGAGCTCCGCCAGCGGTCGCAACGCGGTCCGCCGCACCCACACGAGCAGCGCCAGTGCGACCACCGTGAGCCCCGCGGCGAGGCACGCCCAGATGCCGACCAAGCCGTGGCCGAGCACGAACCCGAAGAGGTACGCGAGCGGGAGCGCGACGACGTAGTACCCGAACAGATTCACGTACGCCGCGGCGTCGGGTCGCCCCATGCCGCGCAAGAGCCCGCCGGCGACGACCTGCGTCCCATCCGAAAGCTGGAAGGCCGCGGCGATGGGGAGGATGCTCGCCGCCAGCGACACGACTTCCGGATCGTCCGTGTACAAGCGGGGCAGCTCGAAGCGCAGCGCCGTGAACGCGGTCGCCGACACCACCATGACGCCGCCGCCGAGGAGCAGCGACGCTTTCGTCGCCGCGCGCATTCCGAGGGTGTCACCCGCGCCGATCAGGTTCCCGACGCGGGTCGCCGCCCCTTGCGAGATGCCGAGAGGCACCATGAACGCGAGCGCCGCCAGGTTGAGCACGATCTGGTGGCTGCCGACCCACTGTCGCCCGAACCAGCCGGCCATCAGCGTCGAGATGGAGAACGCCCACGCCTCGAGCGCGATCTGCGCGCCGACCGGCACGCCGAGGCGCGCGACGTGCAAGAGCCCGCGCGCCGAGAACGATTCTCGATCCCAGGGCCGCCACGCGCCCGCGCTCAAGCGGAAAATGCGAATCCAGGACACGAGCCCAATCACGAGCAAGAGCGTGCTGATCGAGCTGGCGATGGCCGCGCCTACGAGGCCGAGCGCGGGCATGCCCAAGTTGCCGAAGATGAGACCCCAGTTGAGCACCGCGTTGACGACGTTGCCGAGCCACATCACCCAGGTGGCGGGGGCCATCAGCGTGCGCCCCTGGAGGTACTGGCGCAGGGCCGCGTAGATCAGAAAGCAGGGGACCGTCGGCTGCTTGTAGAGGTTGTAGCGGGCGGCAAGCTCGGCGATCGCGGGCTCTTGCCCGAGCAGCACGAGCCCGGGACGCGTGAAGGCCAGGAGCACACAGACGGGGATGCTCGAGAGGACCGCAAGCAACAGGCCGCGCTGGAGCGCGAGGGCGGTGCCCGGTCCGTCGCCGCGACCGTGGGCCTGACTGATGAGCGGATCGATGCCCATGACCAGGCCCAGCGCGGCGGAGATCCAGGTCCACTGCCACATGTTCGCGAGCGCGCTGGCCGCGAGCTCCGCGACCCCGAGGCGGCTCACCATGATGGTGTCCACCACCCCGGTCGCCATCATCCCGAGCTGCGTCAGGACGACGGGGCCCGAGAGTCGGGAAATCACACCGATTTCGTGCCGCGTCGAAGCCATCCCGCACCTCGCCGAGAAGGGGGACGTTCATGGTACCCGGCACTCGGCTTGTCAATCCGCGGGTCGGAAGCCCGGTCGACGTCGGGTGTAACGGGGGGAGAGCGCGGCGTGCTGCGGCGCCGCCGACACGATGCTACGGCGCGGTATGGGCAAACTCTACGGGTCGCTCGAGGACGTCCGGTCGTTCATCGAGCGGCAGCACCTCTTTTTCGTGGCGACCGCGCCCACGGACGTGGCGGGCCACGTCAATCTCTCGCCGAAGGGCCTCGACGGGTTTCGAGTGCTCGGACCGAAGAGCGCTGCCTACGTGGACTACCCGGGCAGCGGAGTGGAAACGATTGCTCACTTGCGGGACAACGGGCGCATCGTGCTCATGTTCTGCTCTTTCACGGGAGCTCCGAACGTCGTGCGCGTCTGGGGGCGCGGCCGCGTGCTCGAGCCGGGCGACGACGGCTTCGACGAGCTGCTCGCCCACTTCTCGCCCAAGCTCGTGGTGCGCGCGCTCATCGCGATCGACGTCGAGCGGGTCGGCAGCGCGTGCGGGTTCGGCGTGCCGCTCTACGACTATCGTGGCGAGCGCGAAGAGCTCCTTCGATGGGCCGATCGAAAGGGTGAAGCGGGCCTTGCGGCGTACATGAACGAGAAGAACGCGGCCAGCATCGACGGGCTCCCCGGCCTCGCGCGTTCCCGCTCCTGAAGCCGACTCCGCGCGAGGGCCGGCGTGCGCCGTCCGGGTGGCCGGTGAGTGTCGGGGCCACTCTCCAGGGTGCTTCGTGCCCTCCTCGCGCACGATTGGCGGTGCTACCGTTGGGCGCGGCTGGGTTGGGTCTTGCCGCTCTCGCGTTTCGTCAACGAGCAGCTCGCGCAATTGGACGGTTTCCTTTCGGATCCGGACGCCGTGTTGCTCGAGCTCCGCGCGATGCCCGAGCAGCGCGTGCTCGTGACGAAGCTGCTGCTCAGCATCGCCGAGCGCGGGGAAATGTTGTTCGGCGCCGTCGACCTCGAGCTCGCGGATCCCGTGAGCACGTGCGCGGCGATGGAAGCGGCGCTGCTCGAGCTCGCGCAGCAGGCGAAGGCCGTCTTCGACGAAGACGGCTGTGCCTTCGGTGCACCGGTCTCGCCCGTCGATCCGACCCTCACGGACGAGCCCGAGACGCGCGTCGCCGTGCTCGGCGAGAGCATCGCGAGGGAAGCGCAGCCCGTGTTCGACGGCGTGGTCCTCGTGCTCGCCGTGCGCTTCGAGGGGGACGCACTCCCGCTCGCCACGACGCTGACGCGGATCGCGACCGCGCTCGAGAGCGGCCGGTTCAAGCTCGTCTTGCTCGCCGACCGAGACCGTCCCGTGCTCGGGCCGGTTCCGCTGCCGCGGCCACGGCTCGCCGTGCCCGCCGCGGCCGAGCTCGGTCACGTCGCCCCGCTCGTCGAGCGCCTCACGAAGAACCCGCTCGCTCGCGTTCTCGCCTGCGATGTCCATCCGGCCGCACGAGCGCGCTTCGGCGACGCGGTCGTCGCGGCGGCCGCGGGGCGCCTGCCCGCCGTGCACGTGCACGACGTCCGGTTCTGGAGCTCCGTGCATTTCTATGGTCGCTGCCTCGAGCAGATCGTGCCGTGGTGTGAACGGATGGCGGCGAGGGCCGGCGGCGGAGCCCGATTGTCCGAGATTCGCGCGCGCGTCGAGCACCCTCTCGGGCGCGACGGCGCGGAGGTCCACTTCCTGCGCATGCTGGAGGAGCTCGTCGAGCCGTGGCAGGGCGAGAACGGGAAGCTCCTGGTCGTGCTGACACCCGACCTCTCGGCCCCCGATTTGCGAGGCGACGAGCTCGAAGCATTGCTGAGCTCCGTCGACCTCTTGAAGCGCGCGGCAGTGACGCCTCGGATCAAGCTCGTGGTGGCCGGCCCGGGCCTCGTCGCGGAGCGGCATCCTCGTGTTCCCCCGATCCGAATCCACGAGATCACCGTCGATGGGCCCGTGATTCGAGGGGGAATCGAGGAGCGCTTGCGCGAGCCCGAGCTTCCGTTGATCGAGCGGCTCCGGCTCACGTCGGCGCTGTCGAGCTTCGAGATCACGACGGGCGACCCGACTCGGGGCCTCGAGCTCGGTCTCGAGGCGCTGGCGCTCGCGCAACGAACGGAGTCGCCCGAAGAGGTGGCCGTCGCGCACTATGCTCTCGGGGGCAACCTCTATCAGTGCCTGGCGATCGCCGAGGCGGCCTCCGCGTACACGAGCTGCCTCGAGCTCGCTCTCGATCACGGAAACGTGCCGCTCGCTGCACAGGCGCTGGTCGGCATCGGCAACTGCCGCCTCGTGAGCGGCGACCACGACGCGGCCATCGAAGCGTACACGGTGGCCCGCACGTACTTTTCCAACAGCGGCAACGTCGTCGGGCAAGCGTACGCCGTCACGTGGCTCGGCGAGGCGTACGCGCGAAAGGGCGAGCTCGAGCGAGCGGAGTCGCTCCTCGGTCACGCGCTCGAGATCTACGAGCGCGGGGGCGAAGGCGCGACTCACGGCAAGGCAGAGGTCCTTCAGCGGCTCGCGCGCGTTCAGGAGCAGCTCGGGCGCCGCGAGGCCGCAGCGCGGAGCGCCGCCGAGGCGCGCGCGGCCGGCGCTTGCTCGCCCGTGGCGACCGAGCCATAGCCGGAAAGTCGACGACAGATGCCGGTCCTCAAGCGTCTCTCCGATGTCCGATACTCCCGCGCCGTCGAACGGTACACGCAGGGCCTCTCGGGCTTGAACGCCGCGCGGTCCGGCCTGGCCCCGACGACGGCGGCGGTGGTGGCGCGCGCCGCACAGAACGCGGCGCCCGATGCCGAAGGCAAGGGCGGGACGGTGCAGGCGGAGCCGCCGCCAGCGGCGGAACCGTCAGCGGCGGCTCGGGCGTTGGCCGCGGTGGCGAGCGGGATTCAAACCCTGATCGCGGCCGAAATGGCGTTCTCCGCGCCGTTCGGCAAGATCCCGTTTCCCGCGTTTCCGGCGCTCCGCGTCTGGGACTTGGACGTTGGATTGCCGCACGCTCACAACCATCCCCCCAACGTCGTCCCGCCGAGCCCGGTTCCCATTCCCTTTCCCAGCATGGGCCCCGTGATCCCGATTCCCATTCTCTCCGGGGCGTCCACGGTGCTCATCAACGGTCAGCCGGCTGCGCGCTGCGGAGACCTCGGGCTCGGTATCTTCTGCGGGGGCTTCTTCCCGATGTTCGAGGTCTTCCTCGGATCGTCGAACGTGTGGATCGAGGGGGCGCGGGCCGCGCGCGTCGGCGTCGATATCACGAAGCACTGCCTCTTCTCCGCGCCGCGGCCGAGCGATCCGCCGCTGGGTCCGATGATCGGGACGACCCTGCCTCCCGGGAGCCCGAACGTGCAGGTCGGCGGCATCCCGATGCCGTCCATCTTCAGCTTGGCCGTGGCGCAGGCGCTCAAGGCGGTGTTCAAGGGCGTCGGCGCGGTGGCTCGTAGAGCCAGCGCGCGCTCCTATGTCGACAAGCTGCTCAAGAAAGGCGCGTTGGTGCTCGACGACGCCGTTGCCCCTCCGGGGTGGACGCAAGCCATGCTCGACGACCTGCACCGGATCGCGTCGACGCGTACGGGGCGGGAGGTGTTGAGGCGCATCGAGCGGAGCAAGAAATCCGTCCGCATGGTCCCGTACGACGGCTGGTTTCCGACGAAGAACGGGCCCGCGTGGTCGCCGCACAATGCGTGGGCCGCCCCGATGGGCCCAGACGGCCTCATGGACCTGGCCACGAAGCGGCCTGGCGCGGGGTCCGACGCGATGGTCGCCCACAACCCCGCGCACTGGGCGAATCACCCGAGCGGCGGGTACCCGGGCGCCCCGAAGCAAACGTCTTCCGACGGCATCCTGCTGCACGAGATGAATCACGCTGCCAACGCGACCGAGGGGCGGATGCGCGGGCAGGGCGTGAGCGACGCACACGGCTGGGACCAACGCTGGAACAACTTCGAGGAGTACGACACGGTCGCGAAGGAGAACGGCTATCGCCAAGAACGCGGCCTTCCCACGCGCTCCGACTACACGAGCCCGTTTCCCTGATCGTCGGCTCGGATCGAAGCGGACGTCGAGCGCGCCCATCCCGCGCTCGGGGCGTCGCTACTGGCACGATCTCACGACGAGGAGCGCGACGAGCACGATCGGAAACGCGAGCCACAAGCCTGCGACGAGCGCCTCTGCCAGGCGGTTTCGCGGCGGCTCGGGACGCGTCTTGGCCAAGTCTTTCGCGGCCTCGCCGAGCGTCTTCGTCGGCAGCGGCGAGCAGCCTCCCGGCCACACCGTGAGCGGCTCTTCGGACGGCGCGAGCGCTTCGAGCGCCCGCTCTCCCTCACTGGCATCGAGCTCCTTCAAGAGGAGCGCCGCATAGAGGCGAGCCGCCGGGGAGGGGGCGTTCAGGAGCTCGTGGAGCTCGGCGCGCGACTCG
>Ga0079224_100000760_pt1 | contig 34042 bp, 35 predicted proteins | sample Stecom2015_FD_80414 | JGI IMG/M metagenome (GOLD analysis project Ga0079224, IMG submission 80414) | Agricultural soil microbial communities from Utah to study Nitrogen management - Steer compost 2015 | ecosystem: Environmental > Terrestrial > Soil > Agricultural land | place: USA: Utah... | reverse complement strand
GATGTGCAAACTCCCGTTCCCGCTTCCTTCGCTCTGCTCAATCTGGTGGAAAGCGGAAAGGTTCCCAAGGGAACGGTTTTCACCGAAATCGAACTGGGTTATCACGGACAATCCTATGACGCCAAAACCCGTGTACTTTCTCCCGTCTGGAAATTTGCGGCCGCCGACGGCCGAACCTATTTTGTCAATGCGCTGACGGGAGCCCTCCAGCCCTAACTCGCAGAAGCAGCAATTCGCACGGTAGAAAAAGGGGAAGATCTGCATGCGATACAGCGTTCTCGCCAGCGGAAGCACCGGAAACGCCCTTTACATCGAGACGGATCAGGTGCGCCTTCTTGTGGATGCCGGCCTTTCCGGCAAACAGTTGGAACAGCATTTGAGAAGCATCGGGGTGGATCCGCAGACACTGACCGCCATCCTCGTCTCCCACGAACACATCGACCATGTGAAGGGATTGGGCGTGTTTGCACGCCGATACCAGATCCCGATCTACATGAACGAAGCCACCTGGTCGGCCCTTCCCGCCTCCGTGGGAGCCATCGACGATGCTTGTCGAAATGTGTTGGAAACCGGTGCCGCCCTGGACCTCGGGGATCTGAAAATCGAAACCTTCGAAGTTTCCCACGACGCTGCGGAGCCAATCGGATTCCGCTTTCAGCACGGCGACGAATCCCTGGCTCTGGTCACAGACCTCGGATATGTCAACCGGAGAATCGTCGATCAGGTCGCCGGCGTTGATGCCCTCATCTTTGAAAGCAACCACGACGTCAACATGCTCCGGATGGGTTCCTATCCCTGGAATGTCAAGCGGCGGATTTTGAGCGACGTGGGCCACCTTTCCAACGAGGACGCCGGTGAAGCCCTCGCCGAGATCCTCGCCGGCAACGGCGAACAGGTTTCCCTGGCCCACCTGAGCCAGGAAAACAATCTGATGGAGCTGGCTCACATGACGGTCCGCCAATTCCTGGAGGAGGCGGGCTTGCGGGTGGGGCTCGATGTCCAGCTGTGGGAAACCTATCCGGACCGCCCCACGCCGCTGCGCTCCGTCAAGGCCAAGGGCTGACTCTCCGGGGATCCCCTATTTCCCCTTCTCTCCCCGCTCTTTGGGAGGGGATGCGGGATCCCCGGATTTCTCTTCCTCCCCATCCTTCCGAAGCGGCACGACCGCCATCTTCCGATCCAACTCCCGGGCAATCTCCCGAATCTCTTCCCGGGTCACGATTCCCTTTCCCACCAACAATTCCACCAGTGCCAGCCACAGGATGGACTGGTGGTATTGCATCTGTTTGAAATCGGCCATCTGCGCACCCCAATTCATTTCCGACCATGCGTCGGGCCCACGTTTGGAGGGGTTCACGCGATGCGACCTGTCACCGCCGCTCATCGTCTTCCCCCCTTCATTCCGTCAACTATGGCCCCAAAACCCCCATACCCGACGCTCGGAATCCCACCATCGGCGATTCTCCGTGCGATCATCTTCAGGACTAAGCCTCTCCCTCCAATTCCACGATGCCGAAAGTCCCATAGGGACCCTGGCGCAAAAAGCTCTTAATCCCTCTTTTTGCTCTCTTTCTTCGATGATTCTCAGCCAGATTCCTCTTTTCCAAATAGAACGGGTCTCGCATGCCTGAAGCCCCTCGACATTTTCCGGACACAAAGGACACAGTATAATATGGTTGAGTCATTCAAATAATGAAATAGTGTCTATCTCCTCACCAAGGAGGCGGAAGCGGTGGGATACTATGATCATTCGGAGAACAGGGGAAGGGGGCGTTTTTCCCTTCTGCTCACCTCTTTGATTTCGGCCGTCGTCGGAGGATTGATCGTGCTCCTGATTTCCCCCGCCTTATCGCGGGCCGGCCTCCTCCCGGTCACTCCCGGTGGGGAAACCCCGGAAAACCCCTTTGCGGAAAAAAAATCGATCAGCGTCGATGTAACGACGGATATTACCAAGGCCGTCGAACGGGTGCAGCCGGCGGTGGTCGGCGTCGTCAACCTGCAGAGGGACAACCCGTTTCAGCCGGAAGGTCTCCAACAGGGCACCGGATCCGGAATCATCTTTGACAAGGGCAACGGAAAAGCCCGAATCGTCACCAACGCCCACGTGATCGCCGGAGCCGACCACGTCCAGGTGGTCCTCTCGGACGGGGACGAAGCGAAACAGGTGACTGCCAAGGTGCTTGGCAGCGATGAGATTTCCGATCTGGCGGTATTGGAGATTCCCGACAGGCACGTGAAGGCGGTTGCCAACTTCGGCGATTCCGATGCGATCAAGGCGGGGGAACCCGCGATCGCGATCGGCAACCCCCTCGGCCTGGAATTTTCCCAGTCGGTTACGGTGGGAGTGATCAGTTCTCCCCACCGCTCCATCGATGTGGCGGAAAGCATGTCCATGGATGTGATCCAGACCGATGCCGCCATCAATCCGGGTAACAGCGGCGGGGCCCTGGTGAATGCCGCCGGACAGGTCATCGGCATCAACAGCCTGAAGGTGGCGGAGCAGGGGGTGGAGGGATTGGGCTTCGCCATTCCGGTGAACGATGCCCAACCCATCATCACCGACCTGATCCAACACGGACGAGTGCTCAGGCCCTATCTGGGGATCACCCTGATGGATCTGCAGGCGATTCCCCAGGAGTACTGGACCACGGAGCTGGGTCTTCCGGACTCGGTCACTGCCGGTGTCGTGGTGAGGGATGTGATGTCCGGAACTTCCGCCGCCAAAGCGGGCCTTCAAACCCGGGACGTGATCGTCGCCCTGGATGACCAGAAGATCCAATCGGGCTCCGAACTGCGCAAGTACCTGTACAAGGAGAAAAAGATCGGAGATCAGGTCCGGATCACCTTCTACCGGAACGGATCCAAAAAGACCGCCACCACAACCTTGATGCAACAACCTGTGGAAATCTTCCGTTGACGGGAACCCGCCCTGTGTATAGGCGGGTTCCCCCTGTGTGTAACTTTGTGGATAATGTGGATAACCGGAATCCGACCGGCCCGGGGGAGGAATGGAAGAGGATGGATAAAGCCGATCAACAACGGTGGTTCGCCTGTAAAGCGCATGAAGAATGGGTCCTGGAGGCGTTTGTGGATGAATACCAGACCGCCCCTTCCGTCGACACGGTTTCCCCGTCCGAATCCGCCTGCTGTCGCATGTGCGGCCGCACCGCCGATCGGGTTTTCTTTTTGACGATTGAGGAGGATACAACCGGTGCAGCTGGAGATTCTGGCAGTCGGTAAATTAAAGGAGCGCTATCTGAAGCAGGGAGTGGAGGAATGCCTGAAACGGTTGCGGCCCTACGCCCGGGTGAACGTGGTGGAGGTCCCCGAGGAAAAACCGACGGGTTCCCTTTCCGCAGCGGAGGAAACCCGCATCAAGGAAAGGGAGGGGGAACGGATCCTCACCCGCCTTCATCCCGACACCCATGTGATCGCCCTGGCCATCGAGGGGGATTCCCTATCCTCGGAAGAGTTGGCGGGATACATCAACCGCCTGGCCACCTACGGGCAGAGCCGCCTTTCCTTCATCATCGGAGGATCCGTCGGTCTCTCTCCCGACGTCCTGGACAGAGCCGACCGCCTGCTCTCTTTCTCCAAAATGACCTTTCCCCACCAACTGATACGGCTGATCCTGCTGGAACAGTTGTATCGCTCCTTTAAAATTATCCGGGGGGAAACCTACCACAAATGAGGCAAATGGGAGCGGCGGACGCCCGGCCGCAAACGGGCCGATGCGGCGGCGTCCCTGGAGGCGCGGGAGGAGGGGAACATCCCTTTGCACCCTTCGTCCCTCCGGCGGCTCCGCGATCCCCCGCGAACTGCTGCTTTACGAGATCGGTTCTCGAAGAAAAAAGGTTGCGTCATCCTTGTGACGCAACCTTTTCAAATGGATCAGGCGTAGGCCGGCCGGACCTGAATGGTCTGCTCCCGGTCCGGTCCGACGGAAAACAGCGTCAGAGGAATTCCCGTCAGTTGGGTAATCCGTTCCACATAGTGTTGAGCCGCCAGGGGCAGATCGTCCAGGCGACGGACACCGGTGATATCCTCCGTCCAACCGGGCAGTTCCTCGTAGACCGGCTCGCACTCCGCGAGGACGCTCAGACTGGCCGGCACGTGCTCCAAAACCTTTCCGCGCCAGCGATAAGCGGTACAAATTTTAACCGTGGGCAATCCCGTCAACACATCCAGGGAGTTGAGGGAAAGGCCGGTGATGCCGCTGACCCGTCGGGCATGGCGGACCACCACGCTGTCAAACCAGCCGATGCGGCGGGGACGTCCGGTGGTGGTTCCGTATTCGCGTCCCCTCTCCCGAATGTGATCGCCGATCGCATCCTTCATCTCGGAGGGGAAGGGGCCGTCGCCCACCCGGGTGGTGTAGGCCTTGGCCACTCCGATCACCTGGTGAATTTTCGTCGGCCCCACACCGCTGCCGATGCAGACCCCTCCGGCGACCGGATTGGAAGAGGTGACGAAGGGATAGGTCCCCTGATCGATATCCAGCATGACACCCTGGGCGCCCTCGAAGAGAATGCGCCGTCCCTGATCGATGGCATCATTCAGCACCACGGAGGTATCGGTCACATAACGGCGGAACTTTTCTCCCAGCGCCAGGTACTTGTCATAGATCTCGTCAAAGGAAAATCCGTCGGTGTCATAGACGCGTTCCAAGAGGCGGTTCTTCTCCTCCAGGTTCCGCTTCAATAGCTCGGCAAAGCGATCCGGTTCCATCAAGTCGCCGACGCGGATGCCGATTCGAGCGGCTTTATCCATATAAGCGGGGCCGATCCCCTTCCCGGTCGTTCCGATTTTTCCCGCTCCCTTCCGGGCCTCCTCCACCACGTCCAACTTGATGTGATAAGGCATGATGAGGTGGGCCCGGTCGGAAATCCGCAGATTCTCCGGCGAAATGCCGTGCCGTTGCAGGTAATCCAGCTCTTCCACCAGGGCCTCCGGATTGAGCACCATCCCATTCCCCAGGACGCAGATCTTGTCCCGGTAGAAGATCCCGGAAGGGATCAGGTGCAGTTTGTATCGGTTGCCCCCGAACACGATCGTGTGCCCCGCATTGTTTCCTCCCTGATAGCGGGCGACCACCTCCGCCCTTTCGGCGAGAAAGTCGGTGATCTTCCCTTTTCCTTCGTCCCCCCACTGGGTTCCGACGACGACCACCGTTGACATGGGCGTGCCTCCTCTGACAAAAATCCGAACACCATCACCATTTTAACGGCTGTTTTTCCGGTATGTCAACAAAAAACACGAACATTGATCGGATGACTCGAAGTTACATTCGACTTGCCGAAAGCCCCGGACGCAAAGGCGGAAAAACGTTTCCGAAGCACGGCCACAGGGCTCCCTCCCATTCCACGGCAAAAAAGATGACCGTCCGACAGCTCGATCGGGCGAGGCCCGCCCCAGGCCCGGTGAGGGGAGTTCCATCATCCGGGCGGTGGTTCATCGTGCTTCAGATCCAGGCTCAAAAATTTGTTGTAGTTCTTGAGGAAAAGGAGCTCCACCTTCCCCACGGGACCATTCCGATGCTTTCCGATAATCACTTCCATGATATTTTTTCTTTCCGACTCCTCGTCGTAGTAATCATCCCGGTACAAAAAAGCGACGATATCGGCATCCTGTTCAATCGATCCCGATTCCCGGAGATCCGACAACATGGGACGCTTGTCCTGACGCTGTTCCACCGCCCGGGAAAGCTGGGAGAGGGCGATGACCGGCACATCCAGCTCCCGGGCCAGGAGCTTCAGGGACCGGGAGATTTCGGAGATCTCCTGCTGCCGGCTCTCCCCGCCCCGGCCCCGGATCAGCTGGAGGTAGTCGATGACCACCAGGCCCAGCCCGTGTTCCGCCTGCAATCGCCGCAATTTGGCCCGGATGTCGAAGACGGTGAGGCCGGGGGTGTCATCGATAAAAATGGGGACTTCCGCCAGGGTTCCGATGGCCATCGTCAGCTTTTCCCAATCCTCTTCGTCCAGGTTTCCGGTGCGAAACACCTGGGCATCGATGTTTCCTTCAGCGGACAACATCCGCTGGACCATCTGGATCGCCGGCATCTCCATATTAAAAATCGCTACGGTTTCACCGGCATGGATGGCCACATTTTGCGCCAGGTTGAGGGCAAAGGCCGTTTTCCCCATGCTGGGGCGGGCCGCCAGGATGATCAGGTCCGACCGCTGCAAACCGGAGGTCATCCGATCCAGATCGGGGAATCCCGTGGGAATTCCCGTCAACTCCCCCTGGTTTTCATGCATCTGCTCGATCCGCTCGTAGGTATCCATCAGGATATCCCGAATCGGAAGAAATGCTTTGCGAATCCGCCGCTGAGAAATATCCAAAATTTTCCGTTCCGCATCGTCAAGGATTTCCGCCACATCGTCACCACCGGTATAACCGGAGGCCGCGATCTGGGTTGCGGTGCGGATCAGCCGGCGGAGAATCGCCTTTTCCTCGACAATGCGGGCGTAATGATCCGCATGGGCGGAGGTGGGAACGGAATCGGCCAATTCCGTCAGATAGGAAACGCCCCCCACTTCCTCCAGCTGCTTCGATTTCTGCAGTTCTGCCGCCACCGTCACCAGATCGACCGGCTCGCCCCGTTCGGCGACGTCGAGCATCGCCTGGAAGAGCCGCTGGTGCCCCTGTCGATAAAAATCCTCAGGCCTCAGCCGTTCCGCCACCAGCGTCAACACCTGGGAATCCATGAGGATGGCCCCGAGCACGGCCTGTTCCGCATCCAGATTGTGGGGGGGCAGGCGGTCCGCAAACAGTTCACTCATGGTTGATCATCCTCCGCGCATTTCAACCCTCTCAACAAAAAAACGCTCAAAAGAGCGCAAACCTCTCGCCACCGGATTTGATGCGGCATAACCCGCGCCCGCGAGGTGGGTCATTCTTCCACGACTTGTACCGAAAGATTCACCGTCACTTCCGGATGGAGCTTGACCGGAACCTGGGTGACACCGAGGGAACGAATGGGTTCCTCCAATTGGATCTTTTTCTTTTCCACCTGAATCCCGTGCGCGTCCTTCAAATGGCGGCTGATCTGCTTGGAGGTGACGGCTCCGAACAGTCGTCCGCCCTCACCGGCCTTGGCGGCGATCACCACGCGGAGATCCTCGAGCCGTTCCGCCAGCTCCTGGGCCTCGGCCCGTTCCCGTTCTTTGCGCAATCGCTCCCGGCGCTGCTGATCCTTCAGCGCGTTCAGGTTGGCGGTTGAGGCTTCGACGGCCAAGTTGCGGGGGAAAAGGTAATTGCGGGCGAATCCTTCCGCCACTTCCTTCACTTCCCCTTTTTTTCCATGTCCCTTCACGTCCTTTTTAAAGATCACTTTCATTCGACGAGGCCTCCTTCCTCGATCAGCTGCTTCAAAGTCTCCATCAACCGCTCCCGGGCTTCCGTCAGCGATACTCCCTTCAATTGGACGGCGGCATTGGTCAGATGTCCCCCGCCGCCCAAGGCTTCCATCACCAGTTGGACGTTCAAATCCCCCTGCGAACGGGCGCTGATCGCCACTCTCCCGTCTTCCAGCATCCCAATGACAAAGGAGGCGGTCACTCCCTGCATGTTGAGCAGGGTATCGGCCGCCTGGGCGATCAGCACTTGTCCATACCGTTCGTCTTCCTCGGCAACAGCAATGGCAATTTTATCGTATACCACTTCGGTGTTTTTGACAATCTCCGCCCGCTTCACAAATTGCCGCAGATCTTCCTTCAGCAGGGTTTGCACCATGGTCAAATCCGCCCCGTGGCGCCTCAGGAAGGAAGCCGCTTCGAAGGTGCGGGAGCCGGCCCGGACCATAAAGTTTCGCGTGTCGACCACCATCCCCGCAAGCAGGGCGGTGGCTTCCAGGGTGTCGAGGGAGATGCGGCTGCCCTGGTATTGGAGCAATTCCGTCACCAATTCGCTGGTGGAGGAGGCATAGGATTCCAGATACACCAACACCGGATCCTGTACGAATTCCTCCCCGCGCCGGTGGTGATCGATCACCACCACCCGCTTCACTTTGCCCACCAGCCGGGGTTCGATGGTGAGGGAAGGCTTGTGGGTGTCCACCATGATCAACAGGGTTCCCGGGCCCGTCAACTGGAGGGCCCTTTCCGGGCTGACGATCCGATCCTTCAATTCGTCATGATTGGCCACCGCTTCCATCAACCGTTCGATGGAAGGATTTTCGTCGTCCAGCACGATATAACCCGGTCGCTGCTGAAGCCGAACCGCCTTCAAGACGCCGATCGCCGCCCCCATCGCATCCATATCCGGTTTGGCGTGGCCCATGATCAACACGCGTTCGCTATCCCGAATCAAATTGCCCAGGGCGTGGGAAATGACCCGGGCGCGCACCCGGGTTCTCTTTTCGACGGCCACCATTTTTCCCCCGAAGAAGAGCATCCGCTCTCCGCTCTGCACCACCGCCTGATCGCCGCCCCGCGCCAGCGCGATTTCCAGAGCTCCCTGGGCGTTCTCCGCCCGTTCCAAGAGCGCCTGCCCCACGGTGGACACACCGATGCTCAGGGTGATGGGGATCGGATTGTGGCGGGTCATTTCCCGGACCTCGTCTAAAATTTCGAAGCGGCTGCGTATCACCGCATCCAAGGTTTCCCGCCTCAAGATGAGAAAAAACTTGTCGGAATCCAAGCGGCGCAGGCAGATGTCATGCTTTTCCGCCCAACGGGTAATCGCACCGGTCACATTCGACAGGAGCAGGGTGCGGTTTTGATCGGTCAGACCCTGGCCGGCCTCCTCAAAGTTGTCCATATGCATGATGCCAAAAAAGACCTGATCCTGCTGGTAGCGGTGTTCAATCCGGGCCAACCGCGTCACTTCCCGGAAGTAAAACAAGCGTTCCTCGGCCCGATGAATCACTTCGAAGGTGCGGTCTCCCACCGTCACTCGAACCGGTTCCTCGGTCTCCTCCAACTCCTTGAGACCGGGAAAGACTTCATTCATCGCCTTTCCCACCAATTCCTCCTCTTCGGTCATTCCGCGAACAAACGGATTGTGCCATTCGATCCGACGATCCTTGTTGTAAAGAAGGATCCCCAGGGGCATTTGTTCGATGGCCTGCTGGTTGGCCGCTTTGATGCGGTCCGTCAACGTCATGACGTATTGAATGAAATCCTTGCGAAAGGCCCGTTCCGCCCGGAACAGGTAGAAGGATAAGAGGAAAAAAATAGCCAACCCACCTGCCCCGAGGACCCAATCGAAGGAGGCGAGCACGGCGATGAGGACCAAATGGAAACACATGGCCCACACCATGTGTTTCCCGTGCCACCGCTGCATGATAAAATCCGGCATAATTCATCCCCCAAAACAGACGCTGTTTATACTCAATATACGATACTCGGTCTGTCCAGAGATCTTATTTCTGCATCGGGCGAAGCGTCGATCCCGTCCGCTTTTCCTGACCGCTCACCGTTTTTCTTCCATTCTCTCCCGCCACCGGGTTCCCACATCCAGTATTCCCAAAACGAGAAGCAGAAAGGCGGCCGGAGGAATGAACAAAGCGAGGACCGCCAGCCACAGCCAGCCCTGCCCCTTTCCCTTCCGTCTCAGAAGAAAGGCGAGGAATGACAGGCCCTGGACCACGAACACCATGTCGAGGATGATAAAGAGCCCTGCGAAGAACGGATATGCCCCGCTCTCCGTTCCAAATAGAAAAGAAGCGATACCCGCCAACAAATAAAAATAAAGAAAGGATCGGGGAAAACGCCAGCGGTAAAAGGGGGGAAGACGCTTTTCGGCAAAGCCGGAACGGACGAGCAACCGCCTTCCCGCCCAGGCGCTGAGAAGCACGGTGGGGACGAGCAGCATGGACATCGACAAGGGAAGGACCGCCGACAGCGGCGGCAGCGCCGGAACAGAAGCATCGGGGATGGAACGCTGAATCCATTCCACCGCCAGATCCCACTGTTGTTGCCAAATTCGTTGAAATTCCGTAAGCACTCCAAACCCGTATTCGGCCGCAACCAGCCCCGTCAGCATCGCGGCGGCGCCGACCACCAGACCCGCGAGCACCACATCCGTCCCCGTGGAAGTCGATGAGCGATAGAGCGCTCCCATCAACATCCCCGTAGACGCCCCGAATAAAACCGCGAAAACCAGTAAGGGATGGAGCAGGATCAGGGTAAGGACACCGATGACCGCGGCGGGGAGAACAGCGGAGGGCCATGAATGCTTTGCCGTATACAGGAGGAAAGGCAGCGGCAAAAACCAGATTGTCAGAATGGAAAGGGGAGTGAAGAGCGAGGCGATCAACACCGTGAAGATTCCACAGAGGATCACCCCGTCACGGACCTTGTGCTCCGGTCCCGTCAAAATGGCTTCACCTCTTGTTCATATGCTGCTCCAGCGAGGACAAATCGCCGTACCAATTCTCCAACTGATGCCCCTCCCGGGTGTGTTCCCGCAGTTTGCTCACCACCGCCTGGTCTAGCTCCCGGAAGGAGATTCCGATCCGTCGGGCCATCACGTAGGTGACCACCACCAGACTGGCCAGGCTATCCAGGATCAGATGGTGGTTGGCATGGTGAAGTCCCTTAAACAGGTTGGCGATCTGATCCAGGATCTCGGTCTTCAACCAATCGATGACTTTCAAGTTTTTTGCAATCTGCATACCTCGCTCCGGATGGCTCATGGGCGCGTCCTCCTCCGATGCGTAAGGGGATGGGGATTCTATCCGGCCAGGATGGCTCCCCGACGGAACCCTCCCGGCGCTGTCCGGATGCTCATCCCCCTGCCAGGGCTCTTCCAAAGAGATCGGGAGAGAGCCGTCACGAGGTATGTTCAACAAACCCCCGGGTTTTTCCTTCTTTTGCCGGGTTTACGGGGTTTCAAGCAAGAAAAAAAGGGCCCGAAGGCCACGGAGTTTAATCGGTGGTATAGGGCAAAAGAGCCATCTGTCTGGCCCGCTTAATGGCCCGGGTCAACTGCCGCTGATATTTGGAGGACGTTCCCGTCACCCGGCGCGGCAGGATTTTGCCCCGCTCGCTGATGAACTTGCGCAGCAAGTCCACATCCTTGTAGTCGATGTACTTGATTTTATTCACCGTAAAATAGCAGACCTTACGCCGCTTGTGCCCACGACGACGCGCCATCGAAATCCCTCCTTTCCGCCAGGATGGTCCGTCTACCTTTAAAAGGGCAGATCGTCGTCGGAGATATCAATCGGCTTTCCGTCGTCCGCAAAAGGATCATCCATCTCATTGCGGCTTCTTCCGAACGGATCTCCCTCGCTGGCCGCGCTGGAACGGGCGCCGGCCGGTTCGAGGAATTGGACCGTATCCGCCACCACTTCGGCCACCTTGATCCGCCGACCTTCGCTGTTTTCAAAGCTCCGGATCTGAAGCCGTCCATCTACTCCGACCAGACGTCCCTTTTTCAGGTAGTTGGCGCAGGTCTCGGCCTGCTGCCGCCAGGTGACGATGTTGATGAAATCGGCTTCCCGTTCCCCATGCTGATTGGTGAACCGCCGATTGACCGCCAGCGTAAAGGTGGTGACGGCTACACCGTTCGGAGTGTAACGGAGTTCGGGATCCTGGGCGAGACGACCGACCAAAACCACCCGATTGATCATGAAAAAACCTCTCCCTTTTGGGTTTCTCTATCCGCGACGATCCCCTTTACCGCTCATCGATGTTGATGACCATATGCCGAATCACATTGTCGTCGAGCCGCAGACTCCGCTCCAATTCCTTCACGGTGTCGGTACCGGACTGGAATTGGATCACGGTGTAGATCCCTTCCCGCAACTTTTTGATGGGATAGGCCAGACGACGCTTCCCCATGTCCTGCGTCTCCAGGATTTCCCCGCCGTTTTGGGTGATGACGGATTGGAACTTTTCCCGATTTTTCTTCAGGGATTCCTCATCCAGTTCCGGGCGGGCAATGTACATCAGCTCGTATTTCCGCAACGGTTCCACCTCCTTCTGGACTCAAGCGGCCCCCTTTTCGGGAGCAAGGAGTAAGCTTTCTAGGCTGACAACGATAGATTTTATCAGAGACGGGACGGGAAGGCAAGGGTTCTTCCCTTCCCTTCCCCTGGAAATCGGAGACACTTCCGGATGGCGACGAGCGCGGCGATGGACCTCGCGGACAGGCAGATTTCAAGGCGGCATCCAGCCATCTTCCTCCGGATCGGATACCGCTCATATGTTCGATTTTACCGAATCCTGGATGTTCTGTCCACCCGACAGCCTTACACGGCAAACCGAAAATGCATCACGTCGCCGTCCTGCACCACGTAATCTTTTCCTTCGAGGCGGATCAGCCCCTGCTCCCGGGCCTGGGCCATGGAACCCGCAGCCATCAGATCTTCGTAGGCGATCACTTCGGCCCGGATAAATCCCCGCTCAAAGTCGGAATGGATCACCCCCGCCGCCTGGGGAGCCCGGGTTCCCTCCCGGATCGTCCAGGCCCGGACTTCCTTTTCGCCGGCGGTAAAGTAGGTGATCAGGCCCAACAGTCGGTAAGCCGCCGCCACCAGACGATCCAGCCCCGAAGCCTGGAGGCCCAGTTCCTCGAGGAATTGACGCCGTTCCTCCTCCTCCAGTTTGGCGATTTCCGCCTCCAGCCGGGCGCAAATCGGCACGACACCGGCTCCTTCCGCCGCGGCGATCCGCCGAACCGTCTGAACGTGCGGGTTGGCGTCGGGATCCGCCATGTCCGCTTCATCCACGTTGGCGGCATAAAGCACCCGCTTGGCCGTCAACAGGTTGAGGTGACGAACCCGCTCCCGCTCTTCCTCGCTCAAGTCGATTCGCCGGGCGGGAATCCCCTTGTTAAATCCCTCCTGCAGTTCGAGCAAGGCCTCATGCTCTTGGATGATCTCCTTGTCTCCGCTTTTCTTTTGACGGGAGGTGCGTTCCAACCGGCGCTCCACCGACTCCAGATCGGCCAGCACGAGCTCCAGGTTGATCGTTTCGATATCCGCCTCCGGATCCACTTTGCCATCTACATGGGTGATGTTTTCATCCTCAAAACAGCGGACGACGTGAATGATGGCGTCCACTTCCCGGATGTGGGCCAAAAACTTGTTGCCCAACCCTTCACCGGCGCTGGCGCCCTTCACCAGTCCCGCGATATCGACAAACTGGAAGCTGGTGGGGACGACCCGCTGGGGCTTCACCATTTCGGCCAAGCGGTCCAGCCGTTCGTCGGGTACATCCACGACACCCACGTTGGGATCGATCGTGCAGAAGGGGTAGTTGGCCGACTCGGCCCCTGCACGGGTGATGGCGTTAAATAAGGTGGATTTGCCGACATTGGGCAAACCGACAATTCCGGTCATCAGTGGCATGTCCGTCCACTCCCTGTACATGTCATGAAACGGTTTTTCCGAAGATCCTCATCCATTATAGCGAAACCCCATCCCCCTGTCCTGACAAAAAAGAAGCCCGACGGCCGAAATCCCGTCGGGAGGCTCAAAGGGATCCGGGACGGGAGGTGTCATCCCCGGAAGATTCGGCGGGCACCAGGACCCGCTTCATCCGCTTTTCAAAGCGGGATCGGGGGAGGAGCACGCTGTGACCACATCCGGTGCACTTCATCCGGATGTCCATGCCCATCCGGATCACCTTCCAAGCATTGGTGCCGCAGGGATGCGGCTTTTTCATCTCCACAATGTCACCCAGACCAAAGACCTTTCGTTGCACCGATGATCACACTCCCGCTCGCTTGCCTTTCATTATAAGAAAGCCCCTGGCGTCAATTCAACCGTGTCGGCGGCTGTCCTCCCGCCCTTCTCCCGCCATCCGCCGCCAAGCGCGGAGAATTTCTTCGCTGATCTGCTCTTCGCTGTGTCGCCCGGTGCCCTTGACTGGAGGCTCGATGCATTCGCCGACGACGATCCGAATTCGATGGGGACGGATCCAGACCGCATCCCGGGGCAGGGACTTGTCCGTTCCCTCGATGTAAACGGGGACAATCGGCGTACCGGTTTTCAGGGCCAGATAGGCGGCCCCCTGTTTCAGTTCCCGCATCGGAGCGGTTTCCCGGCGTCCCCCCTCCGGAAACATGCCCAATACTTCACCGTCCCGGAGCACGCCGATGGCGGTCTTCAAAGACGTCAGATCCGCTTTGCCCCGATCCACCGGAAACGCCCGGAAATGTTCTAAAAAAAACCGGGCCACCGGATGACGGAAGGATTCCTTTTTGGCCATGAAACGGATCTTCCGCGGAAAGAACGCCCCGATATAAAAGGGATCGAGAAGGCTCAGATGATTGCCGACCAGAATGAGAGGCCCCTCCGCCGGAATCCGATCCAACCCTTCCACGCGGGCCCGATGATAAATTCGTATCAGACACCGGACGACGGGTTGAAGGATATGGTACAGCCACATGATGACTCGTTCCCTCCTTTTGGTCCAGCCACATTTCCTTCAATTCGACAGTCGAATCACCTTTCCTCCGAAAAGGGATAGAGTAAAAATAGCGTGAAAAGAAACAGATTCAATACCCCGTAGAGGGGGTAGAGCAGCTGCACCAGCGGCACAAACCCCCATTGGCTGAGGGGAACCAATGCCACCATGATGACCAGTCCGACCGCCCACCGGGGATAAGGAAACCGGTCGGCGATGCGAAATACCAGTCCGTGCATGTTGCTGACGGCGGTCGTATAGATGGCAAACCAGAGAACCAGGGAAATGATCAGATTCCAGATTGTCGAATAATCCCGAATCAGGGCGAACAGGGGGATATTGTACTGGGATATGAGGTGGGACACCTTGAGCAGCGACGCATTGTATAGCCCGGCGATCCCGGCGAGGCAAGACGCTCCCAATAAACAGGCAATCCAGATCTCGGCGGGGTGGCGGATCTGGGAACCCATGGTGGACAGAACCGCCAGCAGCGAAATCATATTGAAGGCGGCATAGGTAATGGCCGACGGCCATACCGGGAACAGAATGCCCTCCGGTTCGGTGTCGGCCGGGCCGGCCGTCTCGCCTCCCGATAACAGTCCCTGGAGGCAGACGAGGAGCAAAATCACCGATAACACCGGCATCAGAATCGTGTTGAGGGACAAAATGCCCTTCAAATCAAAAAGGAGGACCAGCACCACCGCCCCCGCCATCAACAGCGTCCCCAGGGTAAAGGAACCGTTCCACTGTTCCAGGGTGGCCCCGCTTCCCGCCACCATCACCAATACGCCCGTCAGCAGGGACAAAATCATAAAGCCGTCGAAATATCGAGCCAGTTTAGGCCCGATCACCACTTGAAGCACTTCCGAATAGTGATGCGTCCGCTTTTTCCAACCGATGTGGAGGATGATCACGCTCGCTGCAAAGTAGAGCACCATCGAGAGGAAAATGCCGACCCGCCCCTGTTCTCCGTAGGAACCGAAAAACTCCCAGATCTCCCGGCCGGAAGCAAAGCCCGCGCCGATGGTGGTGCCGACAATCGTCATGCTGATCCTGAAGGACTGCCCGAGGTTGATTCGCATCCCGCACCATCCTTACGCCTTTTACGGGTTGTCCCTATATGTATATTTACTTTCTTTTTCCCGTATACTGGTAAGGATCAAAAATTTCGGAGGTTGTCGGACATGCGTGAGCTTTTCTTTCCCGATTCGATGGCTTTCACTTTCCCCTACCGGGTGGAATATACCCATCCCCGGGCAGCCGATTTGTGCGCGGAAAAGCTCACGCAGGCCCTCAGCACCTTCCCTCCCGGCTCCGAACTGGTCTGCCTCTGTATCGGCACCGACCGTTCTACCGGGGACTCCCTCGGTCCCTTGGTCGGAACCATGCTGGAAAAGATGGCAATCCCCTCGCTTCGCATCTATGGCACCTTGGACGAGCCTGTTCACGCGGTCAATCTTCGCGCAAAGCTGGCGGAGCTGCGGCGGAGTTTGACAAACCCGCGGATCATCGCCGTAGACGCCTGCCTGGGGCGGCTGAACAGCGTCGGATCGATCCAGGTGGGAATGGGACCGCTCAAACCGGGTGCGGGTGTAAACAAGCAGTTGCCCGAAGTGGGTGAGGTGCACATCACCGGGATCGTCAATGTCGCTGGCTTTATGGAATATTTCGTCCTGCAAAACACGCGGCTCAGCATCGTCATGAAAATGGCGGATGTCATCTCCCGTTCCATCCACTCCGCCGCGTCCCGGCTTCATCGGGAAGCGACCTGACGGCCGCCGCTTCGAGTCGCGGCTCCGGCCGGCGGAAAGCTCCTCCTTTTCCGCAGGTCTCAGCCTTCTGTTCCCTCAAAGAATGGTCAGGGATTGGGGTTGAACGGAGACGGAAACGGGCGTTTCTCCAATCACCTCCCCATCGGCATGCACCACCAAAGGGCGGTCGGCGGACACTTGGATCCGGGATCCCCGCATCATCACCACATAGGGATAATCGACGTGCTTGCCGGCGAATACCAGCGGAAACAGGCCGAGCAATTTCCACCGGGAGACACCCCGGACCAGACAGATGTCCAGGAGCCCGTCGTCGTTTTTCGCCTCGGGGCAGATCTTCATTCCGCCCCCGTAACAGGAGATGTTGGCGATGGCGATCAACCAGACATCCTTTTCCTGAAGGACTTGCCCGTCCACTTCCAGGGTGACGCGGGTCGGCTGAAAGCGGTGAAGCTCTTGAATCACCCCGAGGGCGTAGGAACCTTTCCCCAACCGCTCTTTCCACTTGGATGCATTCACCGTTTTTGCCACTTGACCGTCGAAGCCGACCCCAATGGAGCTGATCATCGCCCTCCCGCCGAAGTCGGCCGTATCCACGCGGCGGGGAACGTGCTTCAACACCCGGTGCAACGCCTGGACCGGATCCTTGGGCACCCCTTGCGCCGTGGCAAAGTCATTGCCCGATCCGGCCGGTATGTATCCGAGGGGAACATCCGTTTTGACCAGTCCGTTTCCCACCTCGTTGACAGTACCATCGCCTCCGACGGCCACCACCGCCCGGACCCCCATCTTCACCGCCTCCCGGGCCAGCTCCGTCGCATGTCCCGGACGTTCCGTAAAGGCGACCCGGTAAGGGATCCCCTTTTCTTTCAATACCGATTCCACCTTGGACCAACGGACAAGACCGCGGCCGTTGCCCGATACTCGGTTGACGATGAAATACCGCACCTCGACTCTTCCTCCTTTCCCGTCGAATCGCAGGAACAGAAAGGAGGTTGCCCGGCCCCCGATTGCGGCGGAGAACGGAGCTTCCCGCGATCCTTACACGTCTCATCGCCCGACGGGATCTCCCCGCCGTTCCTACAACTGCGGAATCGCGTCGTAGACGATTGCGGCGACTGCCGCCAAGGGCAAAGCGGGCAGCCAATCGGCCACGCGAATGCGGGTCAGATTTAACAAATTGAGACCGATGGCGATAATCATGATGCCGCCGACAGCGGCCAGATCCTCAAGCATCCGGTCCAACAGGGGCCCCTGAAACCATCGGGTGATCCATTCTGCGGAAAGGGCCATCGCACCCTGGTAGAGGAGAATCGGGACCGCTGAAAAGAGAACGCCCACCCCCAGGGTGGAAGTAAAGACGATGGCGGTGAAGCCGTCCAGCATCGCTTTGGTGAATAGCAACTCGTGTTCGCCCCTCAACCCGCCGGCCAAAGCTCCCAAAACGGCCATCGGACCGACGCAGAACACCAGCGTCGCGGTGATGAAGCCGGAGGCGAAACCGCTCTTTTGGGCCATGCGCTCCTCCACCCATTTCCCAAGGCGTTCCAAGCGTTCGTCCAGGCCCATCCAGCCTCCGATGATCCCCCCCAGAACCAGGGAAACGAGGACAACAACGATGTGCTCGGAACGCATCGCCATCCCGGTCCCCATCACCGCAACCACCAATCCGACGCCCTGCATCACTTGCTTGCTCATCTGTTCAGGGAGCCGGGGGAGGATCAACCCCAACAGGGAGCCGAGGACCACTGCCACTGCGTTTACCACTGTTCCTAGCAGGGCCATTTCTTGTTCTACCTCCCATTATGTACCCGATCAATGGAAGAATTTCCGAATTTCCTGGAGGGCCGCAAGCAGCGCATCCACATCCGCTTCCCTATTAAAGTATCCGAAGCTGGCCCGAACGGCTCCTGTCGATTCCGTGCCAAGGCTTCTGTGGGCCAGTGCGGCACAGTGAAAGCCGGCGCGCACGGCGATATCGTAGTGGGTATCCAAAATGGCCGCCACTTCCAGGCTGTCCAACCCTTCCAGATTGAAGGCCACCACCGGCAACCGGGATCCCTGGGGCGTATATACCGCAATCCCCTCCATCTCGGACAAGGCGGAGCGGAGGGTTTCCGCCATGTGCATTTCCTTCCGATGAATCTTCTGGATCCCGGTTTCCCGGACAAAGCGGACGCCCGCCGCGAGCCCGGCGATTCCCGGGGTGTTGGGAGTTCCGCTTTCAAACCCCTCCGGCCTCCCCCTGGGATGTTCCAGTTGCTCCGAACGGCTTCCCGTCCCTCCCTGGATCAGGGGGCTCAGCGACACTTCCGGGTTCACGTACAACCCCCCCGTCCCCTGGGGGCCGTACAATCCTTTGTGTCCGGGAAACGCCAGCATGTCGATCCCCATCGTCTCGACATCAATGGGCAGATTTCCGGCGGTCTGGGCGGCATCCACCAGAAAACGGACCCCTCTCTTCCGAGCAAGGGCTCCGATCTCCTCCACCGGCATCACGGCTCCGGTGACATTGGATCCATGGGTCGCCACGATAAGCCGGGTTTCCCGCTGGATCGCCCGTTCCACCTCCGCCGGATCCACCGCACCGCCGGGCGAGGCGGGAATCACGGTTACACCGATTCTTCCTTCCCGCCTCATCGCCTCGAGGGGACGGGCCACCGCATTGTGCTCCCATCCGGTGGTCACCACATGATCTCCCGGCTGCAAAAAGCCCTTGAGGGCCTGATTGATCGCCTGGGTGGCATTGGCGAAAAACAAAATGTTGTTGGGATCCCGGATGCCGAACAGGGATGCCAATTCCCTGCGGGCATCCCCCAGAATGCGGGATGCTCGAGCGGCCATCCGATGGCCGGATCGTCCCGGATTGGCCCCGGCCTCCTCCAGACACTCCGTCACCGCTCGGATGACGCCCTCCGGTTTGGGCCACGTCGAAGCTGCATTATCCAAGTAGATCATCTCGGCTCACCACTTTGCAACCTTTTCTCGATCATTCCTGTACATGCGAAGCCTCCGAACGCGCATTCCTGCTCCGGAGCGTCAATCCGCAAACAGCCGATCCCGCTGGAGCAGCTCCATCAGGCGTTCCAGCTCATCCTGGGAAAAGTATTCGATCTCGATTTTCCCCTTCCGCTTCCCGTGCCGGATCCGCACCGGGGTGTTCAAGGTTTCTTGGAGCATCTCCTCATACCGTTTAATCTGCGGCTCCACCTTCTCCGCTTTCTTCGGCTTTTTCCTTTTGGTCGCACTTTGATTGATCTGCCCAACCCATTCCTCTAGCTGCCGGACACTGGCCCCTTCCCTCTTCACCTTCTCGGCCAGTTTCATCTGAATATCCGGCTCCTTCACCCCCAACAGCGCCCGGGCATGTCCCATCGAGAGTGTTCCACGTGAAACATCCTCCTGAATCGCCGGAGGGAGCTGCAACAGGCGCAAAAAGTTGGCGACATGGGGGCGGCTTTTCCCCACCCGGACGGCCAGCTCCTCCTGGGTCAACGAAAAGTGATCCATCAGTTTCTGATAAGCGTTGGCGATTTCCATCGGATTGAGGTCTTCCCGCTGCAGGTTCTCAATCAGAGCGATCTCCATCATCTGCTCATCGGAAAAATCGCGGATCACCACTGGAACCCGGGTCAAACCCGCCTTTTTTCCCGCCCGGAATCGCCGTTCACCCGCTACGATCTCGTATCCGTGGATGCTTTTCCGCACGACCAAGGGCTGAATGATCCCGTGTTCCTGGATCGACTGTACCAGTTCCTCCATCGCCTCGGGATCAAACTGTTTCCGGGGCTGATAGGGATTCGCCCTCAGCTCGGAAATATCCACCTCGTTGACGACATCATCTTCCTGGACCTCCACCGACGGGAGAAGCGCTCCGAGCCCTTTCCCCAACCGCTTGCTAGCCATTTTGAATCACTTCCTTCGCCAAGTCGATGTAACAGGCCGCTCCGCGGGAGCGGGGATCGTAAAGGACAATCGGCATGCCATGACTGGGTGCCTCACTCAGCCGGACATTGCGAGGAATCACCGTCTTGTACACCTTGTGTTGGAAGTACTTTTTCACCTCTTCCATCACCTGGACGGAGAGGTTGGTGCGGGCATCAAACATCGTCAACAGAACGCCCTCGATCTCCAGCCGCTTGTTCAGATGCTTTTGGACAATGCGGATCGTGTTGAGCAACTGCCCCAACCCCTCCAGGGCGTAAAACTCGCACTGGATGGGGATCAGCACGGAATCGGCAGCAGTCAGCGAATTGACGGTCAACACCCCCAGAGAGGGGGGGCAATCGATCAGCAGATAATCGTAACGATCCTGAACCGGGTGCAGCGAACGCTTCAGCCGATGTTCCCGGGAAATGACCTGTACCAGCTCAATCTCCGCACCGGCCAGCTGGATGGTGGCGGGTACCAGGTCCAAGTTCTCAATATCCGTCCGCACAATCACATCGGTGATGGGCACTTCGTTGATCATCACATCATAAATGCACTGCTTCACATCCGCTTTATTGATACCCAGGCCGCTGGTGGTATTCCCCTGGGGATCGCTGTCCACCACCAGCACCTTTTTCCCCTCCATGGCCAGCCCCGCTGCGAGGTTGATCGATGTGGTCGTTTTTCCGACTCCGCCTTTCTGGTTGGCGATCGCGATCACTTTTCCCACTCTTGTCACCTCTTCTTCACCTGTTAAAGTCACCGGAAGGGTCCGGCTGGAGATGCCTTCCCCGGACCCTCCCGCTCAAGCCGTCCCGATGGGTTGGATATTGCGCGACTCCATCGCGGGAAAGGCTCTGCGGCTCGTCCATCGCCGGTCGGGATCACGGCCTACTCCGGTTTCGGAATCCGGATGACAACTTCGTAATAAGTTCCTCGGTCCTTCTCATCGGTGACCACGTCTAGACCGGACTTTTGCACCATGTTCACGGATTTGCGGATCGTGTTGAGGGCAATCCGGACATCGCGGGAAACGGCTTTGCGGCGCTTCCTCGGCTGGGCGGGCTTGTCCTCCAGCAGCCTGCGCACCCTTTCCTCCGTCTGCTGCACGGTGTATCCCTTCTCCAGGACTTTCTCAAGCAGCCGAATCTGTTCCTCAGGGTTTTGCAGGGCGAGAAAAGCCCGGGCATGTCGCTCGGTAATTTTCCGCTCCATCAACGCCTGTTGAATTTCCTGGGGCAGACTGAGGAGCCGCAGCTTATTGGCAATGGTCGACTGCCCTTTACCCAGCCGCTGGGCCAGGCTTTCCTGGGTCAATCCGTGAATTCGGATCAACTTCTGGTAAGCAACCGCCTCTTCAATCGCCGTCAATCCTTCCCTCTGCAGATTTTCAATCAGCGCAGCCGAAGCTGCCTCCGTATCGGACATCTCCCGGACGACAGCCGGGATGCGCTCCATCCCCAATTTTTTGGCGGCCCGGAGCCTCCGCTCGCCCGCGATCAGCTCGTATCCCCCTTTTCGCTTCCTCACGACGATCGGCTGGATGATACCGTGGGTGCGGATCGTGCGACACAGTTCCTCAATCCGTTCATCGTCAAAGACGGCCCGCGGTTGATAGGGATTGGGAACCACGGAGTCCACCGAAATCTTTCGAACCACCTCTTGTTCCTCTTTCTCCGTCAGGCCGAAAAACCGTGCGAACGGTTCTCTCATCGCATCGTACACCACCTGATTCCATACTTCGATCCGCTGCCATATAGTTCTATATTCATCATTGTACCGGAAGCAACCTCCCCTTTAAATAGAAACTCGGGCGATATGTTTCACGTGAAACATTCGGAGAAGACGGGAAAGGTGCCCCGGATCCCGCTTTTCCCCGCGATATCGAAAAATCGGTGACAACACGAGCCCCGGGGTTTATCGAAGCATATCCGCCCGATGGGAGAAGTCGCCTCGCCTCCTCCCTCTTCCGGGCCGGAAGCCCCGGTTGAAAGCCGTAACACGCGGCGGATATGTTACCATGGAAACGGGTTTGATTTGATCGCAAGTCTCCAATCCCGATCAGGAGGTAGAACGATGGAACCTGTGGAACACGTCAGCCATAAGCAACCTTTAACCCCTGAGTGGGACCCCTGGGACCCCTGGTACACCCGCCATGTCAAGGGGCGCTATGAACTGACCAGTGTGGAATTTACCGTTACGCAGCTGTGCAATCTCCGCTGTGAACATTGTGCTGTCGGAGAGATGCTGGCGGAGGTGGAAGGAAATCCGATTCCCGTCGAACAGCTGATCCGCCGCCTGGAGGAGGTGGATACCCTCCAGACCCTCAGCATTACCGGAGGAGAACCCGTCTTCAATCCCAGTACGGTGAAGGAAATTATCAGACCCTTGCTCCGTTACGCCCGGGAGCGGGGCATCTATACCCAGGTCAATTCCAACCTGACCCTTCCCCTCTCCCGGTATGAAGAATGGGTGGAAGATGTGGACGTCCTCCACATCTCCTACAATTACAGGGATGCCTCGGACTTTCATCGGATCGCCTTTGCCAATCACAAACAAAATCCCTCGCCCGCCGTCGCGGAAAAACTGTTCACTCAGATGGTAGAAAATGCGAAGGCCCTTTCCCGGGCCGGGATCTTCGTCTCCGCCGAAACCTTTCTCAGTCCCTTTACGGCGCCCCATATTGAAAGCATTCACCGGGACGTGGCGTCCATGGGATGTCTCCGCCACGAAATCCACCCCCTGTATCCCAGCGACTTCGCCCGGGATATGGAGCTCATCTCCCTGGACGATTACCGGGAAACCGTCCGCAGATTGTTGAAAGCCCGAAGGCCGAATGTCTGGATCCTGTTCGGAACTCTCCCCTTCTATCCCTGCAGCAGCCGGCAGGAGGATATCGCGCTTTGGCGAGAACTGCACCGGGAAGAGGGAGTCACCGTCAGACACGACCCGGACGGACGAAATCGGCTGAATGTCAACATCTTTACCGGAGACATCATCGTAACGGACTTCGGCGACGTTCCGCCCCTGGGGAACATTTTGAGGGATCGGCTGGACGAGGCCTTTGACCGCTGGCTCCAACACCCCGTCGCCCAAGGGCTTCACTGCTATTGTCCGGCGGCCCGCTGCACGGGACCCAATCTCCTGGTGGCCAACACCTATTATCCCGGGGTCGATTTTCAACGGAGGAAGGCCCGCATCTCCCTGTGATCCTCGCCCGGCAACGATCATCCCGAACAGGTGTTTCCGCCCTGCAGCCGTCCCTTCTTCCTTAAAAATTTTTTTATGTAAAAATAAAGGAGGCGGGGACGGCCCCTGATTTTTGTCGCTTTCGGCCGTTTTTTGTTGACCCTTGTCCACAGGAAGTGCATTTTTTGTTGACCCCTGTCCACAAAGGCTGATAGAATCATTTTAAGAGATGGCTGATTATCAGCGAGGTATGGGGGGAAATGACGAAATGATCACACCGGTCTACATAGGAAACGACCAGGGCTACTACGGCACCAAAGTAGTCTGCCGGCATGGCGACAAATTTTATAAACTTTTTATTCGAAATATGGTCGTTCCCAATCAAGTGGGGGAGATCACCTACAACAACGATCCTCACAACATCATGTACCGGGAGTCCGAAGGGGACCGGGAATGGTTCGTCGGCAAACTGGCCATCGAACAATCCGGAGACGATGAGCTGTTTGACTCCCACGAACGTCGGCTGTTCAGCCCCACTTGGTTTCGCGAAAAAGAATACCTGATTATGTTCCGCGTCAGCACCGGGCTGATGCTCCAGGGCAGCAAAGAGCCGATCGTGTCCGTCGCACTTCCTACGGACAGCTACATCGACTACAAAGAAGAACTGAAACGCCGCCTGATCGGCAAACACAGCTTTGAGGTGAAACAGGGGAATCTGCCCTACAAAAAGATCGAGTTCGAAATCAAACGGGAGAACCTGTATGTCATCAGCCAACCGATGGCGACGCTCTTCCACATCGCCCTCGATCGGGACGGCCAGCTCCTCAATGAAGATCTGTTTATCCAAAAGGTGAGCATCAACGACCTCGGTTTCGGCACCTCCGATGTGGAAACCCTCCACGGAGAGACGATCATCAAGCGGCAAAGCTTCTCCTCCCGCCACGCGATGCGAAGCGTTTACGAACTCCTGTCCAAACGCTTGTTGGAGTTCACCCGGGAAATCGACCCCGACAAGACCGGCAAGGAGTATCAGATTTGGAGCCTCAACCGGGTGATCCACTCCGGGGAGATCAGCTTCAAGGGCAAGGTATACAACGTTTCGGAAATCGTCCAGAACTGCATCCAGGAAGTCGGACAGGCCATGGTGGACGAAGTCTGGCACCGTCTCGACTATGCCGACGATATCACCTACATCATCCTGACCGGCGGTGCATCCATTCCGTTTAAGCCCTATTACCGCGAACGCTTCGGGGACAAACTCATCTTTGCGGAGGATTACGGGATTGAGGCGCAATTCGCCAACGCCTTCGGCCTCTGCAAATTTACCCAGTCCAAATCCAAATCGGTCCCGATCAAGGGCGAGCAGGAAGTGGCCGCCGCCATTCATGAAGAGTTCACCGTTCCCAAAACCGCAGAAGAAACGGAGAAAAACGATTAACCGAAACCCCGACAGAACCGATCATCCCCCAGAGGCCTCCCTCTGGGGGATTCCGGGATTGATACCGTTGTAAGGGCTGTAAGATTCAATCCCCTGGCCGGATCCTTTGCGTTCCCGGGGAACCTGGTTCTCCATCACGGTTCGGAGCCTGGAGAAGGCGCCGTGGAATCCAATGCCGGCAGTTCCTTTCCGGCGGGTCCCGGACCCCGACGGTCCGAACTCCCGTCGGATTCATTTGCCATGCGCGGATTCCACCGCGTCGCGTTCTCACGCCCGGACCCGGCGGGGAATTACATGACAAAGGAGGGACGACCGTGCAGCTTACAGGTGGAGAGTTTGACGTCATCGTCATTGGTTCTGGCCGTTCCGGGCGCGAAACTGCGTTGGCAGCCACCCGTGAAGGGTGCTCCACCCTGTTGATCTCCCTCTCCCCGGGAACTATCGCTTCAATGATGTGGAGCACCTCCGGCAAATCTCCGTTGAATCAAGAGTTGATCCAGGCCTTTATCCCCTCTGGACACGAAAACGGCAATTCGAAGGAACAATCGACGGCAACCATCCAGACCTCCCTTCACCAACCGGACCGGGAATCGCCTGTATACCTCCTTCAAGCCCAAGTCCAACAACATCAACACAAGCTTCCCGGCTCCGATGGGGCCTTTGTACACGTCGGAGAGTCCAGACCGGCCTCCTTTGGTTCGTGCAGGAGCCTGCGGGAGCGGGAAATGCAAATTCGTGAAAAGTTGCTCCGCCGCAATATCCACCCTCCGGAATCGGAAAAGCCGGAAGAGACGGCCGTTGCAAAGAGCGAAGTCAGGGTTTCGACTCGAAAGAGAACTTCCTCCATCTATCAACAAAGGAACAACTACTTGAGGAAAAAACTGCTGGATCGGCCCAATGGTCGGGACCAACCGACCCCCACCCAGACCCGACAAAAAGAGGAACCAAGGATCGCATCCAAAGAGGACTCCGCCCATACCTCCGAGGATGCCTCCCCCCTTCTTCTCCCCCCTTTGAAGGATACGAGGGAATTCCCGGACACCCTCGTCCGCATGGACCGGCCGCGCCGAAAAAAGCAGCGATCCGCCGGAGCTGCGAAGGTCCGACCGCTGATATACTGGGAAAAGGCGAACCCGGAAAAGTCGGTCGACAACCGGTTGCAAGCGCTGGTATGGGAGAATTCCAAAGGGGGAAAGTCCGCAACTGTCCGGAAGGAAGCCGGTTCGAGGAATCAAACCAAGGCATCGAAATGGAAGTTGGACCCTGATGGCGAAGAAAAAAAGGACGCCATGAAGGAGGGCGAACTGCCACCCCCACCTCCGAATTCGGCGCGCAACCCGAAAAATTTGTACGATAAAACCGCCGAAAGCGGCCACCATTCACCGGAACGATCAGACGCCAGCCGGCAGCGATCCGTGCCTTCCGAATTGGAACGGGAAAAGAAGAAGGTCTCCTTTATCGAAAGAGAACAGGCCCGAATGATTTTGGAACAATCCAGTAACCCCCTCAAGCGAGAAGCGATCCAGCTCGAAGACCCCTACGGTTATAACGCTTGGGAAGATATCATGCCCTTCTCCAAGGGAAAAGAAAACAATTCGACATTGAATGCATCGGAAAAAAGGCAAATCGCCCTCCGCGGCCTGAGAAACTTGATCAACAACCTAGGTTGAGCAAACAAGAAGGCCGGTTCATTTCCCGGGAAATGAACCGGCCCTCTCTTTGTCCGGGTCAGCGGAGGGGCTGTTTCGCCGGAACCCCCGGACGGCGCGGGTATCCCGACGGGGTAGGCGATAGTTTTTGCACGACCAACAGCCTTCTCTCGCCCATCCCTTCGGGAAGGGACAGGCCCTTCCGGAACACTTCCCCACCCCCCAGTTTTCGCAAAGCGCCCTCCGCCTCCTTCAGCTCCTTCTCCGCCTCCGGCCCTTTCATCGCCACAAACCATCCTCCCACCCGCACAAAGGGCAGGCAAAACTCCGCCAGAACCGGAAGGCGAGCCACCGCCCGCGCCACAGCCACATCGAACTGTTCCCGATATCCCCCTTCCCGTGCCATCGCCTCCGCCCGGCCGTGAATGGCCTCGATTTGATCCAAACCCAGCTCCCGGATCACATCCTTCAGAAAATCGACCCGCTTTCGCAGGGAATCCAACAGGACCACCCGGAGGCCAGGGAAGGCGATCTTCAGCGGAATACCGGGGAAACCGGCACCGGTGCCCACATCGATCAGCGATCCGACCGCATCGATGGGCACCTGTTTCGCCACCGTGAGGGAATCGAAAAAGTGTTTGATGTACACGTCCCTCTCTTCGGTGAGGGCCGTCAGATTCGTCCTCCGGTTGGCCGACACCAACAGTTTCAGGTAGTGGTCAAATTGTTCCGATTGATCCGGGGTGAGTTGGAATCCCAGCCCTTTGACCTGATCCAAAAACTGCGCCCGGATATCCATCATCCCATCCTCCCTCACGATCGGCAGAAATAAAACCGGACCCGGGAAAACCTCCCGCCGGCCCGGTGCCAGGTCCCTTTACGCCTTGGCAAAGGATTTTCCGCCCTGCTCGATATGCACCATCAAGATCGAGATATCCGAGGGATTGACTCCGGAGATGCGCGACGCCTGCCCGATCGACAGGGGGCGGACTTTTTTCAGCTTCTCCCGGGACTCCGAGGAAATCCCCTGGATCTTGTCATAGTCCACCCAGGCGGGAATCCGCTTGTCCTCCATCTTCCGCATCTTTTCCACCTGCTGCAGCGACTTCCGGATATACCCCTCATACTTCAGCTGGATTTCCACCTGTTCCGCCACCTCCGGCGGCACCGGCTCCGGCGGCGGAGCGATTTGGCTGATCTCCCGGTATCCCAATTCGGGCCGCTTCATCAGCTGGGCCAATTCGATCGCATTGGTCAATTCGCTGGAACCCGCTTCCCGCAGAATCCGCTGAATCTCCGGAGTGGGCTTCACCCGGGTCTCCCGCAGCCGGGCGATCTCCCGCTCGATCGCTTCTTTTTTGGCGACAAACCGACGATACCGATCCTCGGGAATCAAGCCGATCTCATAGCCCAGCTCCGTCAAACGGAGATCCGCATTATCGTGGCGAAGGAGCAGCCGGTATTCCGCCCGGGAGGTGAGCAGCCGATAGGGCTCCTCCGTCCCCTTGGTCACCAGGTCGTCGATCATCACCCCGATATAAGCCTGGGAACGGTCGAGGATGACCGGATCCTTTCCCTGTACCTTCCGGGCGGCGTTGATCCCGGCCATGATCCCCTGTCCGGCGGCTTCCTCGTAACCGGAAGTCCCATTGATCTGCCCCGCTGTAAACAGGTTTTCCACCAGCTTCGTCTCCAGACTGGGCCACAGCTGGGTGGGAATGATGGCATCGTATTCGATGGCATAACCGGTACGCATCATCTCCACCTTTTCCATGCCCTCGATTGTCCGCAGGATCTCCCGCTGCACATCCTCCGGCAGGCTGGTGGACAACCCCTGGACATACATCTCCAGGGTATCCCGCCCCTCGGGTTCCAGGAAGATCTGGTGGCGGGCCTTGTCGGCAAAGCGGACGATCTTGTCCTCGATGGAGGGACAGTAGCGGGGACCCCGACCTTCGATCACCCCCGAATACATCGGGGCCCGGTGCAGGTTCCGGCGGATCGCTTCATGGGTTTTCTCGTTGGTGTAGGTCAGCCAGCAGGGAAGCTGATCGGTGATGTACTCGGTCGTCTCATAGGAGAAGGCCCGGGGCTCCTCATCCCCCGGCTGGATCTCCATCTTGTCGGTGTCGATGGTCAACTTGTTCACCCGCGGAGGCGTCCCCGTCTTGAAACGGACCATCTCAAAGCCCAAATCCATCAGGTTGTAGGACAGATTGATGGAGGGCTGCTGGTTGTTCGGACCGCTTTCGTAGGACAAATCCCCGATGAAAATTTTCCCCCGCAGATAGGTTCCCGTCGTGAGCACCACCACCCGGGAACGGTATTCGGCGCCCGTCTGGGTGATGACGCCCTGGCATACCCCGCCCTCGACGATCAACTTCTCCACCATTGCCTGATGGAGGTCCAAGTTGGGTTCCGCTTCCAGGGTCCGTTTCATCATCTGCTGATATTTCACCTTATCGGCTTGGGCCCGCAGGGCGTAAACGGCCGGTCCCTTGCCGGTATTGAGCATCCGCATCTGAATGTGGGTTTTGTCAATGTTGCGCCCCATCTCGCCGCCCAGGGCATCGATCTCCCGGACCACATGGCCCTTGGCGGGCCCCCCGATGGAAGGGTTGCAGGGCATATAGGCGATAGTGTCCAGGCTCAGGGTGAGGAGCAGCGTGCGGCAACCCATCCGCGCCGCCGCCAACGCCGCCTCACACCCGGCATGCCCCGCCCCGATGACGATCACATCGTATTCTCCCGCAAGATAACCCATCGTCTTTCCCCCCTTTTTGCAAACTCAGCTGAACAAGTCTCGGCGGGGTGCCGGGAAGGGGCGCTTGCCCCTGGAGGGGGCGCCCTATCCCCGCTACCTCAACCTTGGAAGGGTCTACAGTCTGGCTCCAACCAAGGAATTCCGCCGGAAATTCGGAAAACGAAGGGCCGGACAAACGCCTTTCATTTCCCCAGACAAAATTGGGAAAAGATCTGGTCGATCAAATCCTCGGCCACCGCCTCGCCGATGATCTCCCCCAGGTGTTGCCAGGCATTTTTCAAATCGATTTCTACCATGTCGAGGGGGATTCCTTCCTCAATCCCTCGGATGGCGTCCCGAACGTTCCCGAGGGCTTGCTCCAACAGGTGAACATGGCGCACGTTGCTCACGTACGTGGCATCCGTCCCCTCCACCTTACCAGAGAGGAACAGTTTGTCGATCGCCTCCTCCAGCCGGTCGAGCCCCCGCTCCTCCTTCAAGGACAGGAGAACCAGGGGAGCATCGCCGATCCGCCGGCGCACTTCCTCCAGATCGATCCGCTGCTCCAAATCCGTCTTGTTTACCACGATGATCGCCGTATGGGGCCGGACGATCTCCAGCAGCCTGCGATCATCTTCCGTCAGCGGCTCCCCATAATTGAGCAGCAACAAAACCAAATCCGCCTGTTCAAGCGCCCGGCGGGAACGTTCCACACCGATCCGTTCCACCACGTCCTCGGTTTCGCGAATGCCGGCGGTATCCACCAGGCGGAGCGGGATCCCCCGGACGTTCACATATTCCTCGATCACATCCCGGGTGGTTCCCGGAATGTCCGTCACAATCGCCTTATTCTCCTGAACCAGGGCATTCAACAGGGAGGACTTGCCCACATTCGGCCGCCCGACGATCACGGTGGCGATCCCCTCGCGGAGGATCTTTCCCTGGCGCCCGGTTTCCAGCAGGCGGAGGAGCTCTTTTTCGATTTTTCGAGAGCGGGACAGGAGCTCCTTGCCGGTCAGCTCTTCCGCATCATATTCCGGATAATCCACATTGACCGCCAGATGGGCCAGGGTTTCCAGGATATCGTTGCGAAGTTTCCGGATGAGCCGGGACAGGCGGCCCCGGGCCTGATCCATGGCCACCCGGGCCGCCCGATCCGTCTTGGAACGGATCAGGTCGATCACCGCCTCCGCCTGGGACAGGTCGATCCGTCCGTTCAGGAAGGCCCGTTTGGTGAACTCCCCCGGTTCGGCCAATCGAGCCCCTGCAGTCAGAAGGGCTTTCAACACCTTTTGGACCGGCATCACTCCACCGTGGCAGCTCACCTCCACCACGTCTTCCCGGGTGAAGGTTCGCGGAGCCCGCATGACCGTAACCAGGACCTCGTCGAGGACCTCCTTCGTCTCCGGATGGAGAATATGGCCGTAGTGAACCGTGTGCGTATCCACTTCGGTCAAGGATCGCTTTCCTTTATAAACCCGATCGACCACCTCCACCGCCTCCGGACCGCTCACCCGGATGACGGCGATCCCTCCCTCGCCGACCGGTGTGGAGATGGCCGCAATCGTATCATTTTCCACTGGCGATCCCCCCTCACCGGCATCCTCTCCAGGATCGCACCTTCATAGAGGCTGCCGACAACCCTTAAAACCGATTGTATCGCGATGCTTCGCCGCAAGATTCTCGTTGCCGAAGCGGGAAATCGCCCGCTTCCGCCCCTTTATCAACCATTTCATAGGATATCCTGAGATTTCATCATAGCATACCGCCATTGGAAATGGAAACCGTCTCCATAAACAAAAAAACGCCCTCCCCAGGAGAGCCTCGCACCGTCTGCGCCTATTTTTCCAGAGCAATGACCACGCGGCGATCGGGATCCTCCCCCTCGCTGTAAGTGGTAAGCCCCTCTATCCCCTGAATCTGGGTGTGAATCACCTTCCGATCTGCAGGGCTCATCGGTTCCAACACGACTTCCTTGCCGGTTCGAAGCACTTGACGGGCCAGGCGATCCGCCAGATTCCGAAGGGTTTTTCTCCGGCGTTCCCGATAACCTTCGGCGTCCAGTATGAAGCGACGTCGGGATTCCGCACCGCGGTTGGCCACGATGTTGACCAGATACTGCAGGGCATCCAGGGTTTGACCGCGGCGTCCGATGATCAGCCCCAACTGTTTTCCGCGAATGTCGAAGGTGACGGCTTCGGGCTCCTCCCGCACCTCCACATCCACGGGCAGCCCCATGGTGGAGAGCACCTCCTTCAAAAAGCGGAGCCCCTGCTCCACCGGATCCACCGGGGGAGCGAGCCGCTCCACCTCCACCTTGGCCGGCCGGGCCCCGAACAGCCCGAACCATCCCCGGCGGGGCTCCTGGAGTACCGAAATCCGTACCTGATCCCGGGTGGCTTCGAGGCGGCCGAGGGCCTCCTCCACCGCCTCCTCTACGGTTTTCGCCGTAATGATCACCTTGTTCACCCGGTCAACCCTCCTGTTTCTTCGCGCGGTATTTGTCCCCCAGGAAGTAGTACTGAACCATGGAGAACAGGTTGCTGTACACCCAGTACAGGGATAGAGCCGCCGGAAATTGGTATGCCAAGACAAAGATCATGACCGGCATGACGAACAGAAACACGCGGGTTTGCGGGTTGTTGCCCATTCCCGTAGCGACGGACTGCAGGTAGGTGGTCAACGCCGCCAGAATCGGCAGAACCAGCCAGGGATCGGCTTGGCCGAGCTGCATCCACAGAAAGTCCGATTGGGCGATGTGTTCGTTGCGCATGATCGCCTGATAGAAGGCGATCAAGACCGGCAGCTGGATCATGAGGGGGAGACACCCCGACATGGGATTCACATTGTGTTTCTGGAAGAGCTTCATCGTCTCTTCCTGCAGCTTTTGTTGGTTGTTCTTGTACTTTTCCTGCAGCTTTTTCAGCTCCGGTTGCAGTGCCTGCATCGCCTTCGAACTCTTCATCTGCTTGATCGTCAGGGGGAGAAGGAGCAGACGGATGATAACCGTTACGATCAGAATGGAGAGTCCGTAACTGCCGATCAGATCATTAAAGGCGTCCAGAGCGATGGACAGAGGATAGACAAAAAACCTGTCCCAGAAGCTGTTTTCCGGGTCAACCGGTTTAAAACGCGAGGGATCCGGCGCACACCCGGTCAGGGCGACGATCACCGTAACCAGAAGCAAAAGCCCGATCCACTTTCTGCTGCGACGTTTCCGCAATAAAAACGCCTCCTTAACGGTTCCGACTGGAGAGGTTCGAACGCGTTTGCGAAAGCCGATGAATATGTATAACGGCCCATCCCGCCTCAGGGGACCGGATCAAAGCCTCCCGGATGAAAGGGATGGCACTTGGCAATCCGCTTCACCGTGAGCCACCCGCCGCGGATGACGCCGTAACGGGCAATCGCCGTCAATCCGTACTCGGAACAAGTGGGGTAAAACCGGCAAGACGGCGGTTTCAAGGGCGATATAAAACGCCGGTAGAAACGAATGGCTCCCAGAGCGATCACCTTCATCGCGACTTTCCCCTCTTCTTTTCTTCGTTTTTCTTCAGCAATTTTCCTCTGGACATCACGTGGCGCAAACTGGACTCCACCTGATGATAATCCATGGATGCGGCAGGAGCACGGGCGATGATGACCAGATCCATTCCCTCGGGCAAGCAATCGATCCTTTGCCGGAGGACCTCCTTCACCAATCGCTTTACGCGGTTTCGCGTCACCGCTTTCCCCACCTTGCGGCTGACGGATATGCCGATCCGGACCGGTCCTCCATCATACCGCTTCAATTTGTACACGACAAATTGCCGGTTGGCCGTCGAGGAACCGGCGCGGAACACCCGTCGGAAATCGTTTCTCCGCCTCAGACGGTGTTCCCGTTGCAAGGGCGCCCCTCCTTCCGGAACTTGAAAGCCTCTCAAATTTCAGTATGGTGTGGATTGTCCCCAAAATAAACCTGTTCCGTCCCGGAAATAGGAAAAAAGGCCACACTGCAAGAGGGTGGCCTTAAGCGGACAACACTTTTCTGCCCTTGCGCCGGCGGTTTCTCAGCACTTTGCGTCCGTTTTTCGTGCTCATCCGCTTGCGGAAGCCGTGCACGTTTTTCCGCTTCCGTCGGCTCGGCTGATAGGTTCGTTTCATAATCGTCCCGGTGGGCGGCCACAGGCTAGGCTCCGGCGGCCGCTCCGAAAAACCCGGTACCTCCCTTCTCTGTCGGATTCGCCATGCATATCCGGCGGACAGGATGACAGTCTTTCTAATTATATCGGGGCCAAAAGAAGGTTGTCAAGGAAAGGGAAGTCATCCACATGTGGATAATTTCACCGGCCGATTCCGGGGAATCCCCAACCCATCCCCGAGATGTCCACACATTCCCCCGCTGTGGATGAGGAGATTCCCCGGCCCTGTGGACTGTGGATAAATGTCCGAAATCCCATTGTCTTTGCTAGAATCATTTGGTATCATGTTTGTGTTTTCCCCAGTGGATAACTTCAGCAAAGGGACTCCTTTATCCACATTTTGTGGATAACTGTGTGTAAATCCACAGGAATATGTGAGTGATTTCCTGCAACACCCTGTGGACGGTGTGGAAAACACCTCCGCTTTCTTTTGTACTTCGATTCAGCGGCCTTTATATTGTGAATAAATTTGTTGACAGGTGCGAAAGGAGGTTAACCATGTGGACACGTCCATCCAGGATCTGTGGACGCAGGCCCTGGAAGCGATCCAGGGGAAGCTGAGCAAACCCAGTTTTGAAACGTGGCTGATGTCTACCAAAGCCGTCGATTATTATGACGATACCCTGGTGATCTCCGCTCCCAACGATTTTACCCGGGATTGGCTCGCCTCCCATTACGTCGACTTGATCCGGGACACCCTGGCAGAAATCACCGGTCAAAAAATCGAAGTCCGGATCGTCAACGCAGCGCCTGTGGAAAAGGATGTGGAACAAAAGGCGG
>Ga0079224_100000759_pt1 | contig 34043 bp, 26 predicted proteins | sample Stecom2015_FD_80414 | JGI IMG/M metagenome (GOLD analysis project Ga0079224, IMG submission 80414) | Agricultural soil microbial communities from Utah to study Nitrogen management - Steer compost 2015 | ecosystem: Environmental > Terrestrial > Soil > Agricultural land | place: USA: Utah... | reverse complement strand
GTAGTCGCGATGCGCGTCGAGCGCATCCGCCACGGCCGCGTCGCCCTCGATCTCGAGCACGATGCGATCGGCGACCTCGAGGCCGGCCTGCTTGCGCGCCTCCTGCACCGCGCGCACGAGCTCGCGCGCGAGCCCTTCTCGCCTGAGCTCGTCCGTCAGCGTCGTGTCGAGGCCGACCAGATAGCCGCCCTCCTCCGCGCATGCGAACCCCTCCGCCGACGAGGTCTCGATCAGCAGCGCCTCGGGCGGCAGCTCGACCTGCTGCCCCGCGATTTCGGCATGCTGCGTCTCGCCGCGCGCCGCCGCCGCCGCGATCGCGGCCGCGTCCGCCGACGCGAGGTACTCGCGGATCGCGGGGATCAGCTTGCCGTAGCGCTTGCCGAGCAGCGGCAGGTTCGGCTTGATCCGGTAGCTCACGAGCTCGGCGTCCCGCGCGAGGAGCTCGATGGACTTCACGTTCAGCTCCTCGAGGATCTGCTCGCTGTGGCGGCGCACCGCCCGCTCCGCGGCGTCGTCTGGCACGCGCACGAGCAGCCGCGCGAGCGGCTGACGCACCTTGAGCCGCGACTCGTTGCGCGCGGCGCGCCCGAGCCCGACGATCCGCTGGACGATCGCCGTCTCCTCGAGGAGCGCGGCATCGAGCCGCTCCGGCCGATGCTCCGGCCACGCGGTCATGTGCACGCTCGTCGGGGCTTGCGCATTCACGCGCCGCACCAGGTTCTGATACATCGCCTCGCTGATGAACGGCACGAACGGCGCGAGCAGCCGCGTCAGCGTCTCGAGGCACTCGTAGAGCGTCGCATACGCCGCCTCCTTGTCCTCGCCGCTCGCGGCCTTCCAGAAGCGCCTGCGATTGCGCCGCACGTACCAGTTGCTGAGCTGATCGACGAACCGCTCGATCGCCGTGCCGGCGGTCAGCGCGTCGTAGCGGTCGAGCGCGTCCGTCACGGTGCGGATCGTGTCCTCGAGCAGCGAGATCACCCAGCGATCGATCTCGGGGCGCTTCTCGTAAGGCACGGACCGGCTTGCATCGAAGCCGTCGAGCCGCGCATACATCACGAAGAACCCGTACGTGTTCCACAGCGTGTTGATGAACCCGCTCGCGACGTCCGCGACGATGTCGACCGACACCCGCTTCTGCACGTCCGGCGCGACCCGCGCGGTGAAGTGCCAGCGCAGCGCATCGGCGCCGACCGAGTCGAAGACGTCGTACGGATCGACGATGTTGCCGAGCGACTTCGACATCTTCTTGCCTTCCTGATCCACGATGTGGCTCAGGCATACGACGTTCTTGTAGGCAACGCTGTCCGAGACCATCGTCGCGATCGCGTGCAGCGTGTAGAACCAGCCGCGGGTCTGGTCGATCGCTTCGCAGATGAAGTCGGCCGGGAAGCTCTTCTCGAACGTCTCGCGGTTCTCGAACGGATAGTGCCACTGCGCGTACGGCATCGAGCCCGAGTCGAACCAGCAGTCGATGACCTCGGCCACGCGTCGGTACTCGCGCCCTTCGTGCACGAACGTGATCTCGTCGATCGCGGGGCGATGCAGGTCGAGACCCTCGAGCTTGCGGCCCGTTCGCTCTTCGAGCTCGGCGACTGAGCCGATGCAGATGAAATCGCCGGCACCGTCCGTCCACACCGGCAGCGGCGTGCCCCAGAACCGCTCGCGCGACAGCGCCCAGTCGATGTTGTTCTCGAGCCAGTTGCCGAAGCGGCCGTCGCGGATGTACTCCGGCACCCAGTTGATCGTGCGGTTCAGCTCGACGAGGCGGTCGCGGAACGCCGTCGTGCGGATGTACCACGCGTTCTTTGCGTAGTAGATCAACGGATCGCCGGTCCGCCAGCCGAACGGATAGTTGTGCCTGTAGCGCTCCGCCCGAAAGAGCAGCCCTCGCTCGCGCAGCAAATCGATGATGACGGGATCGGCGTCCTTGAAGAACTTGCCGGCGACGGGCTCCACCTCGGCGAGGAAGTACCCGTCGTCGCCGACGCCGTGCAGCACCGGCAGCCCGTGCTTCTGGCCGAGCTTCAGGTCGTCCTCGCCGTAGGCGGGCGCGATGTGCACGATGCCCGTGCCGTCCTCCGTCGTGACGAAATCGGCCGTGCGCACGCGGCAGATGTCGCCTTCGGCCGGCAGATATTCGAAGAGGCGCTCGTAGCGCATACCGTCGAGCTCGCGGCCCGGCAGCGTTTTCACGATCGAGTACGCCGGCGCGTCGTCGCCGCCGAGCACCTGCTCGACGAGATCCTTCGCGAGGATCAGCGTCTCGTCGCCGCGCCGCACCCATGCGTACTCGACGTCCGGATGCACGGCGAGCAGCAGGTTCGACGGCAGCGTCCACGGCGTCGTCGTCCACACCAGAAACGACGTGCCGGGCTCGTCAGCCGAGCGGAAGCGCACGAAGACGGAAGGGTCCTCGACCTCGCGATACCCGAGCGCGACCTCGTGCGAGGACAGCGTCGCGCCGATCCGCGGGTCGTACGGCACGACCTTGTAACCCTGGTAGATCAGCCCCCGATCCCAGATCTGCTTCAGCAGCCACCACACCGACTCGATGTACTCGTTGTGCAGCGTGAAGTAGGCCTCGCCCATGTCGACCCAGTAGCCCATGCGCTCGGTCATCGCCTCCCAGTCGGCGACGTAGCGCATCACGGATTCGCGGCACTTGGCGACGAACTCGGCGATGCCGACCTCCTGCTCGATGCGCTTCTTGTCGAAGATGCCGAGCTGCTTCTCGACCTCGTGCTCGACCGGCAGGCCGTGTGTGTCCCAGCCGGCCTTGCGGGGCACGTGGAAACCGCGCATCGTCTTGTAGCGGGGGTAAAGATCCTTGAACGTGCGCGCGAGCACGTGGTGGATGCCGGGACGCCCGTTCGCGGTCGGCGGCCCTTCGTAGAACACGAAGCGGGGCCGATCCTTGCCCGCGTCGAGCACGCGCTTGAAGACGTCCTCGCGCCGCCAGAGCTCGAGGATTTCCTTTTCCAGGGTCGGTCCGTCGTACCGGGGTGCTACGGGTTCGAACATCGATCCATTCCGCGAATTCGCGCCGCGCGAGAAAAAGGTGTCAGACACCATTTTCGGCGGGCGCCCCACACTGTCACAGGCTGCCGTCGGCCGAAAATGGTGTCTGACACCTTTTTCGAAAATGGTGTCTGACACCTTTTTCGGCCGGACCGGGGCGATCGGAGATTCGCGGTACCACCCGGCTTCGCCGCTGCCTCGCGGAAGCGGCCTCGTGAGCTCGGCAGCGCCGAGCTCGGCTCTGTGACGCGAGCCAGACGGCGGCGCTTAGTGACCGCTCGGGCGAACGCTCGGGGCGTCCGCGGCGCCGAGCGGCGTTCGGCGCAGCAGCTCCGGGGTGATATTCGCCGGGTCGCGGCTCAGGGCTCGCACCATCCCCTGATCGCTCCGCCCGCGGTGGTCCGGCTACTCGTCCCCATCACAGCTTTTGGGCGGCTGAGTGTACGCGATTCATGATGCGAGCGCAGCCCGGGCCTCGCCCACGTCCAGCGCGATCTGCGCCTTCAGGGCGTCGAGCCCGTCGAAATGACGCTCCTCGCGCAGCCTCTTGATGAAATGAACCGTGATGCGCTCGCCGTAGACGTCGCGGTCGAAATCGAAGATCAGCACCTCGAGGAGCATGGGCCCTCCGCCGACCGTCGGCCGCGTGCCGACGCTCGCGACGCCGTCGAGGAGCTCCGGGCCGAGCCCGCCGACGCGCACGGCGAAGATGCCGTCGATCGGCGCGCGGCAGCGCTTCAGGTTCACGTTCGCGGTCGGGAATCCGAGCGCCTTCCCGAGGCCGCGCCCGCGGACGACGCGCCCGGACAGGCTGAAATCCCGGCCAAGCATCTCCCTCGCCTTAGCGAGATCGCCGGCCGCGAGCGCCGCGCGAATCGCGGTGCTGCTGATCCGCTCGCCGCGCAGCGATACCGGCGGCACGACGGTGACCTCGAAGCCGTGCTCGTCGCCGCCGCGGCGCAGATCGTCGAGACCGCCGCCGCGCCCGAACCCGAAGCGGAAATCGTGACCGACGACGACTTGGCGCGCCCCGAGCCGCGCGACGAGCAGATCCTCGATGAACGCCTGTGGCGGAAGGCGGCGGAGCTTGCGAAAGCTCGCGCAGAAAAACTCGTCGATGCCGGCCTGCTCGAGCAGCTCGAAGCGCTCCCGAAAGCACGTGAGCCGCGCCGGCGGATCGTGCGGCGACAGCACCTCTCCGGGCATCGGCTCGAACGAGACGACGTGCGCCGGAATCCCGCGCGAGCGGGCGGCATCGAGCGCGGCCGCGAGAATCCGCTGATGGCCGAGATGCAGGCCGTCGAACGCGCCGATCGTGACGGCCCGCCCGTCGGGGGCCGGGGCGATCGCGCCGATGTGGCGGTAAAGGCGCACGCCTCAACCTCCGGCCGGACCCGCCGGCGGCGCGTCCTCGGCGTCGGGCTCGGCACGCAGCGCGCGCGGCCCGATCCCGACGGCGAGGCACGCGCCCGCATAGACCAGCACCGCGCCCGCGACCAGCAAGCCGAGCCATGCGACCTGCGCCTTCGTGCTCATCGCGAGCCAGTCGCCGAGCGCGCGCGCCGCGACCGCCACGAACACGGCCATCGCCGCACACGCGGCCGCGACGCGGACGAAGAGCGGCAGCCAGCGGGTCCGCGTGCGATAAATCCCCGAGGAAACGAGCCCGCGGAGCAGCATCCCGGCGTTGCAGAGGCCGGAGATGCTCGTCGCGAGCGCAAGCCCCGCATGCGCAGGCGCCCATTCGGTCCGGATCAGCAACATCACGAGCACGACGTTCAGCACGAGGTTGAGAAGCACCGTGCGCACGCCGATGCGCACGGGCGTCCGCGTATCCTGCCGCGCGAAGTACGCGGGCGCCAGCACCTTGACCCCGACGAAGCCGATCAGCCCCGGCGCGAACGCGACCAGGCTCGCGGCGGACATTCGCACGTCCTCCGCGTCGAATTTGCCGCCGTGGAAGATCGTCGCGAGCAGCGGCTCGGCGAGCAGCAGCAGCCCGACGGCCGCGGGCAGCGTGATCACGAGCACCCAGCGCAGCGCCCAGTCGAGGGTCGCGACGAACGCGTCGTCCGATCGGCGCGCGTACTGCTCGGCCAGATTCGGCAGGATCACGGTGCCGAGCGCGATGCCGACGACGCCGAGCGGGAACTCCATCAGCCTGTCCGAGTAGTAGAGCCAGCTGATGCTGCCCGCGGCAAGGAACGACGCAATCAGCATGTCGAGCATCAGGCTGATCTGCACGATCGACGAGCCGAAGAGCGCGGGCGTCATCAGCCGCAGGACCCGGGCCACCTCGCCGTCCCGGAACGCGAGCCGCGGCCGCGGCAGCAGGCCGAGCCGCAGCAGGAACGGCGCCTGAAACACGAGCTGCACGACGCCCGCGGCGAACACGCCGGCCGCGAGCCCGATCGCGGGCCGCTCCATCCGCGGCGCCACGAGCGCCGCGAACACGATCATCACGACGTTCAGCAGCACCGGCGTGAACGCCGGCACCGCGAACCGCCGGTGCACGTTCAGGATCGCGCCGGCGAACGCCGTCAGCGAAACGAAGAACAGATACGGCAGCGTCAGCCGCAGCATGTCCGTCGCGAGCGCATAGCGCCCGTCGTCGCCGACGAAACCCGGCGCGAACACGAGGATCAGCAAAGGCGCGGCGACGACGCCGAGCGCCGTGATCGCGAACAGCACGACCGTCAAGGTGCCGGCGATCTTGTCGATCAGCACGCGCGTCTCGCCGGCCGTGCGCGTCCCCCGATACTCCGAGAGCACCGGCACGAACGCCTGCGAGAACGCGCCCTCGGCGAAGAAGCGCCGCAGCAGATTCGGGATCTTGAACGCGACGAAGAAGGCGTCCATCACGACGCCGGCGCCGAACCAGTGCGAGAAGCCGATGTCGCGGGCGAGCCCGGTGATTCTCGACAGGAGGGTCATCGCGCTGACGACGCCGGTCGAGGTCAGGAGCCGCTCGCGGCCCGACCCGCGGGCTTCAGTGCTCATCGCTGACAGAGGGGCTCGGTTCACGCGCGTGCCGGCTTGACTTGATTCCGGGGGCTTCGAATAATACCCGGCCTTTCCGGTCCCTCCGCTCGAAACGCAAACGGAAGCGAACGTTGGCCAACATCAAATCCGCTCAGAAGCGCGCCCGGCAGAACGTCGTACGCCGCGCCCGCAACCAGGCCTTGAGGTCCCGGGGCCGAACGGCCATCAAGAAGGTGTTGAAGGCCATTCAAGCCGGCGACCGGGAGGCCGCCGCGGCTTCGTTCCGCGAGGCCGTGCCCCAGATCGACCGCCTGGTCACCAAAGGCATCATCGCCAAGAATCGCGCCGCGAAGTACAAGAGCCGCCTGAACGCGAAGCTACGCGCGATGTCCTGATTCGTCGCGGGGCGTCTCGTCGGACCCCGCCTCCGGGGCGGCCCGCGCTCGCTCCGCCCGCTCCCGGCTCGACGTCTCGAGGAACCGCATGCAGTCGCGGGCGAGCGCGTCCGTGCCCTCCTTCGTGAGCGCGCTGATCCCGTAGACCGGCCCGGTCCAGCCGCACGCGGCCCTGATCTCCACGATCCGCCGGCTCCGCTCGTCCGCGGGCAGCAGATCCAGCTTGTTCAGCACGAGCCAGCGCGGCAGCGCCTCGAGCACCGGCGAATAGCGGCCGAGCTCGGCTGCGATGACCCGGATCTCGGCGACGACCTCCTCGACCGGCCGGTGCGGGCTTGCATCGACGACGTGCAGCAGCAGCCGCGTGCGCTCGAGATGCTTCAGGAAGCGGATCCCGAGCCCCGCCCCTTCGGCGGCGCCTTCGATGAGCCCCGGAATGTCGGCGATGACGAAGCTCTGCTCGAGGCCGACCCGCACGACGCCGAGATGCGGATGCAGGGTCGTGAACGGATAGTCCGCGACCTTCGGCCGCGCCGCCGACATCGCCCGCGTCAAGGTCGACTTTCCGGCGTTCGGCGCACCGAGCAGGCCCACGTCGGCGAGCACCTTGAGCGCGAGCAGCAGCCGGCGCTCCTCGCCCGGCTCGCCGGGCGTCGCACGGCGGGGGGCACGGTTCACGCTGCTCTTGAACGCGGTGTTGCCGCGGCCGCCGCGGCCGCCGCGCGCGACGAGCAGCACGTCATCGGCATTGAGCAGGTCCCCGAGCAGCTCGCCCGTGTCGAGGTCGCGCACCTCGGTGCCCACCGGGACCGGGATGTAGAGATCGGCCCCGGACTGGCCGGTCATGTTGCGTGAGCCGCCGGGCTCGCCGTCCGCGGCCTTGAAGCGGCGCTGCACGCGGAAGTCCGCGAGCGTGTTGAGTCCCTCGCGCGCGACGAGATAGACGCTGCCGCCGCGTCCGCCGTCGCCGCCGTCCGGCCCCCCGCGCGGAATGAACTTCTCGCGGCGGAAGCTGACGGTGCCGTTCCCGCCTCGGCCGGCCTCGACGCGAATCTCCGCTTCGTCGACGAATTTCACGGCCGCATCGGGTGCCCGCCCGCGCGGGCTCTCGGGCAGCGCGCGCCGGGGCGCAAGAACGCGGTCGCCGAGACGAAAAAAGCCCCGGCGCGCGGGGCTTTCAACGCCGCGTTCACCGCGAGGCTCAGTCCGTCAGGACGCTGACGTGCACGCGCTTCTTCGGACCCTTCGTCTCGAACGCGACCCGGCCGTTCGCCAGCGCGAACAGCGTGTGGTCGCGGCCGACCCCGACGTTGGAGCCGGCGTGGAAGCGCGTCCCACGCTGCCGCACGAGGATATTGCCCGCGAGCACCTGCTCGCCGCCGAAGCGCTTCACGCCGAGGCGTTTCGATTCCGAGTCGCGCCCGTTCTTCGAGCTGCCGCCGGCCTTCTTGTGTGCCATCCCAAATACTCCTGAAAGCTACCCTGGGACGCCTGCCCTAGGCCGCGTCCCCGCCGGAGATCGACGTGATCTCGACCTCCGTGTAATGCTGCCGATGCCCCTTCGTCCGCCGGTAGTTCGTCCGGCGCTTGAACTTCACGACCTCGATCTTCTTCCCGCGGCCCTGGCCCAGCACCTTGCCCTGCACCTTGACGCCCGGCACGAGGGGGGCGCCGATGCGAACGTCCGCCCCGTCGCCGACGAGCAGGACCTGATCGAAGTCGATCACATCGCCCACGTCGGCGTTCAGGCGCTCGACGCGCAGCCTGTCGCCGGGGCTCACGCGGTACTGTTTACCGCCTGTACGAAAAACCGCATACACTGGGAAGGCTCCTCGGCATTCGAACGGTGCCGGACCGCAGGAAGCGCTGCATTTTAGTGAGTGCTCCGTAAGCGGTCAACGCGTTGCGGGGCGCTCGGCACCGCCTGCCCGTCTGCTTCGCAGCCGGCACAATGTCGATCACGCTCGCCAAGAGGGGCTCACTTGAGGCATCATGCCCGAATGCATGTTGCCTCAAGCCAACAGTCGGCACCGTCGCTCGACTCACTGAGATCCTTGGTCGGCGACGATTGGGGCGGCGTGAACCGCGTCATCTACCGCCGGCTCGGCAGCGACGTCGCTCTCGTCAACCAGGTCGCCCACCATATCATCCATCACGGCGGGAAGCGCCTGCGGCCTCTCGCCGTGCTGCTGGCAGCGCGGGCGTGCGGCTATCGCGGCGAGGCGCACATCTCGGCCGCCGCCATCATCGAGTTCATCCACACCGCGACGCTGCTGCACGACGACGTCGTCGACGGCTCGGGCCTGCGGCGCGGGCAGCGCACGGCGAACTCGATGTTCGGCAACCAGGCGAGCGTGCTCGTCGGCGATTTTCTGTACTCGCGCGCTTTCCAGATGATGGTCGAGATCGACGATATCAAGATCCTCAGCGTGATGGCGAACGCGACCAACACGATCGCCGAGGGCGAAGTGCTGCAGCTCATGAACTGCAACAATCCGGACATCACCGAGGCGGACTACATGGAGGTGATCTACCGGAAGACGGCGAAGCTGTTCGAGGCCGGCACCCGGATCGCCGCGATCCTCGCCGGCCAGGGCGAGCGCATCGAGCAGGCCCTGATCGGCTTCGGCCGGCACCTCGGCCTCGCCTTCCAGCTCGTGGACGACGCGCTCGATTACGCCGCGAAGCCGGAGGAGCTCGGCAAGAACATCGGCGACGACCTGGCCGAAGGCAAGCCGACGCTGCCGCTGATCTACGCGATGGCGCACGGCAGCGCGGCGGAGCGGCACATGATCCGCGAGGCGATCGAGACGGGCGGGACGCAGAACCTGACCTCGATCCAGCTCGCGATCGAATCGTCCGGCGGACTTCGCTACACCGCGGAGCGGGCGCGGCTCGAAGCGGAAAAAGCGATCGCCGCGCTGACGCCGCTGCCGCCGTCGACGTTCCGCGAAGGGCTGACCGGCCTCGCGCAGTTCGCGATCCATCGGCGCTTCTGACGGCCGAGCGCGGGCTGCGGCCCGCACCGCGCGCACACACGTCCCTGGCCTTCGCCCGATACCGCGCCCGCGGGCTGCGCCCGACGCGGCCGATACGTCACGATGACTTCTGCGCCTTCTGCGCGGCCTCGAAGCGTGCAAGCTGCTCGGGCGTCGCAGGCGGCTGGTACTTCGCCTTCCATTCCTCGTAAGGCATGCCGTATACGCGCTCCCGCGCCGCGTCGAGATCGATGTCGACGCCCTTCTCCTTCGCCGCCTCGACGTACCACTTGCTGAGGCAGTTGCGGCAGAAGCCGGCGAGGATCATCAGATCGATGTTCTGCACGTCCTTGCGCTCGTCGAAATGCCGCAGCAGCCTGCGAAACACGGCCGCGTCGAGCTCGGTTCTCGTCCGGTCATCCATTCCTGCTGTTCCTCCTTCGTGCTCCGGGCGCCGCTTTGCGCCTTCAGCCCGCGCCGACTGCGTAGGCGTCGACGTCGGCGAGAATCTCGGGCCAGAGCCGATACGGCCCCGTTCCGCCGGTGCGCCTCACGAACTCGTCACGCAGCCGGCGCGCCTGCTGCGGCGAGAATGCAGCGCGCCAATCGCCGACGATACCCTTGCGCACGAACTCGGGCATCCCCGCCGGACGTGCGCTCGACCAGCGGCGCTGATCGCGGCTCATGCGTCCGAAGCTAACCTCCTCCCGGATCGCGGCGACCATCGAGGGGTCGCGCGCGGCACTCGACGCCGGCTCGCCGACGAACTCGGCCACCTCCGCAATCACACCCTCGATGTCCTCCTGCATCCGCTCGTAGGTGACGAAGAGCACGTTCGGCGCGCGCCGCTGCGCGTACCAGGACGCGAGATGATCGAAGTAGTCGCCGAAATCCACCTCGCCGAGGATGAAGCACTCGAAGAAATCGTCGAACGTGCCGTCCGCGAAGTCGTAGTGGTGAACGAAGCCGCGCGTGTGATGGTAAAACGACACCGCGCAGTCGAACGGGTTGCGGGCCACGTAGACGTAGCGCGCCTCACCGTGGAACGGCGTCATCTCGAACGGCAGGTGCGTCTTGATCAGCCGCCGCCCGGCCAAAGCCGTCACGCCTTCCGTCCCGACCTCCTCGAGGTGCGGGAAGAACTCCTCGAGCTTGCGCCCAGGGGGCAGCGGCCGGGCGCCGTTCATCAGCAGATAGACGATGTACTGCATCCACGTGGTGCCGCACTTCGGGTAGCTCGCGACGAAGACGTCCGTGGCGAGCGGGCGGTACGCGAGCCCGGACGCGAAGCCGTGCACGGGAAACCCCATCGGCATGCGGAAACCGTCGTGGACGACGTACCTCGGGCGGCGGCGAGCGGAAGTCGACATCGGCGGCGGCGTCGATGTTTAATGGCATTGGCGGTATTCGTAGGATAACCGAACGCAGCCCGCGGCACGAAAATTGCCGCCTGCCGCGACGCGCTGCCAGCGGAGACGAGATGAGCAAGGACTGGATCGTCGTCGCCGACAAGAACCGTTGCCGCATCTTTCGCCAAGCCAGGCGGACCAGCCCGTTGGAGGAAATCGCCGTTCTCGTCGCTCCGATAACGAGACTCAGGAACCAGGACATCGACAGCGATCGTCCCGGCCGCACGTTCGACAGCGCCGGGCAGGGCCGGCACGCGAAGAGCCCGTCGGTCGAGCCGGTCGAGCAGGAAGCGATCCGCTTCGCCAAGGACGTCGTCGCGAAGATCGAGGACGGACGCCGGCAGAACAGCTTCCAGCGCCTTTACGTCGTCGCGGAGCCCCGCTTCCTCGGCTACTTGAGGCAGCACTACTCTCGCCCGCTGAAGGAGATGATCGCGGCGGAAATCGGCAAGGACTGGGCGACTCAGACGGCCGACGAGATCCGCGACCGGCTGCGCGAGGCGGTGTTCGGCTAGGACCTTGCCGCCGACGGCGTCACACGTACGCCATCCACCGCCCCGCCGCCATCACGCCTAGCCACAGCGCGAGCGACAGCGTGGCGACGGCTTTGATCGCCGCCGGCGCCTGCCCGGCGGCGAGCCAGCGCTCGCCGGTCCGCGCGACGGCCACCGTGAACACGAGCGCGTTGATGCCCGCGAGCGCGAGCAGCGTCATCTTCAGCCAGAAGGCCTTGTTCATGCCGAACGACGTCGCGTTATAGATGAACATGAGCGAGCCGGTCACGACGTTGATCAGAAATCCGACCCACACCCACGGCAGGAGCCCGAGCATCGGCGGCAGCGGCAGGCTGCGGGCAAAGCCGAGCAGACGCAGGTCGACCAGCATGATCGAGCCCACGAGCATTGCGAGCCCGATGTAGTGGATCGTCTCGAACGTTGCGTACATCCAGACGGACGTCGTGATCGCGGCGGCGATCGGTGTGCTCTCGAGCCAGGCGAGAAAGCTCATTGGCGCATCCCTACGGCGTGTACGCGATCAGCCGTCCGGCAACCGCGGCGCCGACCCAGAAGACGAGCGAAGCGGCGGCGAGCCCCTTCGCGAGTGCCCCCGCCTCCGCGCCGGCACTCGTTGCCGGCTCCCGGAACACCTTGTGCGCGAGAATGACGGCGTTCACGCCGGCGAGCGCGATCAGGACCAGCTTGATCCTGAAGGTGTAGCTGCTGAAGAAGTAGATCGCATCCGACGTGAAGAGCGCGATGCCCGACGCCGCGTTGATCGTGAATCCGAGCCACGCGAGCGGCAAGAGGTCCTGCGTGCCGATGAGCGGCAGCTCGCGCTTGTAGCCCATCACGCGCAGGTTCGTGAGGCCGAGCGAGCCGAGCAGCATCGCCATGCCGAGCGCGTGCAGCGTCTCGAGCAGCGGATAGGCCCAGATCGTTTCCGCGACCGCGGTCGCGAGGGCCGTGCCTTGCAGCCAGGCGAGGAAGTCCATTCAGCGCCCCTGAGCAGCCGTCGATAGCAGCGAAGTCGATGAGCTCGGCGTTACCAGGCGATCCCGTAGTCCTCGCCGAAGTCGCTTGCGCCCCCCCACATCGTGCCGTTCTCCTGATCGAAGTAGATCGCCGTGATCGGACCCGAGGTGTGGGTCGCGGTCTCAATCAGGTATCCCATGCGCTCGAGCTCGACCCGCACCTGCCACGGCACGTCGTCGCGAAGCAGCAGCCCGCCGGGCTGGGAGCTATGCGACCCGAACGAGCTGTGCATCTGGTAACTGTTGAAGTTTGCCGCCTCGGCCGCCCTCTGCACGTGCATGCCGAACTCGACGATGTTGAGGAAGAACTGCAGGAGGTTCTGGTCCTGCGTGTCGCCGCCCTGCACGGCGAACGCGAGGAACGGCTTTCCGTCGCGCAGCGCGATGCTCGGGCTCAGCGTCGCTCGCGGGCGCTTGCCGGGCTCGACGACGTTGAACGGATTCACGCGGGGATCCATGTCGAAGCTCTGCATGCGCTGCGACAGGCCGACACCGGTCCGCCCGGCGATGAAGGCCGGGATCCAGCCGCCGCTCGGCGTGATCGACACGACCCAGCCGTCCGCGTCGGCCGTCTGCAACGACGTCGTGCCGGCGCGAAACGCCTCCTCGTCGGTCAACGTCCGCGTCTCGTCGTTGCGCGCGCCGCGCTGACGGCGCGGGTCGAGGCGCGGCCGCCAGCTCTCGAGCAAGTCGGCGTAGGGATTGGTCTCGCCCTGGTAAGGGTACGGATCGCCCGGCTTCACGTTCGGATCGTTCCGTTCCCAGTTGATCTGCGCGAAGCGCTCCCGCGCGTAGGCCTTCGACAGCAGCCCCTCGATCGGCTCCTTCGGCGGGTAGTACGGATCGCCGTAGTAGAAGTCGCGATCGGCGAACGCAAGATTCATCGCCTGATAGAGTGTGTGGATGTAGCGGGCGCTGTTGTAGCCCATCCCCCGCAGATCGACGTTCTCGAGGATGTTGAGCGTCTGCAGCAGCACGGGACCCTGCACCCAGTGCGTCAGCTTGTAGACCTCGATGCCCTTGTACGTCGTGACGACGGGATCCTCGACGTAGACGCGCCACTTCGCGAGGTCTTCCGCCGTGATCAGCCCGCCGGCCCGCTGCACGGCCTCGGCGATCTCGCGCCCGATATCGCCGCGGTAGAAGCGGTCGTAGGCGGCCATGATCGCCTCCTCGCGGCCCTTGCCCGCCGCGCGCGCGTCCCGCTCCGCCTCGACCAGCCTCATCAGCGTGCCGAGAAGCTCAGGCTGCGAGAACACCTCGCCCGGCCGCGGCGCGGCCCATGACCGCGGACGGCTCGGATCGTAATGCGGCAGCAGCACGCGGCGAGAATCCTCCCACCGCGCGAGCAGATCCTTCGCCGACTCGATCGACTCCGACGCCTGGCGCTCCATCGGGTATCCGCGCGCCATCTCGATCGCCGGCGCGAGCGCCTCCTCGAGGGTCATCGTGCCGAACTCGGCGAGCATGACCATGAGCCCGCCCGGCGTGCCCGGCGTCACGGCCGCCAGCGGGCCGAAGTCGGGCGGCTGAGTCAGCCCGCGCGAACGAAAAAACTCGGGGGTCGCGCCGCTCGGCGCCGCGCCGAGCGCGTTGATCCCCTTGACCTCGCCCGTGCGCGGGTCGTGGATCAGCGCCTGCGTCTCGCCGCCCCACGATAGCGTGTCCCACATCGTCGCGGATGCGGCCAGCGTCGCGACGGCCGCGTCGACCGCGTTGCCGCCCTTGAGGAACGTCATCGCGCCCGCCGTCGCCGCGAGCGGCTTGCCCGCGACGACGACCCAGTGCTTGCCGTGCAGCACCGGCTTGGTCGTATCGACGTTCTCCTGCGCCGGCGTCGCGTGCGGAAGAATCATCAGCATGGCGCCGAGCAGAACGCCGGCGAGCCCCGTGCGGCCCGTCGTCGCGGGGCCGGTCGCAGCCTGGTGTCTCATAGGCCCCAAGTGTACCCGGCTCCGCGCCCTGCGGGCACGAAGCCCGTCGCAGCCCACCGAGCGCGCATCGCGCCCGTCGCGACCCGCCGCGGCGACGGCGCAGTGGGACCGCGAGTCGGCCCGCCGGCCGCGGCCCCGGGGAGCCTGCACCTTCGGCGGGTTACAATCGAGCCTTCGCCGAAAGCTCGAGTTGCTCGCCCTTGCCGGTACAGAAGCCCTCCCCGCGCACCGCCTCCGCCCAGCCGCCGCTCGCCCACCTCCTGCGGCCGCAGACCCTGGACGAGTTCCTCGGCCAGGAGCACCTGCTCGGCCCGGGCAAGCCGCTGCGCGAGGCGATCGAGAGCGGCCAGGTGGGGAGCATGGTGCTGTGGGGCCCGCCGGGCAGCGGCAAGACGACCCTCGCCCGGCTCATCGCGAACTACACCGACAAGGCCTTCGTGATCTTCAGCGCCGTTACCGAAGGCGTGCCGCGCGTGCGCGAGATCATCCGTGAAGCGCAGCAGCGCCTCGCCGCCGAAGGGCGCGGCACGATCCTCTTCTGCGACGAGATCCATCGCTTCAACAAGGCGCAGCAGGATGCGTTCCTGCCGTACGTCGAAGAAGGCGTGATCACGCTGATCGGGGCGACCACCGAGAACCCGTCCTTCGAGCTGAACTCGGCGCTCTTGTCGCGCCTGCGCGTCTTCGTGCTCGAGCCGCTCGCGCCCGAGCACATCGCGGATATCGTCGAGCGCGGCGTCGCGCGGCTGTGCGCCGATGCGGGCATCGACCTCGTGCTCGCCGAGGATGCCCTCGAGCTCGTCGCGCAGCACGCGGACGGCGACGCCCGCCGGGCGCTCAATCTGACCGAGGCCGTGTGGCATCACGCGCGGAACGCCCTGCCGCGCGGCGCCCGGGTGATCGATGCGGAGCTCGTGACGCGCGTGCTCGAGCGGCGCATCCCGCGCTACGACAAGAGCGGCGAGCAGCACTTCAACCTCATCTCGGCGCTGCACAAGGCCGTGCGCGGCAGCGACGTGAACGGCGCGCTCTACTGGCTCGCGCGAATGATCGACGCAGGCGAGGATCCGCTCTACATCGCGCGGCGCGTCGTGCGGATGGCGAGCGAGGATATCGGGCTCGCGGACCCGCGGGCGCTGTCGCTCGCGCTGGCGGCCAAGGACGCGTATCACTTCCTCGGCTCGCCCGAAGGCGAGCTCGCGATCGCCGAGGCGGTGATCTATCTCGCCACGGCGCCGAAGTCGAACCGGGCGTACGTCGCGTGGCAGGGCGCGCTCCAGGCGGCACGCGAGCATCCGGGCGAGCCGGTGCCGCTGCACATCCGCAATGCCCCGACCCGGCTGATGCGCGACCTCGGCTACGGCCGCGGCTACCGGTACGACCACGACGAAGGCGGCTTCGCGGCCGGTCAGGAGTATCTGCCGGAGAAGCTCCGGGGCGCGTCCTGGTACGCGCCGAGCCGGCACGGGTTCGAGAAGACGCTCGCAGAGCGCATGGAGTGGTGGGACAGCATGAAGCGATCGGCCGGCCGGGCGAAAGGCGGCGAAGAATGACGACGAACGGCGTGCAGCGCGCGTTCTTCGCGGCGCTCCTGCTCATCGTCACCGTAGCGTTCTTCTGGCTCATTCGCGGTTTCTTGCAGCCCGTCTTCTGGGCGGTGGCGCTCGGCATCGTCGTCTATCCGCTCCACTCGCGGTTCGAGCAACGCTTCGCGCCGCGCCGCTCGCTGGCGGCGGCGGCCAGCATGCTCGTCGTCGTGCTGGTCGTGATTCTGCCGTTGGGCGGCCTGATCACCGCGGTAACGGCCGAAGCGACCTCTCTCGTGCAGCGGCTCAATCAGCAGGACATCGAGATCGACCGGCTCTACAACGCGGTCGCGCAGGGCCTGCCCGCCGGCCTGCTCGAGCGCCTGCCGATCGACATGGAGAGCATCGAGGCCCGACTCGCTGAAATCGCCGTCGGGGCGAGCCGCTTCATCGCCGCGCGGGCAGTGGCGATCGGCCAGGACACGCTGCGCATCACCGTGTTCTTCTTCCTGATGCTCTATCTCCTCTTCTTCTTCCTGCGCGACGGGCCGAAGCTGCTCGACGGCCTCGTGCGCGCGCTGCCGCTCGGCGACGAGCGCGAGCGGCACCTGCTCCGGCGCTTCGCCGAGGTCTCCCGCGCGACGATCAAAGGCACGCTCGTGGTCGGCATCGTGCAGGGGGCGATCGGCGGCATCGCATTCTGGATGCTCGGCATCAACGGCGCCGTGCTCTGGGGCGTAGTCATGGCGCTGCTCAGCATTCTGCCGGCCGTCGGGCCGGCGCTCGTGTGGGTGCCGGCCGCGGTCTTCCTGCTCGCGACCGGGCGGATCATCGCCGGTATCGCGCTCGTCCTGATCGGCGTGCTCGTGATCGGTCTCGTCGACAACCTGCTTCGACCGATCCTCGTCGGCCGCGACACACGCATGCCGGACTATCTGATTCTGCTGTCGACGCTCGGCGGCCTCACGGCATTCGGGCTCGCCGGAATCGTGATCGGGCCCATCATCGCCGCCTTCTTCCTGAGCTGCTGGGAGATGGCGCCCGAGGAATTCGAAGGCCGCCGGCACGAGCCGCTGCCCTCGGACGCGCCCGGCGCGAACTCCGCCGCCGACGACGACGGCGGGGACGAGAGCTCGGCGCACTTCGTGCGGGTCGATCCCGCCCAGCAGGAGCCGGCGGAGATCGAGCCCGTGCGTCGCGCGGAGAAGTGATGACACCTCTCGGCGGAGATGGGTGACGCCTTTTTCGGCGCATCGCCGAGAAAGGCGCCTGGCACGCCGGAACCCTGAGGCCTCGGAAACGATGCGCGTCCTCGTCCTCGGAGCCAGCGGCTTCATCGGCAGCGCCGTCACCGCCCGGCTGATCGCTAGGGGCGACGAGGTCGTCGGCGTCGCGCGCCGCCCGGGTGCCGAGCATCCGTCCCTGCGCTGGATCAGGCTCGACATCGCGCGCGCGACTTCCGCGGACGACTGGCGGCCGCACCTCGACGGCATCGACGCGGTCGTGAACTGCGCCGGCGTGCTGCAGGATGCGCCGGGAGACGACGCGCGCGGCGTGCACGTCGACGGCATCACGGCGCTCGCAGAGGCCTGCGAGCAGACGGGAATCCGCCGCTTCGTTCACCTCTCCGCGGTCGGCGCCGAACGCGAATCGCTGTCTGCGTTCTCCGAGACGAAGCAGGCCGGCGAGGCCGCGCTCTCGGCGCGCGATCTCGACTGGGTGATCCTGCGGCCGTCCGTCGTCGTCGGCCGCGCGGCCTACGGCGGCAGCGCACTGCTCAGGGGACTCGCCGCGCTGCCGGTGCTGCCCGAGATTCCGGACGCGGGGCCGTTGCAGATCGTGCAGCTCGACGATCTCGTCGCGACGATCCTGTTCTTCCTCGAGCCCGAAGCGCCGGCACGCCTCGCGCTCGACGTCGCGGGACCGGACCGGCTCGCGTTCGACGAGGCTGTGCTCTCATACCGCCGCTGGCTGCGCCTTGGTCCGCCGCGGCGCGTTCGCCTGCCCCGCTGGCTGTTCACCCTCGCCTACCGGCTCGGCGACGTCGCGGGCGCGCTCGGCTGGCGGACACCGATTCGCACCACCGCGCGCCGCGAGCTCGTCCGCGGTGCGGTGGGCGATCCCGCCCGGTGGATCGAGACCACGGGCATCGTGCCGCAGCCGCTCAACGCGGCGCTCGCCGCCGAGCCGGCATCCGTGCAGGAACGATGGTTCGCGCGGCTGTACTTCGTGAAGCCGATCGTCTTCGTGATCTTTTCCGCGTTCTGGATCCTGACGGGTCTCGTCTCGCTCGGCCCCGGGTGGGACGTCGGGCTCGAGTACATGGTGCGCGGCGGCGCGGGCGCGGTCGCGGCTCCGGGCGTGATCGCCGGTGCGCTCGCCGACATCGTGATCGGCATCGGCATCGCGATTCGGCGCACGGCGAAACCGTCGCTCTACGCCGCACTCGCGATCTCCATCTTTTACCTGGTCGCGGGCACGATCCTGCTGCCCGAGCTGTGGGCGGATCCGATCGGGCCGATGATGAAGATCTGGCCGATCATCGCGTTGAACCTCGTCGCGCTCGCGATCGTCGAGGATCGCTGAGCGCGATGGCAGGCTACTACCACTTTCTGCTCTGGCTGCACGTGATCGGCGCGACGGTGCTGCTCGGCACCGGCGCCGGGATCGCCTTCTTCATGCTCGTGGCGCATCTGCGCAAGGATCCCGCGGTCATCGCCGGCGTCGCGTCGATCGTCGTGCTCGCGGACTTCGTCTTCACGGCCACGGCCGTGGTCGCACAGCCGATCACGGGCGTTCTGCTCGCCCGGCTGCTCGGCTATCCGATCCTCGACGGCTGGATTGCGTTGTCGCTCATGCTCTACGTCTTCACCGGCGCGTTCTGGCTGCCGGTGGTGTGGATGCAGATTCGGATGCGGGATCTCGCGGTCGCTGCGGTGCGGCGCGGCGAGCCGCTGCCGCGCGCGTATCACCGGCTCTTCTGGTGGTGGTTCGCGTTCGGCTTTCCGGCGTTCGCCGCCGTGCTCGCGATCTTCTGGCTGATGATCGCGCGGCCGCAGTTCTCGTTCTTCTGAGCCGTCAGCGGCGCGACGTTCCGGTCGCGGACGAGCTCGTCTTGCGGGAGGGCATCCGCTTCGGCGCCTGGCGGCCGCGGCCGTCCAGCATCCGGAGCTGCTCCTGGGCACGCATCGGGCCGTCTACGTTGCAGACGAAGACGTCGATGCCGGTCACCCGTCCGCCGTCGCCGACGGCCGGCGCGAAGTGATGCTGGTAATAGGCCTTCTCGCCCGCACGGTCGATCTTCAGGATCAGGCGCAAGGCCGTGCCGCCGCCGAGCAGCCGCTCGAGCTCGTGATCGAGCTCGGCCGTGCGGGCCAGCACGATCTCACGGAACGGCCGCCCGAGGGCGTCGTCGACCGCGAGGCCGTACGCGGCGGCGAGCCACGCGTTGATGTGCGTGCAGCGCAGAGCGCGGTCGAGGTGCATGAAGCCGATCGGCGCTCGGCCGATGACGTCGTCGAAACTGCGATCCATCGGCCGGACGGCGCGGCGCCGACGATACGCGTCGAGTCGGGTGACCTTCGATGTCGGCTTCGAGCTCATCGGTCGCTCCTAACGGCCGGAAGCGGCGCTCCGACCCGGCATTCTACAAGGCGCAAGCATAGAGGCTGAGCCGGCCGGCGGGCGTGAGCGCGGGCACAGTCCGGACGCGGCGCGCGGGGCCTCTCAGGGCTCCGGGCCGCGCGGCGTCCCGCCTCCCCGGCCTCCGAGGCCTTGCCTCCCGCGCCCTCGAGGCGTATAAGGTGCCCGGGCTCGCAGGGTGGCCGGCCAGCGTGGATCGGCTCGATCGGCCGCCGTCAATCTGTCATTCGCCCGCAAATTCAAGCAAAATTCGTGACACGGATCGTCGTCGCATCGGGCGCCGGCACCGCGCCGCAAGGCATGTCGGGGTGTAGCTCAGCCTGGTAGAGCACTGCGTTCGGGACGCAGGGGCCGTAGGTTCAAATCCTATCACCCCGACCATTTTTTTCAGAGACTTAGACGACTTTCTTCCCTCTCCGCTTGAAGCCGACGGCAGCTCTCCGGCAGACCGCCTCCGGCGAAGCGCTCTCGTTCGCTAACGCTTCCGCGGGCGCATTTTCTGAATGATTCTCGTTTAGGACGCGTTTCCGCGGAAGCCTCGCTGCTCGAGAGCGGCGTAAAGCGCGCATCACCAAAGCCGCACGACGAGACTCGGAAGCGGGACGCGAAGCGCGGCGGCTCCGCCGGCTGCGTTCACACCTCGAGGTCTTCTGCCCCCTGTCGCGAGCCATCGCAATCGTGGAATGGATGGTGCCCTCCCCCGTTTTTCCGAAAAATGGTGTCTGACACCATTTAATTTTCGGACGGGGAGCACGAACCATGAGACGATTGATCCGCGCGGCGGCAACCCTCGCCGCGCTTGTCGCCGGCGGCCTGATTTTCGCAGCAGCGGCGTCGGCACAGCAGACGGATCGGCCGATGCGTATCGGCATCATCGGCACCGGCAACATCGGGGGCGCGCTCGCCCGGCATTGGGTTGCGGCCGGGCACGAGGTGCTGATGTCGTCGCGCCATCCGGAGGAGCTCGAGCCGCTCGCCGCCGAGCTCGGGCCCCGCGCGCGGGCCGGCACGGTGGCCGAGGCCGCCGCGTTCGGTGACGTCATCCTGCTCTCCGTGCCGTACGCGGCCGTGCCGGAGATCGGCCGCGATCACGCCGACGCGCTGCGCGGCAAGATCGTGCTCGACACGAGCAACCCGGTCGAGCGGCGCGACGGCCCGATGGCGATCGAGGCACAGCAGAAGGGCGCGGGACCCGCGTCCGCCGAGTTCCTCGCCGGGACGCGGCTCGTGCGCGCGTTCAACTGCATTCCCGCCGCGAGGCTGCGGAACGAGGCGAACCGCACGCCGGAGCGAATCGCGATCCCGATCGCCGGCGACGACGCCGAGGCGCTCGAGGTCGCGGAGCGGCTCGTCCATGACGCAGGCTTCGACGCCGTCGTGATCGGGGACCTCGAGGACTCGCGCCTGTTCGATCTCGGCGGCCCGCTCGCCGGGGCGTGGACCGCCGCGGAGCTGCGTGAGCGGGCCGCAGCGCTCGACTAGGGCCGTCGACCCGATGCCGCTGCCGAGGCCCGTTCGCCGGGATCCGGACTGCGCCGCCGGGCGCCGGGGCGTGCGGTGAGCGCAGCGGCCGCACGACGCGCCGTTTCTCGGGAGGACTGGGCGGACTTCCTGACGAGCCGCCGGATCGGCTACTTCTCGATGGAGATCGCGCTCAAGCCGGAGATCCCGACGTACAGCGGCGGTCTCGGCGTGCTGGCCGGCGACACGCTGCGTTCCGCGGCGGATCTGCGGATCCCGATGGTCGCAGTGACGCTCGTGAGCCGAAAGGGCTACTTCCGCCAGGAGATCGATTCGCACGGCCGCCAGATCGAGCATCCCGACCCGTGGGATCCGTCCCGCTACGCGGACCCGCTGCCCGCGAAGATCGCCGTGCCGATCGAGGGGCGCGACGTCTGGGTCGGCGGCTGGCTCTACGTGCTGACGGGCATCGACGGCGGGCGCGAGCCGGTCATCCTGCTCGACACGGATCTTCCCGAGAACCGCGCCGACGATCGCGCGATCACGGACGAGCTCTACGGCGGGGACGCGGAGTATCGCCTAAAGCAGGAGATCGTGCTCGGCATCGGCGGCGTGCGGATGCTCGACGCGCTCGGCTTCAGGATCGCGCACTATCACCTGAACGAGGGCCATTCGGCGCTGCTGACGCTGCAGCTCCTCCTGCGTCACGCGTATCCGCCCGAAGACCTGCGCCCGGGCGATCCCCGCTACGACGTGCCGCGGGTCCGCGACATGTGCCACTTCACGACGCATACGCCGGTCGAGGCCGGCCACGACCGCTTCCCGTACGAGCTCGTGCATCGCGTGCTCGGCGACATCATCGACCGCGACACGCTGCGGCGCTTCGCCGGGGCGAACGAGCTCAACACGACCCGGCTCGCGCTGAACCTGAGCGAGTACGTCAACGGCGTCGCGAAGCGGCATGCGGAGACGTCGCGGCGGCTCTTCCCGGGCTATGGCGTCAGCGCGATCACGAACGGCATCCATCCGTTCACGTGGGCGCACGCGGAGATCGCGGCGCTCTACGACCGGTACGTGCCCGGCTGGTGCGTCGAGCCCGAGCTCCTGATGCAGGCGGACCGGCGCGTGCCGGGGGATGAGCTCTGGGAAGGTCATCAACGCGCGAAGCGCGCATTGATAGAGCGGATCGAGGCCGAGCGCGGCATCGTCTTCGACGTGGACGTGCCGCTGATCGGATACGGGCGGCGCATGACGCAGTACAAGCGTCCGGAGCTGCTGTTCGAGGACGTCTCAGCGCTCCGCGCGATCGCGTCTCGCTCTCCGTTCCAGATCGTCCTGGCCGGCAAAGCGCATCCGCGCGACGACTCCGGCAAGAGCGCGATCGAGCGGCTGCACCGCCTCGCGCGCGAGCTCGAGGATGCGATTCCGATCGTCTTCCTGCCGAACTACGGCATGGATACGGCCCTGGCGATGATCGCGGGCTCGGACGTGTGGCTGAATACGCCGCTCCCTCCGCTCGAGGCATCGGGAACGAGCGGCATGAAGGCGGCGTTGAACGGCGTGCCGAACCTGAGCGTGCTCGACGGATGGTGGGTCGAGGGCCACGTCGAAGGCGTCACGGGCTGGGCGATCGGCGACGGCGGCCCGGGCGGCAACGAGAACGACGCGCCATCGCTCTATCGGAAGCTCGACGAGGTCGTGCTGCCGCTCTATGCCGATCGGGCGGCCTGGATCGAGCTGATGCTCGGTGTGATCTCACGCAACGCGTCGCTGTTCCACAGCCATCGCATGATGCGGCGCTACGCGGCCGAGGCGTACCTGCGCTGACGGCGCGGACACCCCGATCTCGAAGCCGTCCAAGATCGAGGCCGGCTGCGGCGACGGCCTGCTCGCCGCTCAAAGCCGTCGCGACAGCTCGAAGAAGATGCGCGCGTCGTCGGAGCCTTCGACGTCCGGCCGCGTCAGCGGCTTCGCAAGCTCGATCGAGCTTTGCGTCCGCTCGCCGGTGAGCGCAAAGCCGATCCCGGCCGTGGCCGCCGACGCCCTGCCCGCTCCGTCGTTGCCGAAAACGGCGCCGATGTCGTAGAAGCCGTAAAGCGCCGCTCGCCCGAGCACGGGCGGCGCCGCGATGAGCTCTCGCCGCAGCTCGAGCTTCGCGCCGACGCCCTGATCGCCCGCAACGGAAGCGACCTCGAATCCTCGGCCGAGCCGAACGCCGCCGACGCGGAAGCGCTCCGTATACGGCACGACGTATGCGGTTTGCTGCGCGAGCGTATCGATCCGCCACGACCACACCGGCGACAGACGCGCAACGCGAATCCAGTTGAGGCGAAGCATCGTGAAGTCGACACGGCGCGGGTCGGCGGCGAGGCCGAGGCCGACGAGGCCGCTCCCCCACGCATCGAGACCCTTGACGATCTCGGCCGACGCGAGATGCTCGATCCTCGGGCCGCGGACGCCGTGCGCGAGGCCGGCCTTCAGCATCCGCAGCCTTTCGTCGCGCAGCTCGAGCCCGAGCCCGTGGATCACGAGGTCCGTCGCCTCGAGCGTCAACGCGAGAGTCGTCGCGGCACGGCCGAGCACCGGCCGGGTGAAGCCCACGACGAGACGTTCGCGCACGACTCGCTCCGCGATCCGGCCCGGGGTCTCCCGCGGGCTCGCGCGCGACCGGAAAAGGTTCAAAGACAATGCGCCGCCCTGCTCGCCGACGGCACTGCTGCCGACGATGCCGAGCCCCCGGTACTCGTCGTAATCGACGGCCCCGGCGAACGCGACGCCGACGCTCGCCCTTCCGCCGACGAGTCCGTTCACGAGCACCTGGCCCGTCGCGATGTGGGGACCGACGTCGTCCGTGCCGCGATTCGAGATCCGCACCGAGCCCGTGACCGCACTGAAATCGGCATCGAGCTGGAGCCGATAGGCGTTCGGGACCTCGGCGTCCCGCATCGTCGCGGCGGAGACGCGCAGCCCCGAAAGCCGCCGAATGGTTGCAAGCGAATCCTGCAGCGCATCGACCCGCAGCGGACGCCCGTCGACGAGAGATGCCGTCATTCGCTCGATTCTCTCGCGATGCGGCCCCGCATCGCCGCGGACCTCGACGCCCGAGATCTGCGCCTCGAACACATTGATGCGCACGACGCCGAGACGAACGAGCCCGTCGTCGATCGTCACTCGCGGCCGCGGATAGCCGTCCGCCTGATAGCGGTCGGCCAGCGCGGTAACGATCGCGGACACCCGCTCGCGCTCGATCGGCTGACCCAGATGATCGCGATAGAGCGGAAAGAGCTCGGCGGGCTCGTACACCGTGACGCCGCGGAACACGGCGGACGTCAGCCGCGGCGCGCCCTGCGCGGCGGCCGGCGTTATTTCAAGTGTCGTCAGGATTATGCAAAGAGCGAGGATCGTGAGGAGTCGACGATTCGAATGCCGTGTGCTGCGTCGGCGTCCGTGCTCCATCGTTCCTCAATCCCGCGGCGCGCGGCGCCGTCTGGAGTATCGGCCTCGCGCATCGCTGAATCGCGCGCCCGTCGATGTCCGCCGGACGGCGCATCGAGCGCAGCATTATGATCAACCCGGGTTGACGCGGTCGTGACCCTTCTCACACCGTCTCACATCCGCGGCGATCACGCTGCCGCGAAAAGAACAAGGAGGTTTCGATGCCTCTGCCTCGCCAAGCCGCAGGGATCGCGTCTTCGCTGCTCATCGCGCTCGCCTTCGCCGCGCCCGTCGACGCCGCCGCGCCGACGGCCGCGGGGGCCCGACATCATCCCGTTCTGATCACCGCGGTGGCCGGCGACGTCGGCGTGTCGATGGCGAACGTCGACGTCGAGCCGCACGTCGGAGACGAGGTGCTCCTGCCCGCGCGGATCGTCACGGGCAGCGACGGCACGCTCGGGCTCGCGCAATCGCGAACGTCGATCTCGATCGCGCCCGACTCCGAGGTCGAGATTCCCGAAACCGCGTACGACGGCCAGCTGATCGGCCGTCTCGTGCAATGGCGCGGCAACGTGTTCTACGACGTCGAGACGCGCGAGGTCGAGCGGCTCCGCATAGAGACGCCCTATCTGGTCGCCGTCGTCAAAGGCACGCAGTTCAACGTCGCCGTGCTCGACGAGACAACGACCATCTCGCTGTTCGAAGGCCGTCTCGAGATCCGCGATCCCGAAGGCCGCAACGTGATCGATCTCGAGCCCGGGGAAGTCGCGATCAGGTCGCGGGACGACACAACGATCCGCGTGATCGACACGAACGCCGCGGAGCTGCCGACGCTGGACTCGACCGGAAGCCTCGTCGCGGCCGGCGGCGCTCGGCGCGCCGGCGACGACGCGCTCATCGTCGTCCCCGGCGCCGCGCCGTCCGCGGCCGTGGCGGAGGATCTCTCGCTCGACGGTGCGCTGGCGCCGCAGGCCGACGCGTCGCTCGGCGCCGACTTGATGTCGAACGATCCCGCGTTGCTCGCGAATGCCGACGACCTAGGGATCGAGACGGCGCTCGGCTCGATCGCGCTCGACGCGGACGCGGCCGAAGCCGCGGACCTCGGCGGCGCTTCGCTCGGCGCCGACCTCGACGCCGGCCTCGACCTCGGCAACGCGACGGCCGACCTCGGCCTCGACCTCGGTAGCGCGACGGCCGACCTCGGCCTCGACGTCAGCGCCGACCTCGGCGGCGCGTCACTCGACGCAGGCGTCGGCGCCGGCCTCGACGTCGCCGGTGCGACCGTCGACCTCGGGCTCGACGCGTCCGCCGACCTCGGCGCAGCCCTTGGCGCCGAGCTCGACGCCGGCCTCGACCTCGGCAGCGCCGCCGTCGACCTCGGCCTCGACGCGGACGCCGGCCTCGCCGACGTCGGCCTCGAGGCGTCGGCGGATCTCGGCATATCCGCCGATCTCGGCGGCGGATCGCTCGGCGCGGATCTCGGCGCCGGCCTCGACACGGGCGATGTCGGCCTCGACGCGGACCTCGTCGCGAGCCTCGATGACGGCGGGCTGACGGCCGGCGCCGACGCGGACCTCGAGCTCGGCCGGAGCGGGCTCGATGCCGGCCTCGGCGCCGGGCTCGACCTGACGGGCGGCGAAGCGGCGGCGGGTCTCGACGTCGGCGGCCTCGTCGATGCAGGCGTCGACGCCGGGCTCGACCTCTCCGGCCCCGACGCCGGCCTCGGCGCGGACGTCACGCTGCCCGGCGGCCTCGATGCGTCGATCGACGTCGGGCTCGGCGGCGGCAGCGACGGGGACGGCGGCCTGCTCGACATCGTCGACGTCGACCTCGGCCGCGGCGGCCTCCTCGGCGGTCTGCTCTGACGCAAGTGTCCGGCCGCCGGCCCGATCTCGCTGCGCCCCTGACCGCGGCACTCGTCCTCGCCGCATCGTTCGCGCTGCACGAGGGCGGCGTGCTCACCCCGCTCGAGCGCATCGTGACGGAGGCGCGCACGCGCGCGCTCGCGCACGAGGTCGACTCGGACATCGTCGTCGTCGAGATCGACTCGAGAAGCCTCGAAGCCCTCGGCGAATGGCCATGGCCGCGGCGGCACCTCGCGAAGATCCTGCAGCACCTCGATCGCGCCGAGCCGGGCAGCGTGTTCCTCGACGTCGATCTGAACGCACGCACGACGCCCGACGACGACCGGCTGCTCGAGTCGGTCCTCGCCGCATGGCGCGGCGCGCCGATCCTGCTGCCCGTCCACTTCGCGCCCGCTCGGAACGGCGAGCCGCCGGGGACCGTGATGCGGCCGCTGCCCGAGCTCGCCGCGCACGCCCGCCTCGTCGCCGTGATGCTCGAGCCCGACACGGACGGCACGGTCCGCTGGGCGCAGAGCGGCTGGCCGCTCGGCGATGAGACGATCCCGTCGCCGTTCGATCCCGACGCGCGCCTCGCGCCCGGCAGCACGATGCCGATCGACTACTCGATCCTGCCGTCGTCGTTCGGCGCGGTGTCGTTCTCGGATCTGTGGAACGGGCGTGTCGATTCCGCGTCGCTGCGCGGGAAGCGGATCTACGTCGGCGCGACCGCTCCGGAGCTCGGCGACATCGTGCCCGTGCCGATGCACCGTCTCCTGCCCGGCATCGTCGTCCAGGCGCTCGCGGCCGCGACGCTCGACGCGGGCCCGCCGAAAGTGCCTTCGCCGGCGGCCTATTTCGTGCTGCTCGCCTTGTGGACCGTCGCCGCGCTGACGCTTCTCGGCCGCGGCGGCTGGCGCCGCGACGCGGCGATCCTCGGGGGCGGCGCCGCGCTGCTCGGCGCGCTCAACGTCTGCCTGTTCGCCGCCTACCGAATCGATATCGCCGTCGTTCCGCCCGCGATCGTGCTGCTCACGCTGTTCGTCGCGGGCGCGCTGCGCTCGCTCGACCGCCAGACGCTGCGCGCGATCCGCTACGCCCTGCGGCTCCGGCGCCGCGACGCGCTGTTGCGCAGCATCGTCGAGTCCACCTCGGACTCGATCGTCTGCGTCGACGCGAGCGGACGGATCCGCACGGCCAACGCGGCCGCGGCCAGGCTCTTCGGCCTGCCGCTGGCCGAGTTCGCGGCGGAACGGATCGATCGATTCGTCGCCGGCCTCGCCGACGCGCTTCGCGCCGATGGGACGCGCCGGCGCGCGGCGAGCGAGCACGAGGTCGCGGCGGCGGACGGCCGGCGCGTGCCGGTCGAAGCGTCGATCAGCCGCATCGGCATCGACGAGGCGCGGCTCTTCACCGTGATTCTTCGCGATATCACGGAACGGAAGGCGCACGAGCGCGAGATCGAATACCGCGCGACGCACGACGCGCTGACGGGCTTGCCGAACCGCGAGGCGCTCTATCGGCAGCTCGACGCGACCCTCGGCGAGGACGCCGACCCGGCACCGGGCGCGCTGCTGCTCCTCGATCTCGGCCGCTTCGGCGAGGTCAACGACGCGCTGGGACACGACGTCGGCGACGCGCTCCTCGCGGAGGCCGCCCGCCGCATCCGCTCGGCGGTCGACGATCCCCACTTCGTCGCGCGCATCGGCGCCGATGAGTTCGCCGTGCTCCTGTCCCCGGCCGCCCGCGACGAGGCTGCGCATCTCGCCGAGCGGCTGCTGCACGCGCTGCGCCGGCCGTTTCGCGTGCGCGGCATCGCGATCGCGCTCGGCGCGACGATCGGCATCGCGCTCGCGCCTCTTCACGCGCGCAGCGGACGCGAGCTGCTGCGGCGCGCCGACGTCGCGATGTACGGCGCGAAGCGGCGCGGCGTGCCGCTCGAGTACTACGACCGCGACCACGACCGCCACACCGTGCAGCGGCTCGGCATGATCGGCGAGCTGCAGGCGGCGCTCGCGAACGACGGGCTGAGGCTGCACTATCAGCCGCAGATCGACCTGCGGACCGGGCGCGTCGCCGCCGTCGAGGCGCTCGTCCGCTGGCCGCATCCGAAGCTCGGCAACGTGCGGCCCGACGAGTTCATCGCGCTAGCGGAGTCGAGCCACCTGATCCATGCGCTGACGCAGTGGACGCTGCATCGCGCGCTTGCGGACGTCGGCGCGCTCAAACGGCGCGGCACCGAGCTGCGCGTCGCGGTGAACCTGTCCGCGCGGCTGCTGCAGGACGTCACGCTGGCCGAGCAGGTCGAGCGGCTCCTCGAGACCTACGCGGTCGCCCCGCATCAGCTCGAGCTCGAGATCACGGAGAGCGCGATGATGCTCGACCCGGCGCGGGCGCGCGCAGTGGTCGAGCGCGTCCACGCGCTCGGCGTCGGCGTCTCCGTCGACGACTACGGCACCGGCTTCTCGTCGCTCGGCTACCTCCGCGACCTGCCGATCGATGCGCTCAAGCTCGACAAGTCGTTCGTCCTAGGCCTCGACACGCTCGAGCAGAACCGCGTGATCGTCGACTCGACCGCGCATCTCGCGCATGCGCTGAAGCTCGTCATCGTCGCCGAGGGCGTCGAGACGGAGTGGGCCCGCGACTATCTCGCGCGGACCGGCTACGACCTCGGACAAGGCTATTACTTCTGCCGCCCGCTGCCCGCCGACGAGTGCTTCGCGTGGATCGCGGCGAACGACGCCGCGGCGCGCCGCCGGGCGGTCTGAGCAGCGAGGCGGGACCCGCCAGCGAGCGCGGACGCCGCCCGGTGCGCCGGCGCCGGGCGGCCGGCTCGCCCGCAGGCGACGGCGACCGCGAGCAGCACGAGAACGGCTAGATCCGCCGCGCCCCCGCCCCCGCCGCCGCTCGCGGGCCGCGCCTCGACGCGAACCGTGCGCGTGACCGGCATCGCCGCGTTGCCGGCGGTGTCCTTCGCCGTGTACGTCACGACGTACGTGCCGATCACTTTCGTATCGACCGGATTGTCGACGCTCGGCGTCAGCGGCCCGTCGACATCGTCGATCGCCGTCGCGCCCGGATCCTCGTACGGCTGCTCGATCTCGAGCGTAATCTCCTCCGCGCCGATCAGCTCTATGACCGGCCGCACGATGTCGCCGAGGCCGAGCCCGCCGCGCCCGTCGTTGAGGAAGAGCGCCGCGCCCTCCTCGCCCACGACCACGACGTCCGTGCTGCGGCGCATGCCGAACCGCGCGGCCGCGCCGGCCGTCGCGCCGCGCGCGACGAGCAGCGCCGGATGCTGCGCGAAGCCGGCGCTGCCGTCATTAATGAAGACCTGATGCGCCCCAGTCGCGTTGATCGAGACGATGTCCAGCTGCCCGTCGCCGTCGATGTCGGCGATGAGGACGTCGACGGTCGGCGACGCGCCAAGCTCGGCCGCGAGCGTGAACGTGCCGCCGCCGTCGTTGAGATAGACGGGATTCGACGGCACGCCGGAAGCGGCGGGCGCTCGCCTCGCGAACACGAGGTCCGGGAAGCCGTCGCCGTCGAGGTCCCCGGCCGCGACCGCGGAGGTCGGCCCAGTCTGGATCGTCGATGCCGGGCCGAGGCCCGTCCCCGTGTTCGAGTGCGTCGTCGCATCGCCGTCCGCGTTCGCGAACACCGCGTCCAGCCGGCCATCGCCGTCGAGGTCGACGAGCGCAACGTCGACCGACTCGCGCGGTGAATCGTCGAGCGCGCCGGCCTCGAGCCGCAGGCCGCCGCGGTTCAGAAGGAGCACGTTCCTGCCGACGTTCGCGAGGACGACGTCGGGCAGGCCGTCCCCGTCGACGTCACCCGCGGCGACGGCGCGAGCGACCGTGTCGGCGGCGCCGAAGCTTCCGGCCGGCGTCAGCGCGCCGCCCGTGTTCACGAACAGGCTCACCGGCGCGCCCGGCGCGTTCGCGACGACGGCGTCGAGCGCGCCGTCGGCGTCGAAGTCGGCGACCGCCGCGGCGGTATTGAGCACCGCATCGCCGATCTCCATCGACAGCGTCGACAGGCCGCGGCGCGTATCGAGCGCGTCCGTCAGCGCGGGATGCAGGCTCGAAGGACCGTCGATGTTCAGGTGCAGCGCGGCCGGAGCGTCCTCGCCGGTCGCGATGATCAGGTCGTCGAAGCCGTCGCCGTCGAGGTCGGCGGCAGCGGCCGCGAGCGCCGCGTCGCCGACGCGCTGCGCCGGCGCCTCGATCAGCACGTCGCCGAAGCTCGCCGCGGCGGCGCCGCGCTCGTTGCCGGGCGCGGGATCGATCGGCAGCGCAGCGAGGCCCGCGACCGATGCCGTCACGAAGAGGTCGCCGGGGACGGCGACGGTCGCATCGAACGCGACCTCGGCCGACTCGCCGGGCGCGATCGGCGGGACCGGGCACACGAGCCGCTGTCCCCCGCTCGCGCTTTCCGTCGAGCAGGCGTGCTCGCCGAGCGCGGCGTCGGTGCCCGCCGTCGCGATCGTCACGGCCGCGTCCCCGCTCGCGTCCGGTCCCCGATTCTCGATCGTGACCGTGAAGGTCACCGCTTCGCCGGTCGCGGCGGCGCTCTTGGACGGCGCGATCGACGCGAGCGCGAGGTCGGCCCGCTGCAGCGCCGAGATCGTGAGCACGAACTCGTCCTCGGCGACGCCGCCGCGCCCGTCCGCCGCCGTGATCTTTATCGTGTACGGCGACGCCTGCGCATGCGCGAGCCCGGGCGTGCCCGAGATCACGCCGGCGGATAACGTGAAGCCGTCCGGGAGCCCGGCCGCGGTGAAGGCGAGCGCGTCGCCGTCCGGATCCTCGAACGCCGGCGAGACGTCGATCGTCAAGGGCGTTCCTTCGACGCCCGACTGATCCGGAATGCCCGGGGCGACGACGGCGGGCGGCGTGTTCGGCACGATGAGGATGTCGAACACCTGGTACTGGTAGCACAGGACCAGAAAGACCGTGCACGCGGAATCCTCCGCCCGCAGGAGGATGGCCTCGCCCGAGTCTCCGTCGCTCGGCGTGCCGGACAGCCGCGCCGTGCCGCTGCCGGTCTGCACGAGCTCGAGCCACGGCGGCAAGCCGTTCGGAGTGGTGATCAGCACCGTGCCCGTTCCGGTCGCGGCGACGTCGTACACGTACGGCAGCCCGACGTAAGCCGTGGTCACGGGCGACGTGAGGAAATCCGCGCGCGCGACGCCGCCGAGCAGCGCGGCAACGAAGACGAGCCGCCGAAGCGCGATCATGCGCTCCGGCACGCAGCGCGCGCTTCCCGTCCCTGAACCGGGGTTCGAGCGGCGTTCATTGCCCCCCTCTTTCGTTCTTCTGCCGGCGGCCCGTCCCATCGGGCTCGTGGAGCCGCAAAGCAAGGAGCGTGCCAGGATCCGTGAGCGCGGTCCCGACGCTCGGCGCCGCATCCGACTACACTACGCGCGGCTGATGCCAGGGACGACGACCCGCGTGAAGCGAAACCTCACATCCGACCATTTCCGCATCGGCGATCCGGCCAGGGCGGCCGCGCCATGACGATCGGCTGGCTGCAGATCGTCGTGCTCGCGATCGTGCAAGGCATCACGGAGTTCCTGCCGATCTCGAGCAGCGCCCACCTGATCCTCGTGCCGAAGCTCACCGCGTGGCCGGACCAGGGGCTCGCGTTCGATCTCGCCGTGCACGTCGGCACGCTCGCGGCGGTCGTGATCTATTTCCGGCGCGAGCTGGGCCGCATGGCCGGCGACCTTACGGCGTCGCTCGCGGCGCGCCGCAGCGTCGGCGAAAGCCCGCTCGCATGGGCCGTGCTGTGGGGCACGGTGCCGGTCGGGCTCGCGGGCCTCGTCTTCGACGAAGCGGTCGAGACGAAGCTGCGGGCGCCGCTGCTGATCGCGGCCACGACGATCGCTTTCGGCATCGTGCTGTGGGTTGCGGACGTCCGCCGCGGCTCGAGGACCGAGCACGAGCTGTCGTGGCGCGACGTGCTCGTGATCGGCTGCGCTCAGGCGATCGCGCTCGTTCCCGGCACGTCGCGGTCCGGGGTCACGATCTCCGCAGCCATGCTGCTCGGGCTCTCGCGCGAAGGCGCGGCCCGATTCTCGTTCCTCCTCGCCGTGCCTGTCACCGCCCTTGCGGGCGCCCTCAAGGCGTACCAGCTCGTCGTGCTCGAGACGCCCGTCGACTGGATGCCGTTCGCGGCCGGCGCAGTGCTCTCGGGGATCACCGCGCTGCTGTGCATCCACTATTTCCTGAAGGCGCTGGCACGCATCGGCATGCTGCCGTACGTGCTCTATCGCCTCGCGCTGGGCGCCGTGCTCCTCACGGTGTTCGGCGTCTGACCGGCGCTCCTCGGCGGAGCGTAGCCCGATTGCGCGACCGCCGCCCCGCTAATCGTCCCAGCGCGGCAGGGCCGCGAGCTCCTCGTCGCTCAGCGAGATCTGCACTTCACGCCGTTCGGCGTTGAGCTCGACGCGATCGATCGGCACGACGACTTCGTCGGGACCGGGGCCGCGATGCTCGACGGCGAACGCGACCACGCTGCCGCTCGTATCCCCGAGCACCGCCTCGACCTCGCCGACGACCTCGCCGTCCCGAACGACCCGCATGTCCTCGAGCTCCTCGATCGTGAAGCCCTCGTAAGTGATGTCCGTGCGATCGTCGTCGATCTCGTGAAGCGCGGCGACGTCGATGTCCGGCGCGGCGTCGACGCTTTCCTGCCCGGCGGCCCCGAACGCCGCGAGCACGCTGCCCGCGAGTGCGACGGCCATGCCTTTCGCCATGAGCTTGTGAGACAGTTGCGCCATCGTCGATCTCCTCGTGATTACAAGACGAGCGCGTCCATGCAATCGGCGTGCCCTTCCAGGATTTGCACGTCTTCCCAAGAATTGCTTTCGGCCGGCGTCCGGGAACTCGTCCCGAACCCGAGCAGAATCCGGAACTTGCCGTGCGCATCGGGGGCGGCACGGATGTTGCGGAGGCGGCCGGGATCGGGATCATCGACGGCCGTTCGACGGGGACCGAACGGCACAAGCCGCTCGGCTCGTCGCCCTGAAAACGCAATAACCACGAAATGGAGCCGACCGCGCAATGAAGACCCACGTCAGCAGGGCCGATCCGCTCGACCTTGGCGACGCACGCCTGGATGACGCCGAGCTGCTCGCCGCGCTGCAAGCGATGCGCAACGGCGACTTTTCGGTACGCCTTCCCGGGGATCGAACCGGCATCGCCGGCAAGATCGCCGATACCTTCAACGAGCTCGCGATCGCGAACGAGCAGCTTGCGGCCGAGCTGGTGCGAGTCGCGGACGCCGTGGGGCGCCAAGGCCGCACGCGCGAGCGGATCCGCTGCGCGCAGCGCATCGGCGCCTGGGGCGACATCGAGCTGGCGGTCAACCGCCTGATCGACGACCTGCTGTGGCCGACCACGGAGGTCACGCGCAGCATCGCCGCGGTCGCGCAAGGCGACCTGTCGCGCACGGTCCCGCTCGAGGTCGACGGCCGCCCCGTCGAGGGCGAGTTCCTGCGCTCCGCACGCATCGTCAACAAGATGATCGAGCAGATGCGCGTCTTCACGTCGGAGGTCACGCGGGTCGCGCGCCAGGTCGGCGCGGACGGCAAGCTCGGCGGCCAGGCGGACGTCGGCGACGTGTCGGGCGTCTGGAAGGACCTGACCGACATCGTGAACTCGATGTCGAGCCACCTGACGGCCCAGGTGCGCAACATCGCGGAGGTCACGATCGCCGTCGCAAACGGCGACCTGTCGCGCAAGATCACCGTCGACGTGCGCGGCGAGATGCTGCAGCTGAAGGAAGCCATCAACACGATGGTCGATCAGCTGCGCTCGTTCGCATCGGAGGTCACGCGCGTCGCGCGCGAGGTCGGCACCGAGGGCAAGCTCGGCGGCCAGGC
>Ga0079224_100000758_pt1 | contig 34055 bp, 26 predicted proteins | sample Stecom2015_FD_80414 | JGI IMG/M metagenome (GOLD analysis project Ga0079224, IMG submission 80414) | Agricultural soil microbial communities from Utah to study Nitrogen management - Steer compost 2015 | ecosystem: Environmental > Terrestrial > Soil > Agricultural land | place: USA: Utah... | reverse complement strand
CAAGGCGAGGAAGACCTCGTTCCTGGTTGCATTCGTCCTTTGCGTCCTCGCTAATGTGGCGTTCCTCGCGTGGGCCATCCTCGAGCCGCACGGACAAGCCGGTCAGCTGATCTGGGCGATCTGAGGCTTGAGGGTACTGGCGTGGACGATTTGCTCTTTCGAAACATGCGTTGTGGAACATCGACCCAAGCGTGTGAAGATCTCCCCAAGGACCAATAATCAATCTGCTACCTGGCTTTCGAATCTACCACTGGCGGTGCAAGGTCGATGCGCAGCAGCTGTGACAGTGGGGCGAGTTTCGACTCATCCAGCTTGCTCAGCATGTAGGCCAGCAGCTCGTCCTGTCTGGGCTGTCCGAACACCATCCGGTAAGCACCGAGAGACTTCTGCAGCGACTTGTACCGGATCTCATCTTTCGAGAGCGGATAGAGCAGGACATGCCGTTCTATCCACGCGCCTTCTGCAATTGGAAAGAGCCAATACGGCAACAGGCCGCGATCACCATTGGTGCTGGCGCGAGCGAGCTCGAACAAGCGTGTCCAGAAGTCGCCATTACCGTCGGCGAGCGCTGCCGTCGCATACACATGTGCAACATTCTTTCGCACCGCGTGACCTTTGAATCGATGGACTCTCCCTTCCCTTTGCTCGAGGTCCACCGGATTGGAAGGCACGTTCCAGTGGACGACACGATGGCAGTACCAGTGAAAGTCCAGTCCTTCTTGCCCCGCAGACGTAGTGGCGAGAACGAACGGCCAGAACGGTGAGTTGAAAGCATCGCGCACCGAGCTGTCGCGCCGGACCTGTTCCTGATCTTCTGTCTTGTCGGCGCCGAAGCGCATGGCAAACAGCGAGCGCATGGAATGCTGCCGATTGTGAATGCGGCGCTCACTCTCAGCGATGTGGAACTCGTCGGCGTCCAGCGTTGCCGTGCGAACCTGCAACGCACTCAGGGCCGCGCTTGCAATGTCGGCGGCTGACTTTTCAGGATCCGCCTGTACGAGGCCGCAGGCATCCCGAAGCACGTGCACGTACTCATCGAGGACGGCCGACAAGCAGCCCTCATGCGCGTACCGTAGGATCGCTTTCCAGTACGGCTGGCTTCGATCTCCTCGCCGCACGATTGCCATGGACTCGGGCCGGTTGAACAGAGAGCGGAATCCCCACCCGACCTGAGCCGCGGCCACGCGGACGGCGTTGTCACTGCTCGAGTTTGGGAACAGTCGCTCAAAAGACCGCAGCACCGCGGTTGAGGGAGCCGCCAACCCCATCAATGCGAGAACACGCACAAGATCTGCAGGCGCCTTTCCTTCCGGCCACCGGCGTGCAAGGGCCACGGTTCGTGCTTGCTCGACGTGCTGGCGCCAGCCCTCGTCGCCGTGATCTTCGTCGCTCGATTCTTCTGCAGATGCGCTCCACCGCAGATCCAAATCAGCGGAAGCCCACCAGCTCTCGGTCGCGCCCGGCGCTGCGTAAGCATCGATCAACAGCGGCGCGGCCCAGTACCACTGCTCGTCGGCTGCTTCGCCCGGTGCGGCATACACCACGTTGTTCGGCAGCAGCCTTGCTACTTGTCCTTCGGCCCACGTCAACACATTGTTTGCCGATGCAGTGGGCCCGTGCACGCTTGCGAACTCGGCGGGGTCACACACACGCGCCAATTCGATACAGGGGTACATGGATGTCAAAACGGGCAAGCCAACAAGCCGACCTTCCGTAATCGAGAATCGCAACAGACCACGCCGTGCGGCACGCGCGTTAACCGTGTTCTCTGGCTCTGCCTCATCCGCAGTGAACACCCGCCGCTCCAATTCGTAGCTCAACAGCGCGGCAACCGATCTTGGGACGACGTTCCACGCTGAGAAGATCAGGCGCTTGGAAATGGAGGTCCTTGCGTTGGCGAAACGTCCGGCTGGAGCGTAGTAAGGCATACTCGGCAACAGCCACAGCACATCAAACGCTCCCTCCTCGCCCAGCGATTTCATCAGTGCCCGAAGCCGCGCATTGGGAATGTGAACCTCCCGGTACTTCTCAATCCGCTCGAACGGCAGCGAACCTGCATGCGCAGTTGTTACTGCCATTGCCAGGCTATCCGAGCAGTAGCCTTCCCGCGCAGCCTCGAGCAGCTTCGTTCGGAGCTGATAACCTTCCATGAAGTTCAGCGGAAAGGCCGCTGACTTCCAGTATTCGAGCGCGTCCCCGACGTCCAATTCGTGGCTGAGCGCGTGTATGGCTGCGTAGGTGCGCAGATCTTCTGCTTGGACGGCCAGAGACGCATCCACTTGCGAACGCAGCATGCCATTCGCATCGCCGGCCGCGGCCAAGCGCTCGGTGCGGGACATGACCTTACGCAGGATCGACTCGATCTCGGCCTTGATCTGCAGCAGCGATCCGCTGCCGTTCGTTTCGAGCTCGAGCATTTCCGTCCGGTACCGACTGAGCAGCCCTTTCAGCCTGGCGCCGCTATCCGCGCCGGCGGTGAGAAAGCCCACGGTCCGAATGAAATCCTCGTAGTGATTCTCTTCTGCGAGCTCGTGCTGAAGCGTGTAAGGCTTGTAGGGAGTCGCGGAAAGCAGCAGAACGCGCGCTCTCGCGTTGTTGCCGCTCCAGGTAAACAGCTGGCGCGCAAGCTCCGCTTCCTCCGACTCGCCGGACAGCAGAGACTTGAAGCGTTGGAACTCATCCAGAATGACCAGATCGGGCTCGAGCAAGCCAATGCACGTCTGTGCGAGTAGACCGCGTAACCGGCCGACGAGCGCATTGCGTCTGCGCCGCAATTCCAGCGGATGCGATCGCCTCTGGCGAGAGAAGAGCTGGCAGAGCTCTTCGAACTCGGTGCGTAGTTCAGACGCCCTGCCCAGTGCTGCCGCGAAGCTGGCAGAGACCTCGGCGGAAATCGTCTCCTCGTGAACGAACTGCCGCGCTCGTTCACGAAACCGCGCTGCATCTGCGACACCGCCCTGAAGAACATTCAAGGGTGCAACCCCCTTTATTCCCCATGCTTGATCCAGCAGCGCATATAGAAGCAGCCGTTCCCGTTGGATTCCCAGGTTCCCTTTGAGGTCGAGCGACGTGCCCGGCGTGAAGGCGACGAAGTTGATCGGGCTGCTCTCAATGGACGTCAAATGCAACGGGAGAAGCGTGACCCTTTCCGCGTTCGCGAACGTGATATCGCGGAGCGGATTCAGCCGATTGATGTTCTGGCGAGCAATGCGCAGGTTACTGCAGATGTAAATGACATCAATTCGTCGCACCTGGCCACGCAGATGCTCGATGGATTTTGCAAGGATGCCTCTTGCGATGAGCGTCTTTCCCAAACCGACTTCATCCGCAACGAGGAACCGGTGTGTGGAGTCCGGCGCCGTGTAAAGCCGATGGAACGCATGCTCCACCGCATCTCGCTGGAAGCCATGCAGGCCATTCAAGACGTCGTCTGATCGAAAGCCTTCAAGCGGTGACGGTGTGCGCATCGTTCTCATTCATCGCAAGCTTGATCACATTCCAGAGATCGACGAGTGCGGGGGGTATGAGCGCCTGCCCCTCAGGTGTTCGCATCAGATCTTCGATGAGCCGCCCGGCTTCCCGGACGCGCTCTCCTGAGCGCGCCAGGCTGCGCACAAGTTCTTCGAAGATTGGATAGGTCTCTTCTGCTCGCCGCGCCCCGGCCAGCTGTTGCGTGAGCAGCGAACTGGCTTCTTCCGAATCAACAGTTGATATTTCGAGCTGCAGGAGCAGCCACAGCAAACGCAGGAACTGCTCCTGGTTCTTGAGCTGCGAGGCGAGCAGACGGTCCAACCGGTCGGCCGGCGCGCCGTGGATCGGCACGTTTATAGCGAACTGATGCGTGACAGTTAATGCGGCCTCTGCCGCCGTCAGCTCGAATGCGATAAAGCCGGTGATCGCGTCCAGCGCGACCGGTCCAAACGCCGCAAGTACACCGGCTTGCTTCTCCGGCACGACGGCTACTTCTCGTTTGAGGCTGGAAGGCCAACAGACGACGGCCAGCGCCCCAAGGTCGGGAAGCGCCCTCTCGGCTTCGATCTGAAGACGGAAGCGATCGCCTGATTCGGATACGCAACGCAACGAGAGCGGCGTGCTAGCTATCAACTTGGCTGCATGGTTGAGCTTGCTCTCGAGCTGTCGCCTGATGCGTGTTTCCTCGGCGACCTCCACGCTCTGCCCCGACCAGGGTTGCAGGAGTCGGCGGAAGCCTGCGTTCTTGCCTGAGGCTTCTCCAAGGAAGCGGTCGACGCCGAGCCGCGACTTCTTCCCGATCAGTTCCACAGTGAACTCCACGTTCTGACCAAACGCGGCCCCGGTCGCGTTCGCAGAACCCGTCAGCACATGAGCGTCCCAGCCGGCGTCGGTGACGAAGAGTTTCGCGTGCAGCCCCGCAAGCTCCGGAACCGCATTCGCCTCCGGATCCTCACCGATATCTTCGGCTGCCGAGTCCATCGCATAGGTTTCAGCGAAGCGACCGAGTACGGCTGGCGACATCTCTGCTAGCTGATCCGGACGCGAAATCAGAATGCATTTCTTGCAGCCGTCGCTAACCTCGTTGAGAAATCCTGCCGATAGAAACGGCGCCACGACGAGCCGCACCTGTGCGGCATCGATGAACGGCCAATGCTTGCTGCCATCGACTCCCAATGGCCAGAACTTGAAATCGTCCACATCAGACGGCGCTTCAAAGCGCACCCGACGAACTTCGCTGGCCATCTGCGAAACCCGTTCTGCTCTCTCAGGTGTCAGCGCCCGGGTCGCCATGCTTGGGAGCGCCGCCATGAAATTTCCGAGCGGGTGATTCTTCGCAATCCCGACCTTCCGCTCGAGCAACTCACCCTCGAGCACGAGGATGCTGTCCCAGGACTTATCGAAAGTGAGATTTCGGGTCAGGCAGACGAAGCGATAACGAACCGGCTCGCCCGCGCGTAGGTAGCGAAGCAGCCAAACCTTTGGATGGAAGATCCCTTCGGGATGGGGCGCCTGCACTTCCGCGATGCACTGTTCGAGATACGCCACCAGCCGCTGCGCAGGCGGCGGGACACGGACATTGCCGGCCTGGCAGAACAGCGTGATCCTGCCGGCGTTGCGGCGGACAGATTCGAGCAGCGCAATCGGATCGGCTGTCGGATTGCCCTCTCTGTCCTCCCAATCCTGCAGCGTGAATGCCAGCGACGCCGTCAACAATGCGACGAGATCGAGCGTGTACGACGTCCCTATTGCGTGATCCAGGCGATAGCCGTCAGGCGGCCGCAGGCTTTCCAGCAGGAGCTGACGATCTCTGGGATCAAGCATGATCTCGCCCCGACCCCGCCACGATGTCATTGACGATGGTGCGCGTAATGCGCCAACGGTAGTTCAGGGGCGCCGTCCCGGAGGCGCCGCCCCACAGATCCAGATGAGGCTGGCTGAACAGCCGCGCTCTGTTCCCCTTGAGCGTCCGTTCGCGTTCGGCGATCATCCGGCGGGCAGCGGGGTCATCGATCACAGCCGCGGGCACGGGCGCTGCCAGCACGAAGTTGATCCAGGCTTCGGAGAATCGCTCAACACCGATCGGCAGATTCGGATTCTCAAATCGCAGCCGGAACCAGAAAGCACTGCGATTCCACTCCCGCAGCACTGGCAAACGCGATTCGAGCGCAGCTCCCCACTCATGAAGGAAGTGTTTGTAGTCCGCGATCCAATCCGCTCGCCCACGTTTTTCGGCGAGTAGCAGGTTGTAGAGCAGCTGGGCGCCATCCATGAGCTCCGAGTAGCACTGCCCGTCCTTGAGCCACTGCTGAAGCTTGTCCGGCATGTGCGGCACATCCACGTGCCGCCATGGCGCGTCCAGCTCCTCGACGTGTTCGCCTTTCTCGACCAGAAAATGCAGCAGCGAGCCGGATGCATGCATGCGGATCTGTTCTCGAAAGAACTCCGCTTCTGCGCGCGTGAGATCAAATGACGCGCCACTCGGGAAGTCGTCAGGCGCCTTCGGAATGTGTGGGTTCCAGTTGCCACGGAAGACATGATCGAAAGGTTCATCATTGGATTCCGATGGGGAATTCGCGCGAGCGCTCCGATCCAAATGGCGGTGGTAGTAATCTCGCGAGCCTGAGAACAACCTGAACCCCAAACGCAGGAGCCCCGCCCAATACACAGAACTCGGAAGCCGCTTCAGCGACGCTCCGGCGAGCTGACCGATCACACCATTTCGATCCTCGGTCCTCACCAGCTCCGGAATCAGTTTGATTTCGGCGCTTCTCGCGCGCGTGGCCGCCTTTTCACCGGAGCCGCGGCGCGCTTCGAGCGCCATGTAGATCCAAGGGATGAAGAAGAAATACCGCGCCCGCGTCTGAATAGTGCTGGTGCCTGGCGCAAGAACATCCGCGACGGTGTCTCGCACACTGCCGAGCCCCAATTCGTCGACAGTGTCGCGCTGCTTGAACAGATCGATGACGTCGAGCGTGCGACGTCGGTCCCGCTCACTTGAATCGAGCCAGGCGAAGACTGCAACCACTGACTGACCTCCCTTAGCGGCTCGGCTGCGCGGGCCGTCGAATATCTAATATTGGAAACCTGACATCGAGGGTCATTCCTGCTGATCTTCGATGTATTGGCGTTCTGTCAAATCAAATGAGCCGTCTACGGTCGCAAAGTATTCCAACAAGGCGCGCACTCCCTGTTTGTAGCACTTCGAGAATTCTGTGGGGCCGGCGTCGTCCAATTTCTTGAGGAGCCGGTACACGACGTGATCGTCTACCAACATTCCGGTGAGAACCTGTGACCCCGGGTTCCCAATTGCCTCCCGCGATGCCACCGTACGCTGTCGGCCGACATCCACGTGCCGGAAGAGATCTTCGTAACCTCCCAATTCAAGCTCGTCGATGTGTCCATCGGCGCCGATCAGTCTAAGCAGCATGCTCCCCAGCTCATTCAAGATGGTTTTTCTCGCCGGCTGACATGTGCCGGCTCACCCGCGGAAGCTAGCCGTTCATAGCGTCATCGAGCGCCGGCTCAACTGAGACGACCATTCGGACCGCAAGGCGCGGCGCCTCCCGCCGTGTCCTTTCATTGTCGTCATTCATGTCGTCACTGCCTTTTGTTTGTTAGGGCATGCCACGAACTTCGGCGAGGAACTCCTCCGAAAGGATGGAGATATCTGGCTTCTGCAATCCCGCTGCAGCGAACACGTCGATGACGCCCTCGGGAGCCACCGCGCGCGAAATGATTTATCGCACGACGTGGTCGAGCTCTTCTTCGGGCCGCGCTTCACCCGCCGCTCGTTTCGCGAGCTGCACCTGCACGGCCTGGAAGAAGGCCACGTCGTCACGGATGCGCAGCGCCTCCTCGTGGGGTACGGCCAATGCGAATGCCTGGGACAGCTCGCGCACTGCACGGATGCAGCGGTCCTTGCCATTCTCCTGTTGGAGCACGTGCTCCATGGCTGCGGGCAGCACGCTGAGCCGCTCGGTCGGGGCGCCCGTCGTCAGCTTCGACCAATCGAACCCATGGAATAGGCCGCAACAGACTTCGTACTTCTCCAGCATCAACGCGACGGCTTCTTGCTGATCCAGCGCGGTGCGGCCTTTGCCGCCGCTCTCGGTGTACGTGGCGAGCGCGGCCTTCAGTTCCTGCGCGAGCCCGAGATAGTCCACGACCAGGCCGCCGGGCTTGTCCTTGAAGACGCGGTTCACTCGCGCGATCGCCTGCATCAGGCCATGGCCGCGCATGGGCTTGTCCACGTACAGGGTGTGCATGCTCGGCGCATCGAAGCCGGTCAGCCACATATCGCGCACGATCACGAGCCTGAGCGGATCGGCGGCGTTTCGCATCCGCTTGGCGAGTTCCTATCGTCGCGGCTTGTTGCGGATGTGCTGCTGCCATTCGGCAGGATCTGACGCCGAACCCGTCATCACCACTTTGATGGCGCCGCGAGCGTCATCGTCGTCATGCCACTCGGGCCTCAGCTTGATGATCTCGCGGTACAGGTCGACGCAAATGCGACGACTCATGCAGACGATCATGCCTTTGCCGTCCACGGCCTCGATGCGCTTTTCGAAGTGCTCGACAATGTCGCGTGCGACGATGGCGAGCCGCTTCTCGGAGCCGACCACGGCTTCGAGCTGCGCCCACTTGGTCTTGAGCTTCTCCTTGCGGTCGACCTCTTCGCCCTCGGTCGCCTCCTCGAACTCCGGATCGATCTTCGGCCGCTCGGCCTCATCGAGCCCGAGCTTCGCGAGTCGGCTCTCGTAATAGATGGGCACGGTGGCGCCGTCCTGCACGGCGCGCTGGATGTCGTACACGCTGATGTATTCGCCGAATACCGCCCGGGTGTTGGCGTCCGCCAGCTCGATCGGCGTGCCCGTGAAGCCAATGAACGAGGCGTGCGGCAGGGCGTCGCGCATGTGTCGCGCAAAGCCATCGATGAAGTCGTATTGGCTGCGATGGGCTTCGTCAGCAATCACGACGACGTTTCGGCGTTCCGAGAGCGTCGGATGTCGATCGCCGCGTTCCTCGGGAAAGAACTTGTGAACCGTGGTGAACACCACACCGCCCGCGGCCACGGACAGCAGCTCGCGCAAATTCGCACGGCTTTCGGCCTGAGCCGGCGGCTGCCGCAGCAACTCCTTGCAACGCGCGAAGGTCGCGAAGAGCTGATCGTCGAGGTCGTTGCGATCGGTGAGTACGACGACGGTCGGGTTCTCCATCGCCGGCTCGCGGATGATGCGGCCGGCATAGAACGCCATCGTGAGACTCTTGCCCGACCCCTGCGTGTGCCACACCACGCCCACGCGCCGATCGCCAGGCTTGCCGCCGGGTTCTCGGCCCGCTTCGAAGCGGCCCTCTGGGTCGTCCTCGATTGGGTAGCCGATCCGGTGCAGCTCCGCAGCGCGCAGCGTCTCGCGTACGGCGACCTGGACAGCGTGGAACTGGTGATAGCCCGCCATCTTCTTGATGATCCGGCCGCCGTCGTCCTCGAACACGATGAAGTCGCGTATCAGGTCGAGGAAGCGCTGTTGGGCGAACAACCCTTCGATGACGACCTGCATCTCTGGCATCGAACCCGGCGCCAAAGCCTCGCCGTGAATCGTGCGCCATGGCTTGAACCACTCGCGCCCGGCGCCGAGCGTGCCGACGCGAGCCGCCACGCCGTCGGAGACTACGAGCACAGCGTTGGTGTGAAAGAGCGAGGGGATTTCGGTCTGATACGTCTGGAGCTGCTGGAAGGCGCTCCAGATCGTGGCGTCCTCATCGGCTGCGTTCTTGAGTTCCAGCACTGCCAGCGGCAGTCCGTTGACGAACAGCACCACGTCCGGTCGGCGGCTGTGCTTGTTCTCGATCACGCTGAACTGGTTGACGGCCAGCCAGTCGTTGTTCTCGGGCGTGTCGAAGTCGATGAGTCGCGCCTGAGCGCCGCGGATCTCGCCCGCAGACGTGCGGTACTCGACCGTTACGCCATTCACGAGCAGGCGATGCATCGCGCGGTTGCGCTGGATCAGATCCGCGCCTTCGGGCCGCGTCAGCTTGCGAAAAGCTTCTTCCAGCGCGTCGGCGGGGAGTTCGGGATTCAGGCGCGCCAGCGCGTTGCGCACACGCTGCGCGAGCAGCACTTCGTCGTAGCCACGCCGTTCGGCCTGCGGGGCGTCGGGCGCGATGTCCGGCCCATGCGCGACCCGCCAGCCGATTGCTTCGAGCCAGGACAGCGCGGCGTCTTCGACGATGGATTCAGTGAAGGCGGTCATGGCGACACCGCTAGGACAGGAAAAGCCTTGAATAGCCAAGGCTTTGATTCCATATGGCTTTCCGTGACCACCCAGGCCCTCCCGCGTACTGGGCTTGAATAAGCTCGAAGCTCGCCCTGTTCTTGTTCAACGACATTCCCACAGTGCGCTCAGCGGCACAGCATGCAGCCGATCGCCGAAGGGGACGCAGGCTTCGCCATCGTACAGCACCACGCCGTGCGCGAAATCAGAGCCTGCCGCGTCCTGAAGCTTCCGCAAGCCGCGGAAATCCGCCTCCGTCACTGTCGCCGCCGCCTTCACCTCGACGCCGGCTATCGACCCGACTCCTCGTTCGATCACGATGTCCACTTCGAAATCATCGCGGTCGCGATAGTGAAAGAAAGCGAGAGGCTCACTCTTGGCGCTGGCCTCGCGCTCGAGTTCCTGAAGCACAAAGGTCTCTAGCATGCCTCCAAGGAGCGCTCGATCCCGCTGCAAACCCGCGGCATCCACCCCCAGCAGCGCGCAGGCTACTCCTGTGTCGCCCATGTGGAGCTTTGGCGTTTTGACCATCCGGCTCAATCTGTTTCGATGCCACGGCGGCAACCGCTCGATCAAGAAAATGCGCTCGAGCAGGACTACGTGATCGTGAATCGTGGGCCGCGTGAGCTGGAACGGTCCGGCCAGATCACTGATGTTAAGCAAACGCGCCGTCTGGCTCGCGGCGAGTGTCAGAAGGCGCGGCAAGACATCGAACGAGCGGATACGCGAAAGATCGCGCACGTCACGTTGGATCTGACTTTCGACCAGATCGCGATACCACGCGCGCCGGCGCGCGGGCCTGCGGCGTGCAAGCGCCGCCGGATAGCCGCCTGCGACGATGCGCTCGGCAAGTCGGGCGCCGAGCCGTTCGGCAACAGCGGTACGGAACCGCCCCGCGAATAGCGCGTCGAGGAACCTCCCTCGCTTGCCCGCCAGCTCACATTGGGAAAACGGGTGCAACCGCAGAATCCCCAACCGTCCGGCGAGGGAATCGGCGAGCGCGGGAACAAGCAGTACGTTTGCCGAACCGGTGAGAATGAAGCGACCCGCGACCCGCCGGCGATCCACCGCAGCCTTTAGCGCCGTAAAGAGCTGGGGAACCCGCTGGACCTCATCAAGAATCGCGCGGCGAGGCAGGCTGTCCACGAACCCCACCGGGTCGCGCAGCGCTGCCTCACGGATGGGATCGTCGTCGAACGAGAAATACCTGTAGCCACGGGGCTCGCCCAGCACTCTGGCAAGCGTGGTCTTGCCGCTCTGCCGGGGACCGTGGATCAGCACGACCGGCGTGTCTGCGAGCGCCTCGCGTAAGCGAGGCGCAAGCAGACGAGGCAGCGGCTGCACGGCGCGGGGCATACTGGATGCTATCGGCTAGCGTCGGCTGATTGCAAGTTAGCGCGTCGGCTGATTGAAAGTTTCTGGGTCGGCTAATCGAAAGTTTAGGCCAATCAGGCGACCTTCCCGACGAAGCGCTCCGCATCACTTATCCGTAGCTCTCCCGAAATGAGCTTGGGCAGCAGCGTGTCGCGCACGGCGGCGACCGTGCGGGTCTCCCGGGTAGACTCCAGGACACGCAGAAACAGTGGTGCGGCTCGCTCCTCGAAGGCCCTCAACAAAGTCTTTGGCGGTAGAACGATTCGCGACGAAGTGAAGGTACTCGTCGTGATGGTATCGAACACCGACCCGTGAGCAGCATGCACGAGTGCGTCGATCTCCGCTCGCAACCGGCAGTACAGCGCGAACGGTGTCTCAGTGGTCGATGCGAGCGCGTAGCAGGTCTGGTTCATGGCCATATCGCGGCCGAACAGGACCATGCGGCCGGTCGTTGCGCCGCGAGCGACCACGACCGAGCAGAATGCCGGGATCATCTGCGTGGCGCTTCCGTCGAGGCCACGCGCAGTGATGGTCCGTTCTGTCGCAACGAGAAACGTTCCAGGCGACTGAGAAACGTCCTTTGCGCTGGCCCATGCGATGGATCCGTTCCAGTACTCGGACCGGTCAGTCTTCGGTGTTCCCCCACTCATAAGCCGTGCGTGGTCGAGGATTGGGCCAACCTGCCACCCCTTCGGAATCTCTCCTAGCGCCGACTCCTCAAAGGAGTCGGGGAAGAGGTCAGCGATGTGTTTGGGGAGGCCGGGGTCGCGGCCTTCGGCTTTGGCGCGGACGGGGTCGAAGTCCACGAACCACGACTTGAAGAGCGCCCGCGCCATCGCCTCCAGCGTCTCGCTCATTCGCCGGTTCAGCTCGATCTTGTCGTCCAGCGTGCCGAGGATATGGGCGACGGCGCGTTGCTCACTGAGAGGCGGGAGCAGCACCGAAAGCCCACGTTGAGACGTGAGACTCACATAAGGAGCCATGTCCGTCTCGCCCGCACGCGTTGCAAGTTGCGCATGGAATAGCGGTGATCGCAGGAAGGCATACAGGTACTTGCGATCGAGGCGTCGCTCATCCCGGGAGCGCCAAAATGTCGTCTGAGGGCTGCACACGAACGCTGGTGCATCGCCTGGCACCAAGGCGACTTTTCCGACTGTACCCTTGTGCGACAAGAGGACATCGCCAGGTGAGCCGATGCCTTTGGTTATTCGCTTTCGAGCGCAATCGTTGATCTTCGCAGCCGATTGAAAGAGAACACGCCCGTCGTCCATGTCCGCGGCGCGAATGAATGCAACGCCCGCAGTTACAAACTCATCAGGACGAGGTCGGTACTCGCCATGATTACCATCTTCGACCAGAAGAATTCCTTCGCGCTGCAGTTCGGCCACCGTCACCGTGCACCATTCACCTCCCATACCCAAGCTCCTTCAGGTTGGCGGCAATCACGGCATCAAGCTTCGCGGCCTCGGCCTGCTGCTCGCGCAATTGCTCCACAAGCCGCTTCATTTTCTCCTCGAACGGCTCGCCGTCATCCTCCCGCGCCTCTGCACCGACATAACGGCCAGGTGTAAGCACGTGGCCGTGCTTGCGCACTTCCTCCAGCGGTGCGCTCTTGCAGAAGCCGGGAACGTCCGCGTACTCGCCGGCTTCCTTCTCACCGCGCCAGGCGTGATAGGTGTTCGCGATGCGAGCGATGTCTTCGTCGGTGAGTTCGCGGTGTGTGCGATCCGCCATGCGACCGAGCTTGCGCGCATCGATGAAGAGCACGTGGCCGCGGCGGTCGCGGAACTTGCCGTTCTTGCGGTCGCGCGCCAGGAACCAGAGACATGCTGGGATTTGCGTCGAGTAGAAGAGCTGTCCCGGCAGCGCGACCATGCAATCGACGAGATCGGCCTCGATCAGCTTTCTGCGGATCTCGCCTTCGCCGGACTGGTTGGATGACATCGAACCGTTGGCGAGCACGAAGCCGGCAACACCCAACGCTTGTCCTCGCGCAGCCGATCGCCGCCCCAGTCGGAAACGTTGAACGGTGGATTGGCGAGAATGAAATCGGCCTTCAGGTCGGGGTGGCGATCGTTGTGGAACGTGTCGCCGTGGGCGATCTGGCCCTCGATGCCGCGAATGGCGAGATTCATCTTCGCCAGCCGCCAGGTGGTGTAGTTCGACTCCTGGCCGTAGATCGAGATGTCGGCCTTGGCCTTGCCGCCGTTGCCATTGCCGTTCGCATGCGCGCGGATGAACTCGACCGACTGCACGAACATACCTGAGGAGCCGCAACACGGGTCGTACACGCGGCCGCGATAAGGCTCGATCATCTCGACGAGGAGCTTCACGACACAGCGCGGGGTGTAGAACTCACCGCCCTTCTTGCCCTCGGCGCTCGCGAACTGCGAGAGGAAGTATTCGTAGACGCGGCCCAAGACATCCTTGGCGCGGCTGGCCTCGTCGCCGATCTTGATGTTGCTGATCATGTCGATCAGCTGGCCGAGGCGCGTCTTGTCGAGCGCAGGGCGGGCGTAGTCCTTGGGCAGCACGCCTTTCAGCGCCGGGTTGTCGCGCTCGATGCCGGCCATGGCGTCGTCGACGAGCTGACCGATGGTCGATTGCCGCGCCTGCGCTTTCAGATGGCTCCAGCGCGCCTCCGGCGGCACCCAGAAGATCGACACCGCCCGGTATTCGTCCGGATCCTCGGTATCGGCGCCGCTGCCCTGCTCAGCTACGAGGTGCGCGTGCTGCTCCTCGAACGCGTCGGAAATGTACTTGAGGAAGATCAACCCGAGGACGACGTGCTTGTACTCCGCGGCGTCCATCGAGCCGCGAAGCGCATCGGCCATCTGCCAGAGTTGGGCTTCGTAGCCGACGGTCGCGGCGGAGTCGTTCTTGGATGAAGGTTTCGCTTTACGTGTCTTGGCCATTGCGTTTTTTGTTGGCGGTCCAGGGCCGACATTATGCTGGCGAGCAGGCCCATTTCGTTCCCAGCATTGGAGCAGCGTGCAGTCGCAGAATCTGAGACTTCCGGCGCCAGAGACCGCCGCATATATATGCAGCGAGCTTCTGGGCGAAATGATCCTGGCGCCTGGAACTATCTATAAATCGCCGCCGCCTCCCTGATCTGCCGGCGAACCTCTTCCCTGAGCCCCAGCGGCGCGAGCACTTCGACGTGCGGCCCATGCCGCAGGATGTCCATCACGAGCTCCTGATGCTCGCGATACGGGATGCGCAGCTCGAGCGATCCGTCCTCAAGACGGGTGGCTTCCTGCTTCGGATGCCACTGCTCATCCGCCACCCACCGCGCGCGTTCCGGCGTGAAGCGCAGTACGGCGATCTTGTCCGCCTCGCCGCCGAAGATGCCGTAGGCGCTGGCGTAATGCGCATCGAGCTCGGCTTCGGGCACATCGAACGCCGGCTCATCGAGGATCACGGGCCGGATGATGCGATCGATGGAGAAGCTGCGCAGCGCGTTACGGCTCTCGTCCCAGGCGTCGAGATACCAGCTTTCGCGATAGTGCGTGATGCGCTGGGGCGAGACGGTGCGCTCGGTGCGTTCGTCGCTGCTGCGGGCGTGGTACTCCATCCAGAGCTTCTTCCGCTGTAGCGTCGCGGCGGCCGCGGTTTGAAACGAGGCGCCGGTAGTGCGCGCGGCGAGCGCCGGGAAGCGCAGGCGGCCTGCAGCCTCGCCCAGGTGCAGGCGCTGATGACGTGTGAGCTCATCGAGGCGCTTGGTGAGCGGGCCGAGATGCTCTTCGAGCAGGCCGCCGCCGAGATCCTTAAGCAACCGCTGCAGCACGGCGAGCGCCTGCAGCTCCGCCGGCGTGAACCACAAACCGGGCAGCTCGTACGCCTGGCCCCCCTTCTGCGGCGCGTAGCGATAACCGCCAGCCTGCGCGTCGAACACGATGGGCGCGTGCAAGGTGTCTTTCAGCGTGTTGATCGCGCGGTGGAGCGTCGCCTTGGAGCACTCGAGCCGCGCCATCAGATCTTCGAGCGGAATCGCCGTCCGACGCGTCGAGAGAATCGCGTGAAGCTGGAAAATGCGGTCGAACTTGTCCAATCGTGGACGCCGGGGGCCCATCCATTTTGCCCGCCGCTAATCCCTCCCTTCGATTCCGGGGGCTTGTCCGGTCCCCTGTTCTTCACGCCCGACTGAAAGTCGGAAGATAAGAGCTTGGTCCGAGGATGTCGACGTGCGGTTCGATCCAGCGCGGTTCGATCCAGGCCACGCGATTTTTGATGGCGGCCTGGGTCGTAGGCTCGTCGCAGGTGCGGAAAGCGTTGCGCGCGAAGCGTCGAGCGCACGCCGCACATCGAATTTCCGGCGAGCGGTCTATCCGCAAAGCGGCCGTAACCCGCAGGGTCACCGCCCGTTCAACCGCGGCGGGGCGACTTCGCGTACGTCCGTCAGACGCGTCGCGCAAAACTAGCCGGTCGGCTATTTTTGTCTATCACCGCCCTCCGCTGGTCTGGAAAATAGTCGGTCGGCTACTTTTTGCTTGAGTTCAATGCCATAGCCGCCCTAAAATAGCCGCTCGGCTATTTTGGAATCTAATCCGTTGGTCAACGACATTCCCATTCGCGACGCCAAGCAGCTCGGCGCGGTGGTCCGCGCAGCGCGCAAAGCGCAGTCACTTCGCCAGGACGAGGTCGGGCGCTTCTCGCACAGCTTCATTGGCGACCTGGAAGACGGCAAACCCACGGCCCAGCTCGGCAAGGTGATCGAGGTACTGAGCGAACTCGGTGTAAAGCTCCGCCTCGAGTTGCCGACCGGCATGGATCTCGCGCAGTTCAATCGATACTGGCGAGACCCGTCGATGACCTCACGCCCGAACGATAAGCGATGAACGCCGCTGCGCGCGAGCTCGTGGCTACGATCAATGGCCAGACCGCTGGGCGCCTGCGCGAGCAAAACAATCTTTGGTCGTTCGAGTACGACCCGGCGTGGGTGAACGAGGGCTTCGATCTTTCTCCTCACCTGCCGCGCGCGGCCGGAACCATCGTAGACGGCGCGACGTCGCGGCCGGTGCAGTGGTTCTTCGACAACCTCTTGCCCGAAGAGCAAGCGCGAGAGCTGTTGGCCGCTGAGGCGAATATCCCGGGGGCCGATGCGTTCGGTCTGCTCGCGTACTACGGTCGCGAGTCCGCCGGCGCCATTACCTTGCGGGCTCCCGAGGAGGCGCCTGGATCGGCCGGGTACGTCGAGCTCACCGACGCCGAGTTGAGCGAGCGCATCACGAACCTTCCGAAGCAGAGCCTTGCGGCGGGCGCGCCCAAACGCATGAGTCTTGCCGGCGCCCAGCACAAGATGGCTGTGAGTGTGCTGAACGGCGCGCTCTTCTTCCCGAAAGGCGAGACGCCCTCAACCCACTTGCTCAAGCCCGATCACGTGGATCGGGAGCATTGGCCGAATTCGGTCGCGAACGAGTATTTCACGATGCGCTTGGCGGATCGCATGGGCCTACGCGTGCCCAGCGTGCAAGTTCGCTATGTGCCGCAGCCCGTTTATCTGATTGAACACTTCGACCGCGAACAGGTCGGCGACGAAACGCGGCGACTGCATGTGATCGACGCCTGCCAGCTCTTGGGTCTGGATCGCACATTCAAGTATCACCAAGCAACCGTGCAGACGTTCGTGAACATCATCGAGCAATGCACGAACCGCGCTCGCACGCGTCAGGACATCGCGAGTTGGGTGCTCTTCAATCTACTTACAGGGAATGCGGATGCGCATCTGAAGAATCTGTCGTTCCACGTCGATGCAACTGGCGTTCGGCTCGCGCCCTTCTATGACCTGGTGTCGACAGAGTCGTATCACACTGCGCCCGGCAGCAACCCGCGGTGGCCGAACACGCCCCTGAGCACGAAGATCGGCGACGCCACGACCTTCGAGCAGGTGAACGCAGGGAAGTACGCGGATTTCGCAGAAGCACTGGGCGTGACGCGCACTGCGATCAGACGCTTGATCGCGGAATACACAAGACGAATCGAGCTGGCGGCGGACGAGCTCATCCAGGAATACGAAACCCTCGACGTGCAGCCCGCCACGCGCGCAGGTCAGCTCAGAATCATTCGCACGATTCGCGCCGTCGTGATTCGAGACATGGTGGCCAAGCTGTCAGGATAACGCCCATGTGACCGCGCGGGCCGGCGGATGCAAGCGCCTCTTCAATCACCAGCGGCCTTGACTGCCAAACTCCAGTCCTCCAACGCTCGCACCCCACAGGACATCAGATAACGATACGTCGCATCCATCTCGGCTGGCGCTCGGGTGTGATCTGAAACGTCCCCAGGGGGAACCCAGATCACCATCGCTTCGCGAGCGCGGCTCAGGAGGACCCGATAGCTGTTGGTCACATAGCGGCGTCGGGATTCATCTTTGACGCGCGGCGATCGACGGTTGCCGTCAAGTTGGCGTGCGAACTCAGAGCCGTTCTGATTTCGGCGACAGAGTTCTGAACGTAGATCATGCTGGCCGCTTGGATAATCGTTGGTACAGGGCGATACGCACCGGCGTTCCAGTCGTGGACTGAAATCTGCTCGGGGCTCTTTGCCGACTCGCGTGCTTGAAGTAGGAACTCCGCCACCTGATTCGGCGCAAGCGCCTGCGCTCGCGCGACTTCTTCTACTGAGATTGAGGGTCGAAGTTGCGCTGCCTGCATCCCTGTAGCGCACACCGCCGAGAACACCGGCAGTATACGAGTGGGTGCATGGAAGTATCGGAGATCGGCCGCGTAGTCCTCGACCTGGCGCCGGCTTGCGGCGTCTGCGCTGGTTGCACCCACTTTGAATTCGAGTACGCAGACGGCCGATCCGGCGAGCACGACCGCATCCAGCCGCCGACCGAGCCGTAGGAGTGGGAACTCGAGTAAGACTCCCCACTCGCGCGCTGACGCTTGCTTCTGGATCACGGACGCGAGTGCTGCCTTGAGGATGTTGATCTCCTCAGCCCATGCCCTGCCTTGTTCGGGAGTGATCTCGTGACGCGAGGCTCGGGACAGAGCGCCAAGAACCTCGTCGGAAGAAGCATGGAGAAATGCGCGAGCTGTATTGGTGTAATAGGCGGGCATGTAGCTCCTGGCCGTCCAGTCAAGTCGTCCGTCCGGCCTCTATATCTTACGTGGTCGTACTTGGCCCCTGCCGCCGTAGCGGTCTCGGATTCTTAGTGGCCACTCTGGTCAGCGAACTGTGAACCAGTCATCACTGACGACGACGTGCGCCTCTTGCTCCCGCTCCTTTGTGAGCAGGTTCAATGGAGTCTACTCCCATTGGACAGAACATCGGCCTTCCATGGCCAACCTTATTCCAACCATCGGCGCAGCCCGCTTCGACTCACGTGGCGAACTGCGGCTTGCCGAGCGGTTGCGAGAGTTCCTCGAAGAGAACTCGTGGATTTGGCACAACCTGCCGATGGGCGCACGCGGACGCCACCCCGACTTCGTCATCGCTCACCCGGGGAACGGATTGCTGGTGCTAGAGGTGAAGGATTGGCGGCTCGACTCGATCCTGTCGGGCAACAAAGCAGAGGTCGAGCTACTGACTCAGCGCGGCCCTATCAAAGAGCAGAATCCATTCGAGCAGGTGCGCGGCTACATGTTTGACGTGGTGCGCATGCTAGAGCGGGACAAAAGCTTAGTTTTCCCGCCCGATCATCGGTTCAAAGGTAAACCCATTCTCCCGTTCGGTTTTGGCGTCGTATTCACGAACATTACGCGCAGGCAGTTCGAACAAACGAATCTTGCGGAGGTGCTCCCACCGGAGCGGTGCGTCTTCAAGGATGAGATGACCGAGAGTGTCGATCCCGAGAAGTTCCGCGATCGGTTGTGGGCCATGGTGTCGCCTCGCCTCGGTGCGCCGCTGACCATGCCGCAGTTTGATTGTCTGCGCGCGTTGCTCTTTCCTGAAGTCAGAATCAGACAGATTGCCTTACCGCTGGATGAGCCTGAGGCCCCCAATCAGCAGGACAGAACGCTCGCGGTGATGGATCTCGCTCAGGAGCAGCTCGCTCGGAGCCTGGGCGAGGGACACCGAATCATCCGGGGTGTGGCGGGGTCAGGAAAGACGTTGATTCTGGCGTTCCGTGCGGAACATCTCGCGCGCGTCGCACGCAAACCCGTTCTCGTGTTGTGCTACGCGAACGGAATCGCGGGTCGCCTCGAAAGCACGATGCAGGAGCGCGGCGTGGAGGACCAGGTGAAGGTCTACACCTTTCACTCCTGGTGTTACCACATGCTGCGCACCTATGGGATCTCGGCCCCGTCCGAAAAGGAGTTCCCGAACTACAACCAGCGCCTCGAAGAGAGCGTGAAGACCGTTCTGCGTGCGGTGGATCGCGGGCAGATCCCGACGGGTCAGTACGAAGCCGTGTTAATCGACGAGGCGCACGACTTTGAACCGGAATGGTTTGAGCTCGCCGTGAAAATGGTCGATCCAACCACGCGCTCCCTGATGATCGTGTATGACGACATGCAGGCGATCTACAAAGGTCGCGCGCGGCCCGTATGGAGCCAGTTGGGCGTCGAGGCGAAGGGCCGCACCACAGTCCTGAAGGTCAACTACCGAAACACCGCTCAGATTCTTCGGTTCGCTCGCGGCTTCGCAGCTGACGTGATTGGCGCCCCCGGCGTTCCGGCTGGCGAAGAGCATCCCGTGCTGCTGCCGGAAGACGCCGGCCGCCAGGGCGTCGAACCGGAGGTGCGCAAGTGCGTCAGCTTCGAGGCTGAGGCGCACTGCATCGCCGAGTGGCTGCTCGGACGCAAGAAGGCCGGCTATGAGTGGCCGCACATGGCCGTGCTATACCCAGAGCACAAAATCGGCGAGATCTTCGCCCGAGTGCTCACCAAGCATAGCGTTCCGATCGATGTGGTCAAAGCGAACAAGAATCGCGTGTCCGTGCATATTCCGGCCGTGCGTTTGCTGAGCATGCATACGGCCAAAGGATTGGAGTTCCCCTGTGTGGCGACCGGTGGACTTGGCTGCCTGGGCCGCCGCGGGACCGCCTTGGAGGACGACATACGATTGACGTATGTCGCAGTCACCCGCGCGACGCATGAGGCGTTTCTGACATACTCGCACGCATCGCTCGTAGTCGAACGGCTGATCGCGTAGCGTGCTGTTCCTCGACGATCCAGCCTCGCACCATCAATGGGCGCACTGCGCGAGTCGCTAGCGGCCTTCTTCCCCGTCTCCGTACGCCCACATCCGCTTGCTACTCGACCCCTTCACCCAGCGGCTCGAAGCGTGCGGTGAAATGCCTCAGCCGCGGCGGCTGATGCACGATGCGCAGACCTCTCAGCTCGGCGCGGCGCGCGGCGAGCTCCTCGAACACTTCGATCACGTAGTCGGCGTGCGATTGGGTGTACACGCGCCGCGGCATCGCCAGGCGCAACAGATCCATGCGCGCCGGAAGCTCGCGACCGTCCGGCTGCATGCCGAACATCACGGTGCCTATTTCACATGCACGAACACCGCCGTGCTCGAAAAGCGCCACGGCTAGCGCCTGCCCGGGATACTCGAGCGGCGGGATGTGCGGCAGGAAGGCTCTCGCATCGACGAACACGGCGTGGCCGCCGGCCGGCTGCATGGTCGGCACGCCGAGAGCTTCCAGCCGCTCGGCGATGTACTCGTTCGCGCGGATGCGATAGCGCAGATAGTCCTCATCGACGATCTCCTCGAGTCCCATGGCGATTGCTTCGAGATCCCGCCCGGCCAAGCCGCCGTAGGTGGGAAATCCTTCGGTGAGCACGAGCCGGGTTCTGGCCTGCTCGGCGAGCGCATCGTCGTTCAGCGCCAGCCAACCGCCGATGTTGGCGAACGCGTCCTTCTTGGCGCTCATGGTCATGCCATCGGCGTACGAGAACATTTCGCGGACGATCTCGGGGATTGCGCGTTCACCTTGCCCGGGCTCACGCTGCTTGATGAACCAGGCGTTTTCGGCGAAGCGACAGCCATCGATGAAAAACGGCTTGCCGAACGCGCGCGCGGCGGCGGCGGTCTCGCGCACATTCGCCAGGCTGACCGGCTGACCGCCGCCGCTGTTGCTCGTGACTGTGAGGAACACCGCCGAAACGCGCTGTCCCTCGCGCTCGAGAAGGGCGCGCAATTGCGCCACGTCCATGTTTCCCTTGAAAGGATGACGGTTGCGGGGATCGGAAGCCTCTGGAATCGGCAGGTCGATCGCTTCCGCGCCGCTCGCCTCGATGTTGCCGCGCGTGGTGTCGAAGTGCGCGTTCGACGCCACGATGCGACCTGGACCGCCGATGATCGAGAACAGAATCGCCTCGGCCGCACGACCTTGATGCGTCGGGATGACGTGGCGGAAAGGCATGAGGTTCTGCACCGCCGCCGCGAAGCGGAAGTAGGACGGCGAACCCGCATACGACTCGTCGCCCTGCATGAGCGCGGCCCATTGCCGCACCCCCATCGCGCTCGTGCCGGAGTCCGTGAGCAGATCGATCGTCACATCCTCGGAGCGCAGCGCGAAGAGATTCCAGTGAGCTTCCCGCAGCAGCTCACGACGCTCCTCGCTCGTGGTCATCCGAATGGGCTCCACGGACTTGATGCGGAAGGGCTCGATGATGGTTCTCATGGCGCATTCTCGTTGCCGGCCTTGGAGGTCATTGTGGCCGCGTCGGGGCGGAACAATGTCCGCGTTCGCTTGCCGCGGTGGGTCTCTTCTTGAACAATGTCCTGAGTACGAGCTAACTAGAAGGACGTTGTCCTGTGAATGATCGAACCGACGTCGCACTGCTCAGCGCCCTCGAAACCGACGCGCGCGTATCGTTCGCGGACCTGGGCGAGAAGGTGGGCCTGAGCAAGTCGGCCTGCTGGTCGCGGGTGCGCACGCTCGAGCAGAGCGGCGTCATTCGCCGGTACATCGCGGACATCGAACCTGCGGCGGTTGGGCTGGAAATTCGCGCGTGGGTGCAGATCACCGTGAACGCTCGCAAGCACGCGGAGTTCGAGGCGGCGATTCTCGAGCATCCGAATGTGCTCGAGTGCTACACGACCGCCGGGCAGGCGGACTACGTCCTCCATGTGCTCGCAGCGAACATCGGCGCGCTCGATGGACTATTGCGTGGCGAGTTGGCGAAGCTCCCCGGTGCGGAGCGTATTGCAACGACGGTGTGCATGAAGACCATCAAGGCGCGTGGAAGCGTCATGGCCTGCGCGGCTCGCGCTGCTGTCGCGAGTAAGGGTGATGCGTTGCAACTGCAAACACCGTCGAGTCGAAGCCGAAGATAGAGCGGCTGTATAGCGAATGCCCATGCGCCGCCGCGGCGCCGGCGAAAGCCTGCTACGCGCTTGCAAAACGGCGCGGTCTGGGCTGGCCCTCGATCGCCCTGAGCGCCCGCCGCCAGTTCGCTGTACTCAAGCAACTATCGCGGTCAGCTCTCGCTGCTGCGCTGCAGTGAGCAACGGGCCTCGTCCCGCTTTCAGATTGTCCGCCTGCCGCTCCGGCCGACTGGTCGCCGGAATCACCACCGTCACCGCCGGGTGACTGAGGGCGAACTTCAAAAACGCCTGCGCCCATGAGGTAATGCCTACATCGGCCGCCCAGCCCGGCAGCGCTTTGTTCTGCACGCGAGCGAACAATCGACCGTCGTCGAAGGCGCGATTGATCATCACGGCGACGCCTTTGTCCTGCGCCAGCGGCAGCACGCGCTCGGCCGCCTTCGGCGAGTTCGCGGAATAGTGGATCTGGATGAAGTCGAGCGGCTCGCTGCGCAGGATGCGCTCCATCTCCTCCAGTCCGGAGTCGACGTAATGGGTGACTCCGATGTATTTCGTCTTCCCTTGCTCCTTCAGCTCGCGAGCATAGGGAAGCTGCGTGCGCCACGCGCGCAGGTTGTGCACCTGCAGCAGCTCCACACGATCCGTGTGCAGCGAGCGCTGCGAACCGGCCCATTGTGCTTTCGCATCCTCGAGATTGTCCGCCGCGATCTTGGTCGCGAGAAAACACTGCTTGCGCCAACCGCCTTCGTGCAGCAAGCGACCCAGAATGGCGTCGGCCCCGTTGTAATTCGGCGAGGTGTCGAAGACGGTCGCCCCGCCCTCGAAAAACACTTTCAGCACCTCCTTGAGCCGCTCGTACTTATCGGAACCGACTGTCGCCTCGAAGCTGCCAGAGGTGCCGGCGCCGATAACCGGAATTTTCTCGCCGGTGGAGGGAATAGCGCGGGTCATGAGGACGCCCGAAGGCTCGTTCGGCTCGGCCCAGGCGCTGCGGGAAGCAAGAGTGAGGGCGGCGGTGGTGGTGAGCGCGTCGGTCAGGAACTGGCGGCGTGAATACATTCCGTGGATTCCTTTGGCTGGCGATTGGACTGGCGATTGGCGTCGCAGTCTGCGATCGGATCGTCTTTCCGCAGCGAGCGCCGAGGCGCGCGCCGCGTCCTTAGCAGCGCAACACGTCGCGTGCCGGCGCATCGCATGGCCGCTACTGACACGCCCTGACCGGGTGCTCAGCGCGCGCACCTGACTCAATAATCCAATAAGTCATCTCTGACATGCCAACGTCGCGCCGATCGAAATGTGCGTTCAGCCTCTCTGAGCGCATCGATCCGCACTGCAACAACGGCTGCTCAGTAGCGGCTCGCTAACTCTAAGCCTTGAATTCTACTGGAATACGCCATTCCACAGGATCTCGAGGCCGCACGCTCTCCTGTACGACAGGGCTACTGCGCTGGCCTGGAGTTCACAACAACGATGCAACCCACATTGACCGAGGCGCCGCGCCCGAGCACGTTCGACTCGCCACTCGCGACTGGCGCTTGTTCAACCAAACGATCGAACTGGAGGTGAGAAACATGATCATCGACTTCGGAAAGGCGACAGCGGAGACGAAGCAACTGGAGCCGCCCATAGTGCAGGAGCAACCGGGCGTATTCGGTCGCACTCCGGTCTGACGGCGAAGTGCGGGGTGTACAGCGCAAGCTGTACACCCCGCCCATTACGTTCCTGCTAGAGCGACGGCTCGCAGCAACCATGCAAAGCAAGAGATGACGCGCGCTCCCGCAACATCCGCGCCTGAACAGACCTGTCCAGAGCGTTCTGGGCGGCAGGACAAGAGCTGCTATTTTCTTGCGCCTCTCGTTTACGTCGCTTGCACGCGACAGGGCGTCGTATTTCTGGATCTTCGAAGAAACCGATATAGCGGCCTCGATGCAGCAAGCGCTCAAGCTGTTGCGCGAATAGTCAAGGGATTTCCGCCCTGTCACGAACCTCGGGACCGCCCTGAGTCAGAACTTGCGGCAAGCGACGACGCCCCGGATAACGCAGACGCTCTGGTATCAAAAGGCCTACTAAGCCGCTGCGCACCATCGAACCAGCATATCTTCTCGCTCGTCGCCGACACACAGGGAGATTTGATCTCCATTGGAGATGAGCTCGACTGCACAACGACAATTCGGGCTCACCATGCAGCGGCGTTCCTCATTGCTTGCGCTGCTGCAAAGCTCGCCCTTACGTGTGTACCGCTCCACGTAACAGTCGCCAGAGTCAGGGCTAGACGCCTGGCCGCTCGTTCTGCTCCTGAGTTCGATCCGATGCGTGCGGCGGAACTGACCAGCGTCTTTCGCCGCCTTCGGCCCTATTTCTTTACGCCGAAGGGAAACTGCCTCTTTCACGCATTGGCGCTCACGAATTTCCTCAGTCGCTACGGGTTGTTCCCGATGTGGGTCTTCGGAGTGAAGACCGATCCGTGGGGAGCCCATAGCTGGGTTCAGGAAGGCGACTTCATTCTCGATACGAATCCCGAAAAGGTCTGTGAGTTCACGCCGATTCTGGCGGTCTAGCGGTGGGGTAGCACCAGTGTTCCGGTATGTGGGGCTCGTATGGGATGCAAGACATGCGGAACAGACGCGCGTAGCGGAGCTGATTGCATGCGGTCTGAAATCCGCATCGATGCGATGGCGCGAAGCGCTTGCTGAGCCTGGCTTCCGACTGCTTCACGCGAACGCCTCTGCCGCAATGAAGGTTCAGAGGCTTACATCCGGCTCTGGTGTAATTCTCGGTTCGCTATTTCGCAGAAAATGGTCCATCGACGAAGAGCGTCTGCCCCAGACGCAGGCTCTTGAGGAGCGTGAGGAGATCAAGATCCTCCAGTCCAGGGGGAGACGCTTGATCGAGGCGTTCTGGGGTGACTACGTGGCTCTGCTCACGGATGCGGAGTCCGGTGTTATCTGGGCTATCAAGGACCCGACGGGCGACCTGCCGTGCTTGTACACGACCTACAAGAACGTGACGCTCATCTTCTCTTGCGTAGGCGATTGCGTTCGCCTGGGTCTGTTCAAGGCGTCGATAAATTGGGAGTACGTGCGGCTTCGCGTGACGAGCGGCGGATTTCTTTCCGGAAAACGTTCACTGCAGCAAGTGGATCAAGTTCATCGGGGTGAAGCCGTGGCGATAGACACGTCGCGGCGCCCCGCGGAGTTCGATAGGCGTCTTTACTGGAGCCCTCTCCGGTTCAACGAATCAGAAAATCCCATCGAGAGCGTCGACTTTGCCGCCTGCGCACTCAGAAACACCGTCAAGGCTGCGACGCACGCGCTGTCCGCTGCTCATGAGAGCGCTTTGCTGCGCGTCTCCGGCGGGTTGGATTCGTCGATCATCGTGGGATGTCTGAAGAGCACGTCGGTGCGGACCAGGATCACCGCCTTCACCTACTACAATCCAGACGGCGGCTCCACAGAACGGCGTTGGGCGCATCTGGCGATGCAGGGGACGCCATACGAACACATCGAGACGCCGATCGATCCTCGCGAAATCGATCTGGCAGGGATTCTGGATTCGGTTCCGACAATGGAGCCTGCGCCACTGCTCATGTACCGCGTCCGACGGCCTCTGGAAACCCGCTTGGCTGCGTCCCGGGGATGCACGGCCGTGATCTCGGGCGACGGCGGCGACTCCAGCTTGGGGAGCGAATCTCGCGGTCTGGCCGCGTCCGAGTACCTCAATCGTCATGGGTTCGACAGACGTATGCTCGCTCTTGCGGCACAGGTGGCGATCTCGAACGATGCCTCGATCTGGACAGTGCTGAGCAAAGCGTTCCGACGCAAGCTCATGCGTTCGAGCGTGCGCGAGTACACGAGTGAGCTGCTCTGCGCATGCAGGCTCGTTTCGCCAGACGTCGTCAAGCAGTTCGCCAAAGAAGCAGAGTTCGCGCACCCATGGTTCGCTGGCTGTAACCGCATCCCATGGGAAATAGTCCACCGTCTTGGCTCGTTGCTGATGTTTCCCGAGTTCTACGACCCTTTCAGCCACGCGGATGACGAGGGTCTGCTTCATCTCGCCCCTCTTTACTCACAACCAGTGCTCGAGCTGTGCCTGCGCATTCCGACATACGTACATTTTTGGGGAGGCCGCGATCGCGGACTTGCTCGCTACGCCTTCGCGGCGGAGGTCCCGCAGGCCATTCTGCGTCGCCAATGGAAGGATCGCGCTCCTGGCTTCGCACAGGCGGTGGCGCACCGAAATCGGGAATTCCTGAAGCAAGTGTTGCTGGACGGCATGCTCGTAAACGAACGCATCCTCAACCGCCGCGCGGTGGCCGACGCGCTTACGGATGGGCCGATGAAACATGACGTTCTCATAGCGGAAATCTTCAAGGTTCTCGACGTCGAGATCTGGTTGCGTGCGATCACGGGCGCCAGTGGATCAAGCGCCGCAGCTTGAGCGATCTCGCCGCACTCTCACCCGGATCGATTCATGTGCACAACACAGAACGGAAACCCTCTCTGGGTGCGCGCATCAAGAAGTCGGCTCGCCCGAGCGCACGCGTTCAGCGAGATCAGCCATGTGAAGTTTTCGGAGCTCGCGCCAGGACTTGTATTGTTCATCCTTTCCAGGGCCCGGGCGCTCCTCTCCTTTCAACCAGAAGCACCACCAATCGAGCGCTCGATTCTGAAGCGCCAGGACCTGCCTCGGATTCTGCAGCGTATGACTACCGCGCCATACATCGGGCGCAACGTAGTACTCGACTGGCTTATCAAGGGCGCGTAATCGGCTGAACATTTCCCATTGCCAGAGAAGGTTGGCGTTCCCCTCTGAAGAATTCGTCAATTGCAGTTGCAGCGGCGTGTGAATACGTTCGACGTTGAACACCGGGGCATTCAAGCGCCATGCTTGCAGTCCATCCCCGAACGGCTCAGCCCCGGCGGCGTTCGCCGGGCCCATCTGCCAGCCGTTGAGAGCGGCGGTGAGATAGCCCATGTTCGCGTGGTCAGAAGCTATGGCGGCCGCGTACCTGAACTCGGAATGAGCGAGAACGTACTCGGCAACCCATCCAGTCAAACTGAAGCCAAGGAGTCCGATCGCCTTGCGCTCTGCGAGACCGATGTCGATCAGGTATTCGGCCCCCGCTCGCCAGCCCGCCTCGAGCCACTTCTGTGTGATCCATTCGACCGAGGTCGCGCCATCTCCGCTGGCGGCGTCGAAGTCAACGCCGCCTACGGAACCGCCGATCTGAAGAACGGCGATCTCCTCGGCGGCCAGCGCCTGCGCTATGAATGAAGACCACCCTGGGCCCAGGGTGGGGTACTGATCACCGCAGCCGTATAGCGAGAACTCATCCTCGCGGGCGACGCATCGCGCCTGGATGACTACCGGATATCGCCTCCCTTCGACGTAATTCATCGGATAGTAGAGGCGACCTTTCCACTCGCGACCACTCGGCTCCTTCCAACGAATGGTTTTCACTCGGCCTAATGTCTTGCTAGTGAGCTGCGGATTCAGATCGAAGAGGCGTTGCGCCTGCCCCGTTCTCTCATTCACAGAGTAGAGTGCAGGAGGCGTGTTCGCATCCTGTCGAAGCTCGATGCGAACCTCATCGGAGCGATCGGCAGGGCGCTCGGGCGCCGGTGTGTAGGAGGCCGATGGCGACCAGCGGCGCTTCACCTGCTGATATGGCGCGCGGCTTCCGTCCTCCAGGGTCAATTCGAGTCTGCTCTTCCCGAGATAGCGTGCTTCGCGCACCTGAGCAGAGGAGCCCTTCTCCATCGGAATCGAAAAATGGGCGCCGCTTTCTATATCCACCTCTGCCATTGCCGCGCCCTTTCGGCCGACTGGATCGCTTGAGACCAGGGGTAAGTACACGGGCCACACAAGCAGGGCCTTCGAATCCGGCGACCATACGGCGTGGAAATCGTCATATCCCTTGTGAGGAGCGTTCCACAGAGGCCTCGACTCTCCAGTCGTCGTATCCACCAGAACAATCTGCTGAATGAGCCTCGGCGCTATTGCGTTCGGATTCCGCTTGCGCTCCTGCAGCATTGACTTGAACGTCACACCTTCATAGGCGTTCCACTCATCCGGCGGATTTTTCACCACGACGTTGACGATGGCGTGTGCGCCATCAGGAGACAGCACGCCGGCGCCGAACGCGGAGCGTCGTTTGAGAAGCGACCCAGAGCCGCAATGATGCCGACTTGCCAGCTCGACGCGGACAGCCTCGTGCGCGCCGGGCATGAGCAAGTACCGATCGCAGTTGAAGAAGTCGAACACGCTCCGACCATCCACATAACCGGCGAGCATGGGAACGGCCTCAGGGCTCGTTACTGCGAATCCCGTGCGCATCAACCGTTCGGATTCTTCGCGCGAGTGCGCCGCCAGCGCCTCGTAGAGCACCGCGCCTCTGTCCGTTACGACAAAGCCCTGTACATCCGTGCGGCTTCTGGTCAGGTACGTTGCTTCTCCGGTGGACACATGCACGGAGACGACTTGAATCACCTTGCTATCGTCTTCCCACAGGAATGCGATGCGTTCATTGTCTATCCACATCGGCGGATTGGCGTGCGGCATCGTAAGTGCGGTTGCGCCATACCGCCAAAACCCTGCGGACGAACCGAAGCCACGAGTGAAAAAGCGCCGAACGGGTTTCGGTTCTGCGTCCCGGCCTGCAGACACCCGGCCGAGAAAGATTTTTGCGTAGAGGCCATCGGCCGCGATGTCGCCATTGATCAGCATCATCACGTACCGCCGCCCGTCGGGCGAGACGAAAACGGCCCGATTCTCCATATCGACCATGGCGCGCCGGCTTTCGACGCCGTCCGCTACGGTCAGTGCGCCAGACTTCTCAGCGGGTTGGAGGTCAGCATAGACCTGAGCCATGCAGAGCAACGAAAGCACCGGGAGCGAAAGTTTCGAGAACCGCTTCATGAACTGACTTTCCCAGTGATTCTTATGCGTTGGAGAGACAGCGCCGAACGAACCGTTCCTCATATGTCACCACCTCTTGTTCAGCTCAACAGCGATGACTCGGCGCAGCGGATTGGCGTTGGTCGCATCGTAGTTCACGTTGATGAGAGCCGGAGCCTCGACGAACGGCGGCGGTTCATCCAGCAGATTCTGAGCGCTCACTGTCAACCAGAGTCCGTCCGCCGCGCGTGCGGATGTCATTGCAGCGATGTTCAAGCGAGCGACTACATCGCAGGTAGTCCACGAAGCGATCTTCGGATCGCCGAGAACGACGTTGTTGACGTAGTCATCAACGTAGTTGGCCGCTATGCTTATTCCCCAGCGCGGGGAATCCCACCCCACATTCACGCGCCCTCGCCATTTGACCGGGTTGCCTACCGTGCCGACCAAGTCCGTCGCCACGGAGCCGCCCTCGAACGCGGTCTCTATCTTTCGTATCGAAGCTGCGCTGATGGTCGAGAAGAATGTACCCGGACCGAGATGCTTCTTGAATGCAGCGGCGACGTCGAACCCTTCTTGCTTCACTACGAGCGCGTTCTGCTGCCTGAAGTCAATGACGTGGCGAACTCCCGCTGGGCCGGAACCCAAAAAGTCCACGTACTGTTGACCCGCGGCGATTGCGGCGTCGATGAACTGCTGCGCCTCGTCGTCGCTGCTGAGAAAGGTGATGAGAGAGCCATAGACGTCAAGACTTGTAAGCGCACTTGGATCGAAGGTCGGCGTGACGATTCGATCCTGATAGCGAATGCTGTAGTACGTTGCACTTAGTGAAAGACCTCGAGCGAATTCCGGTTCATATTCGAGGCCCAGAGTGGTGATGCGCGCAGTTTCTGGATCGAGGCTGCCTCTACCGCCCGTCTGGACTAGCGCGGGCGTGATTCCGACGCCATTCGGCGCGACAGCCGGGTACACGATCAAGAAGGCGTCCGTAAGTGTAGCTTCGACCGGATTGGGAGCCCGAAACGACTCGCCATAAGTCGCGCGGAAACTGATCTGCGGTGAAGGCGACCAGTGAACGCCTACGCGGGGATTCGTGGTCGAACCGAAATCCGAGTAATCGTCGTAACGGACGGCGGCGGACAGACCCAGTGAATGCAGCAGCGGGACGTTCGCGCCGTCGCCGATCAGCGGAACATAGAGCTCGCCGAAGACAGCCTTGATCTGTCTGCCAAACGTCTGATCGTTCGGCGCGCCTGTTCGCTGAACGATATCCTGGTCAAGATCTTGATCGAGATAGGAAGCCCCGAACGCCGCCCTGACATCCCCGGCGCTCGTCTGAAAGACGTCGCCGTTGACGGTCAAGCTCAACGAACGCTCTTGGAAGGAGACGTCTGTAATCTCGAGCTGTTCGCCGAACAGGTTGGAAGTGAACCATTTGTCTTGTTGAGCCACGTGCTCGCTGAACTGAGCGTCAAACTGAATGGACCAGTCAGACGAAATGGCGTACTGAAGACCCGCCGACAGGTTCAGAAGTCGCGAGTCCGCATCTGAAACACTGACCAGCTCCTCTGGACCAGGAGCGCTCGCTCGTCTCTCCACCGTTCGCGTGGAGAATAGAGCGTCGCCGAATAGCTGCAAGCCTTCCGATATGCGCTGTCTTGCATTCAACGCAAGGCCAAAGCTCTCGGTCTCCGGCAACACATCATTCGGCTGCGTCAGACCGCTCGTGAACTCCCGATCGAGAGACTTGAGGAGGCCATGGTGCTGATAATGCGCCGTGCCAACCACATTGCCGCCTTCCCATCGTGCACCAACTGTCTGGGCGAGCAGGCGCTCCGTCCTGTCGCTGTCGATAGCTGTTCCGTAACGCAGCGATGTGTTCGCACCGTCGTAATCGGCCTTCGTGATGATGTTCACTACGCCAGCGACCGCGTCCGAACCATATAGAGCGGATGAACCGTCTGCCAGAATCTCCACGCGGTCGATTGCCGCCAACGGAATGAGCGACACGTCCACGACCGATCCAAAGACAGCCGGCGCCATGCGACGGCCATTCAGCAGAACGAGCGTGGACGACTCGCCCAGTCCCCGCAGGTTCAGTCCGTTGGCGCCGGAGAAATTCAGCCCACGATTCGGCCCAATGCCGAATAGGCCATCGTCCCGTGCGCCGAAGGCGCCCCCGGAAAACATCTGCGGGACCGAGCGAAACAGCTCTTGAGTGGTCGAGTAGCCAGTGCGATCGATAGCCTCACGGTCCAGCACGATGAGCGAGCTGGTCCTGTTCTCGGCGCCGCGTATGTACGTGCCGGTCACCAGGATCTCCTCCAGCTTCTGGACGCTGGTTGCAGCATTCACTGCCTGTTCGTTCGGAGATAATCCCTTGTCGCTCTGGATCCCCTCAGCGGCCAGAGCGCTTTCGATGAACAACGCACAGCAGCCCAGATGAGCGCCTATCACTACGGACGGCAGCAGCTTCATGGTCGATCCTCATTGATTGTTGTTTGCGCCGCGTTGTGAAGACGCACGATCTCGCCGATCGACGTCGCCTGGGATCACGGCTCCGATTGCTTTGTCACCGCTGTCGGGAAGAAGTCGGTATCTGCGAGCCGCCAGCCGCCACGATATGCACGAACGACTGCCTCATTCGTGTATACAGATGGGCCTTAGCGTGTCTCACGCGACGCTCATCCGCGGATTCACTTCATCTGGCGTCGCGACAGACTAGCGAAATGCGGGCCCTGCAATCGCCAGTACTGGGCAGCCCGCCGTTGCGCAGGGCGACCGCGGCCTCAACCCATGGTGTGCATCAGTTCCTGCTGCCGCACTTCACTCAGCAGCTCGCTATACCCGACCTTCAGGTTATCCGGCTGTTTATGTGGGCGACTGGCCGGCGGAATGGGTGACTCCGACGCACTTCGTCTTCCCCTGCTCCTTAAGCTCGCGCGCAAAGGGAAGCTGCGTGCGCCAGGCGCGCAGGTTGGGCACCTGCAGCAGCTCCACGCGATCCGTGTGCAGCTAGCGCTGCGAGCCGGCCGATTGCGCTCTCTCATCCTTGAGATCGTCCGCCGCGATCTTGGTCGCAAGAAAGCACTGCTTGCGCCAACCCGAAGTTCGGATCGCGTCATCGGGCAAATTGCGTCGGCGCTGCCAAAATAATCCAATAAGTCATCTCTGTCATAACCGTTTGTGTGGCTGAATTCTCAGCACGCAGCTCCCCGGGTTCCGGGCGCCGAGGTGCGCCAAGCTGCTGAAAATAAAGACGATCTCATACCTCCTCGGACGACTCGCCACACTACAGATCGTCTGTGCGATTGCGCCAAGCGAATGACTCGGCTTGCCTCGTCCCCGATCCCCTCGCAAGTTCGATCTGCCAGACCGCGGCTGGCGTTTTCACAAACCACTGCAAAGGAGAAGTGTCATGAGCCTGATTGAGCTTGGCAAGGTGACGTCCGAAACGAAGGAGCCGCAGACTCCTCCGCTGGTGCTCGACGACGAAGCGCGTCAGACCTATCGGTCGTTCTGAGTGGATCGAGGCTACAGGATCTTCACCTGTAGCCGCGTCACCACTTCCTGGTGCGCAGTGGCCCTCGCTGCGCACCCCTTTTCACGGTGGGCGTGAATGGATACGAAATGCCGTAGGTACTGGATTGCAGAGCACGCGTTCGTTGCATGGCTGCCGACAGCGACCATCTTCATGAATGTGCGAACGAACCGTTATTTCGCGATCGGAGAATCAGAATCGCGTGCGCTCAGCGGCGTCATACATGGTTGGCCAGACAAAAGCGCCGATGCTGGAGCGACGGGTGAAGCACGTTGCAACGAGCGCCAGCAATTGATCTGCATGCTTCTGAAGAACGGACTAATCACCGAAAATCGCTTGAACGGGAAAGCTTGCATCGAGGCCCCCTCGATCGCTGATGCACGTACCGGCGTCGGACCGGACACGGATGAACATCCGCCCATCCATCTCCGCGACGTGCTGAGATTCGCCGCGGCCACTGCATGCGCGTTCATCCGGCTGACCTTGCGCTCGCTTCACTACACGATCTCGCTCTGCACACGAGAACCCGAGCGAGAAGTGCATGGGAGCGACTCGGCAACCATCGGTCACGTGGTCAGAACGGTCAGCAAGTTTCGCCGCATCAGAGCGTGGTCGTTCGGTGCTCGCAATAATTGCCTGCTCCATGCTCTCAGCCTCCGAACCTATCTCGCCTACCACGGAATCTCTGCGAGCTGGGTATTTGGAGTGAGGATGCATCCTTGGGCCGCACATACATGGCTCCAGTATGGCGCTCTCGTCCTCGATGGGTCGCCCGAAGAGGTTAGATTCTATACGCCTATTCTCGTCATACCGAGTTAGGAACGGCGCAATGTTCCGCTACATGGCAGCCATCTGGGATCCTCGCAACGAAACTGCCAGACAAGCTGCTGAGCGGATGGAATCGACCCTGCATGAAATACGGGACGATTGGAATCCTGCATTCCAGGCATGCGGGATTCGTGTCTACTCCACCGGGTTCGACGGAGGTCGCGCATATGTACTTCCGGAGCGCCGTGGCGTGATTCTCGGCAGACTATTTCGAAGATCATCGAACGCCAGGATTTACACGATAGATGAAGCTGAGGGCGTCGCCATCGCGGAATCCAAAGGGGGGCGATTGATTTCCGACTATTGGGGGAGATATGTCGCTTTTCTTTTCGATCCAAGGAACGGATCACGGGTCGTAGTCAAGGATCCTACCGGACGCTTGCCTTGCTTTCATGTTGATCGCCATGGAGTGACTCTGTACTTCTCCTGTCTGCAGGACGTTG